>JRHI01000723.1_pt1 | contig 33690 bp, 32 predicted proteins | sample 215371 | NCBI WGS metagenome assembly JRHI01 (sample SAMN02929681, study PRJNA255918) | sediment metagenome | biome: cave system; feature: Ice Cave; material: Sediment; isolation source: sediment from deep within a dark volcanic ice cave with no known source of... ...
AAATAACTCTGCCCAGGTGGGGCCAGTCGACGATGCCGTTCCTACCAGCTCCTTGAGCACCTCGACCTTGGCGTCGTACCGCTCGTTGTCGGCGGTCAGGGGCTCGAGCTCGGTCACCGCGTGCTTGATGAGGTGGTGCTCCTCCAGGCCCTCGAGGACCTCGTCCTTGATCTGGCGGCCGGCCTCGCGGACCCGCGGATAGAAGACCTGCTCCTCGATCCAGGCGTGGACGGTCAGCTCCGTGCAGATCCGTCCGGCGAGCTCCTGCTTGCCGGCCATCGCCCGGTCGCCGAGGGTGTCGTACTTCGCGAACATCTCCTTGACCTTGTCATGGTCGGCCTTGAGCAGCGCGATCGCATCGGGGTTCGGGGACATGGGCGGCCTCCTATCGGGAGCGGCTGAGGTGGAAGCGGACGAGCGCGAAGCTCTCCGCGGCGTCCGCGGCGTGCTGGAGCTGGGAGGGGGTGGGGCGGTGGGCGTCCAGGGCGCTGGTCGCCTGGTGGCACCGCTCCCCCTGCGCATGGCCGTTCCAGCAGCGGGGGCAGGTGTACGATTCGTTCATACGGGTCATTCCACCCTGATACATGACACTGTTGGTATCAGTATATAGGGGTGGAGCGCGGCGGTGTTCGGCGGCCCGCCCGGCGCCGCCTCAGTCGGCGGGCGACGCCTCGGCCTCGGGGGTGACCCCGGCCGCGGCCGGACCCGGAGCGGCTCGCTGGTGGCCGTGCAGCAGGTCGGTGGTGCGCGGGCGGAACGCCGCCTGGGCGATGAAGGTGGGCACCAGCGCGGTGAGCACGACGGTGGTGACCAGGATCGAGTACTGGGCGCGGTCGATGTACCCGTGGGTGAGCCCGAAGAGCGCCGAGATCGAGCCGAAGGTCAGACCCGTCGACATCATCATCGTCGTGTACCACGCCTCCCTCCGAGGCAACCGGAAGGTCCGCGCCGCCGGCTGGACGCCGAGGATCTTGGCCCCCACCTTGACGCCGAACAGGAGCGCGATCGAGCCCAGGCCGGCGATCACCGCCTTGAGGACGATCAGCGTGCCCGCCTTGAGGAAGAAGAACGGGGTGAGGAAGGAGAAGGCGATGCCGCGCATCCGGTCGGCCAGCCGAGGGTCGGCGTGGAACGTGCCCGCCGCTACCAGGCCCAGCAGGTAGGCGGGGAGCACCGCCTCCGATCGCGACGCGGTGGCCAGCGCCCCGAGCCCGAAGAGGAGGAGGAAGACTAACTTGACGTCGGGCTCGCTCATCGCGTGGCCGAGGACCCGGATGACGAGGCGCAGGCTCCGCGGCAGCAGCACCAGCGCGAGCGCGGTGGCGATGCCGAAGGCGATCAGCAGCGAGTTGTAGTTGGCGAAGACGATGCCGAGCGCGCCAACGGTGCCGATGTCGCAGACGAAGCAGGCGGTGAGGATCAGCTTGCCCAGGTCGGTGCGGTTCAACCCGGTCTCCATCATCACCGCGTAGACCGCCGCGACCGAGGTGGTGGAGAGGGCGATCCCCGCGATCTGGCTGGCGTGGAACTGCCACTGGAGGACATGCAGCGCGAACGCCCAGGCGGCGGCGAAGGGGAACGCGAAGCCGACCGCCCCGATGACCAGGCTGGGGGCGAGGAAGCGGCGCAGCGAGGCGGGGTCGATCTCGGTCCCGGCGAGGAAGGTCAACAGGATGCTGCCGACCCCGGCGAGGAAGGTGATCCAGTCCGTCGGGGTCATGCCGAGGAGGTTGCCGCCGACCACGCCGGCGAGGATCTCGACGAGCGCCACCGACAGCCCGATGCGGATGGAGACGATGCTCGCCAGCAGCGCCATGCCGACCCACAGCGCGGCGATGCCGTAGGTCGTGTTCAGGCTGTCGAGAAGGCTCACCTGGAGCGGGCAGCAGCTCATGGGCGCACTCCTACCAGATATGGCTGGTAGGGCCCATCAGGCCGGGCGGCCACGGGCGGGACCCATCGCAGATCGGTCTCCGACCCCGATCCGGGGGCGAGGATAGCACGGCATTTGGCGTGAACACCGCCCCGCGATCGGGTCAGAGGGAGGCCAGCGCCGCGACGTAGCGATCGGCGAAGCGCCCGGCGGCGTCCGCGCTCAGCAGCGGATGCCGGTAGCGGAAGACGAGGTGCAGGCGCCCGGCGGCGGTGACCGCGCCCACCGCCACCCCCAGGGGCATCCGGCAGGGCGGCGAGAAGAGGAGCTCGACCGTGCTCCCCGCATCGGGTCCGAACGACGGCATCTCGTCCATGCGGCCGAGATTGGACAGCATCGCGGTGTCGACGAGGCGGTTCCCGGTGAGCCAGAGCAGGGGGGTGGTGGCCTGCTTCACCCACAGCGGCACCCACGGTGACAGCGCCAGCACCTCGATCAGCGCCGCGCCGGTGCCGAACCTCTTCATGTGCCCGGTCTGCTCGGTGACCGCGCCGAGGGCGCCGCCGGCCCGGTCGCGCCTGCTGGTCGAGATCGTCGCCATCAGCGAGAAGTTGCTCACCACCTCGTCGCGCCACCCCGGCGGCCGGAGGTTGACGGGGAGCATGACGCCGATGCGCCGGCAGGTCGTCCCGTGCTCCGCGTTCCAGCCGGCGATGGCGAGGTGGAGGGCGGCGAGGAGCAGGTCGTTGATCGTCCCCTGGCGCCGGACACCGAGGAGGGCGTCGGTCTGCGCGGTGGTGAGGGTGACGCAGTGCAGGCCGTATCCGGGCCGGTGGCTCCCCTGGTCCGGAGCGATCCGGGCGGGCGCGGCGATGAGGTCCCGCGCCTTGCGAAGCAGGGCGTACACGCGTCGCCACCGGTGGGCGGGGTGTCCGGCGCCGAGCCCGGCCTGCAGGTTCCGCGCCGACGCCAGGTCGAGGTCCGGCACCGGGTCCGGCTCGCCGGCGTAGGCGCGCGCGATCGAGCGCAGGATGCGCAGGGCGCCGAAGCCGTCGGTGGCGGCGTGATGGACGTTGAGCATCACCACGTCGCCGCCGGGATGCCGGATCAGCCGCACCCGGAGGGGGGGCGACTCGACGAGGGGGACGCCCAGGCTCTGGGCCGCGTCCCGTGCCCGCCCCAGCGCGGCGTCGTCGGCGCAGTCGACCACCCGGACCGGGTCCAGGTCCAGGGTGCCGGTCACCTCCCACCAGTAGCCGCGGTCCCAGAGCCGCGACGTCGCCCGCCGGGCGCGGCCCATGGGGTGGTGCGCCAGCGCCTCCGCCACCGCGGCGCGCAGCCGTCCCTCGTCGAGGGCTCCCGCGACCCGCAGCTCGAGGTGGATCGACCAGGGCTCCGCGTCACTGTCGAGGAGCTGGACGGCCTCGTCGACGACGTTGAAGGCGAGGCGCGGGAGGCCGGTCAGGGGGCACCGTGCCGCGCCTCGCGCGCGACCGCCGCGAAGAACGGGGCGCCCCACGACCCGATCGACACCAGGGAGGTCGCGATGATCACGGCGTCGACGATCTCGCGTCCCGGGCTCTCCCAGTACACGTCCTCCATGTTCAGCCACAGCGCGATCTCGTCGAGGGTCAGGGCCGAGCCCACGCCGTACACCAGGGTCGTCACCCGCAGCAGCCTGCGGTCGTCCCGCCGCTTCCAGCTCGCGAGGTGGAGCCAGGCGTGCCCGCTGCCGACGAGCATGAGGATCCCGAAGACCTGATGGTGGACGTGGAGGCCCTTGACCTTCACGCTCTTGATCGGGCCGACCCCGTGGTACATCAGCCGGGTGATGCCCCGGGTGATTATGAAGGTGATGAAGAACGACAGCCCGGACAGGAACAGCAGCTCCCGTCGCGGCTCCTCGAGGTGGATGCGGTACAGCTGGGGGATGCGACGAAGAGGTAGGCGCATCCCCCAGTTGTAGGTGATTCAGGCCCCGTCCAGCCACTCCACCGCCCACACCGGGACCACCGCCTCGCCCCTGCCGTCGACGGTGGGCCGCACCGACACCACCGGGGCGTACGGCATCTTCGAGACCAGCTTCCCGGTGGTCACGTCCCCCCGGCGGACGGCGGTGCGCTTGAAGGTGCCGACCCGGGCCGCGGTCAGCAGCCGGCAGGGGCGATAGGTGGTGAAGTCGTCGGCCTGGGGCATGTGGGTCCTCCGGTCGTCGTGACGTGCTCGCGTTCCCTGAGCACTACGCGACCGGAGGGGTTGCGGATGATTCGGCGGCGACCCGGCGCGGGTCGGTGACGAACCGGCGGGCGGCGACGAGCGCCCAGACCCCCTCGACGACGCCGAACGGCCAGGTGCCGCCCACGAACCCATAGATGCTGGACAGCGCGCAGCCCGCCGCGAAGCCGAGGACGTACCGGGGTCCCCGGCCCTCCCATGCGTACATGGCCATCATGAAGGTGAGGGCGACGATGCCGTAGACCGTCGTCGGGCTCATCCGCCCGCCGGAGGAGTCGGGTGGCGGTCTCGCAGGGCGGCGACGAGCCGGGCGGTGACCGGGGTGGGCACGCCGGTCCGTGCCCCCGCCCGAAGGATCGAGCCACCGATCGCGTCGAGCTCGATCGGCCGGCCCTCCTCGGCATCGCGCTGCATCGAGGAGCGCATCGTGGCGGGCACGGCGTCGAGCGCGGCGATGGTGGCTTCGGCGTCGACGGCGGCACCCTCGGCTCCGGCGACGGTCGCCGCCTCGCGAACCGCGGCGACGAGGTCGTCACGCCGCTCGGTGCGCACCACGCCTGCGGGGGCACCGGCGTGCGTCGTCAGCAGCGCCAGGGGTGCGAGGAAGACGAGCTTGCTCCAGAGGAGCCCCGCCTCGTCGTCGCGCAGGTGGACATCGATGCCGGCGCGCTCGAGGTGCGCGCCCAGACGGCGCAGGTCGGCGTCGACCTCGGGACGCACCGCCATCTCGACGGACACGAAGGGGCTCGTGTGCTCGACGCGGCCGGGTGCGGTGCGGCGCGACTCGACGCGGATGCTCGCCGCCACCACCCGGGTCCGCGGGTGGAGGCGGCGGAGCCGCGCCACGTGCTCCACCCCGTTCAGGAAGGGCACCAGCAGCGCGGTTCCCAGGGCGTCCGGCCGGATCCGGCCCAGCGCGGGTTCGAGGTCGAACGCCTTGACCGCGACCACGCAGGCGTCGACGGTCTGCTCGAGCTCGCCGGCGACGCCGGGGACGACGTGGACGTCACCGAGCATGCCGCTGTGGACGGTCAGGCCTCCGGCGCGCACCGCCTCCGCGGTGGGGCCACCGGCGAGGAGGGTGACCTCGTCGCCGATGCTCGCGAGCAGCGCGCCGACCAGGCCGCCGACCGCGCCGGCGCCGAGCACGGCGATGCGGAGCGCCCGGTCAGTCACGCGCCGCCACCGGCAGCGGCGGGGCAGCGGCCCTCTGGAGGTGATCCAGGGCCATGTCGAGGGCGATCTGCAGGGGCGCGACGCTGCGCGCGGTCTTCCCGAGGAGCAGCCCCCCCTGGACCGCGGCCAGGGTCGCGACCCGCAGCGCGTCGAGATCCGCGCCGGCGGCGATGAGGCCGGCGCCGGCCAGCCTCCCGAGGGCGTCCCCGATGGCCGCCTCCCACGAGACGAATGCCGCGTCGATGATCCGTCGAGCCTCCATGTCGGTGTCGGCGAGCTCGGCCGCCAGGGTTCCCAGGGGGCAGCCGCCGGCGCACTGCCTCCGCTCCTGCATGGTGACGATCAGGTCGAACCAGCGGCGGATCCCCTCCCAGTCGGTGATCCCGGCGAGCTCGCGGCGGTGGGTCTCGAGGACGGATTGGGCCTGCGTCCGGATCACCGCGTCGACCAGCCCGAGCCGGTCGCCGAAGAAGTGGTAGAGCTGGCCCTTGCCCGCTCCCGCGGCGGCCAGCACCTCCGCGATGCTGGTCGCGGCCACGCCGTTGCGGGCGATCAGCTCGGCGGCGACGGCGAGGATGCGGGCGCGGGAGGCGCGACCCCGAGAGGTGAGCGGGAGGTCCCTCATCGCCGGCGCAGCCTACCACCGCAGCTGTACCTTTCGGTCCATTCTTATGGACTGAAAGGTACACTCACCGGCGCTGCTGAGGACGACCGCAAGCGAGCCGGCAGCCGCGTAGAGGAAGAGCCCGGCGCCCGCCAGGAGCCCACCGCGGCGGCGCACCAGAGCGTCGCAGCGGTGTTGATGCCACGCAGCTTCAGGCCGTCGCGAAGGATCACACCACCGCCGAGAAAGCCGATCCCGGAGACCACCCGGGCGGCGACCCGGTCGGGGCTGGCGGGGTCGTGCATCGCCACCGAGAGCAGCACGAAGAGGCAGGCACCGGTTGCGTCCCCGCCGCCTGCCCGCGCGTAGATCGACCGCGCCGGCCGGACCGGCGCGCGGTGAGCTGCAGGCGGGCGACGGCGTCGAGCGTGACCGCGTCGGCCTCGACGACGCCCCCCACGTCGCAGACGACGTCGCCGCCGCCGAGGGCCGGCAGCCCCCGCCGCAGGCGCTCGCACAGACCGGGGGGACGTCGCCGGGACGGATCCGGCCGCAGATGACCATGGCCGTCGCCTGCGAGCTGTCCTGATCGGTCACCACGGCCTCCCGGTCTGTCCTCGACGAGCTCAGACCGCCGCTGTGGACGGAACTCATCGGTCCTCGCCGAGCCTGGGCTTCGGTTGCTAACAGGAACCGTTCTCGCTAGAATTGGCGCCCATGGTCACCGAGGCATCCCGCCCCAGGCGTGGCCACCGGGGGGTGGTCGCCGGCGTCATCGCAGTGCTCGTGCTGGTGATGTCGGCGTGCGGCAGCGGCGCGAGCGGCTCGTCGACCGGGACCCAGCCGTCGGGCAGGCATCTCAACCTGGTCGCGGGCGAGAACTTCTGGGGGAGCATCGCGACCCAGCTGGGCGGCTCCCAGGTGACCGTCAGGAGCGTGGTCAGCGACCCCAACGCCGATCCCCACGACTACCAGTCCGACACCTCCACCGCACGAGCGTTCGCCACCGCCGACTACGCGATCCTCAACGGCGCCGGCTACGACGCCTGGGCGGACAAGCTGCTCTCCGCCAATCCCAGCAGCAGGCGCAAGGTCCTCACCGTCGCCGACCTGCTGGGCAGGAGGGACGGAGACAATCCCCACTTCTGGTACAGCCCCGACGACGTGATGAGGGTCGCGGACCGGATCACCTCCGACCTCAAGGCGATCGACTCCGCCGACAATGACTACTTCACCACCCGGCGGGCTGCATTCGGCACCGCCCTCGCCCCCTACACGAACCGGATCGCGGCCATCAGGGCGAGGTTCGCCGGTCAGAGGATCGCCTCCACCGAGACCATCTTCGAGTACATGGCCGGCGCCCTGGGGCTGGTGCTGGTGAGCCCGGCGGAGTTCATGAAGGCGGTGGCCGAGGGGAACGACCCGCCCGCCGACTCGGTGGCCGCCTTCCAGCAGGCGATCACGAGCAGGAAGGCATCCGTCCTCGTCTACAACGTGCAGACCTCGACGGACGTGACCAACACCATCAAACAGCTGGCGGTCCGGCAGGGCATCCCCGTGGTCGCCGTCAGCGAGACCCTGCAGCCCCCGGACGCCACCTTCCAGGACTGGCAGCTGGGGCAGCTCAACGCCCTCTACAACGCGCTCAACGCCGAAGCCCTGGCTAGGTGAGGGGCAGGTCGGCCGGAGCCCCGGCCCTCGCCGACAGGCCTCCGCCCTCGGGGACGCCGGCCCACGCCGCGGGGTCGGCCGCCATCCGGCTGCGCGACGCCGGCGTCGCCTACGGGAGCCGGTTCATCTGGCGGCACGCCGACCTCGAGGTGTCCCCCGGGGAGTTCACCGTGGTGCTCGGACCCAACGGTGCGGGCAAGACCACCCTGCTCCGGGTCCTGCTCGGCCTCCACCCGCTGACCGAGGGCAGCGTGGAGGTGCTCGGCGGGCCCCCGCGCCGGGGCCGCCACGCGGTCGGGTACGTGCCCCAGCGTCGCACCCTCGACTCCGATCTCACCGTGCGCGGCCGCGACCTGGTGGCGCTCGGCGTGGACGGGAACCGCTGGGGCATCCCCCTGTCGCCGGCATCCGCGCAGCGCAAGCGTGCGCTCGTCGAGTCCGCGATCGAGGCGGTGGGCGCGACCGCGTACGCCGACCGTCCCGTCGGCCGCCTCAGCGGAGGCGAGCAGCAGCGCCTGCTCCTCGCCCAGGCGCTGGTGACCGAGCCTCGCCTGCTGCTCCTCGACGAGCCGCTGGCGAGCCTCGACATCCGCAGCCAGGGGGTGATCACCGCCCTGGTGGCCGGGCTCGCCCGGGAGCGCGGGATCACCGTCGTCCTGGTTGCGCACGACGTGAACCCCCTGGTGTCGTTCCTCGACCGTGTCGTCTACCTGGCCGGGGGCGCCATGGTGTCGGGGACCACCGACGAGGTGATCACGACGGAGACCCTGAGCGCCCTCTACGACTATCCGGTCGAGGTGATCCGGGACAGTCGCGGCCGCATCGTGGTGGTCGGCCTCGACGACTGCGACTCGCACCACCACTGAGCGTGACCCGGTCGCACTTCACCTGGAACGTCGTCGACGACTGGCAGCAGCTGGTCCACTACGACTTCATGCGCCACGCGCTGCTCGCGGGCGGGATCGCCGCCGTGCTGTGCGGCGCCGTCGGCTGCTTCGTGGTGCTGCGTGGCCTCTCCTTCGCCACCGACACCCTCACCCACGTCGGCTTCGCCGGCGCCTCCGGGGCGGTGGTCATCGGGTTCAGCCCGGTGGTGGGACTGCTCGGCCTCACCGCGCTGATGGCGGTCGTCCTCGGTATCCTCGAGCAGCGGCTCCGCGGCCGCGACGTGGTCATCGGGATGATCCTGGTCCTCACCCTCGGGCTGGGGCTGCTCTTCCTGCGCCTCTACCGCGGCTACTCCAACGAGACCTACGCGCTGCTCTTCGGCTCCATCCTCGCGCTCAGCCCGCGCGACGTCGTGGTGGTCGCGGTGGGGGCGCTGATCGCCCTCGCGGCGCTGGTGGCGATCTACCGCCCGCTGCTCTTCGCCTCGCTCGACGAGGAGCTCGCGGAGGCGCGCGGGGTGCCGGTGCGCGCGGTCGCGACCGCCTTCCTGCTCGTCCTCGCCGTCGCCGTCACCGCCGCCACCCAGGTGATCGGGGCGCTCCTCGCCGTCGCCCTGCTCGTCGCTCCCGGGGCGACCGCGCAGCGGCTGACCACCCGGCCGGGGGCGTGGGTGCTGCTCTCGATCGCGATCGCCCTCGGGGTCACCTGGACCGGCCTCGCCCTCGCCTTCTGGCAGCCCTACCCGGCGAGCTTCTTCATCACGTCACTGTCGACGCTCACCTACCTCGTGGCCCGGCTGCTCACCGCGGGCGCCGTACCCACCCGGCTCCGTGCGGCGCAGCCGGCCCGGGCGGCCGAGGGCTGAGGATGCCGTCCGTCGCCGACACCCTCACCAACGCCCCCTTCTCGTGGAACCCGGTGGACGACCTGAACCAGCTGTTCCTCTACCAGTTCATGCGCAGCGCCTACCTCGCGGGCACCGCCACCGCGATCGTCGCCGGCGTGGTCGGGTACTTCGTGGTGCTGCGGGGGCTGAGCTTCGCGGGGCACTCGCTCTCGCTGATGGGATTCGCGGGCGCGACCGGGGCCAGGGTCGCGGGCGTCGACCCGCTGCTGGGCCTGCTCGTGGTCGACGGCGCCGGGGCCCTGCTCATCGGTGCGCTCGCCCGGCATCCCCGTGGACGTGACGTGGTGGTCGGCATCGTGCTCACCGGGACGCTGGGGCTCGGGCTGCTCTTCCTGCGGCTGTCCCGAGCCAGCGAGGCACAGCCGGTGCTGGTCGGCGACGTGCTCGGTATCAGCTCCGCCGAGGTCACCGTCGTCGCGGTGGCGGCGGCGCTGATCGTCCTCCTCGTCGCCGTCGCCTTCCGGCCCCTCCTCCTCTCGTCACTCGACGAGGAGGTGGCGGAGGCGCGGGGCGTGCCCACCAGGGCGATGTCGCTGCTGCTGCTCCTCGTCCTCGCCGCCACCACCGCGGTGGCGACCCCCATCGTCGGCGTGCTGCTCACCTTCTCGCTGCTGGTGGCGCCCGCCGCAACCGCCTCGCTGATGTCGGGCCGGCCGGGCATCGCGGTGGGCATCTCGGTCGGCCTCGGCGTGCTCTACATCTGGATCGGGCTGGGGGTCTCCTACTGGGTGGACATGCCCCCGAGCGTCTTCGTCACCGCGATGGCGTTCATCGTCTACGCGGGCGCGCGAACCGCGGGGACACTGGCGGCACGGCCGCGGCCGGCGACCGCGGGGTGACCTGAACGATCGGGATCCCAGCGAAGGTGACGTCCGGATTCGCTCGGCAGGTAGTGGCGCCAGGCCGGGTGCCGGAGGTCGCCGGCGTTCGACGCGTCGATCACGACCCGGCCCCCTGGTGGAGTCGGAGTCGGGCGGGCATCGGCGAGGCCCTCGTGACGCGGCGGCGCGCCGCCGGAGGTAATCGAACGATTACCATCCCAGTATGGCGGAGGCCGCACCCACGCGCTGGCGACTCCTCGACGAGGGGATGCGTGATCGAGAGCCGCTGCGGTCAACCGGTCGTCCGCTGGGGCGGTGGTTCCAGCCCGCCGCATCTCCTGACTCCGCGGGCCCGTCGCGCCGATACACAGGACTGTAGGGCGCACGGGACACCCCACAAAACCGTCGAGGTGGGTCTCGCGGCGCGCTCGGGTTGTGGCCTGAAGGTGCCATATCACCGACATCTGCGAGCCGCGAGCACAAGGCGGTGCCGGTGCCGATTGGGACACCCGCCACACCCGCGCAGGATGCGTGACATCCATCCCGGAAGTCCGGCGCAATTCCGAGCGATGTCCGATGACTTCATGACCCGGCGGTCCCTACGCTGAGGTGCATGCGTCAGACCAGGTTCGTGTGCTCCGCGCGCGGCGAGCTTGCAGCCCTCGCCGCGCGCGGCCGAGAGGTCGCTTCCCCGGTGCGGCGGCGCAGGCCTGCCCGCCAGGCGGAACTGAGAACGAGTACCAAGGAGGTGCGCGTGCGCTGACCCCCTGATCCGGCAATTCTGTGTGTCAGATCGATGGCGGGCGCGGACCCCCCGGCCCGCCTCCATGAGGTAGCACAGTCAATGGCTGCAGGTACAGCAACCGGAACACGAGGGCGACGCATCCGGCGTCTGCTCCCGATGTTGATGGTTCCCGCAATGCTCGGCGTCGTCGCCCTCGGTGGCACGCGGATCTCCGCGAGCAAGCCGGTGTCGGCGGCGGGCGAGCTGCCCCTCGTTCCCCCGATCTTCCATCTCAACGACGGACCGACGTGGTTCGACACCGGAGTGGACGTCTCCGGCTCCCACTCCCTGGCGGTGGCACTCACCGGGACCACCGTCAAGTTCATCGTCGGGGCGCCCGACACCCTCACCGACCACGATCCCGACAGCGTGATCTGGCCGACCGGCGCGGCCAACATGCCCTTCCATAACGATGGCGGCTTCATCGGAGAGCGGTCGGTCACCCTGACCACCCCCGGTCTCTACGCATTCCAGTGCACCATCCATCCCTACATGCTCGGAGCGGTGCTGGTGGTCGATCCCGCAGCGGCCACCTCCGGGACCCTGGTGCCCGACTTCGGCAAGATGCTGAGCGTTCGCGGCGTCGACAAGCCGCTGCCCTCGGCGTCGGACTACATCTACCGGCTGGTCCGCACCTTCTTCGTGATCACCAACTCAGAGAACTGGAAGCACTACTACCCCGACAGGTCGGGGCAGTGGATGCCACGCTACGCGCCGGCTCCGATCATCGTCCACGATGCGAGCGGCACGCCGAATCTGATCCCGAACCTCGAAGCATTCTTCCATCAGTACTTCCATGAGCCGATCGCGATCCCCGCGATCACCGAGGCCTCGCATCCCAAGGTGCCGGGCGTCGGCGAGATCATGCAGTCCACCCAGATGGAGGAGTTCAACGAGAAGACCTATCCGGGAGCGGTGACCTTCATCGACACCAACTCCTGGCAGGTGGTCCGCAAGTTCGGCCTCCCCAGCATCAACAACGGCGGCGGCCTGGACAACCCCCACAACCAGTGGGTCAGCCGCGACGAGAACACGGTCTACTCCGATGAGTGGTTCTCCAACAAGACCACCTCGTTCGACCGCTTCACCGGTCAGTTCATCCGCTCGACCGTGGTGGGCAACTCCCCCGCCCACGTCATGACCCGCAGCCAGACCGACGAGCTGATCGTCGGCATCAACGGTGAGAACAACCTCACCGAGGTCGCTCCCAACAACATGGGCATCGAGAAGAAGTTCTCGGCGGTCCTTCCCGGCGAGGGCGTCGCCCATCCGCACGCTCACTGGCTGAGCGGCGACGGCAACACCGCGGTTGCCCCGAACGCCAACTTCGACAGCGCGTCGCTGTTCAATCTCAACGCCACCGACCCCAACCTGTCGATCACCAAGCGGGCGTTCGTGGGCGGTGTCCCGATCGCGACCGGGATGAGCTCGACCGCCGACCGCGCCTACGCGGCCGGCCTGATGAGCAACAACATCGTCTGCATCTCGACCGCCGGCCCCGCGTGCCACAGCGGTGGCAGCATGGTCGACACCAAGAACATCCCGCTGACCAAGGGCTACGACTACGTGACCGGAGCGCAGGGCGGCGCGGGCACCGGCCTTCCCGTCCTGTTCCCCCCGATCAGCTCGGACGCGGGCAATGCCGCGCCCGGCCTGCTGCCCATCCAGAACGCGGTCAGCCCTGACAACAAGGTCATGGTCGTGGCCAACGCGGTCTCGGGCAACATGACCGTCATCGACATCGCCAAGGACGAGGTCGTCAAGACCCTGCCCTGCGACCCCGGCTGCCACGGTGTGAACTGGGGCGCCAAGAAGGGCGGCGGCTACTACGCCTACGTCACCAGCAAGTTCGCCAACGTCACCTCCGTGGTCGATCCCGACCCGGCCGGCGACGGCGACATCTCCAAGGCCGCCGTGGTCGGCAAGGTGCTCACCAGCATCGGGCCGAGCACCAAGACCGACGTGACCCCCAAGATGCTCCAGGGCGTCCACGGTGCGTACACCGTGGACGGGATGGGTGGCCAGGGCGTCCTCGCCCTCCCGCTCGTCTACAACGGCTGGGTCCAGAAGCTCCCCGCGGGGCTCCGGGCCGGCCTCACCTGCCAGCAGCTGGATCCTCTGAACCCCAGAGCCTGCGGCTGACAACCTAGAGACATCTGATCGCCTCGGGTGCCCGTCCCCGCCGGGACGGGCACCCAGACCCGCCGAGAAGGCTTCCGCACCGGCCGCGGTGCGGGAGCCCCCGGGCGGTCGCGAGATCCAGAGGGCGAGAGCAAGCGAAGATGAGGATGGAGATGAGTAGAAACCCGAGCACCCTGGACGCGGGCCGGCGCCGCTCCAGCAGGCGAGCAGCCGCCGTCTGTGTGATGCTGATCGCCCTTCTGGTCACGTTCGCCGTCCAGCGGCTCGCCCCCAGCACCGCCGGGGCCGCGACGACCGACGTGACCATCAAGAACTTCAGCTACAAGCCCGCCGAGATCAATGCGAAGGTCGGCGACACGGTCACCTGGACGAACCGGGAGGCCAGCAGCCAGACCCACACCGTGATCGAGGACTCGGGCCAGTGGAGCTCGGACGGGGGACGCAAGGGCGACCCCAACGCCGAGGTCAGGCCGGGCTCGTCCTTCTCGCACACCATGGACAAGGACGACATCACCTGGTACTACCACTGCCGGCTGCACACCTACATGACCGGCAAGATCGTCGTCGGCAAGGGTTCGCCGCCCGGCACGCCGCCGCCCCCGCCGCCGAGCGAGGAGCCCGCGCCGACCCCCACCCCGAACTCGGGTCCGCTGCCGCCGCTGCCCAAGCTGCCCATCCCGGGCCAGTCCCAGCCGGCGAATCACACCGCCTTCGCCCCCGCGATCGCGGTGCCGGTCAGCCGTCAGCAGGCCGCCGCCGGTCCTCAGCCGGCGGCGCAGCCCGCGTACACCCCCACCGAGCTTCCCCAGGGCGTGTCCGGACCGGGCACGCTCGGTGACGGCACCCGCCTCGCGCCCTACACCACCGACAAGGACGGAGTGAAGGAGTTCAAGCTCCGGATGGCGCCGATCACCTGGACGACCACGCCGGCCAACACCCAGACCGCGTACGCCTTCAACGGGACCATCCCCGGCCCGGTGATCCGGGTCAACGAGGGCGACAAGCTCCGGCTGCTGGTGACCAACGACCTGCCGGTGCCGACCAGCGTCCACTGGCACGGGATGATCCTGCCCAACGAGATGGACGGGGTTCCCGGGATCACCCAGCCGCTGATCTCACCCGGCACCACCTACACCTACGTCTGGACCGCGGTGGCGACGGGCTCGCACTGGTACCACACCCACACCTCCGGGAAGGACGAGGGCCTCGGCCTGTACGGCTCGCTGGAGATCATCCCGAGGACCGGCGACTTTCCCGCCGACCACGACTACCGGGTGATGATCGGCGACACCTACCTGGGCCTGGTGCTGAACGGCAAGGGCTTTCCGTACACCTATCCGCTGAAGGCGAAGGTCGGCGAGAAGGTCCACATCCGCGTCATCGACACCGGCGATCAGATCCATCCCATCCACCTCCACGGCTTCCCGTTCCAGCTGGTCGCGAGGGACGGCATACGACTGGCCGTACCGGAATGGATGGACACGACGCTGATCGGCACCGGCCAGACCCTGGACCTGCTCTGGACGCCGATGACGGCGGGCAACTGGCTGATGCACTGCCACATCTTCGCCCACGCCCACGACGACGCCGGGATGATGGGGCTGGTCACCGTGCTCGAGGTGGCCCCCTCCGACAAGCCGGTCGCGGGGGTTCCCCCGGCGCTGCCGGCGCTGCCGACCCCGAGCGCGATGCAGCCGTACGCCCCCCCCGCGGCTCCGACCCAGCTGCCCCCCACCGGCCTGCCCCTGCTTCCCACGGGGACGCAGCTGGCGCCGCAGTCGGGCGGCCTGCTCGGTGGCAACGAGACCACCGTGCTCATCGCCGTCGGCCTCCTGGTCGCCTTCCGCCTCGGGGGGCGGTACGGCCAGCCGCGCCGTGGCCGGGACTGAGCGGCCCGGCCGCCCACTTCACGTGACGCCCTCCTTCCTCGCTGTGGACGGCGCGGACCATCGGGTCCGCGCCGTCCCGAAACCCTTGCGGGTGCTGCTGGTGGCGCTCGCCCTCGCCGTGCTCGGAAGCCTCCTGACCCCGCTGCACGCCAGCGCCCACGCGTACCTGTCGGTGAGCAACCCGCAGACCGGCCAGCGGCTCGACACCGCCCCGACCGGGCTGCAGCTGCTCTTCACCCAGCCGGTGGCCCTCGCCCACAGCGGCGTGCAGGTGTTCACCGGCAGGTTCGAGCTGGTGCCCGGCGCGGTGGCCCGGGTCAGCCCCAGCGGCACCAGCATCTCGGTCACCCTGCCGTCGCTGGCGAACGGCGACTACGCCGCGATCTGGACGGTCATCTCCGCCGACGACGGACACCTCACCGACGGCACCATCGCCTTCTCGGTCGGCCCGGCGCCCCCGCCCGGCAGCAGCGTCCCCGCCAAGGTGCTCGGCGGCCTGCCGTCGACCGGCGGCGACCAGCAGCCCCGGGACTGGCCCGGCACCCTGGCCAGCTGGCTGCTCCTCATCGGCCTCGCGATCGCCGGCGGCGGGCTGGCCGCCGAGCGCGCGCTCGCCAGGCCCGGCGGGGGCGGTCCCGGGTTCCGCCTCTCCACGCGAAACCTCACCACCGCCATGCTGGTCGCGCTCGCCGGGGCGGTGCTCGCCTTTGCGGCCACCGCCGGGCGCCTCCACGACGGCAGCGTGCTCGGCGGTTTCCAGCCGAGCACGTGGGGCGCCGCCTTCGGGGTGCGGGTCGGCCTGGAGAACCTCGCGAGCATGGCCCTCGTGCTCAACGCGCTGGGTGCGCTGGTCCTGCTCCGCGACCGCCTCGTGTGCCTCGGGTCGGTGGTCGGCGCCATGGTCCTGGTCGGCATGCGCGCCCACCCGGCGAGCGCGTCGGCCTGGGGCGAGGCGGCGATCGTCCTCCACGTGGTGGTGGCGCTGACCTGGGTCGGCACCCTCGGCTACCTCGCCACCCTGCTGTGGACCCGGCGCGGGAGTGTCCGCGACCCCGAGGTCACCAGCGCGCTGAGCCGCTACGGGCGCCTCGCCCTGCTCTCGGTGCTCGCCATCGTGCTCACCGGCAGCGCCGCCGCGCTCACCCAGATCGGCTCGCCGGGACAGCTGCTCTCGACCACCTACGGGCGGCTGCTCACCCTCAAGGTGGCGCTGGTGGCGTGGACCCTGCTGGTCGCCACCGTCGGCCGCTGGCGGGGCCTGCGCCCCGGCCGCATCGACCCCGCCGCGGTGCGGAAGGTGCTCCGCGCCGAGGTGACCGGCGTGCTCCTGGTGCTGCTCAGCACCGCGGCGCTCGCCAACGTGGCCCCGCCGCCGCCGCTGGCCTCGCAGCCGGCGGTCGCCGCCGGAGGCGTGGCGACGGTGGCGCTGCTGCTGGTCGGCGCCGCCATGGCCGCGGCGGTCGCGCTGGTGACGCTGCCGATGCTGCGCGGCCAGGCTCGCGCGGGGGTGTGAGGCTCAGGTCCCGACGTTGCCGCAGACCACGGGGTCGAGCACGGAGGCCTGCTGCGGGGTCACCCCGATGAACCACTGGTTGAGCGGGATGCCGGCGATGCCGGGGATCATGGTGGTGCTGACCGCATGCCCCCTGGCGTCGGCGGTCAGCGCCTCCAGCGGGTGCAGCACCGCTCCCTCACCCTCGCAGTTGCCCTTGCGGAGCGCCGCGGCGTGGGTGCTCCCCGGGGTGAGCCCGGTGGCGTCGAGCAGCACCTTCAGCTGACCTCCGACGACGGTGAGCGTGGCCGCTCCCGCCGCCTGGGGGTCGGGACCGCCGGCTGGCACCACCACGCTGAGCCCGGCGGTGATCACCCCCTGGCTGACCGGGTTGTCGAGGTCGCCGCAGAGCACCTCGACCCCCTGGTCGGCGGCGGCGGTGCCCCGGTAGACGGCCAGGTACCAGCCGCTGGCCGGGATCTCCGTCTCCTTGACGTTGTTCACCGTCGTGGTGGTGTCGGCGATGCTGTTGGCGGCGAACACGAGCGGGTCCAGGGCGTGGACGACGGTGCCGGCGTGGGCACAGCTGCCGCTCATCAGCCGGGCGGGGCGGGTGGTGCCCGGCGCCAGCCCGGCCGCCCTGATCTCGACGGTCAGCTGCTTCACCGAGGGGTTGAGGCCGATCACCGCCAGCCCCGCGGGGAAGTGGCGCAGCTTCACCGGGACCGGCCCGGCGGTGGTGGGGACGGGGGTGTTCGTGGCCGCCGCACGTGCGGTCCCGGTCACCGGAGGGAGCTGGGGGGAGCCGTCGCTGCAGCCGGTGGCGAGGGCGCCGAGCAGGGCGAGGGCGACGGGCAGGGGGAGACGCATGCCCCCAGTGTCACCACCCCGACCCGGCGGCGTCATTGTGCGGGGCGCCACAGCGGGGGCACCGCCGGACCCGGTGCGGCGGCACTAGACTGGGGCCATGACCGTGGTCAGCAGAGGGGTGGCGACCGCTGCGGCGGTGCTCGCCGTGGCGCTCACGGGGTGTGGCCAGGCCGCGGCCAGCCCGCCACCGAGCAGCGCCCTGCCCGCCGTGACCGGCACCTCGCGGCCGGCCGCTGTGGCCCCGTCCGCCAGCCCGTCGACGGCGGCGCCCACCTCGCCCGGCGCGACCTCGCGGTGCACCGCCGGCGAGGTGACCGCCACCGCGTCGACCGACCGCCCCGCCTACCGCCCCGGCGACCCGATCACCCTCACCACCACCCTCACCAACCACTCCTCCCAGGCCTGCAGCCTCGACGTCAGCCCCCGCGATCCTCAGTTCTCGGTGAGCGGCGGCGGCGGCGAGGTGTGGCGGACCTGCGGGCCCGGGCAGAGCTGCCCGCTCTACGAACGGCTCGTCGTCCTCCCCGCCGGGGGCAGCCGCACCGAGACCGCCTCGTGGAACCAGAACACCTGCGACGCCTCGAGCTGCCAGGGGCCGCCCCCGCCCGCGGGGGCGTACCGCGAGATCGCCACCTGGGGCGACCTCGGCTCGGCGTCGGCCCCGTTCACCGTGGGCTAGGCTAGGCTAGGGGGGGCCCCCTTACCATTGAGCGCGTCAGCGCTCAGAGCCTAGGTGACCGGCGAGGCCAGCGCCAGCGCGAAGCGCTCGGCGGGGTCGGTGAACCAGGCGGCGAGCCGCATCGACGACTCGCCGAGGCAGGTCTCCACCACCGCGCGGGTGAACTTGGCGCTGATCTCGGTGCGCAGCGTCTCGCCCGCCTCGAAGTCGACGAGCATCGCGGCGCCGGGGATGTCCACGGTCTGGGCGCGCTCCGAGCGCAGGTGCATCTCGATGCGGTCGAGGACCGGGTCGTAGAGGGCGACGTGGGTGAAGGCTCCGGGGTCGAAGTCGGCGCCGAGCTCGCGGTTCATGACGTGCAGGACGTTGCGGTTGAAGGCGGCGGTGACCCCGGCGGCGTCGTCGTAGGCGGCGACCAGCTCGGCGCGGTCCTTGACCAGGTCGAAGCCGCAGAGGAAGGTGTCGCCGGGCTCGAGCAGGGCGCGCACCTCGTCGAGGAACCGGCGCCGGTCGTCGACCTCGAGGTTGCCGATGGTGCTGCCGAGGAAGAGCACCAGCCGGCTGCCCAGCCGGGGGATGTGCCCGAGGTGGCTGCTGAAGTCGCCGACCATGCCGTAGACGGTGAGCCCCGGGTACTCGTCGACGAGCTCGCGGGAGGTGCGCTGCACCACGGTGTCCGAGACGTCGAACGGGGTGAAGCTGCGGAGTGTGCCCAGGCTCCGGCAGGCGTCGAGGAGCAGCCGGGTCTTGCTGCAGGAGCCCGCGCCCAGCTCGACCAGCGCCTCGGGCCGGGTGAGGGCGGCGATCTCCGCGGCGCGGTCGCGCAGGATCGCGCTCTCGGTGCGGGTCTGGTAGTACTCGGGCAGCTCGGTGATGAGGTCGAAGAGGCGCGACCCCTCCTCGTCGTAGAACCAGCGCGGGGGCAGCCGGCGCGGTCGCCGTGCCAGTCCCTCGCGGACGTCGGCGATCAGCTCGTCGCGGGCGTTGCGGCCCACCGTGTGCACGGCGACGGTCAGCGGGGCGAGCACCATGGTTATGTCTCCTCGCCGCCGGCGGCGCAGCGGAAGCCGGCGAAGATCTGCCGGCGGATCGGGTGGTCCCAGTTGCGGAACGCGGCGCGGCCGACGCTGGGCCGGGCGGCCCAGGACGCCCCGCGCAGCACCTTGTAGTCGCCGCCGAAGAAGACCGCGGAGTACTCAGGGTAGGGGAAGGCCTCGAACCCCGGGTAGGCGAGGAGGTCGCTGGAGGTCCACTCCCAGACGTCGCCCACCATCTGCTCGCAGCCGAGCGCGCTGGCCCCGCGGGGATAGGCGCCTAGCGGGGCGCAGCCGAAGAGCCGCTGGTCGAGGTTGGCGTGCTCCGCGGTGGGCGGCGCGTCCCCCCAGGGGTATCGCCGCATCCTCCCGGTCTCCGGGTCCCAGCGCGCCGCCACCTCCCACTCGAACTCGGTGGGCAGCCGGCGTCCCGCCCAGCGCGCCCAGGCGTCGGCCTCGTGCCAGCAGACGTGCATCACCGGCACGTGCTCGTCGACGGGCACGGTGTGGCCGAACCGGTCGGTGACCCAGCCGCCGTCCTCGCGGCGCCAGTGCTTGGGCGCGATCGCGCCGCTGCCGGCGAGCCAGGCGCGACCGCCCTCCCCCCACAGCTCGGGTCGCCGGTAGCCGCCGTCCTCGATGAAGGCCAGGTACTCGCCGCAGCTGACCGGGAAGCGGTCGATGCGGAAGCCGGCGAGCTCGACCTCGTGGACGCCGCGCTCGTTGTCGTAGGGGTGGTGGCCGGCGGTGCCGACCGGGTACCGCCCCGCGGGCACGGCGACACTGTCGAGGCTGACCGGCCGTGCCGCCGGCGGTGGTGGCAGCGCCGGCCGGTAGCCGCCGGCGACCAGCTGCAGGGTCTGCAGGATGGTCTCGCTGTGCTGATGCTCGTGCTCGATGATCATCTCGTGCACGAAGCCGTCGCGCAGCAGCGGGTCGTCGCCGTCGAGGTCGGCCTCGGCGAGCAGCTCGAGGGCGCGCCCGTCGACGCTGTCGCGGTAGGCGGCGACCTCGGCGCGCTCCATCAGCGGCAGGCTGCCGCGCACCCTCCGGGGGTTCTCGAAGGCGTCGTACCGGCGCATCAGCTCCTCGTCGGCGGGTTCGACCCCGCTGAGCCGGTGCACCAGCCACAGCTCCTCGAAGACGGCGATGTGCCCGTAGTCCCAGACCAGGGGGCTCTGCAGCGGGTCGTGCTGTGCCATCACCGCGCTGTCGTCGAGGGGGGCGAGCAGCGCCTCGGTGCGCCGCCGCGCCTCGCTGAGCCGCTCGGCGATGGCCTGCTTCACATCCATGTGCTGAGCTCCTCGGGTCGGGCGATGTGCCGCTCCAGCAGCTCGTCGGCGGGGCACCGGCCGGCGGCGACGAAGCGCTCGCGGTACTCGGCCACCAGCGCGGGGGCCGAGGCGGGGAGGTAGCCGCGATCCAGCCGGGTCATCCCGGCGAGCGCGGCGTCGAGGAGGGCGAGGGCGGTGCCCCGCAGCTCCGGGTCGGCGGTCGCCCGCCGTGCCGCCCGCCACCAGTCGTCGCCGGTGGGGTCGGCCTCGAGCACCTCGAGGGCGCGGCGGCGGGCGCCAGGCTCGCCGGTGAGGGTGGCGAGCACGCAGACCGGGACCGGCAGCCAGCGGGCGGGGAGGGAGTCGAGGTAGCGCACCTCGAGGTAGCCGCGGGGCCGCACCGGCGGGAAGAGGGTGGTGAGGTGATGGTCCAGGTCGTCGCCGTCGGGACGGGCGCCGGCGACCGACAGCCAGCGGCGCATCGGCAGCCCGGCGGGGAGGCGCTCGCCCTCGGCCCGGGCCAGGGGGATGGCGTGCGCGTCCAGGGCGAGCTCGTGGTAGCCCGCGATCGGATCGCCGCCGAGGTGGCGGCCGTCGAAGCCGGTGCGGTCGGGGTCGACGCCCTGCCAGATCGCCGTCCGGGTGCTGCGCAGCCCGCTGGGGCTGCCGTCGAGCAGCGGCGAGGCGGCGAAGGCGGCGGCGAGAGCCGGCCCGGCGCGGTTGAGCAGCCGCCACCGCTCGCCGCCGTCGAGGTCGAGGCAGACCTGGGTGGCGGTGGTCTGCCGCATCATCCGGCGCCCCCAGGGACCGATCCCGTCGAAGTGCGCCTGCATGGCGCGGTACCGGGGCGCGGAGTTCTGCAGCCCGATGGTCTCGAGGTCGTGCCACGGCGAGACCGCGGCGCTGACCAGGCTGATCCCCTCCCGCCCGGCGCACCGTCGCAGCCGTTCGATGAGGACGGAGGCCGCCTCCAGCGCCCCGGCGGCGCTGGCCGCGGGGGCGGGGCTGAGCTCCACCTGGCCGCCCGGCTCGAAGCTGAGGTGGGCCTGGCCGCTGAGGCCGGGATCGTGGGCCAGTGCCCTGCGCATCTCGTCGAGAGCGACCGGGGCGGGAAGGCCCTCCTCGATGCGGACCGGGAGCAGCTCGATCTCGACGCCGACCCGTCCCGGCCCACCCGGTGCCCTCCCCGCGGGGAGGAAGAGGGCGTGCACCCTTCGTTCCAGGGCCGGCGCCCTGGTGACTCTCTGAGCGACGGTCACGTCGGTACCGCCGGGGCCCGGCGGCGGTGTCGCGCCATCGTCGTGGCGCGATCGCACGCGATCAGCAGGACCGGCATCGTCTCCCTCCAGGCATCTGGGAACCGCCGGGTGAGAGGGTCCGGCGAGGACTTCTCACGAATGATAGGCAGGCGTACCTTGCGGTCCGATGAAGAAGTTGGTGAGTGGCGCCGCGGCCGGGCTCGGCCTCCTGCTGGCGGCGGCGACGGCCGGCGGCCCCGGTGCCACCGCCACCCCGGCCGCCTGGCAGGGCTGGCGGCACCTGCCCGGGGTCTTCGACCTGGCCGGGCCGCGATCGGACGGGATGGTGGTCGCCGCCGCCGCCGGCCGCCTGGCGCTGATCGCGCCCGACGGCGCCGTCACCCCGTTCGCGACCGGGCCCGGCGGCTACGCCGGCACCGACGGCCAGGAGGCGTACATCGCGCTCTCCCCGGGACTCGCCGCCGACGGCGGCTGCCGGTTCGCCCGCGACGACCTCTTCGTCCTCGACCTCGGCGCGGTGCCCGGGGTGATCCGGGTCGGCCCCGACGGCCACGCCGCCGCCTTCGCCTCGGTGCCGGCGGCGAAGACCCTGTCCGGCATCGCCTTCGACGGCGTCGGCCGCTTCGGCCACCGGCTGCTGGTGGCGGGGCCCGCCGCCCAGGGAGGGGGATCGGTGGTGGCCGCGGTCGACTGCCGGGGCCGGGTCAGCCCGGTCGCGGCCGGCCTCCCGGTCTTCGAGGGCGGCTTCGCGATCGCCCCCGCGGGCTTCGGCGCCCACGCCGGCGACCTGGTGGTGCCGGACGAGCTCAGCGGACGGATCCTGGCGGTCACCCCCACCGGGGAGGCGGTCGAGCTGGCCGGGTCGGGGGTGGCGAGCGGCGGGGACATCGGCGTCGAGAGCGCCGGGGTGGCGCCGGTGACCGGCCCGGTGCTGCTCGCCGACCGGGGCACCCCCGGCAACCCGCACGCCGGCACCGACAGCGTGCTGCGGCTCGAGCCCACCGCGCTCGCCGCGGCGGGGGTCGCGCCCGGCGACGTCCTCGTCGCCTCCGAGGGCGGTGCGGTGACCGTGGATCTTCGCTGCGCCGCCACCTGCACGGTGCGCACCGTGGCCACGGGCCCGGCCGCGGCGCACGCCGAGGGGCACCTGATCGCTCTCGGGCCGCTCCCCGCCGGTGGCGTGGTGGCCGCTCCTGCGGCCACCACCTCCGGCGGCGGCGGGCGGTTGCCGGTGCTCGGCCTCACGGTGGCGGTCGTGGCCGTGGCCGTCGCGCTGGGCCTGCGCCGGCGGTTGCGCGCGCGGTGATGTGGTGGCCTCGCACGGGGCCTTTGTTGGGCGTATGCCTTCCCCCCGCATGAGCATCACGCCCGACACAACACAGGGCGTGCATCACAGGCCGGTGTGGCAACGATGCCCAACGGCGCCAGAACAGCGGGGAGCAGGGCCGGCGTCGCGGCGGGCCCCGAGCCCACCGTGACGGCCGGCCACCCCCCCTCGGACCGCTACTCGGCCGCGACCGGCTCCGCCTCGGCCGCGGGAGCCTCGGCGTCCCCCTCCGCCGCGGGAGCCTCGGCCTCCGCCTCGGCCGCGGGCTCCTCGGCCTCGGCCTCGGCCTCCGCCGCGGGCTCCTCGCCGGCATCGGCCTCAGCGGTGGGCGCGTCCGCCTCCGCCTCCGCCGCAGGCGCCTCGGCCTCCGGCTCGGCGACCGCCACTATCCCCTCGTCTGGGGCAGCCTCGTCGGAGTCCTCGGCGCGCGCGTCGACGTCGTCGGTCATGTCCCCACCTCCCAGTCCCCCCGTCCGTGGACGCTGCAACGCCATGCGAAGAGGGAGAGCCGCCGGGACATTATCGCCCTGTCCGAACGGCTCCGCAAGTATCCGCCGGGGTTGTCGTGAACCGGGGGTGACCGGTGCGGCATCGCCCCGGGAGCCCCGCTCCACGCGGTGGAGCGGGGCCCTGGACGGATGGTGGGATGCGAGGTTGAACCGGACGCGGCCGGGGTGGAGGAGGGGCGACTGCCCGGTGTTCGTGGGTGAAAGCGTTGACAGACCACGGGTTTCCGCTGCCGGAGCAGTCGGTCCGCGGGGGCCGTTCGCAGCCCCCGCCTCCCGCCCGGTGCGGACGGCGGCGTCCGCGTCGCCCCGCGGTGGTGCACCGCGACAGCCTTCGTCGGTGCCGACCACCGTGTCCTGTCTCAGCCTGGCTCCGGCGCACCGCCACCGCCGGTGGCCTGCGCCCTGATCATCGTTCCCTTCTTCGTCTGCCCGCCATGGGCATGCCGTTGAAACGCGGGATTGCCACAGGTATTGCACCGCCGGGGGAAACGGCTTCGGGGAAGCCAACGAAAGATCCAATGCCAACGCCGCCACACCGGCCGCGGGCGGTGGCGGCGGTACAGTCGCGGCGGCGCCGCGTGCACTCAGCGGCCGGGAGGGAGGCCCATGGCCGACCACCGGTCGGCCCGCGCGCGGAGCATCGCGGGCGCGTCCTCACCGCGGATCGAGGCGTCGAGCAGCTCGACCGGGTGGAAGAGCGGCAGCGGGGTGCGCCGGGCGCCGAGGTGGCTCCCGATCTGCAGCAGGCAGCCGGGGTTGGCGGCGGCGATGGCCTCGGGCGCCGCGTCGTGCAGGCGGGCGGCGGTGCGCCGCCCCAGCTCGCCCGCAGCCTCGGGCTCCACCAGGTTGTAGATGCCGGCGCTGCCGCAGCAGGCCTCGCCGGGCGCGACCGCCACCAGCTCGACCCCCGGGATCGCGGCGAGCAGGGCCCGCGGCTGCTCGCGCACCCCCTGGGCATGGGCGAGGTGGCAGGCGTCGTGGTACGCGAGCCGCACCGGCAGCGGTGACAGCGGCGGCGGCTCCCCCAGCTCGACGAGCAGCTCGCTGATGTCGCGGACCGAGGCGGCGAGCCGTGCCGCCCTCGCCGCCCACAGCGGGTCGTCGGCGAGCAGCTCGCCGTACTCCTTCAGCGTCGACCCGCAGCCCGCAGAGGTGACCGCGAGCCGGTCCGCGCCGGCGTGCTCCAGCCGCTCGATCAGCGCGCGCGCCCGCCGCAGCGCCGCGGCCTCGCGCCCCGAGTGCATCTCCAGGGCGCCGCAGCAGGGCTGCGCCGGCGGGGTGACCACCTCGCATCCCCAGGCGGCGAGCACCCGGGCGGCGGCGGCGTTCACCTCGGGGAAGAAGGCGTGCTGCACGCAGCCGCTGAGCATCGCCACGCGCATCCGCCGTGGCCCCCGCGCGGGCAGCCGCGCCGGCGCGCCGGCACCCAGCGCGGCGGCGTCGAGCGGCGGCGCCAGCGCCTCGAGCAGCCGCAGCCGGCGTGGCAGCCGGGCGAGCACGCCGCCGCGGCGCAGCCGGTCGCGGACGCCGCTGCGCTGATAGAGGAGCAGTCCGCGGGCGAGCACCCGCATCCGGCGCGGATGGGGGAGGAACGCGAACAGGGCGTCGCGGAACAGGCGGTCGGCGGTGGGGCGCCGCCAGCGTCGCTCCACCTGCTGCCGGGTCTGCTCGATGAGACGGTCGTAGCGCACCCCCGACGGGCAGGCGGGCACGCAGGCCATGCACCCGAGGCACTGGTCCCAGTGACGCACCAGCCCGGCGGAGAGGTCGACGGCGCCGGTGAGCGCGGCGTCCATCAGCAGGATGCGTCCCCGTGGCGAGTCCGCCTCCTCGCCCCAGAGCTGGTAGGTGGGACACGCCTGCAGGCAGAAGCCGCAGTGCACGCAGTCGTCGAGCAGCTCGCGCGCCGGCGGGTGGTGGGAGTCGAAGGCGCCGGTGACGGTCACGCCGTCTCCTCGTCGCCGAGGGCGCGACCGGGGGCGAGCACCCCGGTGGGGTCGAGCGAGCGCTTGAGCGCGCGCATCAGCGCCACCTCGGGGCCGCTCCCGGCGGGCCAGGCCACGGCGGCGAGACCGGGGCCGCCGCGGTGCAGCACCAGGTGACCGCCGAGCCGCTCGACGGCGGCGCGCAGCTGCGCCACCACCTCCGGCAGCTCGGGCAGGCGCGCCTCCGCCACCCCGAGGGGGGCTCGCACCACCATCTCCACGGCGTATGCGGAGGCCAGCTCGAGGAGCTCGGCGAGGCGGGTTCGGGGCACCGCCAGCCCCACCACCGCCCCCTCGCCCCGCCATGGCCGCACCGCGAGCGCCGCATCCACCGCCTCCGCCTCGGCGGCGTCGAGGACGCGCGCCCCGCTGAGCACGGCGAGCGCCGCGGCCTGCTCGTCGACCGCCTCCTCCGTGCCCTCGACGCGGAGCCGGGCGGTGGCGTCGGGCCAGCAGACGTCGGCGGCGCTGAGCACCACCGGCGCGGTGCGGAGCAGGTCGGACAGCGCCGCCAGCCGTGCCGGCGAGGCGCGCTCGAGGAGCAGGCTGCGGCTGGCGGGCGGCATCGGGTGGAGGCGCACGGTCACCTCGGTGATCACCGCCAGCGTCCCCAGCGACCCCACCAGCAGGCGGGTGACGTCGTAGCCGGCGACGTTCTTCACCACCCGTCCGCCGCTGTGCCCCACGGTGCCGTCGCCGAGCACGAAGCGAGCGCCGATGACCAGGTCGCGGGCGGTGCCGTAGCGCACCCGCAGGGGCCCGGCGGCGCCGGTGGCGACGAGGCCGCCGACGGTCTGGGCGCCGGGCTGCGGGGGGTCCAGCGGCAGCCACTGCCGGTGCCCGGGCGCGGCGGCGAGGACCTCGCGCAGCTCGTCCAGCGGCGTGCCCGCTCGCACCGTGCAGACCAGGTCGCCGGGGGCGTGCTCGACCACGCCGCGCAGCCGCGAGGTGTCGAGGACGGCGTCGCAGCGCCGCGGCGGCCGTCCCCACGCCTGCCGGGTGCCGGCGCCGCGCACCACCAGGGCGAGGCCCGCGCCATCGGCGGCGGCGCAGACCGCGCCCACCGCGGCCTCGTCGGCGGGGCTCACCACCGCTGCGGGGACGAGGCCCCCCACCGCGTCCGCGGCCGTCGCCTCCCGCACCGCCTCCTCGCCGGCGGCGCGCTCCAGCAGGGTCCGTGTCGGCGCCGCGGCGGTGCTCACATCCGGTCCGCCAGGCCGGCGGTCTCGATGGGATGGGCGCGGTAGGGGCCGGGCACCTCGCCGCAGAGCCGTGGCGTGGGCAGCAGCTTGCCGGGGTTGCAGAGGCCCTGCGGGTCGAAGGCGCCGCGCACCCGGCCCATCACCGCGAGCGCACCCGCGCTGAACATCCGGGGCATGTGACAGGCCTTGTCGAGGCCGACGCCGTGCTCGCCGGTGATCGATCCGCCCTCGGCGAGGCAGAGGTCGAGGATGCGGCCGGCCAGCTCCAGCGCCCGCTCCGACTGGCCGGGGACGTGGCCGTCGTAGCAGACCAGGGGGTGGAGGTTGCCGTCGCCGGCGTGGAAGACGTTGCCGACCCGCAGCCCGAACTCGAGCTCGAGCTCGCGGATGCCGCGGAGCACCGGTCCCAGCCGGGTGCGCGGGATCACCCCGTCCTGCACGTAGTAGTCGGGGCTCACCCTGCCCATGGCGGCGAAGGCGGCCCGCCGCCCCTTCCAGAGCAGGGCGCGCTCGGCGGCGGTGCTGGCCACCCGCGCCCCCGAGCCTCCCGCCGCCCGGCAGATCCGGTCGACCGCGGCCAGAACCGTCCGGCACTCGGCGTCGGGACCGTCGACCTCGACCAGCAGCAGCGCCTCGCAGTCGGGATAGCCCGCGTTGACGGCGGCCTCGGCGGCCTCGATGGTGAGCCGGTCCATCATCTCCACCGCGGCGGGGAGGATGCCCTCGGCGACGATCGCCGAGACCGCGGCGCCGGCCGCCTCCATGGAGTCGAAGGCGGCGAGGGTGGTGACGCAGGCGGGTGGGCGGGGCACCAGGCGGAGGATCACCTCGGTGACGATGCCGAGCGTGCCCTCGCTGCCCACCACCACCCCGAGCAGGTCGTACCCGGGCTGGTCGGGCACGGCGCCCCCGAGCCGGACCACCTCGCCGCCGGGGCAGACCATGGTCACCCCGCAGACGTGGTGGAGGGTGAAGCCGTACTTGAGGCAGTGGGCGCCGCCGCTGTTCTCGGCGACGTTGCCGCCGATGCTGCAGACCGCGCCGCTCGAGGGGTCGGGGGCGTAGAAGTAGCCGTGCCCGGCCACCGCCTCGCTCACCGCGAGGTTGGTCACCCCCGGCTGCACCACCGCGCGCTCGTTGGCGATGTCGACGGCGAGCACCGAGCGCATCCGCGCCAGGCAGATCACCACCCCGTCGGAGATCGCCACCGCTCCGCCGCTCAGGCCGGTGCCGCTGCCCCGGGCGACGTACGGGATCCCGGCCCCGTGGAGGATGCGCACCGCCGCCGCGGTCGCCTCGGTGGTGAGCGGAAGCACCACCGCGGCGGGGACGGCGCGGTGGCCGGTGAGGCCGTCGCACTCGTAGGCGCGCACCGCCGCGGGCTCGGTGAGCACCGCGCCGGCCCCCACCGCGGCCCGCAGCCGGGCGATCACATCGGGATGCATGGGAGGGATGGTAGGCAGTGCCCCCGAGCGGCGCCATCGCGCCCGATCGCCGCGCTACCCTCCGCCGCCATGGGTCCCGACCGCTGGCACCTCCACGCCGTGCTCCTCCCCGGGGGCGCGGACCCGGTCGACCTCTGGGTCGCCGGCGGGCGGCTGAGCGCGGAGCCGCAGGACGGCGCCGAGACCCTTCCCGGCGGCTGGGCGCTGCCCGGGCTGGTCGACGCCCACGCCCACCTCAGCCTCGACATCGCCGGCACCGGGCTGGGGCGCGGCTCGCCGGAGCTGGTCGACGCCAACCTCCGCGCCCACCTCGGGGCCGGCGTCCTGCTGGTGCGCGACGTCGGCGCCGTGCCCGGCGCCACCCTCCCGGAGGCCGGCGGGTCCGGTCCGCGACTGCTCCGGGCGGGTCGCTTCCTGGCCCCTCCGGGCCGCTACATCCCCGGCCTGTACGAGGGCGTCGAGCCCGCCGGAGTGGTCGGCGCGGCGCTCGCCGAGGTCGCCGCCGGCGCCACCTGGGTGAAGGTGGTGGCCGACTTCCCCGAGCGCTTCCCCGACGGCGGCCCCGCTCTGCCGAACTACGACCTGGAGACGCTGACCCGGCTGGTCGAGGCGGTGCACGCCGCCGGGGCACGGGTGGCCGCCCACGTCACCGGGAGGGCGCTCGCCGACGTGGTCGCCGCCGGCATCGACTCCGTCGAGCACGGGGTGCGGATGGACGGGGAGGCGCTGGAGGCCCTCGGCCGCCGGGGCGGGGCGTGGACGCCGACCCTCGCCACCACCACCGAGATGCTCGGCGAGGAGCGGTTCGCGCGCCTGGTCGAGCGCCTCACCCCGCTGCTGGCGGGCGCCGCGGCGGCGGGGGTGACCGTGCTCGCCGGCACCGACACCCGCCCGGCGGGCTCGCTCGCCGCCGAGGTGGCGCTGCTCCGGCACTGCGGCCTGTCGCCGGTCGACGCCCTCGCCGCCGCCTCCACCGCCGCGCGCCGCTACCTCGGCCTGCCCGGCGTCGAGGACGGCGCCCCCGCCGACCTGGTCTGCTACCCCGCCGACCCCCGCGACGACCCCGAGGTGCTCGCCTCCCCGTCGGCGGTGCTGATCGGGGGAAGGAGGGTCGCGTGAGCAGCACCGAGTACCACTCCTACCTGCTCATCGACGACCTGCTGCGGCTGCAGCGGCCGCTGACCGAGGGCGCGCCCGACGAGCTGCTGTTCATCGTCGTCCACCAGGTCTACGAGCTCTGGTTCCGGGTGGTGGTCGACGCGCTGGTCCGCGCCCGCGACGAGCTGCTCGCCGGCCGTGCCCACACCGCGGTGAAGCCGCTGCGGCGGGTGCTCGCCGTCGAGGCGCTGCTGGTCGACCAGCTGGGCGTGCTCGAGACCATGGGACCCGAGGACTTCCTCGCCTTCCGCGACCCGCTCGCCCCGGCGTCCGGCTTCCAGTCGGCGCAGTTCCGGGCCATCGAGCGGCTCAGCGGCGGCGCCGCCGGTGCGTCGTCGACCGCGGCAGGCACCGGCGGCGACCCCGGCGGGCCCTCGCTCTGGGATGCGTACTGCGCCTGCGCCCGGGCCCAGGGGCTCGACCTCCCCGAGGGCGTGGAGGCCCGCGAGCGGCGGCTCGCCGTCCTCGCCGAGCTCTACCGCGACCACGCCGGCAGCGCCGACCGCAGCGCCCTCCACGGCGTCGCCGAGCTGCTCTGCGACCACGACGAGGCGGTCGCCACCTGGCGCTTCCGCCACTCGCTGATGGCGGCGCGGACCATCGGGGCCCGTCCTGGCACCGGCGGCTCCGCCGGCGTCGAGTACCTGCGCTCGACCGTCGACCGCCGCTTCTTCCCGGAGCTCTGGCAGGTCAGGACCCGGCTGTGAGGGAGGACCGCTGATGGAGGCCAACGAGGCCATCGAGCACGCCCAGAGGACCGAGGAGCAGGCGTCCCGCGGGGACTTCGGCCGCCACGTCGCCATCCTGGTGGCGGTTCTCGCCGCGTTCCTCGCGATCGCCACCCTGCTCGCAAACCAGGCGACCGCGGACGCCATCCTCTCCCAGGAGCGCGCCACCGACACCTTCAACGAGTACCAGGCCGACTCGGTGAAGGAGAAGGTGAGCGCCGACTCCGCGCTCGTCCTCCGGCAGTTCGGCGAGGCGGCGGTGAGGGCCGCCGCCGACCTGGAGCGCACCGCCGCGAACGAGGCGGCGAAGCGCAAGCCCCTGCTGCCCCTGGCGCGGTCGCTGGAGGCCGCCCGCGACACCGCCGAGCACCGCCATCACGGCTACCAGTTCGCCGAGGCGGCGCTGCAGATCGCCATCGTGCTCGCCTCGGTCTCGATCGTCGCCCGGTCGCGCCCGCTGGTCTGGGGAAGCCTCGGCCTCGGCGCGCTCGGGGTGCTGCTGATCGTCGACGGCGCGACCCAGCTGGTCTGGTTGGGGTCAGTCGTCGTCGTCCGGTGACCAGTGCGGATCCAGGCTCTTGGCCTCGTCGACATCGTCACCCATCCCGCTGCCCGCGCTGATGCCGCGGTGGACGAGCCACCAGTGCGGCGACCGCCGGCGCGCCTCGATCTGCTCGGGCCACGCCGTGGACCCCAACGAGGGCGGCACCACGCCCGGCGGCGCCCCGTCAGGCATCCTTCCAGCCCCCGCCGCCGCCGCGGCGGGCCGCGACCAGGCCGGCGACGATGGAGAGCGCGATCTCGGGCGCGCTGCGGCCGCCGAGGTCGAGCCCCACGGGGGTGCGGATCGCGGCCACCTCGGCGTCGCCGAGGCCGCGGGCGCGGAGCGCCTCGAGGTGGTGGGAGGTGTGGCGGCGGCTGCCCATCAGCCCGAGGTAGCGGGGCCGGCGGGGGAGCAGCTCGGCGCAGAGGTCGACGACGTCGGGGGCGTCGTGGTCGGTGAGCACCGCGTAGATCTCATCCCCGGCGAGGGCCGCGTCGAGGGCGCCGGGCCGGTCGACCACCGCCTCGGCCTCCCAGAGGCTGCCGCGCAGACGCTCGGCGCGGCTCTCCACCAGCACGGTGCGGAAGCCCACCGCGGTCGCCCACTCCAGCACCGCCGCGGCCACCGGGGTGGCGCCACCCACCACCAGGGTGGGCCGCACCGGATAGGGCTCGAGGTGGACCTCGATGCTGCCGAGGTCGTGGGTGTAGGTGCGCAGTCGCGGCCCGCCCTCGTCGAGCGCGGCGCCGGCGTCGTCGAGCGCTGCGGCGTCGAACTCCGAGCAGCCCAGGGTGCCGGCGAGCGGCCCCGCCCGGCTCATCAGCAGCTTCGCGCCGGCCTCCGAGGGGGGCTCGCCGCCGGTGCGCACCACGGTGGCTGCGACCACCTCCTCGCCGCGGGAGAGGCTCTCGGCCAGCCGCTGCTCGACGCTCGCCATGGGGAGATTGTGTCAGTCACGGGCCTCCCGGCGGAGCGCGGCGGACCACCGGCGTCACAGCCTGATCCGGACCAGCGCCGCCTCCTCCTCCTGGTCCCCGGCGCGCTGGCGGGCGTCGAGGGTCTGACATTCAAACCTCGGGCGGTTCACATCCCCCATCCCGGCCGCCCCGGACTACGCCGGCGGCACCGCCGGGACGGTCGCGAGGTGGCGCATCAGCGCCCCGAACTCGACGAAGCTCAGGCTCTGGTCGGCGTCGGAGAGCGCCTCCTGGGGGGACGGGTGCACCTCGATGAGGAGCCCGTGGGCGCCCACCGCCCTCGCCGCCCAGGCCATCGGGGCCACGTACGGCCGGTAGCCGGTGCCGTGGCTGGGGTCGACGATGACCGGGAGGTGGGTGCGCTCGCGGAGCACCGCCACCGCGGAGAGGTCGAGGGTGTTGCGGGTGGCGCTCTCGAAGGTCCGGATCCCCCGCTCGCAGAGGATCACCTGCTGGTTGCCATGGGCGAGCACGTACTCGGCGGCGCCGAGCCACTCGTCGATGGTGCTCGACAGGCCGCGCTTCAGCAGCACCGGCCGGTCGACCTTGCCGAGCTCGCGGAGCAGGTCGAAGTTCTGCATGTTGCGCGCGCCGACCTGGAGGATGTCGGCGACCTGGGCGAGACGCTGCACCTGCTCGACCGCCATCACCTCGGTGATGATCGGGAGCCCGGTCTCGCGTCCGGCGGCGACCAGCAGCTCGAGCCCGCTCCAGCCCAGGCCCTGGAAGGCGTACGGGGAGGTCCGCGGCTTGAACACCCCGCCACGCAGCACGTGGGCGCCCTGGTCGCGCACGAACCGGGCGGTGTCGCCGATCTGCTCCGCGCTCTCCACCGAGCAGGGTCCCGCCATCACCGCGAAGCCGGTGCCGCCGATGAGCAGCCCGCCCGCCTGGACCACGGTGTCCTCCGCCCGGGAGGCGCGGTCGACCAGCTTGTGAGAGGAGCGGCGCAGCGGCGGGCGCTCGATCACGACCACGGCCTCCAGGGTCTCCGCCGCCGACTCCTCGGCGCGGGCCCCGGGTAGCTGCCCCGGCTGGGGGTGCTCGCGCAGCGCCTTGGCCGGATAGCTGCCCAGCACCTTGATGTACGGCGCCGAGGAGCGCAGCTCGTCGAGTGCGGCCGCGGTGCGGGGCTCGGCGACGTTGCCCTCGAAGTCGAGGAAGAACATGTACTCCCAGGGCCTGCCCGGACGGGGACGCGACTCCAGCTTGGTCATCGAGTGCCCGCTGCCGGAGAGGATCTCGAGGCAGCGCAGCAGCGCCCCCTCCTCGTGCCGGGTGACCAGGATGAGGCTGGTCTTGCAGGGGATGCGGGGATCGACCGCGGCCGGGCTGCGCGACAGCACCACGAAGCGGGTGTAGTCGGACTCGCTGTCGGCGATGCCGTGGCGGAGGATGGCGAGCCGGTTGGCCGCCGCCGCCTCGGGCGATCCGATCGCGGCGGCGCCGGTGTCGCCGCCGCCGGCGACCGCGCGCATCGCCTCGGCGCCGTCCAGGCAGGTGACGGTCGCCACCTGGGGCAGCGTCTGGAGGAACTGCGCGCACTGCTCCAGCGCCTGCGGGTGGGCGTGGATGCGGCCGAGCGAGGCGAGCGGGACCACCTCGAGGGCGGCGAGGCAGTGGTCGACCTTCCAGGTCTCCTCGCCGACGATGAACACCGCCTGCTCACGCAGCAGGGCGTAGACCTCGGTGATGCTGCCCGCGCTGGTGTTCTCGATCGGCACCACCGCGAGGTCGGACTCGCCGGCGAGCAGCGCGGCGACCACGGCGCGCAGGGTCGGGTGCCCGACCAGGTGCGCCTCCAGCCCGCGGCCGGCGACGAACTTCTGGGCGGCGAGGTGGCCGGTGGAGTGCTCGCCGCCCTGGAACGCCAGCCGCACCCGGCCGGCGTCGTCGCCGGTCAGCTGCGCCGACTGCTGGGCGACGGCGTGGCTGATGATCTCCTGGAACACCCGCCGGACCAGGTTGGCGGACACGCCGAGCTGGCGCGCGGTCCCCTCCACCGCCTCGAGCACCCGCCGCTCCCGGTCGGCGTCCTGGATGGAGGAGGAGCCGTGCTCCTTGGCCCGGCCGATCTCGCCGACCAGGTCGAATCGCTGCGCGATCAACCGGACGATCTCCGCGTCGACGCCGTCGAGGCGGCCGCGGAGGTCCTCGATCCGATCCGTGGTCACCGGAGCAGCTTAGAGCTTGCGCCAATAGGCGATTGGCGCGTTC
>JRHI01000724.1_pt1 | contig 33625 bp, 31 predicted proteins | sample 215371 | NCBI WGS metagenome assembly JRHI01 (sample SAMN02929681, study PRJNA255918) | sediment metagenome | biome: cave system; feature: Ice Cave; material: Sediment; isolation source: sediment from deep within a dark volcanic ice cave with no known source of... ...
ATCCCGGCGTCGCTCGCATCGCTGGTCATCAACCGGCAGGTCCACGCCCGGTCGGTGCCCGCCCGGCATGAACCGTAATACCCCGGTCCGATTGTCGCCGCCACCGAATGGCTCAAGGCCGGACGGGAGATCGTCCCTCGCAGCAGAAAGTAAGCACCGACCAACAACGCCACGCACGTCAAAGTCGCCACCAAAAGTCGTTGCCTCCGGCGCATCGGCCTCAATCGTATCCCCGGGGTGGGCCGCCGTAGCCGGCCAGCACGGTCAAGCGATGAGGGTCATCTGCTGACGGGCTGAGCCTCCCGATCCCGCCCGGCGAAGCGAGCCCAGTGGCTGCCCCGGCGACGCCGAGATGGACGCCGTGCCGAGGAGGGGAAGGCCGCCGGTGAGCAGCCCGACCAGAAGCCAACGCCACCTGCCCTTGGCGGCGGTCACCCGCCGATGAACGCGAGCCCGATGAGGAGGCTCCAGAGGATGAGACCCAGGCTCGGCGACACCAGATTGCCGGAGGCGCTGCCCCGTCTGCGGTGGGCAAGCGCTAGGTGCCTAACCGGCGCCGTGCTGGCGGCGCCCTCTTGGGAAACGCGTCGCTAAGAGATAGATGCCCAGGCTGGGCACCGTTAGCGCCGCGCCCCAGAGTGTCCACGACGTTGCGTTGTTCGCGACCTGCAGCATGCCGACCCCGAGGCAGAACAGCCCCACGCCCGTGACGATGCCGAGCAGGTCGACACGACTGGACGTGGAGCCGCGCACGAGACCTACTGCGGCAAGCACCGCGGCAACGATGAACAGAGGTCCAGCGATGAGGACCCCGCCGGTCGTGACTACTCCAAATGCGACCCAACCGCCGAAGAACCACGGCATGTTGGATGGTCCCCTACGGGTGAACATAATGACTATTAGCCGCGGCGTCCGCCATTCGGTTTGTCGATCACCGCCAAGCAGCTTAGTAGGTGCTCGATCCCCTCGGCAGGCGGCTGGTTGAAAGGCGACGGATGCGCTGCTGCGCGTGGTGAAGCCGCAGCCGGATACTGGGCCGGGGGTCTGGACAGAAGTCGAGCGTCGTCATGCTAATTACGTCTCCGCCGCGAGCGTGCGCGCTGATCGTGACCGCGGCCGGCGGGGCAATACCGTCGACGATCGCCAGCCAAGCGCCGTCCTTGCCGCGGGTCGCTGGTTGGCTTGGGAGCTGGCCGACCTGAACATGGACAGCAGCGCCCAGCGCCACAACGCCTCCGGCAACTAGAGCGTTGTCTACGAGACAGCTGGCGACTGCGTCGATCGCCGGGGTCGCACTGCAGCTGCTGCCCTGCACGTCTTCGTGGGCCACCACCAGCCATGGAGCTTCGGGGCCGGGATGCAGCGATGCGACGAGGCCCCTGGGACCCGCGACCGTGGCCAGCGCGGCGCCTAAGCCGTGCCGGGCAAGAAGACCGTCGGTGTTGCCGATGTTGTCGGTCATACGGAGTCCCAGGGGGTGCTGCTCAGCGGATCCTAATTGCAGTTGGTGAAGCTCTTGTCGTTCTCCGAGCGAACGTCCTGGTAGTAGCGGCCGGGCCCGAGGGGGCCGTCGTAGAAGATCGAGCCCATGATGACAGTGCGCCACCGACCGGTCCCGCTGAGCACGCAGGGCTTGATCGCCTGGACGGGCCGGAACGTCGGCCTGCGGTCATACTTCTCTGGACTGCAGTACGTCTTCTTGAAGTACGTGTAGAACAGGATGTGGTGCTGCTTGTAGAGGCACGCCGCGGCAACGAATCGGGCGACCGTCAACGGGGAATCGTCATCCACGACCGAGCGACAACCGAGCGCCGCATACAGGACTGGACAGACCGCTGGCGCTTGTTGAGCGGCCGGATCGGCACCCTTACCCACATCACCGACGTGCCGTTCTTCGCCGACTCACGCGCGAGCCGCCTCCTGCAGGCCGCTGACTTCATAGCCTGGGCGCTCTGGCGCTATTACGGGATGCCCGAGTCGGATGTCCAGTGGATCAAGCCTCTCTGGCGCAACTTCGATCAGAGCGGCGGGCGCATGCACGGACTGGTCCACGTCTCGCGCGGGTTCAAAGCCCGCGTGTGCGGCTGCCCGCCATGCCTGAGCCGGAGGCCAAACAGCGCGCCGGACGATTCCATCTGACTACCAGCCGAACGCCACGCGTTGGGGTAAAATACGCCCGAATGTGGGGTAAGCTCACGCAGCGACCGTCGAAAGCGCCCGCCATTGCTGGGCGAATGAGTTTCGCCGATCCCTCCTCGTCGCCCGATCAAACGGTGCCGTGGCCTGGATCGGCGTGGCCAGCTCGATCGGGAATCACATGACCAACGTCGAAGTTCGACGGTTTGACGATCGCGGTGCGGCGCTGCTGGACTCCGGCCGGGCGATCACGCGGCGGTCGCTTCGACTGCGCCGGTCGACGCTCAGCTGGACCCACGGCGGGCAGCAGCGCTCGGCGACGCTGAACTGAGCCTCAGCCGACGGTCAGCGGACCGCGGCGCCGGCGTGGCCGAGCCAGCGCTTGGCCCACCGTTGCAGCTCTGACAGGGCGGGCTCGAGTTCGCTCCCCATCCGCGAGAGACCGTATTCGACCCGCACAGGAGGCCCCGGCATCACCGTGCGCTCGACGATTCCGCGTGCCTCGAGTTCCTTCATTCGCTCGGACAGCAGCCGGTCGGAGAGCTCCGGGACCGCCTGCGCGATCTCGGAGAAACGCAGCGGCCCGTCCATGAGCACACGCAGAATGGCTCCCGTCCAGCGGCGGCCCACCAACTCAACCGCTTCGTGGTAGAGCGGGCAGCAGCCCGATCCACGCACGTCGCTCTCGCCACTTCTCGTCTGCTCCCGGGAGGTCATTACCCGAGGGAAGCTTACGCTGCCTGGAGCGCCCGGGACTCCTCGCTGGATCCGTCCACAGGCACCTCGCCGGCTACGTTCACCATCGCGGTAAAACCCTCCAGGGCCACGGCTGCGATCGCCTCCAGGATCTGCTCATCGTCCCAGCCGGCCTCCCGCGCTTCCTCGTGCAGATGCATGGCCGGCCGTCCGCCCTCCTGGAGGACTGCCTGCAGGTAGCGCAGCAGCGCTGCCTCCCGCTCGTCCTTGGAGGTGAACTTCCGCGCGGCCGCGACCTCGTCGATCGCCAGTCCAGCACCCCGGGCGGCCCGCGAGTGCAGGGCGATTCCCGGCTCGGAGTGATAGTGCTCGGCGACCGCCAGCGCGATCCGCTCGAGTGTCGCCAACGTCAGCTTCCCGTGGCGAAGCTCAGACCGAAAGCGCGCGTAGGCTCGCAATGCAGCCGGCGAGCCGGCGAGCACTCCGAGGAAGTTCGGCAGCTGACCACCGCTCGCCAGAGCGCCGCGCAGCACCGGAACCGAGCCGTCAGGCGCGGTCAAATCGTCGTGAATTTGGAATCTGCTCATTGACATCTTCATGGTTGACCAACCGGGGACTGTTCGGGCGGGAAGACTGGGGAGACCTTCCCTTTACTTTCGAGACCAGCTTACTGTTCATAAGCATATCTCGCTGATGACGATCGCACAAGCGATCGGGGCGGTCTTATCAGCTCCGTAAGAGCAAGTTCATAACTCACTCCGAGGAGGCGTCAAAACCGTCTCCCCCTCTTATACGGGCGCGAATAAACGCCCGATCATCGGGCACTCGTAGCTCCGTAAGCGGAGCTGCTGGCGGGAGCTCAGCGAGCGGGGCGCAGCCGGAGGTGCGCGCCCGGGCGGACGCGGCTCGGAGCGGCGAGTGAGTGCGCGGCCGCTGGTAGACGCACCTGAGCCCGGCTGTCGTGTCTGGCCACCATCGCGGCATGGGAGCTCGTCGCGGCGGCCAGGATCATCAGCACGCCCAGCAGCACGGCCCACATCGCAGCACGATCAGCTTTGAATCCGGCCCGTTCGTGCGGACGCCTCGACGGTTGCCGACGTTCAGGCATGCCGCGATAGCGCTCGGCCCCGCGGCCCTGGATCGTGATAGTTCGCCGGCCTGGCACTCCGACCCCGGACGCGGCATAACCGTGGGGCTCGCGCAGTTCGCGATTGAGCTCGCGCTCTTCCGCGTTATCGCCGGAGAGCGAATCGAGCGCCACCATCCGTGCCCGCCTTCTCTGCGCTTCGCTCGGGTGAATTTCGTCCCGGCGCACTGACAAGCCTGGTTGCGGCATAGGCGTCCTCTTTCTCACGCTTGCGGGGTTAGCTGACGGGCTCGCGCCGAAAGAGCGGCGCTACACGCTTGCGCGCGATTAGCCCCAACAACCTGGGTCCCCCGCTTCCATCCGCCACCCGAGGGCAACGGTTTACGGGAATTCAGCTGTATGAGGCGGTGATGCTACCAGCGGCGACGGACCGAACCCGACTGGCCGGCGGCGCCGCGGGCGGCCGGCCGGGCGGCGGCGCCGCGGGCGGCCGGCCGGGCGGCGGCGCGGGCGGCCGGCCGGGCGGCGGCGCGAACCGGCTGGCGGGCGGCGGCGCGAACCGGCTGGCGGGCGGGGCCGGAGAGGCGGCTGTTAGTAGGTCTTGCCCGCGACCTTCGCGACGAACGCGGAGACAGCCTGGGCGTCTTGGCCCTGCACGATCTGGGCGGGCATGACGCCCTGACCCAGACACGACTGTGCGCTATTAGCCGGTGGGTTCTGCAGGCACCCGTTGTTGATCGTGTTGTAGACCAGCGAATACGGCGGCTTCAGCATGTCGAGGTTCGGCCCGACCTTGCCGACCGCACTGGCGGCGGCGAGAGTGTGACACACGCCACAGTTCTCCCCGAACAACACCCGGCCGCGCTTCTCCGCAGTGGTGAGCTTGATCCCGCCGACCTGGTTGCTCGCGTTGGCGTGGTTGCCGCTCAGAAACGTGACCGGTAACGCGATCCCGAAGCCGAGATAGAGAATCGCGAAGATCAGCCCGGCCGCCTTCCGTCCGCCGCGCGACTGCGATTGGAGCGCCGCCCGAGCGCCGCCGATCCCCCCGCGCGCGGCGACGAAGAACAGAACGAACGCGAGCAGAACCCAGAAGGCGAGGAACAGAATCGTGGCGAGCACGGCGCGCGCACCTTATCGCGCGAGCGGGCCGGATGGGTCGGTGATCGCCTCGGCGAAGCGGGCTCAATGGCGCCTCCCGGAAGCAAAGCTCATCACCGGGGGCGCAACGGCGCGGAAGTCCTCGGCCTCGGTCGCCGCTTTCTGGGCCTCGCCCGCGGCCCGCTGCTCGGCCAGGCCGCGGCGCACCTGCTCGTCCAGCATCGAGAAATCCTTGACCTCGGCCAGCAGCCGGTCCGGCGCCGCGATCGAGCCCACCTGATCGACCAGCACATTGATCACCCCGCCGCCGGCGGCGAAGCGCTCGAGCTTCCCTTCCACCATCATCAGCGGCTCGGTTCTCACGGTCAAACGATTGCGTTCATAGACCTGTGCGGGAACGATCAGGTTGATGGTTCCGAACTCGTCCTCGAGTAACACGAACACAACTCCGTTTGCCGTACCGGGCCGCTGGCGCGCGACCACGAGCCCCCCTACCTTCACCCGGGTGCCGTGCTTGAGCAGCTCAAGCTCCCGGCTGGTCGCCGCCTGCGGCGCCAGACGGTCACGCAGCAACGCCAGCGGATGGGTGTCCACGGTCAGCCCCGTCGTTCCGTAGTCGGCCAGCATCGATTCCCAATTCGACAATCTCCGCAGCTCTGGCGGGGCCGGCAGATCCAGCGGGAGCGCCAGTTGGGTCCCGCCGGGAACATTGCGCCCCGGCGTGGCCACCCCGAGCTGCCACAGAGCGATCCGCCGAGCGGAGCCCCGTGCACCGCCCGGGGTAGGGACCTCCCGGCCCTCGCCCCGGGAATCGCCGGCACGATCCTCGACCAGGACATCACAGGCTCCCGACCAAGCCAGCAGCTCGAGGGCGGGAGCGCCCGCCCCGGCACGTGAGGCGAGATCCGAAAGGCTGCGAAAACGACCACCCTCCTCGCGCGCGGCCACGAGCTGTCGAACATCCTGCTCGCGCACGCCACGCACGTAGCCCAACCCGATTCGCACCGGACCGCGAACCGGATCCTCGCCGCCCTCGATCTCCATGCCGCATTCGGCCCCGCTCTGATTCACATCCGGTGCCCGCACCTCGATCTGCCGCCGCTGAGCCTCGTGAACCAGCGCATCAGGCGGATAGAAGCCCATCGGCTGCTCATTGAGCAGCGCACAGAGGAATTCCGGACCGTAGTGAACCCGCAACCAGGTCGATTGGTAGGCGAGCAATCCGAACGCAGCTCCATGGGCTTTGGGAAAGCCGAAGCCGGAGAATCCCCGGACCATCGAGAACACCCGCTCGGCCGTGGGCTCGTCAACCCTGTGCAAGCGCTGAGCGCCGGCGACAAAGCGCCGGTGGTAGGCCTCGATCGCCGCCTCCGAGCGCTTCCGGCTCATCGCTCGCCGCAGACCTTCGGCCTCCCCGACGGAGAAGCCGGCGAACGCGATCGCGACCTCGAGCACCTGATCCTGGAAGATGATCGTGCCGAGCGTCTCCCGCATGACCGGCTCCAGCGAGGGATGCTCGTAGGGAATCTCGTAGCTTGGGTCCAGACGCAATCGTTGCCGGCGCTCGATGTAGGGGTTGACCGCTCCCCCTTGGATTGGACCGGGACGCACGATCGCCACCTGGATCGTGATGTCCTGGAGATTCTCCGGGCGGGTGCGGCGCAGCGAAGCCATCTGGGCCCGGCTTTCGATCTGGAAGACACCGGTGGTATCCGCCTCTTGGATGCACTCGTAGGTCTCCGGGTCGTCGTACGGGATGCGCGAGAGATCGATCCGCTCCCCGCGAGTACGGGCGATCAGCTCCACCGAGCGCTCGACCGCCGAGAGCATCCCCAGCCCGAGCAGGTCGATCTTCAGAAACCCTGCATCCGAGCAGGAATCCTTGTCCCACTGCACGATCTGGCGCCCCTCCATCGCCGCCGGCACGATCGGACAGCAATCGATCAGCGGCCGGGTTGCGACGATCATCCCTCCCGAGTGCTGAGAAAGGTGGCGTGGCAGCCCGTGCGCTTCTGCGGCCAAGCGTGCCAACCATGCCCACCGACTGCTGCCTCCCCGGCGTTCAGCAGCGCCGATCGAGGTGCCCGTGGCGAGTGATTCCAGGCCAAAAGCGCTGTCGATGTCCCTGCTCACCTCGCGGGCATCCCACCCTTCGCTGCCCCGCGCCACCCGTTCGAGCTCGCCGGGTGCAAGCCCGAGCGCCTTTCCCAGCTCTCGGATCGCCCCGCGCGCGCGGTAAGTAGGGAATGCCGCCACAAGCGCCGAGCGATCCTGCCCGTAGCGCTCGTGGATGCGAGGTATCAGGGTCTCCCTGATGTCCCTCGGAAAGTCGAGATCGATATCGGGCAGGGAAGTCAGCTCCTCGTTGAGGAAGCGCCCGATCATCAGCTCGTTGGCGATCGGATCGACGTGGGAGAGGCCGGTCAGATAGCAGACGATCGAGGAGACACTGGAGCCACGGCCGCGGCCGGGCGGCAGCAGTGCCCGCGCCGTGTCCGGCCCCCGCACCTCCACCGCCACCTCACGTGCCAACTCGAGCAGGTCGTGATGGAGTAAGAAGAAGCCCGGGAGCTTCAGAGCCTCGATGATCCGCAGCTCCTCCTCCAGCCGCGAACCGGCCAGGTCCCGCAGGGGGCCCGGCGCCTGCACATAGCGCTCCTGGACCCGCGTGTGGCACAGCTCGGCCAGCTTGCGCATCGCTCCGTCGTCCTCCGCCCCCGGATACCTGTAGCCCAGGTCGCTGCCCAGGTCGAAGTGCAGGCTGTCTGCCACCCTCACCGTCTCTGCGACCGCGTCCGGATATTCGGGAAAGCGCGCGGCCATCGCCGCCGGCGCGGCGAGCACGTGGCTGAAGTTGCCACGCCGCTCCGGCTCTGAGGCATCGAGCGTGGAGTGCAACCGGATCGCGACGAGCGCGTCCTGCAGCGGTGCCCTGGAGCGCGCATGCGCATGGACGTTGCCGCTGGCCACGCAGCGGGCACCGAGGCGCCGAGCGAGTTCGGCGAGCCGTCGATTGCGGGCCCGGTCATCGCGTAGAAACGGACGTTGAAGCTCGATTCTCAGCCGCTCGCATCCGAAGGCATCGAACAGGCGCCGGAGCGTGGACTCGTCGTGAACGCCGCGCAGCGCGCACCCGCTCAGGCAGATCAGGCCTTCGGCATGCTCAAGCACCACGCCGAGCTCTACGAACGCCTGCGATGGAGAACCGGGCTTCTCTCGCGTGTGCGCGTGGGCATGGGTCAGGATCCGGCACAGGTTCGCCCACCCCTGCGCGTCCTGGACAAGCAAGGTCAGATGACGCCCATCCGATAGATCGACCTCGGCTCCATGGACCGGGCGCACCCCGAGCGCCCGCGCTGAGACAGCGAACTCCATCGAACCGGAGACCGAGTTGTGATCGGTCAGAGCCAGAGTCTCGTATCCCAGCTCCGCTGCCGCTGCCACGAGCTCATCCGGCAGCGAGGCGCCGTCGAGAAAGGAAAAGGCAGAGTGGCAGTGGAGCTCCACGTATGACACGAACGTATGTTCGCACGAGACGCGGACGGATGCGCCCCCCGGGAGCGGCGGAAGATCGCGGCGAGCGAGCCGACGGGCGGCCGGCCAGGGGGCTACGGACTGCGTTCAGGGTGGCGCGGCAGGCCGTCGTCGGGAAGCGACTCCCAGGAGACGGCGTAGGCAACGAACTGGCGGTGGGCCGGCCGGATCCCCGGATCGCAATCAAGCGCGCCCAACCTCACGCCCACCTGGTCTGGATCGTCCGGTGAGCGGCTGAACAACGCCGAGCCGCAGTCTCCACAGAACCATTTCTCCCAGCCCCCTTCGGGCTTCCACGCGCGCATTCGGTCCTCGCCGGTCAGGATCTGCAGGGAACCGGGGTGCGCTCGCCCGTTGGCGGAGGCGCCGGTCCCGCTCCTTCGCTGACAGCGCGTGCAGTGGCAGTAGCTGGCGCTGGTCAACGGCTCGGTGAGCTCAAAGCGCACGGCCCCGCAGCCGCAGCCGCCGGTCAAGTGCGCGCTCATGCCACCTGCGCCAAGTCGCGCTCGGGCTCGATCTGCCAGCGCCGCGCCACCGCCTGCAGGCGCTCGTCGATCGACCAGCGGTCCGGCCGATCCTCGCCATCGTGCTCGAGACTGGCGCCCTTCAGGGCCATCGAGCCGGTGTTGTCGCCGAGCGCCCGGATCTCTGCGACGTCAGTGTCGCTCAGCCGCTGCTCCGCCGGGAGGCCCGCCAGCTCGGCGCGCTTGTCCTCGACCGGGCGGGCCCCAGTCCCGATCTCCTGGATCAAGGTCGGCACGACGCACTGCACCGGACCATGGGCCAGGTTCCATTGGCAGGCGAGCTGAATCGTGGTCAACCCGGCGCGCACGGCGTAAGGGCGGATCGCCTCGAGACGTGTTCGCCCGGCCTCGATCCATCCCGGCGGCCTGTGCGCGCGGTGATCCCGCGGCGCCAGCTCCTGACCCGGGAGGACGTCGTCGAAGAACAGCCCGCCATAGTCGACCACGCGTGTAATCACTTTCACCCCAGCTGCCGTGGCGGCGTCGAGACACAGCTCGCCGGGCCACGGCTCGAGCGGATTGAGGATGATCATCGCCCAGTCAAACGCCGCCCCGTGACGCTCTAGGCAGTCGATCAGGTCCAGCGTGAAGCCGTTCGCCGGGCCGGGAGCAACCCCGATCATCCGGGTCAGGCCGCGATCTCGCAGCGCCGCCATCCCATCCCAGACGGCCTGACTCGTGTAGCCGATCCGGTCCGGGTTGTGCAACAACAGCAGGTCGAAGTTGTCGATCCCGCAGCGCTCGAGGCTTCGCTCGGTGGCCATCTCCAGATAGTCGCCATACGAGGAGGCCTCGCGCAGCTGTGGGTCGGTGAAGCGGGGAAAGCCCCTGGCGCCGTCTCGCTGGCCTGAATAGAAGTCGTGGCCCACTGCGCCGACGACGCAGATCTGCTCACGGGGCCGGTCCGCGATGGCGCGGCCGAGCATCGAGTCGGCCTCACCGGTCCCGTAGACGTCGGCGGTGAGGACGGTTCTGATCGACTCGTCAGGCGTGATCAGCGAGATGAACCGCTCGTCGTCGAGCGGCACGCCATAGCCCATGAACCGCCCCCCGCTCCAGGTTCCGAGGGCGGCTGGTCCGGGATCGATGTGAGGCTTGGTGGCGACCATGGTCAGGAGTCTAAGACCGCTCTGGGGAGCTCGACGTGAGCGGGGAAAGCATGTGTCCTCAGCGCTGTCGCCACCACCGACCACGCCGGAGGTCGTGAAACACCACTTCGTTGCGCCCACACGTTGTGACGATCTCCCAGTACCGGCGCCGGAGCGGGCGCTCGGTCCACCAGCGATCCTCAATCAGCCACGACTCGCGCACGACATCCACCGCGCGCCCTTCGACCGCGTGGGGAGATCCATCCTCGTCGGCCGTCACCGCCACGCGCCGGGGAACGCCGAGACGCCGCGGTCCGGTCATCGCTCAGCGGTGAACCACAGTGGAGCCACTAGTGTCACGAGCTCTCGAAGGGAGCGAGGACAGCTCTGCGCTCGGGAAAGCGTGAGCCAGGATCGACCTCGAGTACACGCAGCGCCGCCTCCGGGCCAGCTGCGGCGCGAGCCTGGCGGATCGCCTCCCGCAACCGCCCGGCGCGGGCCGCGGCAGGATCTTCCAGCAGCGCCCGCTGGTCGCTCGCCGGGGGCCCGAAGCGCTCCACCGCCAGCCTGAGCTGCTCCGCCGGTGTCGGCATCATCGCCAGCCGTGGAGTCAGCGCAAGGCGCATCCGAACAGGATCGGCGAGCGCCTCTCGAAAGACCACCTGTTCACGCCATGTCCCTCCCTGCTCGACCAGCACAGACGAGAGCACAACTGCCCGGAGGGTCCTGCCGCGCCGCTCTCGCCGGGCCAGCAACCGATCGATCAGCAACCCCAACGCTCGCTCGAGTTGCATCCCCGAGACCGCTTCTGGAAGCTCGAGCGACTCCCGCAGGAACTCGGCGGCAGGACGGGGGCGCAGGGCTCCGTCGCCGCCGCAGGACAGCTCGTGTGCGAGCAGACCGCGGGCGCCGAAGCGATCAGCCAGCGCAGCCGGAGGAAGCTTCGCGAGCTCACCCAGCGTGCTCACTCCCAAGCGCTCGAGCGCATCTGGCAGATCGGCCAGGGCAGGACGTGCCCGCAGCAGGGCGACCGGCAGAGGACCCAGATACGCACGTGCTCGATCCCGAGCACCACTCCCCCGGGCCGTAGTGCCCGGCACGATCTCCGGCCGGCGGACCCGTGCTTTGGTGGCTGCCGCCACGGCGGCAAACCGCGATGAGGCCACACCAAAGCGAGCCGGCGTTCGCAGTGATCTCCGCGCGGCCGCCAGCACCCCCTCGATCCCGCCATGCAGACGCAGGAGGCCAGCGGCGTCAAAGCACACGAGTCCCGGACGCTCGGGCTCGACAGCGGCGCCGATCGATTCCAGCCGGACGAGCAGCCGCTCCCAGAAATCGGCCACACCGGCGGGGTCAGGCGGCACCAGCATCAGCCGGGAGCAGCGCGCGAGCGCCTCGCCGAGCCGCATGCCGGGATGGACGCCGAATGCCTCCGCGGCCAGAGATGTCTCCCCAATCTGCTGAATACCGCCCGGCTCAGGGGCAAGGGCGGCCGGCACCTGCATCAATCCGGCTCGGTCACCCGCAGCGATCGTGAGTTGGAAGCGAGGCAGCAGGACGCAGACGACGAGGGACATGAGCGAACGTATGTTCGCATGGGACACGGATGAGCGCAACAGCGAAACGTGACAATCGCCAGATACCTTCGAAAACAAGAGCGGTGGTACGGTGCGAGGCAATGGTGCCGCCCAACCTCGCGGACATCGCCTTCCGGGGTGTCAAGACGCTGCGTGCCTTCGGCCAGCGGATTCCAGCGGCCGGCGGCGTGCTCGCCCAGTCCCTGTCGGGCGTGGTCGAGGGCCGCAAGGTGATGATCACCGGCGCATCTCAGGGCATCGGGCGGGCCACGGCGCTGCAGCTCGGACGGGCCGGCGCAGACGTCCTACTGGTGGCGCGCACCCAGGAGAAGCTCGAGGACGTAGCGCGTCAGGTGCAGGCGCTGGGCGGCGGCGCATTTGTCCACCGCTGCGACCTGACCGACCTCAAGGACATCGACCGCATGGCGGAGGATGTACTCGAGCAGCACGGGCAGGTCGACATCCTGGTCAACAACGCAGGACGCTCAATCCGGCGCTCGATCAGCCGCTCCTATGACCGCATGCACGACTACGAGCGCACCATGCAGGTCAACTACTTCGGTCCGGTCAAGCTGATCCTGAAACTGCTGCCGTTGATGCGCGAGCAGGGTTCGGGACACATCATCAACATCTCCTCGATCGGGCTGCAGACGAACACGCCCCGGTTCGCCGCCTATCTCGCCTCCAAGGCGGCGCTCGACGCCTTCTCGCGCTCGATCGGACCGGAGATCATCGACGACGGAGTCCATCTCACCACTGTGTACATGCCGCTGGTGCGCACGCCGATGATCGCGCCGACGAAGATCTACGATCGCTTCCCCACGCTCAGCCCTGAAGAGGCGGCGGAGATGATCTGCGATGCCATCCGCAAGCGTCCCAAACGAGTGGGGACCGCACTCGGAAACCTCGGCCAACTGACCTATGCGATCGCTCCGGGCGCGCAGGATCTGGTCGTCAACCGCGCCTACAAGCTGTTTCCCGAGGGCGGCAGCGAGAAGCGCTCCCAGGAGATCGAGGTGCCGGCGCCCGAGCCGACGGCGGAGCAGCGTGCGTTCGCGCGGGCGACGCGCGGGGTGCACTGGTAGGACCGGGTGACGCATCCCCGCATCGCACCACTCCGCCCGAAAGGAGACGACACGAAGCTCGAAGGCATTCACCACGTGACCGCGATCACCGCGGAGGCACAGCGGAACGTCGACTTCTATGCAGGAGTGCTGGGGCTGCGGCTGGTGAAAAAGTCAGTCAACCAGGACCACACCTCGGTCTATCACCTGTTCTACGCTGACGAGGAGGGCGATCCGGGGTCCGACCTCACCTTCTTCGAGTACCCAGACCTACCTCGGGGACGCGCGGGGGAGGGGATGGTCCACCGGATCATCTGGCGCGTGTCCGGGCCGGACTCGCTCGACTTCTGGGAGCGACGGCTTTTGGACGCCGGCTACAACTCGAGCCGGCTGGACAACGCGCTGCGCTTCCAGGACTTCGAGGGGCTCGAGCACGAACTTGCGCTCGCGCAGACCAGCGACGAGCCGCTGATCGCCAATCACCCGGAGATTCCCGCCGAGCTGGCCCTCCAGGGTTTTCATGCCGTCCGCGCGTACACCAAAGACCCGGAGCGCAGCCGCCCGCTACTTGAAAAGACGCTGGGATTCCAGCCCCAGGACGAAGTCTCATACGAGATCCGGGGCGACAGTCGTGGCGGGCTGTACCACTATGATCCCGCTCCGGCCGAGCCTCCCTTGGAGGGCGCAGGCACCATCCATCACGTCGCATGGGCCTCACAGCCCGAGGACCAGGAGGGCTGGCAGCGCAAGGTGGCGGCGGCCGGGGCCCACGCGACCCCGGTGATCGACCGTCACTACTTCCGCTCGGTCTATTTCCGCGAGCCCTCCGGCGTGCTGTTCGAGATCGCCACGATCGGGCCTGGGTTCACAGTCGACGAGCCGCTCGAGCACCTCGGGGAGAAGCTGTCGCTGACGCCGCAGTTCGAGCACCTGCGAGCGCAGATCGAGCCGACTCTGACCCCGCTGCACAATCCCCGGGAGAGCTGGACCCAGCGCTAGCCGCGCGGGCTACGCGGTTCTGCCGGCGTCGCGCATCAGCCGGCCCACGGGCACGGCGGCGAGATGTTCGGCGGCCAGCGCCAGGCGGAGATTCTCAAGCAGCGGCCCGGCGGAGCTGAGATCCGAGATGGTGAGCTCGATCACCTCGCCGGGGTGCAGGCGCCCGACCGTGTCTCCGTCGTCCAGGCGAACCGCGCCCGCGATCAGGCGCCCGCCGGCTCCATGCGCCAGCCACCACTGACCGACACTCGGGCCGCTCGAGGTGTAGAGGAAATGATGGCTCACGCCCGTCGAGCGCAGCAGGTGGTGGAGCTGGTCACGGGTCTCGAGCCAGCGGACCAGGCCCCCGTTGGGTAGCCGCGGGACGGCCTGATCGCCGGAGCCAAGCGTGCTCGCGGTCGATGACGCGAAGGTTTTGTCGAGCGCGAACGAGGCGTGAATGCCGTTGGCCGCCAGCGTGTTCGCCAAACCGCCTACGAACTGGCCGGGCGCATCGACCAGCACGCCGACCTCCGGCCGCGTCGTGGCAACGGCCGTGATCGCTCGCATGTGTACAAAATGCGACACGAGCTTGTATGAGGCTCCGGTGGTCAGCGTCCAGCTCGCGATCGCGAGCATCGCCGCAGCGGTCGTGACGACCCGCGCGGTGCGCAAGCGCCAGATGGGGAGCGGCTCCATGCGACGGTCGTCGCTGAGGATCAGCGACGCCGTCGAGGGTCGGCGAGCAAATGAGCCGTTCGGCTCGGGGTGGCTCTGCAGGGCGCGCTCGAGAGCCGGCCCGAGTTCAGATTCGGAGCTGGCCACCTGGGCGAGCCCGAAGCGCTCGAGCGCCCGGTTGCTGGCGCGGACGTGGCCGACCCCGAATCCGTAGGACACGACCGGGCAGCCGCGGATGATCGCCTCGAGCACGGTGAGCCCGGCGCTCGAGTGGATCAGCGCGTCGACCGCGGCCAGCACGTCCCCCATCCGGTCGGTGAACCCCATCACCCGCAGACGCGGATCGTCACCGAAGCGCTTGGTCACCTTGGCCCGGAGCTTGTCGTTGCGTCCACACAGGCAGAGCACAATCGCGTCCGGCTCCGCCAGCGCGACGCGGGTGGCCCCGATCAGGTCTCCGACCCCCCAGCCTCCGCCCGAGACCCCGATCACTTTCGCGTCGGCGGGCAGCCCGAGCGAACGACGCGCGTCAGCACGCGAGCGGGCGGCGAGGAAGGCGGGCGAGGTCGGCGGCTTGGCCCACCGAACACTGCCGGGTCCGGCGATCTTCTCGACCTCGTCCATCGACTCGGGGTGGGTGACGAAATGCAGATCGATGCCCGGGTGGGCCCAGAAGCGCAGCCCGGCCAGGTCGGTGATCGACGAATAGCACGGGACCTTCAGCTTGCCCTTGCGTCGCAGCTCGCCCAGCACGGCGGTCACGCCCGGGTAAGTGGAAACGATCAGGTCGGGATCGTGTGCGCGGATCAGCCGCATCAGTCCGCGGCGGCCGAGCGCTGTCAGCAGCCGCTTGGCCAGCCAGCGTGTGGGCGCGAAGTACATGAACAGCATGTACTGGAAATCGAACAGCCAGGGCAGCCATTGGAACATGAACTGCGAGTTCTCGCGCAGCACCTTGGTCAGCACCGGGCCCATCGCCGGCAGCCCGTTGACCACCGAGATCTGGGCGTCGGCGTCCTCGTCCTTGAACTCTCGAGCGACCGCGCGCGCCGGGAGGTCGTGTCCCTCGCCGATGTCGGCGGAGATGATCAGGATCTGACGCGGCTTGGCCTCGGCGTCGGGCTCACCCGCGGGAATTACTGCGGCGGCGGTCTGCTCTGCGGCCACGGCCGCCTGGTCGCGGCGCCACTGCACATAGCGCCGGACGCCCTCGGTGAATGGAGTTGCCGCGGTCCAGCCGAGTTCCCGCTCGGCTCGCTCACTGGAGACGACCTTGCCGCCGAAGTCCCCGGGACGAGCCGGAGTGTGGGCGATCTCGACGTTGCCGATCAGGTCCTTGACCGTCTCGGCGATCTGCTTGATCGACACGTTCTCGTCGCTGGCCAGGTTGTAGATGCGATTGGTGGCGACCTCGTTCAGACCGAGCGCGACGCCATCGGCCAGGTCCTCGACGTAGACGAAGCGGCGTGACTGGCTGCCGTCGCCGGCCAGCGTCAGTGGCTCGCCCTTGAACGCCTTGTTGACGAAGGCGGGAATCACCGCCGCCTCGCGAGCGCGGGGGCCGTAGGGGATCCCGAAGCGCAGGATCGTGTAGTCGATTCCGTACAGCTCCTGGTAGGCCTTGCAGTACAGCTCGCCCGCGAGCTTGGTGCTCGTGTACAGGTGGCTCGGCGGGGGCAGCAGCGTCTCCTCGTCGACCGCCTCGGGTTCGCAGTCCGAGTAGACCCAGATCGTGCTGGCGTAGACGAGCCGCTTGACCCCAGCGCGGCGGGCCGCCTCGAGGACGGCGACGGTCCCTCGTGCGTTCACCCGCTCGGCATCCTCGGGCGACGCGTGGACGTCGTTGACGTCGGCCACGGCCGCCAGGTGCGCGACGGCGTCACACGAGTGCAGCGCCCGCTCGAGCGCCTCGCGGTCGGTGATCGAACCGAGCACGGTGTCGACGCTGCCGCGCCCGTGCCACGGCGACGGACGCAGGTCGTAGATGACGGGGTCGTGCCCGCGGGCGCGAAGCTTGTCGACGACATGCGAGCCGATGAAGCCAGAGCCGCCGGTGACGAGAACTCTCATGCGCTCACCGGACGGTAGTACAGAGGCACGCACGAATGGTGCTGCGCGACCCAGTCGGAGTTCGGAAGCTCAACCTGGTGAGAAAGGATCCGATGGCAGGGCTCGTCGTAGACACGGCCGGTCGAGCGCTCGAGCCGATCGAACACGACGTACTTGTAGAGACCGGAGACCATCCCGTCGGGCAGGATCAGCCGACTCGGATACCGAGGATCGAGATGCTGACGAGCGACGTCGTTCTTCCAGCTCACGATCTCCGGCAGGCGCTCGATCTGGACGAGTCCCAGGGCCGCGGTGAACTCGCTCATGCGGAAGTTCAGGCCCTGCACCTCATAGGTCGGCTTGCCGTAGTTGCGAAAGCCGCGCGCGTGTTCGACGACGTCGGCACGACCGGAGACGAGCACCCCGCCCTCACCGGTCGAGATCGTCTTGGTCGCGTACAGCGAGTACACGCCCACGTCGCCGTAGGTTCCGGCCTTACGCCCGTTCCAGCTCGCGCCGTGGGCATGCGCGCAATCCTCGATCAAGAAGATCCCGTTGTCCTTGCAATACGCGGCGATCCGCTCCACATCGAAGGCGATGTGACCGCCGATGTGGACAAGGAACGCCGCCTTGGGCCTGTGCTGCTCGGCCTTCGCCTCGAAATCAGCGAACGACATGCAAAGGTCCTCGCGGTTGCAGTCCACGAACTCGACTTGCGCGCCGGCCCGGATCGCGGCCAACGGCGTGGCCATGAAGGTGTTGGAGGGACACAGCACGGTCTCTCCCTCGACCCCGGCAAAATGCAGCGCGGCCATCGCACCCCCGGCCCAGCTGGAGACGGCCACGGCGGGTGCCTCGTTCCAGGCCTCCCAAGCCGCCTCGAAGCGCTCGACCATGTCGGCCTCTGACCAGCGGTTCGAGTCCAGCACCTCGTCGATCAGACCGTGGAGACGGTCACGGTCGCGAGGGTCAAACCCGATCGCGAACTTGTCGAAGCTCGGAGTTGCGGAAGCGGTGGTCATATCTACTCGGGACGGCGTCGAGATGCGGCGGGTCACGTGCGACGCCACCGGCCAGTGGAACCGCCCCCGCGCACAAGCTTGCCACATCCTGGGGGGGTGAGGCGTGTGCCGACAAGCCTGTCAGACCGGGAGGACGGTACCGACTCTACGCCGCTTCAGCTCTGCGAGGATCAAGCTGAGCGCCGCGACGGTCCGCCGGTGCGAACCCTTGGCGCTGTAGAAGTCCGCATCGTGCAGGAGGATCACGTCTCCGGGGGCCAGTCCGTCCGTGACGCGCGAGTAGATGCGCTGCGGACTGGTGAATTTCCGCCAGTCCCTCCCCCACCGGGACCACAGCAGCGGCCTCAGCCCGTCCGAGCGCGCCGCTCGTAGGCCGGCTGCGCTGTAGATGCCGTAGGGCGGGCGGTGCCAGAGCGGCTGGACGCCTGTGGCCTGAGCGATCGTCTCGGACCCGCGCCTGAGATCGTCGAGTATGGCCGACGGGCCGAGTCGTAGCTGCAATCGGTGTCGGTACCCGTGCAACCCGACGCAGTGACCGGCGGCGGCGATCTCCGCGGCGAGCTCAGGACGAGCCTCGACCTGCTCGCCGATCATGAAGAAGGTCGCCCGGGCCTCCGCGCGAGCGAGCAACTCGAGCACGGCCGGCGTGCCCTCGGGGTGCGGGCCGTCATCGAAGGTGATGGCGACACCCGGCGCACCCGGCGCGCCCGGCGCCAGCCGGCGTGGGAGCCCCAGCGCGCCGGCGGCGGCGGGGACGACGGGAGCGAGAACGTGGCGGATCACAGCAGGATGATCGCGTAGACGTCCGCGTGGCGTGTTCGGTGTGCCGCGAGTCGCGAGCCGCCGATCCGTAAGGTTCGGAGATGGTGGCGAAGCCCGACCTCGATCGCTGGCTCCCGGACCCCGGTCTGCGGGTCGTGCACCGGCGCGATAGCTGCGCCGACGGCGAGCGGCTGTGGGAGGCCGCCCAAGCGGTGCGCCTATCCGACGCTGCGCTCCTCGGTCGACTGGTGCGATGGCGGATCCCCGGCCTCAGCGCCGACACCTCGTTCGGTGAGCTGTTCCGGCGGCCCCCGTTCACGGTGCTCGAGGAGGACACGACAGCACTCCTCTCAGGACTGGTCGGGCGGATCTGGACGCTTCGGCGCGACTATCCCCAGCTCGAGAATCCAGGACAGTACCGGGAATGGTCGGGGCGGGGCAGCGCCCGGGTCCTGTTCGCCCACTGGGTCGAACCCCTGGATACGGGGCGGTCCGCACTGAGCTCCGAGGCTCGCGTCGAGGCGTTCGGAACCCAGGGGCGGCTCGGCGTCATAGCGATTCGTCCCCTGGTGCGACGCTTCCAGAACCTGATCGGCAGCGACGGGATCGACGCCGCGGTCCGGAGCGCCGAAGGTCGCTAGCCATGGCCATCCCTGGCCGCCCGGTCATCGTCGCTCCCGCGCGCGGCCGGCCCGAGGCTGGGGGTGTGCGATCGCGGCAAGACCGTAGTCCCTCGGGCAGCTAACGTCACGCGGACAATGGAGAGCTTCGACGCGGAGGTCACGATCCGCCGGACGCGGTACGCGAGCGAGACCACCGGGTGGGCCGTGATTGACGCAGCCGACGCGGAGGGAGCTTCGATCGTGCTCGTCGGCCCGCTGATCCACCTCGAGGAGCGTGAGCGCGCACGGGTGATCGGCACGTGGGTCGATGACAGCCGATACGGACTCCAGGTCAAGGTGTCCGAGGCGAGACCGCTGCCGCCGGCCGATGCCGACACGCTGATCTCCTACCTGCGGCGGGTCAAGCACGTGGGCGTCAAGCGGGCGGCGATGCTGGTCGAACGCTACGGAGCAGCCCAGGTGATCGACTGCATCGACAGCGATCCCGAAGCGACGTTCGCGGCCGTCGGGCTGCGCGCGGGGCGGGCTACGGAGGCGGCATCGGCGTGGAACGGGATGCGCGTGACGCGCCAGCTCCACCTGCTGCTTGCGCCCCACGGGCTCGCTTACCTGGTCAAGCGTGTGCATGCTGAGTACGGCCCTACGGCCCATCGCATCGTCAGCCAGCAGCCCTACGAGCTGACGAGCGTGTTCGGCGTCGGGTTTGCCATCGCGGACCGCATCGCCCGCGGTGCCGGCGCGCCGCCTGGTTCCCACGCGCGTGCGCGCGCGGGAATGCTCCACGTGTTGGCCGAGGCGGAGCGCAGCGGAAGCACGTGTCTCCCCTGCCGCGAGCTGCTGCCCGCGCTCGAAGAGCTACTGGGCAGTGCAGTACCGGAGGAGCTCATCGTGGAACTGGAGCAGGCGGGTGACATCGTGGTCGCCGCGCCCTGGATCTATCGCGCGGCGACGGCCGCACTCGAAGCCGAGCTCGCCGGCCGGGTCAAGACGCTGATCGACAGCAAGAGCGGCGGGCGTCTGAAGGAGCCAGAGCGCGCCGCGGCCAGGACCGCTGGCCCCGAGCTGACCGCCGAGCAGGAGGCGGGGGTTCGCAATGCCCTGACCCACCGGCTCTCGCTGATCACCGGCGGCCCCGGCACCGGCAAGACGGCGTCGATCCGGACGATCGCCGCCGCGGCGACACAGCAGGGCGCCAAGGTGATGCTGGTCGCGCCGACCGGGCGCGCGGCGATCAGAATGACCGAGGCGAGCGGGGTAAGAGCCCGCACGGTCCATTCGGCGCTGGGATGGATTCCCGGCGAAGGGCCGACCCACGACGAGGACGACCCGCTGAGCTGCGATCTGCTGATCGTCGACGAGTCCTCGATGGCCAATCTCGAGCTGCTGGTCACGCTGCTGCGCGCGGTCGGCCCGAGCACCCATGTCGTGCTCGTCGGCGACGCGGACCAGCTCGCTCCCGTCGGTGCGGGCAAGCCGTTCGCCGAGCTCGTCAGCACTCCGTCGGTTCCCGCGGTCGCCCTCACGCACATCTTCCGGCAGGCGGCCGGGAGCATGATCGTCCAAGGCGCACACGCGATCCGGCGGGGCTCGGTCCCCGACTTCACAGCCACCGAAGCGATGCGGCGCGACCTGTTCCTGATCACCCGCGCCGACCCCCGGGCCGCCGTGGAGGAGATCGTCTCGCTGGTCAGCGAGCGACTGCCGGCTCACTACGACGTCGACCCGGTCGGCGACATCCAGGTGTTCGCCCCCGTGTACAGAGGCGAGCTGGGGATCGACGCGCTCAACCACGCCCTGCGCGACGCGCTCAATCCGCATGGGTCCCCGATCCGGGGCGGACGGCTACGGCTCGGGGACAAGGTGATGATGACCGGGCGCAATCTGCACGATCTCGGGCTGATGAACGGCACCCTGCTGCGGCTGCTCGACGAGACCTCGGGAACCGGCGAAGACGATTCGGCGCTGATCCTCGGGTCAGAAGAAAGCGTCTTCCGGCTCCCCCCGGAGGAAGCCGACCGGCTTGCGCTGGCCTACGCCTGCTCGGTGCATCGCGGGCAGGGGATCGAGCTCCCGGTCGCGGTGATCGTCGCCCATGCCGCGGGCGGAGCGTTCTTTCTCCGCCGGGAGATGCTCTACACCGCCGTCACGCGAGCGAAGCTGGCGACCGTGATCGTCGGCACCCCCGACGTCATCGCCCGGGCGGCGAGGACGCCGGATACGGGCCGGCGCCACTCCCGCCTGGCCGAACGCCTGGAGGCGGACGGGTGAGCATCGCGACGGTTGAGATCCGCTCGCCGGACGACACCAGCTCCGCAACCTTCGCGCCCGGAGCCGGGATGGTGTGCTGCTCGCTGCGCCACAACGGCGACGAGCTGCTCGACCTCGGTCGCGGGCTCGAGGCCTATGCGCAGCGAGGCAAGACGATGGGAATCCCGCTGCTCTATCCATGGGCCAACCGGCTCGCGGATTTCCACTACGAGGCCGCGGGACGCCAGGTGGTGCTGCCCGAGGATCCGCAGTCCCTCCCCCACGACGCCAACGGGCTCCCGATCCACGGCCTGGTTCCCCGCTTGATGAGCTGGGAGACGGCCGTGGCCCGCAGCGGGGTCACGGCCCATCTGGAGTGGGACTCCCAACCGCTGCTGGCGCTGTACCCGTACCGACACGAGGTCGTGCTGAAGGCCGAGATCACGACCGGAAGCCTGACCATCACGGTCCTCGTCAGGGCGACGGGCCAGGACAGGGTGCCGGTCAGCTTCGGGTTTCATCCCTATCTGCGATTGCCGAGCCCCCGGCGTGAGGACACAGCGGTGACGCTGCCCGCGTGCGAGCGACTGCTGCTCGATGGGCTGAGCATCCCCACGGGCGCCCGCGAGGCGCTCGGCCCGACCGCGTTCGAGTTGGGCCAGGCGGCTTGGGACGATGGGCTCAGCGTGAGCGAGTCCCCGGCTCGGTTCACGAGCCGCGGTCCGGACCACGAGATCGCGCTTGAGCTCTTGCACGGGTATGGCTTCGCTCAGATCTACGCTCCGCCGGGCCGCGACTACATCTGCTTTGAGCCGATGACGGCACCCGCCAACGCGCTGCGCAGCGGCGTAGGGCTGTCGGTGCTCGAACCGGGTGAGGAGCACCGCTCGGCGTTCCGGATCAGCCGAGTCACTACGTAGGTTCGGCGGTCCTCCGAGCCGCTACGGCGGCCTGACCGTAGGCGATGCCACCGTCGCCGGCGGGCAGCAGCTGTGGCGTCAGGACGCGCAGTCCGCGATCGCTCAAGCCCGTGGCCACCGTCTCGAGCAAGCGCCGGTTGAGGAACACCCCTCCGGAGAGGACCACTGTCTCCGTCTCGCAGGAGGAGGCCGCGAGGGCGCAGGCCTCGACCGTGCTGCTCGCCAGCGCCCGGTGAAAGCGCGCGGCCACCCGGCCGGCCGGCGCTCCTGCGCGCACGTCGGCGGACACTGCCGCGATGGTCTCCCGCGGGTCGATCACGATCGCGTCGTCCCGGACCGTGACCGGCATCGGATAGCCCGCACGTTCTTGCGGATCGCAGGCGGCCTCGAGCTCGATTGCGGCCTGGCCCTCGTAGTTGATCTCTGCGCGCAGGCCGCACAGCGCCGCAACGGCGTCGAACAGGCGTCCGGCGCTGGTCGTGACCGGGGAGGCCAGGCCGGTCCGCGCCAGCTGCGCCACGCGGTCCCAGCGCTCAGGATCAACGAGCCCCCGGAGGGCGACCGGAAGCGCCGGTGACGCGTCAGAGGATTCCTGCAGCCACGCACAGGCCATCCGCCAGGGTTGCCGAATCGCTTGAGCGCCTCCGGGAAGACGAACGGGATGCAGCGAGCCGACGCGGCGATACGAGCTGAGGTCCCCGCACAAAAGCTCCCCGCCCCACACCGTCCCGTCCTCGCCGTAGCCCGTTCCGTCGAAGATCGCGCCCACCGCGGTCCCGAGCTCACCGTGCTCGGCCAGGCACGCCGCCAGGTGGGCGTGATGGTGCTGGACGCCGATCAGCTCCGCGCCGTCGCGCTCGAGCGCATACTTCGTCGAGAGGTATTCCGGGTGCAGGTCATGGGCGACGAGCTCCGGCTCGACGGCGAACAGGCGCTGGAAGTGCTCGACGCCCTCCGAGAACGATCGCAGCGTCTCCTCATTCTTTAGGTCGCCGATGTGGTGGCTGACCCACGCCCGTTCACCCTTGGCCACGCAGAACGTGTTCTTCAGCTCCGCGCCGCAGGCCAGCAACGGACGGCGCGCGCCGCCGCCGGGCAGTGGGAGGCTGCCCGGAACGTAGCCGCGCGAGCGACGGAGCGTCACCGTCCTCGTTTCGCCCGCCACGCGCGCCACGGCGACGACCGAGTCGTCGGTCCGCGTCTCGATCGGTCGGTCGTGAACCAGGAACAGGTCGGCGATTGCGCCCAGGCGTTGCCTCGCGGCCTCGTCACGAAAGCAGATCGGCTCGTCTGAGACGTTGCCGCTGGTCAGTACCAGCGGCACGCCGCAGTCCGCCAGCAGCAGCTGGTGAAGGGGGGAATACGGGAGCATCACGCCGAGCTCGCGAGCTCCTGGCGCCACCGCCGGAGCGACCGGAGTGGCGGCCCGCCGCCGCGCCAGCACGATCGGCCGCGCGACCGAGACGAGCAGTTCACGCGCCGCATCTTCTAGCTGCACCAATTGCTCCACCGCGCGCAGATCCGGGGCCATCAGCGCGAACGGCTTGTCCTCACGGTGCTTGCGGGCGCGCAGCCGGGCGACCGCGCCGGCATCGTCGGCGCGACAGGCCAGGTGGTAGCCGCCGATGCCCTTGATCGCCACGACCTGGCCCTCGATCAGCGCCGCCGCCGCGGCTTTCAGCGGATCGACGGCGGAACTCGCCGGCTTCTCCGCGCCCGAGCGCTCCAGCAGCCGGACCGACGGACCGCACCGCGGACACGCATTCGGCTGGGCATGAAAGCGGCGATCGGCTGGATCGTCGTACTCCGAGCGGCAGGCCGGACACATCGTGAACCCCGCCATCGTCGTGAACGGGCGGTCGTAGGGAATCCCGCGCACGATCGTGAACCGGGGCCCGCAGTTCGTGCAGTTGATGAACGGATACCGATAACGGCGGTCGCCGGGATCCTCCAGCTCACGCAGGCAGTCCTCGCAGGTCGCGCTGTCGGCGGCGACGGGAGCGTCCGCGGCCTGACCGCGCGGGCTGTCCAGGATCCTGAACCCACCCTCGCCGCCGGGCTCCAGCCGCTCGCAGACAATTCGTTCGATCCTGGCCAGCGGCGGAGCGTCGGCCTCCACACGCCCGATGAAGGCCTCGACCGCCGCGAGGGGTCCCTCGACCTCGAGCAGCACGCCGTGCGCATCGTTGAGCACGTAGCCGTCGAGCGCGTGCTCCGAGGCGAGCCGGTACACATACGGTCGGAAGCCGACGCCCTGGACCGTCCCGGAGACACGGGCGCGGACGCGGGTACGGATCGCCGGGTCCGTGCCGGCGCTCACCCCACCAGGGTCCGCAGCACGTGGTAAGCGCTGGCCTGCGCTTCCTGGATCCGCGGGATGTGCTGGGAGCGGGTCACGATCACATGGTCAGCGAGGCCGTCGGCCAACACCCGACCGCCGTCGTAGCCCACCATCGCGATCGTCATCAGCCCGCGGCGGCGCGCTTCCGCCAGCGCCTCGATCACGTTGCCCGAGTTGCCCGACGTCGACAGCGCCAGCAGCACGTCACCGCTGCGACCGTAGGCGATCACCTGCCGCGAGAAGATCGCCTCCGGGCCGATGTCGTTGGCGACCGCGGTGATGATGCCCGTGTCCTCGGTGAGATCGATCGCCGCCCAGCCGGAGCCGGCCGGCGCGGCGGGGGTCCGGAAGTCGGCGACCACGTCCATCGCGTCGGTCGCCGAGCCGCCGTTGCCAAGCGCGAGCAGTGTGCCGCCCTGGCGCAACCTGGCCAGCACGTCCTCGGCCGCGGCGACGAGCGCCGGACCGTTCTCGGACAGGGTCTGGGTACGCAGGGCCCCGATCTCGTCGGACTTCATCAATACCGAGCGGCGAACGTCCTCGAGCACCTGCTGGAGGTTGTCCTCACGCTCGGCCAGGAAGGGATAGAGGAAGCTGGAGGCGCCGGCGTCGTGAGAGCGTGGCTTGTCCCGGCCGCTGAGCAGGCCGCGATGGTCGAAGAACACATGCACCAGTTCCCACAGCACGTGGTAGAGCGTTTCGACCAGTTCCTGCGCCACATACGTGTCGCCGCTGGGCGGCGTGAACTCCCATTGCGCCCCCGCCGAGGCAAAGGCCACGGTCAGGCAGCCTCGCTCCCGTGCGAGCGTGATCGCCGCGGCGGCCTCTCCACCGTCCCGGTCGGCCCCGAAAGCGATCGCGATGTCCTCGGGGCAAGCGATCAGCTCCACCTGAGCGCGCAGGTTCCCGCCTTCGCCGGCCAGCCCGATCGCCGGCAGGGCACGTTTGCCGACGATCACCGGATGCACAAATTCGACCGCCACATGCCGCGCGTCGGAGCGGTCGGCCGGGGAGCGACCGAAGGCGATCAACCGCCCACCGCGCGCGAACCGTTCCGCCATCAGGTGACAGAGCCGGGCCAGCCGCTCCGACTCCTCGGCGAAGAAGCGCTGGTTGGCCTCGGTCCGCTGCGCCAGCAGCGTCTCCAGGCCGGCGGCGCCTGCGGGGGTGATCGCCGCCTGCGTCAAGCGAGCGCCTGCTCTCGCTCGGAGACGGCCAGCAACCACTCCCGCCACGCGTGGACTCCCTCGCCCGTGCGAGCGCTGACCAGCATCCGCTGGGCCCCGGGATTCACCTGATCCAGGTAGTAGAGAAACTTGTCGAGATCGAAGTCCAGGTGTGGCAGCAGGTCGATCTTGTTGATCACGACGACCTCGCAGGTGCGGAACATCAGCGGGTACTTCATCGGCTTGTCCTCACCCTCGGTGACCGAGCAGACCATCGCCCGCACGTCCTCGCCGACCCTGAACTCGGCCGGACAGACGAGGTTTCCGACGTTCTCGATGACCAGCAGGTCGATGTCGTGCAGCGGCAGCGCGGGCATCGCCGAACGAACCATGTTCGCGTCGAGGTGGCACTCGCCGCCGAACCCCGAATCGGTGTTCAGCTGGGTCACCGGCACATGCAGGCTGGCCAGCCGATCTGCGTCGAAGGAGCCCTGAACGTCGCCCTCCAGCACGCCGACGCGCACCTCCCCCAGCGGCTCGGACAGCGTCCGCTCGAGCAGCGTCGTCTTGCCGGCCCCCGGCGCACTCATCAGGTTCACGACCCTGACGTCGTGGCGATCGAAGTCGTCACGGTTGGCTCGGGCGATCGTGTTGTTGGCGTCGAGTGCGTCCTCGACCACTCTCACCTTGGTGCGATGCATGCCGTCTCCTCGTCTTCGACTTCAATGTAGTCAACTTCCAGTTCCTCGCCGGTCAGCACCTGTACGTCCGCCGACTCGCAGCGCGGGCAACGGAAGGCCGGGATCTCCGGCTGCCACTCCTGCGCGCAGGCCGAGCAGCCCAGCCGCGCATCGATCTCGTTCATTTCCAGCCGCGCGCCCTCGCAGACCGTGTCCCGGGAGACGATCTCGAAGTAGAACAGCAGCGAGTCCGGGACCACCTGCCTGAGCTTGCCCACGCGCAGGGCGACGACCGTCACGCTGCGGGTGCCCGCGTGCTTGACCGCCGTGTTCAGGACCGCACTGGCGACCGACAGCTCATGCATTGGCGGGGTCGCCGCGGAGCTCGTCGATCGTCTCCACCACGACGTCAGCGGCGCGCGCGAGCGAAGCGCTCACGGCATCGCTCAGGCCAAAGCCGACGTCCTCGACGATCTCCGGCTCGCAGGCCACGACGAACACACGACCGGGCCAGCCGCCGACGTACTTGACGAAGCGCAACACGGTCTCCGGGTCCATTCCGTGCGGGTCGAGCATCTGGCCGTCCTCGACTTGTCCGTCCACGTCGTCCTGCTCGGCTTCCATCACGTACAGCGTTCCTGGAGCCTCGCCCTGTCGGCTGACGTCGATCAGGATCAGGGCGTCATAGCCACGCATCACCTCGTAGGCGAGGTCGAGACCTCCGGAGCCGAAATCCATCACGCTCACCCCGTCGGGGAGCTCGCGCGCTTCCAGCAGCTTCGCGACCTCCCCGCCAAAGCCGTCATCGCGCATCCACGCGTTGCCGATTCCGGCCACGAGGATCTGTTTGGTGGTCCGCTGGATGGTTTCAGTCATGGCAGCTGCACCTCGTTGCCGAAGAAGAATAGGTAGCGCCCGGTCTCACGCATCAGCTCCTGACCGGGGTCGTCATTCACGGTGACCGCCAGGAAGACGCGGTCGTCCATGCCCACGTAGATCCGCTCGAGCGTGGCCTCTCGGCCGTCGAGCATCTTGTCGAACACGTCGCGATCGGTTCCAGGCCGAAGGATCACGGTGCTACCTCGATCGAAGCGGACGCCGTCCACGGTTGCGTGCGCTTCACCGGGATTGTTGTCTGCGCCCCCGGGGAAGCCCGCGCCGGGGTTGTCGGCTCCACCGGGAAATGGCGCCGGCATCGGACCGCTAGCCACGTTCGACCTCCTTGAGGCCGCTGTGGAGGTCGATGATGTCCTGCGGGGTTGCAGCCAGCGCGCGATCGAGCATCTCCTGCACCACCGGGTCCTGGGTCGCAGCCTGCGCGCGCTCGGAGTCGCTGAGCGCATGGACGTGGAGCACCAGTGCCTCCTCGATCTCGGTGTTGTCAAACAGGTTGCCGCGGCTCTCGGGCGAAATCTGGGGATGGTCGGGCAGGACGATGGCGGCGCCGAGCACCGCGTCATCGGCCGGACTGGCCAAGACCGGCCAGGTGTTGATGCTCTCGTGGCCGCTGTCGAGCGGCGAGATGAAGCGTCCGCCGGTGATCTGGACCACGATATGGGTCGAGATCAGCGCGTGCGCCAGGACCGCGGCCCGCGTCAGGCCTTCGCTCACTACCTCTGTGTTGTGAACGCACGCCCGCACACGGGCGCGGCCGTCTTCCACGAGGTTCTCCGAGCGCAGGGTGAAGCGGCCGCCGGGGAACTCGACCGTTGCCCGCTCCCCCACCGCGACCGGTCCCAGCTCGACCCGCCGCTCGACCGCCTCGTGGCGCTCACCGCTCGGGGCCAGGTACCGGAGCGTCGCGGACAGGCTCGCCTCGCCACCGGACTCCGCCACACAGTCCAGCCGGGCGTGGTCGAACGCGCCGGAGCACTCCGCCGCGTAGACCGGCGGATAGACGATGCCGAATGGGGTCGGCGTGGCGTTCTTGAGCGCACCGGGGGTGTAGGGGTACAGCGCGTAGCCCTCGTAGAGCAGCGAGGACACCAGCTCTTCAAGCATCGCTGTCTCCGTTGGCCAGCAGCTTCTCGATGCAGGCGTCGAAGCTCGCCAACCCGTGACCGGCGCGCCGCTCGTTGAGCGCGGCCAGCGTCCGCTCGTGCACGCGGATCCAGCCCCCGCCGGGATAGTGCTCGGCGATCATCTCCCGCCACGCGCGGACCGGCATCTGGAACTGCGCGCTCGAGCTCCATGACACCGGCCACATCTGCAGCACGCCTTCGGCGGTGCGGTAGAAGATGTTGCCGTTGAAGTGAAAGCTCAAGGGGGCAAAGCCATCCTCCAAGGCGTAGAAATACTTCGCCGCGGCCACCTCGAGGTCATACGTACACGGGACCTCAATGGCAAACGTCGCCGAGCCGGTGAACGACGGAATCACCGCCGACACCCGGGTCCAAGACAACCCCTGCGTGGACGGCGTCCAGCTTGCCGGCGGTCCGAACAGCTCCGCCAACCGCTCCCGGGTCTCGGCGTCGTAACCGCGCCGGGCGGGGTCGATCATCACCTGGACCGACAGGGCGATCGACTGAATCTCGCGCTCGGTCGGCTCGGTAACCGCGGCCGCAAAGACCATCGTCGGCGTCGCGGCGAACGCCAGGTGCGCGGCGGCGGTGACGGTGAATTCCGGGTCAGGAGCGGCCTGCGGGATGCGCTCGGCCTCGCCTGGCCCAGGTTCCGCGTGCACGCTCACCGCTTGGCCCCCGAGGCAGCAGGTGTGCGCGCCTTCAGCGCGGCGAAGAACTCCGGCACCGCCTCGGCCAGCACGTTTCCGCCGGAGATCCCCTCCCAGCGCGACTTGATCAGGCCGACGAGCGCATAGCACTGGTCGATCGGCGCGATCACATACTGGTGCGGGTTCGAGAGACGGTTGACGATCAGGGCCTCGCCGTCGTACTCGAGGTCGGCCAGCACGGGGTTGAGCTCGATCAACGCTTCCCAGGCCTCGAGGCTCAGCTCCGACTCGGTCGCGCCGGCCGGGCTCGGATAGAACGCCACCACCCCTTCGGTGACGCTGCTGCGCATGAAGAAGGCGAGGCCGATCGGCACCTGGAAGCGCCCCCACAGCTCAGCGTCGCACTTGAACCCCTCGAGCCACACGGTCCGCATGCCCGCCGGCCGGTACTCGGCGTCGCCTGAATGCAGAGCCCAGCACGCTTCGCACGAGCAGATGATCCGCCGCTCGACGAGATGCAGGAGATGGCGGTGATCGTCGGGAACGGTCGAGTTACAGATGTCGCAGCGTTCGACCGGCGCGGCGCGCGGACGGTCAGCCGGTCTGACGGCCCCGCTCTGCGCCAGCGACCGCATGCGAGCCAGTGTCTCGGCGCGCCGGCGCGCCGTCACCATCGAGTCCAGGCGCTCGCTCAAACCGCCACCCGGATCCCGCCAGCCTCAAGCAGCGGGACCGGCGTCAGCTGCAGCGGCTCCCCACCCGCGGCCCGGCCGGCGCGCGGAAGGTCGAAGTCCGCGCCGCAGCTGGCACAGCGAAGCATGCCGCCGTCAAGCTCGCCATCGTGCAGCGCTTCACCGCAAGCGGCGCAGCTGTCGCGGTAGGCCAGCAACGAGCCGTTGACCCGAGCCAGCAGCAGGGCTACACCGTCGACCTCGAGCGCACGCAGCTCGCCCACGCCGAGCTCGGCTTCGCCGTTGAGCGGGATCCAGCGGGCCGGCTGCTCGCCGGCCATCGGCAAGTCGCCGGCCCCCGAGTGCACGAGCGGCAACTCACTCGACCCGGATTGCACCACCGGCAGCTCGAAGGCACCGGGTGGCGCCGCCGGCTCGGTGACGCCCTCGACCTCGAGCCCGGCGAGGTCAGGGGCGTGCTCGTCGAGGGCCTGCTTGATCGCGAGCTCCAGCGTCGCCCGTGACGCCGAGCAGCCGTTGCAGCTGCCCTGCAGCACGAGCTTCGCGACGCCGTCCTCCAACCCCACCAGCTCCACATTCCCCCCGTGAGACTCCATGTACGGGCGGACCGTATCCAGCGCCTCCATCACCCGATCCTCCAGCGGGACCGGATAGAGGTCATGGATCAGCAGCAGACTGGCCACGACACCATCCTGGGCGAGCTCATCGAGGATCGTGGCGCCGGCCTCACGCGCGCCCGTGATCGTCCCCATGATCCGCCCGAGCCCGTCGCCATACATGGCGATGATCGCGCTCACCAGCTCTTGGGCGAGCTCTCGCGCCCGGGGGTCCGAGAGCTCGTCGACCTGAGCGCTCAGGCCCTGGACCCGGTCGAGCAGCTCGCCGGGATGGATGTCAGTGGCCATCTGTTGCTCTCCTCTTGCTCACCCTCCCTCAGCTGAGGCCGGTCGGGGTATGGATGACCTTGCGGACCTTACCCTTGCCGGTGTACATGTGGACGCCGCACGGCAGACACGGATCGAAGCTCCGCACCGCCCGCATGATGTCGATGCCCTTGAAGTTCTCCGGGCCGTTCTCCTCGAAGATCGGCGTGTTCTGCACCGCGTCCTCGTAGGGGCCAGGAGTTCCGTGCACGTCCCGCGGGTTGCCGTTCCACGGCGTCGGCGGGTAGGGCTGGTAGTTGGCGACCTTGCCGTCCTTGATGACCATGTGGTGGGAGATGACTCCACGAGCGGCCTCGTGGAACCCACAGCTGACGGCGTCGTCCGGAACCTTGAAGCTGTTCCAGCTCTTGGTCCGTCCGGCGCGCACCTCGATCAGGGCCTTCTCGAGGCAGTACAGGCCGATGCAGGCCGACGTGGCCTGGTGGTACGTCCGGGCGCGGTCGCGCTCGATCGCGTTGGACCACGGCGGGATCTTCCACTCGAGGTCCATCTCCGGCATGTTGGCCGTGCGCGGCAGGGTGATCAGAATGCTCGACCCGGTTGCCTTCATGTAACCAATGTCGACCAGTCCGGCCTTGGCCGTGCACCACTGGCGGGCGAACGGTCCGCCTCCGGTGTCAGTCGCGACGTACGTGTCGTTGCGCTTGTCGTACATGCGCGGTGAGGCGACCCAGGAGTACTTGTCGTTGAAGTTGCGCTTCTGTGGCTTGGGCAGAGTCTGCTTGTTCCACGGGTGGCGCTTGTCAACGGGGTTGCCCAGCGGGTCGTTGTGCACGAACGTCGGCTCGTTCTGCCAGTCGTCGAAGTACGAGCTGCCGAGCAGGATCCGCATCGCGAGGTTGATCTCGACGAGGTCCGTCGTGATCAACTCGCCGTCGAATACGAGGCCCGGCGTGATGAACCGGCGACGACCCCAGTCGGTCATCGTCTTGTAGTTGTAGTCGACGTACTCCGGGTCATCGAACGCGCCCCAGCAGATGAGGTCCGTGCGACGGAAACCGACCTGCTCGTAACCGGGCATCGCCTGGTAGAAGAAGTCGTACAGGTCGTCGTGCATCGGGACGGTCCGCTTGACGTACTCCATGTAACGCATCAGACGCACGTAGTAGTCCGTCATCGTCTGGTGTGTGATGTCGGCGCTGCAGCCACCCGGCATGATCGTCGACGGGTGTGTGTGACGACCGCCGAAGAGGCAGTACATCTCACGCGTGTAGCGAGCCACCTGCAGCGTCTCGAGGTAGAAGCTCCCCGTGAACGGGTTCAACGCACGCATGATGTCCGCGATCGTCTTGTACCCGTGGATGTCACTGTTCGGTGAAGGAGTGTTCTCGGCCTGGGCCAAGACGCTCGGGTTCGTGTCCTTGACCATCTGCTCGCAGAAGTCCACGTTCGCCATGCAGTCGTTGAAGATTGCGTGGTCGAACATGTAGTCCGCGGACTCAGCGAGGTTGAACGCGTAGTCGCCGAGCTTCGGCGGCTTGACGCCATACGCCATGTTCTGGTTGAGGCACGACACGGTGCAGTGGTTGTCCCCGCAGATACCGCAGATGCGGCTGGTGATGAAGTGCGTGTCGCGGGGGTCAATGCCCTTCATGAAGATGTCGAACCCACGGAAGATCATCGAGGTGCTGTAGCACTTCAGCACCTGACGGTTCGTGAAGTCGATCTCCGTGTGGATACCAAGGCTGCCGACGATCCGGGTAATCGGATCCCACGACATCTCCTTGACGACCACTCCGGCGCCAACTGAGCTTTGTACGGTTGCCATCTAGTTTCTTCTCCTCAATCTCTTTCGAGTGCGATCGATCCTGGGGCGGCGGGCAGTCCTACCAGCGCTTCTGGTAGCCCGACTCGTTCGTCGGACCGGGCTTGCGCCAAGCCGGCTCTTTGTCGCCCTTCGTCTTGATCGAGTTCTGGCGTCCCCACCGAAGCAGCGGACCGTAGGTGAACTTCGCCAGCAGCGTGGACGCCTTGGCGTTCTTGTCCTCGTCCATGAACGGCATGAACTTGTCGGGGAAGCCCGGCATCGTGCATGCCATGCAGATGCCACCGACGTTCGGGCAGCCGCCGATGCCGCTCTGCCAGCCGCGGATCGGAACGTTGCACTTGACGACCGGGCCCTTGCAGCCGAGCTTGACCATGCAGCGGTGGTCTGAGCCGTACTCGGTGGCAAAGTCTCCGTGCTCATAGAACGCAGCACGGTTGCAACCCTCGTGCACTGTCCGCCCGAACAGCCACTTCGGCCGCAGACAATCATCGAGCTCCGGTAGCGGCGCCATGCCAGCGAGGGCCAGGGCGAGGTACAGCAGCGCCTCGGTCATGTTGTCCGGCTGAGCCGGGCAGCCCGGGATGCAGACGACCGGTATGCCGGCCTTCGACTTCCAGTTCCAACCGAGGTAGTCCGGCACGCCCATCGCGCCGGTCGGGTTGTTCTTCATGGCGGGAATGCCGCCGTAGGTCGCGCACGTGCCGACGGCGACGACGCAGGCTGCCTTGGGGGCGAGGCGATCGATCCACTCGTTGGTCGTGATCGGCTGGCCCGTCGAGGCGTTGATGCCGAATCCGGTCCAGAAGCCATCACCGCTGGTCTGCTCGTTGCCGAGCGCACCCTCGATGATCAGCACGAACGGGTCGAGCTTGCCGGCCTCGGCGTCGTACCACGCCTGGATGTACTCGTCGCCGACCTCGAATGCCACGACCTGGTTGTGAATCACCAGTTGGGGCATACCGGGGATGATTCCCTGGATCAGGTCCTCCAGGCTGGGGTTCGTCGCCGACGTCATGGCAACGGTGTCGCCCTCGCAAGAGAGCCCCACAGTCATCCACAGAATGTGAGCAGTGATCTGCTCTGTGGCGTGCTGTCCGGGTGCAAATTCAACTGCCATTCAAACGCTCCTCTTCTCCAGGTCAACAGATCCGCGGCAGCGGATCACCAACAAGCTGGTCCATCACCCGTCTGCCGCCGAAACTAGTCTCAACCAGCACCATCCCCGGCGGCTCCCGCCGGACCTCGCCAATCTCGGCTGCCGCTTCGCAGCCAGGGAC
>JRHI01000725.1_pt1 | contig 33614 bp, 37 predicted proteins | sample 215371 | NCBI WGS metagenome assembly JRHI01 (sample SAMN02929681, study PRJNA255918) | sediment metagenome | biome: cave system; feature: Ice Cave; material: Sediment; isolation source: sediment from deep within a dark volcanic ice cave with no known source of... ...
CCGAGCTGCTGCGGCTCGCGAGCTGGCGAGCCGGCCGCTCCGGACTCGACGGCGATCTCGTCGATCCGACGGGGCGGCCGGCGCCGGCGGAGCAAGTGATCCGCGCGCTCGTGAACCACGTCCGGCCGGTGCTCGACGAGTACGGCGACCTCGAGATGGTCGAAGATCTGGTCACCACCGTGGTCAGACGCGGCAGCGGGGCGATCGCGCAACGCCGGATCTACCGCACCAGCGGCCAGCTGGCCGACGTCGTCGGCCACGCCGTCGATCGCACCATCTCGTAATGGCGCGCTACGGCCCGGCGAAGCACTGGAACGGAGCTGACTTGGTAGCGCGACGCAAGGCCTTGGTGACCAACGACGACGGCATCGACGCGCCGGGTCTCGTCGCGCTGGCTGCCGCAGCTGTTGCGGCCGGCCTCGAGGTCGTGGTGGCCGCACCCGCGCGGCAGGCCAGCGGGGCCAGCGCCGGGATCATCGCGACCACGCGCGACGGCCACACGCTGATCGAGCGACGGCAGCTGACCGAACTCCCCGGCGTCGAGGCCTACGCGGTGGAGGCTCAGCCGGCTTACATCGTGCGTGCGGCGGTCCGCGGCTGGTTCGACCCGGCGCCGCAGCTGGTTCTGGCGGGTGTCAACCACGGAGCGAACGTGGGACGCGCGATCCTGCATTCGGGCACCGTGGGAGCGGCGCTGACCGCCGGATTGAACGGCGTGTACGGGCTGGCCGTGTCCCTCGACGTCGACCGGCACCCTGCCGGCGCGCCGCATTGGGCCACCGCCGGACACCTGCTGCCGGACGTTCTGGAATTGCTGATCGGTGCTCCGCCCGGCACCGTCCTGACCCTCAACATCCCGGACCGGGCCGCGGATGCGCTGGGTGCGTTGCGCTACGCCGCACTCGCGGAGTTCGGCACTGTCCAGACCAGGGTGGACCGCGCGGACGACGGGCTGCTGCAGCTCGCCCAGGTCGAGGTGCAGGCCCCACCGGCGGCGGGCACCGACAGCGCCCTGCTCGCGGCCGGGCATCCCACCCTGACCGCGTTGGAGTCCGTACGCGAGGCGTCCGGGCCGGCGCTCCCGCGGTGGCTGGCGTCGGCCATGCACCGCTTCGCCTGATGGAGTGGACCCATGTAGCAGCTGCCTTACGTGGCAACCGGGCTAACCATCTACGCCGTCTGACTGCTATGGATCTTATTGACTATTGAGGCAGCGCGCGTGGTTTCTTGCGGTGCGCCGCTGGCCGAATGAGATCGTTACCTCGATTTATCGTGACGGCGGTTGCGCGCTCCGCCGACGGTGAGGACGGTGGTACTTGGACGGCAAAGCCAGCATCCTTGAGACCCTTGGAGCCCAGCATGTCCACTCAGATCGAAGACCACCGACGGGCCGCCAACGCCCGCGACGGCCGAGACCCTTGGTCGTCGCACGTCGCCGTGGACATGACCACTGAGCCGGTCGCCGCGGACCCGAGCACCCAGCGGGTAGAGGACTCGATGGTCCAGCTTGTGCGTCAAGGTCAGGACACTTCACTGAGGTCGCTGCAGGTATGGGCCGACCTGGCCCGCAAGCTCGGCCCCACCGCGCTGAGCTCGCCCGCGGGAGCGACGATGGCCTCCCTCGCCCACGACCCGTTCGAGAAGCTGCTCGAGGCTCAACGCCAGGTCGTCGAGGAACTCGTCGCCACTCAGCGCCAACTCTCTCAACGGCTCTTCGATACCACCGCCACCGGCGGCCTCGCCACCCCGTAGAGCCGGAGCAGCGGTAAACCCCTAAGCCGGCCGGTTACCGGCCGCGGGCAATGGTGTGCAATTACACGCCGTGCCCTTATAGGCCACGCGCGGAACGGATTCCAGACGCCGGTGAGACAATCGTCCTCACCGAGCTACTCCTTCGGCTTAATAACCAAGAACTCAGAAATGGTGATTCGCGATGAGCAACTCTCTGCAACTCGCCCATAAATGGTGGGACACCCTCGACCAGATCGACCGTCAACGGGTCTGGGATGCCCGCCACAGCTACCTCGCCGGGGACCTCGTGGAAAGCATGGCCAACGCCGGCGTACCCGTGGTCAGCGATGGCCGTTGGTCCTGCGTCAGCGTCGGACCCACAGGTTTCACCGTGCCCATCGCCGTCCAGCAGCTTCTCGAACGGTTGTCGCAGGTGACCCACGGAGACGGCTCCCTCGCCTTCCCGTAGGCCGCGACTAAGAGGTTGTGATGGGCCGGGGCAGTGCGTTGACCAGGCGGTCCAGCTCGTCGTCGGTGTTGTAGTAGTGCACCGAGGCGCGGACCAGTTCGGGCAGGCCACGACGTGGCAGATCCAGGCGGGCGGAGCTGGCGACGGAGACGCTGGTGTTCACCCCCAACTCGGCAAGGCGGCGCTGCACAGCCTGTGCGGGGACCCCGTCGACGGTGAAGGTGACGATCGCGCAGCGGCGTTGGCCCTGATCGTGCACGTGCACCCCGTCGAGGGCGGCCAGCCGCTCCCGCAGACTCTCGGCCAGCTCGGTGACGCGTGCTTCGATGGCGTCGAGCCCCCAGGACAACGCATAGTCGATGGCGACTCCCAGACCGATCTTGCCGGCGTAGTTGGTCTCCCAACTCTCGAAGCGACGCGCGTCCGGACGGATCTCGTAGCTGTCCGGGGCGGTCCACGTTGCGGCGTGCATGTCGAGAAACGGCGGCTCGAGCTGCTCGAGAATCGAACGACGCACGTAGAGAAAGCCGGTTCCGCGTGGGCCGCGCAGGAACTTACGCCCGGTCGCGGAGAGCAGGTCAGCTCCGATGCGTTCGACGTCGATGGGCAGCTGGCCCACTGACTGGCAGGCGTCGAGCAGGAACGGCACCTCGGCCTCGCGAGCGACCGCGCCGACCTGTTCAGCGGGGTTGACCAGCCCGCCTTGGGTCGGTACGTGGGTCATGGCGATGAGCTTGACCTCGCCGCGGCCCCCATCAAGGCGACGGCGCAGGTCGGCGACGCAGAGCTGGCCATGCTCGTCGTCGTCGACGACTTCCAAGACCGCTCCGGTGCGGCGCGCGACCTGCAGGAAGGCGATGACGTTGCTGGCGTACTCGGCGTACTCGGCGTACTCGGCGTACTCGGCGTACTCGGCGTGGGCGGTGAGGATGCGTTCGCCCGGCTTGAACGACATCGCGTAGAAGGCCATATCCCAGGCCCGCGTCGCGTTCTCCACTACCGCGATCTCGGCAGTCTCACAGCCGATCAACCGGCCGATCGCCGTATACGTCGCCTGGACTTGCTCAGCGGCCGCGTCGGCGGCCTCGTATCCGCCGGACTCGGCCTCCCGGCGTAGATGGGCGATGACCGCCTCGGTGACCTGCGACGGCGGCAACGCCGCCCCGGCGTTGTTCAGGTGCGCTACCCGGCTTGCCCCGGGGGTATCGCGCCGGGCACGTTCCACGTCGAAGGCCACGAACACAACACTATGTGTCAGCCAACCCATCCGGGGTGGACCGCGCGCTGGCGCATGCCACACGTGCCGTTGCAGTATGAGGACCAACGACTGTATGGGGAGGTAGCGGTGCGTTCAGCGCACGATGACCGGGACGGGTTGGGTCGCCGACCTCCGGGTGCGTTGCTGTTCGTACGCTATGCCTTCGCGCCCAACGAGCTGGGTTACTGCGGTCCATCAGATAGCCAGGAGCTGCTGGGATACGGTGCGGCCGGCGTCGTGGACCGCGGGTTGGCTGCGCTGGCTCGGCAATTCGATGGTGCCTGGCCATACCTGGAACTCATCGCTGGCGCGGTGGGAATCTCCGACCCTCTCGATCACCGGGTCGTGGAGGCCTACTGGGTGGGCAACTCGCTGCTCGACCATGTCGGGATCACCGCGCTGGGAAATTCGATGGAACAGCGGCTCCGCTGCCGTACCGGTCACCAGTTCAGCCTGATTGCCGACAGTGTCCGGGCCGGTGGGGTACCGCACCACAGCTTCCACGTTTTCGGCGTCTACCCGTGGGTGGGTCTGCTCAGCAATGACCGTATCGCCCACCAGGCGCTGGAGGTGCTCGACCGGTGTCGCATCCGGTGGGGCAAGGTGGACAGCGTGACCGGCGACCAGGTGCTGGTGCGAAGCCAGCCGCTCACCTGGGACGGGCGGAATCTGGTGTTGGGCGAACCTGTCGTGGAATCCGCGAGACGGGCCGTTGACGGAAGCGGGTTCGTCGATCGAATCGGTCCCGGTGACTGGGTCTCGCTGCACTGGGATTGGGTATGTGACCGTCTCGGTCCGCGCCAACTCGCGGATCTGCGCCGCTACTCGTTGCGCCAACTCAAGATCACCAACAACGAGATGGCGCACCCCGATCGTGCGACGGTGTTGGAACAGTAAACGCCAACGACCGGCGCCAGTCCTCCGCCTCACCCGGGACTGTTGTGTTCCACTTGAGAGCCTTGCTGGGAGGAGTTGTCGATGTCCACGGTGGGTCGGCCGTCGGCTGTGGTGTTGCCAACCACGACGCAGCCATTCGAGCCTTCGATGATGATAATTCCCCGGGTGATGTTGGGCCCGGAGATTTTGTTGTCGCGTAGCTCGATGTTGGGCCAGTGGCGCACGTTCACCGCTTGGGCACCGTTGGACGCGCAGGTGTTGCCGATGAAGCTGATCGATGGGCCTCCGGTCGGGGCAGCGTGATTTCCGCTCCGGTCCCCGGTGGCGATCAGGCATTGCGCATCGACGTTGCGGCAGGTGTTCCCTGCTATCACGACGTCATAGGTGGGTGGGCCGTTACTGTCGTAGGTTTGGAAACAGTCGGGGTGCGGCGGGTTGGCGTAGCCGGTTGCGGAGATGTCCGTGATGGTGTTGTCGGTGATCCGGAGACCGTTGCCGAAAAAGCGCATTCCGTCGGCGTCGCCATTGTCACGAGCCACCGTCGCGCTCACGTTGTTGTGGCTCACCGCGATCCGTTGCCCGCTGATCCAGATCCCAGCCGTGTCGACATGGCGCACCGTGTTGTCCTCAACGATCGAGTTCTGGCATGGATCGCACGTGATCCCGCTGCGCTGGGTGTCCTGGATGGTGTTGTGGCGGACGGCCAGGTCGGTGCCCTTGGCGAATAGGCCGTCGCCGCCGGCGACCGTGAAACCTTCGACGATGACGTGGTCCGCGGAGATATGGATGCTGCGCACGGTGGTCCCGTCGGCGAAGAGCCTGACCGGCGCGTTCGCCGAGCCCGGGCGGTTCATCGCCACGTCGGTGTCGGCGAGGTCGTGGCCGGTGAAGCACACCGTGGCCCCCGGCGAGGCAGCATTCAGGGCCGCCGGCACGTCGTCGGCTCGGCTGACGGTGTGGCGGCAATCCGGGGGGCCGCTTTGGTTCGGGGCCGCCGTGGAATTCGGGCTTGACGGGCTCGGGCTGGACCCTGAATTCTGGTCAGTCTGGGGGTTCTGGCCAGCAGAGGAGCTCTGGCCCGTGCAACCGCCAACGAGCAGCACGCCCAGCGCAGTGACCCAGACCCGCATCATGCGGTGCCGCCGCGTCACCGGTTCCGCCACGCGGGGTCCCGGGAAAGAATGTTCACCGGAGCAGGGTATGGCCCCGCAGCCGTTGTCGGGTAATCGACCGTCGGCATGTCGGGTGCATACGGCGCGCCAAGGGGGAAGAAGGTGGTCATGACCACCCAGCGGTATGGGACGGACCCGAGCAGCCGGACTCGGGCGCGGCGCTGGGCGTGGCTGCCGGTGCTGGTGGTGGGCTTCGGCCTGTTCACAGCCGTCCAGCAGGCTCTGGTGATCACCGGAAATCCGACCCTGGTGCCCTCGCTGCTGGTACTCGGTGCGCTGCTGGTTCCGGTGACCTTCGTGGTTTACATCGACGGTCGGAACCCGGCGTATGACCTGCCGCTGAGCGTTCTGTTGAGCTGCGCACTGCTGGGTGGGGTGCTGGGAGCCGCGGTCGCCAGCGTGTTGGAGTTCGACACCATGCGACGGCTGGGTGGCCTGCCGACGGTGTACATCGGGTTGATTGAAGAATCCGCCAAGCTCCTGGTACCGATCGTGATGCTGATCTTCACTCGGTACCGGCGCAATCCCGCCGATGGCCTGCTCATCGGAGTCGCGGTGGGGATGGGCTTTGCCGTGCTCGAGACCTTGGGCTACGGGTTCGTGACCCTGCTGGCCAGCGGCGGTGACCTGACCGACGCCGAGGGGCTACTGCTGCTGCGTGGCATCCTCAGCCCGGCCGGGCACGCCGCCTGGACCGGTCTAACCGCTGCGGCGCTGTGGTGGGCCCATGCCCAACGGTGGAGACCACGCGCGCTGGCCGCCGTGATCGGAACCTTCCTTCTCGTGGTGGTCCTCCATACCCTCTGGGATGCGGCCGGTGCCTGGTACGGCTACCTCATCATCGGCTTCATCAGTCTCGCCTTGCTGCTGCGCCAAACCCACCGCAACGTCCTGATCGCCACTGCGCCAGCCGGTGCGTCATGAAGGCATACCTCGCCGCTCCGCTGTTCTGCCTGGGGGAGAAGGAGTTCAACCTGCGGGTCGACACCGTCGTGCGGTCGGTGCACTTACCTCGACCAACTCGGCATCCGCTGAGCTGTGTAGGTGCCGCGGGTCGCACAGCGGCGGTCGGGACGAGGTCGGGACGTCGCAGATCAATGAGTCCAGTCGTGTCGCATCGTCGCCTGCGCAGCCGCCAGCGTCATCTGACCCGAGCACACTGCCTTGTGTAGGTGGTCTTCGAGGTCTTCCTTCTCGGTGGTCTTCGCTGTGGGTTGCGGGAAGAGATTGTGAGGGTCTCTGGGCGCGCCACCGATGGACAGAGGAATCAGGTGATCTTCTTTATAGTTTAAAGGTGAGCCTGTCTCGCCAAAGTCACGCATCTGTTGGAGCTTCAGCGCGGTGCCGTAGCTGGCTGGCGGCGTCACCGTGTCGATCCACCCGGGCGCACAGATCGTGCTGTGGATGGTGTCCTGGGTGATGTCCGGATTGAGCGCTCCCGGTGTGCAACGGGCATCGGCGCGCCCGTCGAGCACCCGGCACGACTCGGCGGCTAGCACAGTGGGTGTCCCCGCGGAGACCGGCCCTGGTGCGGAGGTTGCGATCACCGCCGTGACGTCGGCGTCTGGGGTGGTGGCGCAGCCGGTCAGCGCCAGCAGCGCCGCCAGCCATAAGACTCGTCGGCTCAACCCTCTCTCCTCCTTGTGCAAAACGGCCCACGCCAGCGCCGACACGGCGGTGACTGCACACAGTTACCCCATCTCACCCTCAGTAAAACACGATCCCCACCGCAGCAGCGGCGACGCGCGACACCCGTGAGCAGTCCGCGCGGCTGGGCCCCAGGCGTCCGACTGATCTTGCGTCTATTTCCCGGCTCGATGACGATCTCAGCCGGCGTGGTCGCGCAGCGCCGCCAGGAATGCACGCAGATCGGTGGGCCCGTTCATCGCCGCGGTGTGTACCCGGAGCAGGTCGAGCTCAGCGTAAGCGTGAACGACCAGATTGCGGAATCCGGCGGCGCGACCCAATCGCTGCGCCAGCTCGCCGGGTATCAACCTGGCGCTGGCGAGCATGCGGAACGCATCGGCATAGGTAGGCGGGCTCCCCAGCCCGAGTCGCACACAGCTCGACACTGCGAGATCGATCACTACCTGCACGGCCTGCCAGAGGTGCAGGATGACTGCGTCGGTCTCGGTGCTCAGCGGCTGCAGGTCCCCAGCGTGGCGTGGCAGGTGCTCGGCGACCCGGCGCAGATGACGATCCACCGCAGCAGCGCGCTCGGCGAGCAGCTCGCGGTCGATCGCGACGCTCATCAGAGCGCGGCCAGAACATCTTCGTGCGCGCTCCGGATTACGATCTCCGTGTCGCACCAGAACTGAACGGCCTCAAGCTGGAAGCGCTGAAATTCATTCGATGGACGTTCCAGCAACGGGATGCCGTCGCGAGCCGCGCGGTAGCGCAGCAGCGCACTCGTCCGGCTGAGGTCGACCACGTCGACCTCGTCGGTGCCCAGAATGACGGTTAGCGTCGCCGACAACGCCGGCAGGTCCGGAGAGTCGTCGGCGAGCACGCCGATGTCCCAGTCGGACCCGTCAGTCGAGTCCGCACGCGCTCGAGAACCGTACAATACAGCGAGCCGCAGCGTCGCGGCCGCAGGATTTATCGACAGCCTTTCGCGCAGCTCCGCCGGGGTCATGCTCATCAGCGTACGGCGGGCCGCCGCCGCCGGTTACACGACCTGCGACGGGTCAACCTGGCGTGTCTTCGCCCGTACGGTGGATAGCTCGATGCGGAACCTGTGGCGCGTACCTGCGGCCTATCTAGACCGAAGTTTCGTGATCTTGACGGGTTTGATCAAGGTGTTGACCAGCGATAACGAGTCGACGACCAGTCGAGCCTTCTGTCTACATGCAAGATGCCGACTCGGCTCGCGAGCCAGTCGGGAAGATTAATCGGGAAGATTAAGAGGTTATATCGCCAGCGCCCGAAGAGACCTAATTCAGTCTACAAACTGTCTACTAAGAACCTACGCTGAGGGCGTTTCCCCAGCTCAGGGGCTGTTTTCAGCCGACACGCCGACGAAACTTCGGTCTAGACTCGTCGGCGCAGGCGGCGGATCCAGACGCTAAGAGGCCTGACGTAACCAAATTTGCGCTTCCGGGTGAGGTTGGCTTCCGAGCCCTGGACGGGCTCATGATACGTCTACTGAACGTTTATGGGTCCCGTTCGGGTTTCTTCGCCACCCCGGCGTGGCGGGGGCCAGAACATAAAGCAACACGACGATCTGGTTTTATGTTACCGGAAGCTGGGAGGCGCAGTCCTGTCTGTCTGATCTGAGGGGATCGAGCGGGCGGGGGACTGGGAGATAAGGGAGCACCACCATGCTGCACGGCCTAGGCACCCAACGAAATGGGGCGCGTCGGAACGTGCCTGGCGTTCGTCTCGTCGATTGTCGTCCGTACCGCGGCTACTGCGGCGGTGGCCCGACCAGGTCGGCCCGGCGGGCTGAGGCGGGGGACCGGCGGAGGCGGCGCTCAAAAAATCGCCTCCGCCGGTTGGTACCGCACTCGTAGATCATGACCCGTGGACGGACTTGGGGTGATCGCGTGGACGAGTTGTGGTCTGACGATTTCGAGGTGCTGCATTGGGTGGTTGAGGTTCGAGCGCAACGGGCACAGTTCGAGGTCGGTGAGGCGCTGCGGGTCTTTCCCGAGGAGCACTACGACCGTGTGCGGGAGTCGTCGAGGGTGCGGTCAACGAAGGGATCCGGAGTTGCCCTTGTCCCACGTGCCCGACGCACCAGCGGCCAGCACCACGCCCAGGGAGCGCAGACCGATGGAGGTGAGTGGTGGCTGACGCGGGAGATATACCTGAGCTGAGCCCGCCGATGATGGCCACCGGCGCCTGGTTGCGATCAACCTCGTCGCCGGCTGAAAGACCACCCTGTGGGGGCTGGGTGGCAGTCGGGTGATCAAGGTGATCAGCGTGGCGGTGGTGCTGTGGTTGGCCCACCGCCACGCCACCCCGGGCCGTCATCGAAGGGGTGGCCAGTGCGGCGGTGTCTGATCGTGCTGACCGCGGCCGCCGCCTGGCACCCCGTCGTCGCCACTGCTCTGTTCGCGTTGCTGCGCCGCCGACCCGGCCTCATCGCGCACGCCACCGCCCCAATGGTCCAGTTGGTCGTCGACCGAGCCCCCGATGACATCGCGGCCGCTGTCGACTTGGTTCTGCCCCGGTACAGCGCCGAGCTGTTGTGGCCTGCCGCCGCTCTTGCCCGCCGCTTGTACGACACTCTTCCCGCTACCGCCGCCGCAGCCCAACGGGCCCACCGCCTGGAAAGCCTCGGCCTGCGATTGTCGGCCCTGGGCCGGTGGGCGGACGCTGTGATGGCTGCCACCGAAGCCGTCGGGCTCTACCGCCGGCTGGCGGATACCAACCGCACCGCGTTCGAACCCGACCTTGCCGGGTCGCTGAACAACCTCAGCGTGATGCTCTCGGACCTGGGGCTGCACCGCGACGCCCTGGCCGCCAGTACCCAAGCCGTTGACATTCGCCGTCGCCTGGCCGCGGTCAACCGCACCGCGTTCGAACCAGGCCTGGCCATGGCGCTGAACAATCAGTCAGTCGTCTTATCGAATCTGGGTCGACGGCACGACGCCGTGGCCGCCAGCACCCAAGCCGTCGAGGTCTACCGCCGGCTGGCCGCCACCAATCCCACAGCGTTCCAACCCCACCTCGCCCGGGCGCTGACCAACCTCGGTGCCGACCTATCGGACCTGGGCCGGTCGCAAAATGCCCTGACCGTCACCACCGAAGCCGTGGACATTCACCGCCGGCCGGCCGCCGCCCACCCCGCCGCGTTCGAACCCGACCTCGCCCGCGGATTGTGGGTTTTCGCGCGGGTACGCGCCGCCGGGCGCATGGAGCTACCGCAGGCGTTAACGGCCGGGCGAGAGTCGGTCGACCTCTTCGAGAAGTTGTGCCGGCAACGGCCGCGGGTGTTCACCGGCGACCTGTCTGGTGCACGCGCGACCGTAGCCGATGTGCTCGAAAGTCTTGACCGTGAACAACAAATCATCTCTTAAGGGTCCGCGACCGTGTGGCCTTGGGGAACCAGCGGAGGTAGTGGTGGTGACGGCTTATCGAGAGCGCGCCGAATAGTCATTGAAACAGTCAAGTCAGCCCGGCGGGCGTGTTCAGCTCGGAGCGGGCGGCGAGCAGCACTGACCGGGGCGTACGCCTTTCCGCCACGGATCAGACCGATCGCCGAGACAGGACTGCGCCTCCTTAGGTTGCGGTATCCCAGGATCCGATCCTCGCGCTGCTTTGTGTGTGCTGACCACTGCCATGCCGAGGTGCGCGAAACCGAACAGGTTCATGAGACGGTTCACGAGACGGGTCCTTTAGTCTACCCGCTCCGTCGCGTAAGCGTTCTTGCATCGGTACGCGACGTCTACAGGGAGATTGCATGCTGATGTATTTGCTCTTGCATCGGCATGCAGGGTCGGCCAGGGTTCCCGCACCGCGACATGGTCCAGTCGACGTGTTTACCCTGGAGGTTGGTGTGGGCCCATGAAGGGCCGCCGCAGTGGGCACTGCGGGCGTTGCTCGACCTGATACGCCCCCAGCACCCCCACGCGCCCACCCTCCCTGCACATCCCCCGCGCTGAGCAACGCCCGATGACGATTCAGCTTCCACCACCAGGCCGGGCCGAGCGGCGAGCCGCCCGACTCGCCGCTGTGATGGCAGCGATTAGTTAGCGATCCGATCGAGACGAACATCGGGTGTGTCGGGAAGGAGGATCACGTCGATGGATACCGGATCGGTAGGAAATTGTGTTTCGGGAGTGCGTGGGGTGGGCGGAGGCGAGCGGTCGATCCGAGACCGTAGCGGCCACCGGGCTTCGCAGGGCCGGAAAATCGACGATCTGCGCGCATTCGAGCACGAGTACCGCAATCGCCTGGCGACCTACCTGGACTCACAGCTCCAAGGGCTCGACAGGCGCGGATCCACCGCATTGACTGACCCGATGCGCAACCAGCAGGGCTTCGTCGCCTCCGGATCCGGCACGCGCGCCGAACCCGGAAGCCACCATGACCAGCTTCCTAAACGGATTTTTTCTCTGGAAGCTCCGGGAGGCCGTCATGCAAGAGCACCAGGTCCAGATCGGAGTAAGACGCGAGCTCGCGGCGGCCCGGTGCACCTACCGCGACCCACGCGCTGCCGCAACCGTCGCCCAGTGGGAGGTGAGCCACAACTCATAGAGCTGAGCTGAGACCGCCGAGGATGCCCGCCGAAAGTGTGGCGCGGGCTCTGACGAGATCCTCGGTGGGGGTCTGCGTCACAGGGCGTCCAGACCGCGCTCCCCGGTTCGCACCCGGACCACGGTCTCCACCGGAGTGACCCAGACCTTCCCGTCCCCGATCTTTCCGGTCCGAGCCGCCTCGACCAGCGCATCGATGGTCTTGTCCACCTGCGCCTCGTCGACCACGACCTCGACCCGAATTTTGGGCACGAAGTCCACCACGTACTCCGCGCCCCGGTAGACCTCGGTGTGTCCCTTCTGCCGGCCGTAGCCCTGCACCTCGCTCACCGTCATCCCCAGCACGCCGAGGCGCTCCAGCGCGACCTTGACGTCGCCCAGCGCGAACGGCTTGACGATCGCCGTCACCAGCATCATGTCGCGCTCTCCTCGTGCGTCACCGGGCGGGACGGCAGCACCGTGCCGCGGCCCGTCGTGGTGAGCGGCGAGAACTCGTACGCGCTCTCGGCGTGCTCGGCTTCGTCGATGCCCTCGGCCTCGACCTCGGGGGCGACCCGGAACCCCATCGTGGCACGGACCAGCCAGGCGAGTCCGAAGGTGACCACGAACGCGTACCCGGCGGCCACCAGCACCCCGACGGCCTGCCTGCCGAGCTGGCCGCCCCCGCCCCCGTAGAACAGCCCGTTCGCGCCCGCGGAGTTGACGGCGGTGGTCGCGAACAGCCCGGTCAGCAGCAGCCCGACCGCTCCGCCGACGCCGTGGATGGCGACCACGTCGAGCGAGTCGTCGTAGCCCAGCCGGTACTTGAGCCGGATCGCGAGCTGGCAGACCACGCCGCAGGCCAGCCCGATGACGATCGCGCCGAACGTGTCGACGTAGCCGCAGGCCGGGGTGATGCCGACCAGCCCGGAGACCGCAGCCGAGGCCGCGCCGAGGCTACTGGGACGGCCGTCGAGGCGGTGTTCGACGACCAGCCACGCGAGCACCGCGGCCGCCGGCGCGACCGTGGTGGTGAGGAACGCGTTGGCCGCGACCGCGCCCGCGGCGAGCGCCGAACCCGCGTTGAAGCCGTACCAGCCGAACCACAGCAACCCGGCGCCGAGCAGCGTGGCCGGCAGGTTGTGCGGGCGCATCGGCTCGCTCGGCCAGCCCCAGCGCCGGCCCAGGACCAGCGCCAGCGCCAGCGCGGACATCCCGGAGTTGACCTCGACCGCCGTGCCTCCGGCGAAGTCGAGCACGCCCAGCCGGTTCGCCAGCCAGCCGCCTTGGGCCCCGGAGAAACCGTCCAACGCGAAGATCCAGTGGGCCAACGGGACGTAGACCCCCACCGTCCACAGTGCGATGAACACCGTCCAGGACCAGAACCGCGCCCGGTCGGCGATCGCCCCGGACAGCAGCGCCGCGGTGATGATCGCGAACATCAGCTCGAACATGGCGAAGGCCGCCAGCGGAATACCTTTCCCGACCACCACCCCGGGCACCCGCAAGCCGACGAAGCCGAACCCGCCGATCAGCCCGGTGTGGGAGTCGCCGAACGCCAGCGAAAAGCCGAACAACACCCAGATCAGCCCGACGACGCCGAGCGTCACCATGCTCATCATCATCATGTTGAGCGCGCTGCGGGCCCGCACCATGCCGGCGTAGAAGAAGGCCAGGCCCGGTGTCATGAGCATCACCAACGCCGCGCAGACAAGCACGAAAGCCGTGTTTCCGCTGTCCATCTCCGGATTATCGCCGGTTGGTACGGCCGTGGGGCGCTGTGCTCACCGACGCCGACCGGGCGCCGTTCGCGGCCTATTGGGGCAACGTCGCAGCGATGTTCCGCGCCCGGTGCGCGGTGCTGGCCGGGGCTAGGCAGATCGCCGAACTCCCGGTGCCCGAGCATCGGCGCGGCCCGGCTGGAGCGGCACGGCTACGTAACTTCGCCAAGATCCCGGCCAGCTACGAGGACATCCGCGCGGTACTCGAACTCCTATGACCGGACCGCCGCTGAACTCGGCGATGACGGCGACCGCTGGCGTCTGCTGTTCGGCCGCACCTCCGCCGGGTTCGACAAGCTGGCCGAGGACATCAGCAGACCGCTGCTGCGCGTGCCCAGACACCCGCTGCGGATGGCCTGGTTCGGCATTCCCGCTGCACTGCCCGGCTCGGCCCTGGCGCGGCTGTTCACCACCGAACGCGCCCGTGCCCTGTTCACCCGAGTGGCCGCGCACGCGTTCCGCCCACTGCACCTGCCGTTCTCCTCGGCGCTCGGGATGGGCATCATCACCGCCGGGCACCGGCACGGGTGGCCGGTCGCGGTCGGTGGGTCGCGGGCGATCACCGACGCGATGGCCGCGCTGCTGCGAGACCTGGGAGGCGTAGTCGAGACAGGGGTGCCGGTCCTTTGCGCAGCCGACCTGTCACCGGCGGACGTGACGCTGTTCGACCTCAGTCCCGCTGCGATGGCGGACTCCTTCGTGTTGAAGGTCGCGAGTGCCAGCTCTCGGAGCAGACAGCACGCGGCGATCCAGGCGTCGTTGACGGGTCTTGCCCTACCGCGAAGCTAGGCGTATGCCTGAAGCTCACCCCAGCGTGAGGCCACCCGTTGGTCGTAGGGCAGCACGACGAGCTACGCGAGAAATGCACGCATGGTGGCCAGATGTCGGGGTCCCCATTGTCGTACGAGCGTCCATTTGGTCAGCTCACCAACAGTCACGAACGTGACGGCGGGAACGTTGCCGGCAAGCTGGCGAGCGAGAGTGTCCGGGATGCGCCGACGCAGGAGCGACGGGGCGACGTCCGTGTCCAGAACGACGACGCTCACGACACGGCAGAGCGCCGCGATGCGTACAAGTCGGTGAGGAACTCCGCATACTCGTCGTCGGACTCGAAGGGATCGTCGAGCGCGAGCTCGTTCACCGAAGAAATCGGCCACACACCCTGACGACGGACTAACTCGTCGGTCGGGACGAAGTCGTCCACTGTCCGGAACTCAGGCTGCTCAGACGTACTGGTCACCGGGATCACCTCCGTTCGTGACAATCATCCCATCTCGCGCGGTCAAGCGGTGGGACTGCACCGGTCGGGCGTTGCCCTCGCGAGCGATGACTGTCTGTGGTCAACATCGTGAGCCAGCCAGTGGCCGTCGGTAGAGTATCCATGATCTGAGCGAATCGTGGAGATGACGACGGTAGCTGCGACGGTGGTGTCCGTGAAGATCGACACCGAAGCTGGCGTTGCCGTCCTTCGCCTGGGTCGTCCGTCTAAGCGGAGACGGACCAGCTGACGTCCAGATCTGTCACCGCAGTGTGGCTGAGTAGAGCATGAGTACCGCCCCGCCGCATCAGGCTGAAAGGTCGCCTACTCGCAGTGATATAAGCAGTTCAGACGTGGCGCCCCCGGCAGGATTCGAACCTGCGCCACCGCCTCCGGAGGGCGGTGCTCTATCCCCTGAGCTACGGGGGCATGCCGCAGGCGAGCTTACCGGTACTGACTACGCACGCCGAAGCCAGGCGGTGCTCAGCCCGGCGGCGGTAGTAGCTGCGCCCCGCGCTGGGCGATCAGCTGGGCCAGGTAGTCGCTTTCGGCACCCTGCGAGATGACGATCTTCTCAGCCAAGTTGCGCACCTGAGGGCTCTCGCCGTGCTGTGCAGCGTATCCGGCCATCGGCGTGCCACCCTGGTGGTGACGGAGCATCAGCTGCAGAAACAGTACGTCGAACTGGTCACCGCTGGACGCCTGAAGCCGTTGCAGATCAGCAGCCGACGCCATCCCCGGCATCGCCGCCACCCCGGCGGCACCCGGTCCGGTGCCGTGCGCCATTCCCGGCATCGACGGGCTGTCAGGCATCCAGGTCATGTACCGGCCGATGGGCAGTGGCGCCGCGTTCCACAGACTCAGCCAGCCCTGCATCTGACCGATCTGCTGGAGCTGGTTGGTCTCTATGTCGAAGGCGATCAACCGGATCGCCTGATCGGTACTGCGATCCCGGGCCAGACCGGCCATCAGCACCGCCTGGCGGTGGTGCACCGACATGTCCTGGGCGAATCCGACGTCCACCGCACCGCCCTTGAGTTGCGCGGGTCCACCTGCGAGAAACACGCCTAGTGACGCCCCGAGCAGCAGCACGGCCAGCAACGCTCCAGCGCGCACAAACCGACGGATCCAGGGCGCTTGACGCTGTGTGTTGACGGTTGCGGTCTCAGTGCTGGTCTGGCCGTCTGAGCCGGTGTCGGTGAACGTCTGCGCCATCGCGGTCACCCTCCCGCGGGTAGACCGGGTGTCGACTGCGGAGCGTTCGGTGCCTGCCCGGCGCTGGGTGCAGCACCGCGGCCGCCGCCGTAAGTCATCGGAATCGCGTCCGGACCGGGTGGCGTGGCGACGAAAGGAGGTGGCTTCGCCGTATCGAACAGGCCGGGGAGTTCGTCGCAGCTGGCCCCGACCTCCGGGTAGGCGTACTGGTTGAGTCGCAGGGACTGGATGAACTGGTCGATCCGCTTGTCGGCGGGGTTGCTCAGCTTGAGCTGGTGTCCCCAGGATTGCAGGGAGATCGACGAGTCCAGGCCCGGGTAAGGCGAGAGCATGAGGTAGTTCGAGCCCTGCACCCGATCCTGCAGTGACTGCAGCGCAGCACCGTTGATCTTGCTCGGGTTGTAGGCGATCCACACCGCGCCGTGTTCGAGGGCGTGGATCATGTTCTCGTTGCGCACGGCCGTCGTATAGACAACGCCGTTGCAGGCCGCCCAGGTCGCATCATGCGGACCACCGAAGGGCGGGCTGTGATCGTAGGCCACCCGCTTGTCCGGGCCGATGTGCCCGCGGTTGGCCGGCCCATAGTTCTGGATGACGATCCCGTTGATGTGAGCCGAGGGGTCTTTGTCGCTGGCCGTGGGAGTGAAGGCGCGACGGTCCTCGTACTGGGTGTACAGGTAGCCGAAGATGCCGACCGCGAACACAAGCACGATCAGCACGGCCGCCACCGTGCCCCACGGCCTCGGTTTGGTCGCCGATACGACCGAACGGGCGTTGCGCACCGCCTTGCTGCTCTTGCCACTGGGCATGCTGGCCTGGTCCTCGCTCAACGGTTTTCGCTCAGCTGTCTTCGCTCAGCTGGGTTAGCTCATTCGGGTCTGCTGCCAGACTGCGGCGTCAGTGTATGGACTCCTCGTCAAGGGCACGTGAGCCCGGGTGTCCACACTGGTTCGCCGACTGGGCGCGATACCTCCCTAGACTCGCAGACGTGACTCCCGCTGCGCTCGCCGACCTGGTCCGGTCTCTCGCCCACGACGTGCTGACCGGCCGTGGCCTGGACCCCGTCGTGCTTCCGGCGACGGTGACCGTCGAACGCTCGCACGCCCCCGAACACGGCGACTATACGACCAATGTGGCGTTGCAGAGCGGGACGAGGGCAGGAGTGCCACCGCGGGAGTTCGCCCGCTGGCTGGCGGGCGCGCTGGCGCAGCGCCACGAAGTCCGCTCCGCGGAGGTCGCCGGCCCCGGTTTCCTCAACCTGCGGCTGGCGGCCGGCGCCCAGGGCGACATCGTTGCGCAGGTGCTTGCTGCCGGGGAGCGCTTCGGTGCTCTTCAAGGCCGACCAACCCCCCGGTTGGCCGGCCTTGAAGAGCTACCAACCGTGCACGAAGCGCAGTACGTGCATGCCCGGCTGGCCGCGCTGGCCCGCAACGCTGCCGACCTCGGCATCACCGGCCAGGGCGCCCAGCTGAAACTGCTCGAGCACGAGCTGGAGGGCGAGTTGATCCGCACACTGGGCGAGTTCCAGCGCATCGTGGCAGTGGCGGAGTCGCAGCCCCCGGACGTCGGCGAGCCGCACCGGGTAGTCCATTACCTTGAGCAGCTGACCAGGGCTTATCACCGGTTCGACGCCGGATGCCGGGTGCTGCCGATGGGCGATGAACATTCAGGCCCGCGGCACGTCGCGAGGCTAGCGCTGTGCCAGGCCACCCAGCAGGTGCTGGCCAACGCGCTCGGCCTGCTCGGGGCCCGCGCGCCGGAGCGGATGTGAGGGCGCATCCGGCCGGGCCCCGCCATGCCGATGTGCTCGCCCGGTCCTCCACCGCGGGCCCGTGCCCGGTCAGCTCCGCCGAGCTGCACGCGCTGCACCCAGCGGTGTGGCCACGCGGGGCGCACCGCGGCGACGACGGCGCGGTGCGGCTGGCCGGTGTGGAGGTCGGCGAGCTCGCTGAGACCTACGGCACCCCGCTGTTCGTGGTGGACGAGGCGGATTTCCGGGCCCGCTGCGCCGAGCACGCGGCCGCCTTCGGCGCCCCCGAGCGGGTGCACTACGCGGCCAAGGCCTTTTTGTGCTCCGAGGTCGCTCGCTGGGTGGCCGAGCAGGGCCTGAGCCTGGACGTGTGCACCGGCACCGAGCTCGCCGTCGCATTGCACGCTGGTTTCCCCGCGCACCGGATTGCGATGCACGGCAACAACAAGTCCTCCGACGAGTTGGCTGCCGCCGTCACCGCCGGAGTCGGTGCGGTGGTGCTCGACTCCTTTCTGGAAGTCGCCCGGCTGGACGACATCGCCCGCCGCCACGGCGTGACACAGCCGGTACTGATCCGGGCGACTGTCGGCGTGGAGGCGCACACTCACGAGTTCATCGCCACCGCGCACGAAGACCAGAAGTTCGGGTTCTCGCTGGCCGCCGGAGACGCCGCCGAAGCCGTGCGCCGGGTGCTCAAATCCGAGGGCCTGCGCCTGGTGGGGCTGCACAGCCACATCGGCTCGCAGATCTTCGACGCCGACGGCTTCGAGCTCGCGGCGCACCGGATGGTCGATCTGCTCGCGGCGATCCGGGACGAGCACGGGCCCGACGCCCTCTCCGATCTGTCCATCTTGGATCTTGGCGGTGGTCTCGGGATCGCCTATACCGCAGACGACGATCCGCCGCCACCAGGCATGCTGGCCGCACACCTGCGGGCCATCGTGGACGCCCGGTGCCAGGCGGCCGGTTTGCCCGCTCCGGAGCTGGTCGTTGAACCCGGTCGGGCGATCGCCGGACCTGGCACGGTGACGCTGTACGAGGTGGGCACTACGAAGGACATCACCGTGGTGGCATCGACACAGCGTCGTTATGTCTCGGTGGATGGCGGGATGAGCGACAACGTGCGCACTGCACTCTATGACGCGAGCTACGATTGCCGGTTGGTGTCGCGCCGCTCCGAGGCGCAACCCGCGCTGTCGCGGGTGGTCGGCAAGCACTGCGAAACCGGTGACGTGGTGGTCCGGGACTGCTGGCTACCCGACGATCTGGCCCCGGGGGACCTGGTGGCCGTCGCCAGCACCGGCGCGTACTGCTACTCGATGTCCAGCCGGTACAACCTGGTGCCGCGCCCGGCGGTCGTTGCGGTGCGCGACGGCGCCCACCGGCTACTGCTGCGCCGGGAGACGTTGGCCGACCTGCTGTCCCTGGAGGTCTGATGAGCAGACCAATCCGGCGGGAGGCCTGCTCGCAGGGCCGACCCGTCCGTCCCATTGGTGTGGCGCTGTTGGGCTGCGGCACTGTGGGTAGCCAGGTGATGCGGCTGCTCACCGATCAGTCCGCGGAACTCGCCGCCCGGGTCGGCACGGCGGTGCGACTGGTCGGGGTGGCGGTGCGACGCCCGCGGCGCCATCCCGAGGTGCCCGCCGAACTGCTCACCACCGACGCCGCCGAGCTGATCAGCCGCGACGACGTCGACGTCGTGATCGAGGTGATCGGTGGCATCGAACCGGCCCGGCCACTTCTGCTGGCCGCGTTGCGCGCCGGGCGTGGCGTGGTAACCGCCAACAAGGCGCTGCTCGCCGAGTGCGGACCGGAGCTGTACGCCGCAGCCGATGCCGCCGGTGCCGACCTGTATTTCGAGGCGGCGGTAGCCGGGGCGATCCCGCTGTTGCGCCCGCTGCGGGAGTCGTTGGCCGGGGACCGGATCACCCGCGTCACCGGCATCGTCAACGGCACGACCAACTTCATCCTGTCCGCCATGGACAGCTCCGGGGCCGGCTATGCCGAGACGCTGGAGGAGGCCAGCGCCCTGGGCTATGCCGAGGCCGACCCGACCGCGGACGTGGACGGCTACGATGCCGCATCCAAGGCCGCCATCCTCGCGTCGCTGGCCTTCCACACCAGGGTGACCAGCGCCGACGTCTACCGGGAGGGTATCGCCGAGGTGTCCGCCGCCGACATTCTCGCCGCCCGGCAGCTCGGTCGCACGGTCAAGCTGCTGGCGATCTGCGAGCGGGTGGTCGACGCGGCCGGCACCGAGGCGGTCTCGGCCAGAGTCTACCCGGCGATGATTCCCCGCTCGCACCCGCTGGCCACGGTGGCGGGTGCCTACAACGCGGTGTTCGTCGAGGCGGACGCCGCCGGTGCGCTCATGTTCTACGGCCAAGGCGCCGGCGGGGCGCCGACCGCCAGCGCGGTGCTCGGCGACCTGGTGGCCGTCGCCCGCAACCGGGTGGCGGGTGGTTACGGCCCGCGCGAGTCCGCCTACGCCGACCTGCCGATCCAGCCGATGGGCGACACCCCGACCGCCTATCACGTCAGTCTCGAGGTGGTCGACCGCCCTGGGGTGCTGGCGCAGGTGGCGCAGGTCTTCGCCGAGCACGAGGTGTCCATCATGGCGGTGCGCCAGACCGGCCGCACGCCTGACCACGTGCCGGCGGGCGGTGCCGGGGCGAACCTGGTGATCGTCACGCACTGCGCGCCGGACGCCGCGCTGCGCTCCACAGTGGACAAGCTGGCCGGGCTGGACGCGGTTCGCGACGTGGTCAGCGTGATGCGGGTGGAGGGTGAGGTCACGTGATACTGCAGGTGTCGGCCGGCCGATCGTGGCCAGGAGTGATCGAGGCCTACCCGGACCGGATCCGGGTCAGCCCCGGCGCCCGGGTGGTGACCCTGCAGGAGGGCGGCACCCCGCTGTTGCCTGCTCCCGCGCTGTCGGCGCGCACCGGTTGCGAGGTGCTGCTCAAGGTCGAGGGCGCCAACCCCACCGGCTCCTTCAAAGACCGCGGGATGACGATGGCGGTGACCGAAGCGTTGGCCCGTGGCGCGGAAGCGGTGCTGTGCGCCTCGACCGGCAATACCGCCGCCTCAGCCGCTGCCTACGCGGCCCGGGCCGGGATCCCCAGCGCTGTGCTCGTGCCCCAGGGCAAGATCGCGCTGGGCAAGCTCGCGCAGGCCACCGCCTACGGCGCGCGGATTCTGGCCGTCGACGGCAACTTCGACGACTGCTTGGAGCTAGCCCGCAAGACCGCCGCCGACTACCCGGTGACCGCTCTGGTCAACTCGGTGAACCCGGTCCGGCTGCAGGGGCAGAAGAGCGCCGCGTTCGAGGTCTGCGACGTGCTGGGACGGGCGCCGGACGTGCACTGCCTGCCGGTCGGCAACGCCGGCAACATCACCGCCTACTGGATGGGTTACACGGAGTACCACGCCGACGCGGTGGTGGCCGGTCGACCGCGGATGTTCGGCTTCCAGGCCGCTGGTGCCGCCCCTCTGGTGCACGGCGCGCCGGTGCTGCACCCGGACACCATCGCCACCGCCATCCGGGTCGGCAACCCGGCGTCCTGGGACGGGGCGATGCGGGCACGCGACGAGTCCGGTGGGCTTTTCGAGGCGGTCACCGACGAGCAGATCCTCGCCGCGTACCGATTGCTGGCCGGTCAGGAAGGGGTGTTCGTCGAACCGTCCTCGGCCACCTCGGTGGCGGGCATGTTGCGAGTCGTCGACGATGGTCGGCTGCCTCGCGGTTCGCTGGTGGTCTGCACGGTCACCGGGCACGGGCTCAAGGACCCCGACACCGCGCTGCGCGACGCGCCCGAGCCCGAACCCACCCCGGTCGATCCGGCCGCGGTAGCCGCCGCTCTGGATCTTTCTTGACCGGTCCTGTGGTGCGGGTCCGGGTGCCCGCGTCCACGGCTAACCTCGGTCCGGGCTTTGATGCCCTCGGGTTGGCGTTGGCGCTGTATGATGAGGTCGAGGTGACGCCGGTGGCGTCCGGTCTGCGCGTCGAGGTGCACGGCGAGGGCGCCGGTCAGGTGCCTACCGACGAAGGCAACCTCGTGGTCCGCGCGCTGCGGGCGGCGTGCACCCGGTGCGGTTGCCGGCCCGACGGGCTCGTGCTGCGCTGCTACAACAGCATCCCGCACTCCCGGGGATTGGGCTCCTCAGCCGCGGCCGCCGTTGCCGGGGTGCTGGCTGGTTATGCGCTTGCGGGAATGCAACCGGACGAGGCGGCGTTGGACCTAGCGGCTGGGTTTGACGGGCACGCCGACAATGCCGGTGCCAGCCTTCTCGGTGGTTTGGTGATCTCTTGGCGTGACGAGCAGTCCTTTCGGGCAGTTCGTCTGGAGCCTCACTCGGAACTGGCGCCGGTGCTGCTGGTGCCTGCGCAGACCTCTGCCACCAAGGTCACCCGAGGGCTGCTGCCCGCCGAAGTGCCACACGCTGATGCGGCATTCACCGCCGGACGAGCCGCGTTGCTCGTTTACGCGTTGACGGCCGCGCCGCACCTGCTGCTGGCCGCCACCGAGGACCGGTTACATCAGTCGTACCGGCGCGCGGCCTACCCAGCGACGGGTCGGTTGGTCGACGCGTTGCGCGCCGCTGGGATTCCCGCCGCGGTGTCGGGTGCCGGGCCGACGGTGCTCGCGTTGCCGGCCTGCGGCGAGGCGCTGACCGTGGTGGATACTGCCGGTTTCACCCAGGTTCCACTCGACGTCGCCCGCGCTGGTGCCGCCGTCGAGTGGGGCTGATCCACCCGTCCGCGGGCCGGTTGTTGCCGCGATGGCGCCGGACCGATAGTCTCAGTGGCGTTCAGACACCGTGTGCACGGGCGCCGGTGCCGTGTTCGGGCTCCTCTCACCCGGACAATTAATCTCCCGCCCTCCAGTTTCGTGGTAGCGGGAAGGCTGGCACCCAGGCCCTTGCCACAACTGAGCATGTCCCGTGCCGGTCGGCTCGAACCGATTGCTTTTGGGTACGCGAGCCTCCCGCACCGGATCAAGCGCCGTCCGCATACCGCCGGACGGCGAACAGGCTGATCCGAGCTACGTCTCGGGTCGGTTAGGAAGGACCTGCGTGAGCGATATCAACCTGTTGGGCAGTGACGTTGTTGCTGCGGAATCTTCGGACCAGCGCCCAGCCGACCAAGCTGGAAGCGCTGACCCGCCTTCAGGCAACGGGGCGGCGCCGCGTCGCCGTGCCGGGTTGTCTGGAATGGTGATGGTGGAGTTGCGCCAGCTGGCTGGTCAGATGGGCATATCCAACATCGCAGGCATGCGTAAGAATGACCTGATCTCCGCGATCAAGGAGCGCCAGGGCACCGTTCCCGGGCAGCGACGTGCGGCCGCTGAGCAACTCCCGCTCGACGGCCCGGTAGCCGAAACCGCCACTCAAACGAGTGGCCGGACAGGTACCTCTACCGCGGCTAGGGAAGATACCCAGGCTGCCCCTCCCGCGGGAGTTCACACCGATGTGCCGGCCGCCGAGCAGCACGTTGCGCCCGCCGTCGCGTCGCGTCGCCTCGAGTCGGGTCGCCTCGAGTCGGGTCGCCTCGAGTCGGGTCGCGTGGAGTCGCCGACCCCCGTTGAGTCGCTGACCCAGGGTCAGCAATACCGGCCTCAGCAAGACCAGCCTCAGCAAGACCAGGACCAGCCGGACGGGGACAGCGACAGTGCTGATCGGTCGCGCAACCGGCGGCGACGTCCAGTCCGCGGCGGTGAGATAGCCCGACCCCAAAGCAATCAGATCCAGGGGAATCAGATCCAGGGGAACCAGGTTCACGGCGAGCAAACCCAGGCTGATCAGGCATCGGGCGGCCCCAACGTCAGCCAGAACGCGAGCCAGCAGGTCAGTCAGAATGCAGCTGGCCAGAATGGTCCGCGCGGCGATGACGATGATGACGCCGGCCGACGCCGTGGACGGCGCTTCCGCGACCGCAATCGCCGCAACCGGAATGACCGAGGCCCTGACCGTGGCGTCGACCGCGGCCCAGACCGCGGCGGCGACCGCCGAGACGGTGGTGAGTTAGAAGTCCGCGAGGACGACGTGTTGCTGCCCGTCGCGGGAATCCTCGACGTGCTCGACAACTACGCGTTCGTCCGCACATCGGGCTACCTCTCCGGGCCCAACGACGTGTACGTGTCGCTGTCGCTGGTCCGCAAGTACTGGCTGCGCCGAGGTGACGCGATCACCGGCGCGGTGCGCCAGCCTCGCGACGGCGAGCAGCAGCGACAGAAGTTCAACCCGCTGGTCCGGGTGGACAGCATCAACGGTTTGGACGTCGAGCAGGCCAAACAGCGCCCGGAGTTCACCAAGCTGACCCCGTTGTACCCCAACGATCGGTTGCGGCTGGAGACCGAGCAGAACATCATGACCACCCGGGTGATCGACTTGGTCGCGCCGATCGGCAAGGGTCAGCGGGCTTTGATCGTCTCACCGCCTAAGGCGGGCAAGACGATGATCCTGCAGGCGATCGCCAACGCGATCACCACCAACAACCCGGAATGCCACCTCATGGTCGTGCTCGTCGATGAGCGGCCTGAGGAGGTCACCGACATGCAGCGCTCGGTGAAGGGCGAGGTCATCGCCTCGACCTTCGACCGACCGCCGTCGGATCACACGACGATCTCGGAATTGGCCATCGAGCGGGCCAAGCGGCTGGTGGAGATGGGCCACGACGTGGTCGTGCTGTTGGACTCCATCACTCGGCTGGGTCGGGCCTACAACCTGGCGGCACCGGCATCCGGCCGGATCCTGTCCGGTGGGGTGGACTCCACCGCGCTATACCCGCCGAAGCGATTCCTCGGTGCGGCGCGCAACATCGAGGATGGCGGCTCGCTGACCATCTTTGCGACCGCGCTGGTGGAGACCGGCTCGACGATGGACACCGTGATCTTCGAGGAGTTCAAGGGCACCGGCAACGCCGAACTCAAGCTCGACCGCAAGATCGCCGATAAGAGGATCTTCCCAGCTGTCGACATCAACCAATCCGGTACCCGCAAGGAGGAGCTCCTGCTCTCCCCGGACGAACTGGCCATCTACCACAAGCTGCGGCGAGTGCTGTCTGGGCTGGAGTCGCAGCAGGCCATCGATCTGGTGCTGGCCCAGCTGCGCAAAACCCGGACCAACATCGAGTTCCTGATGCAGGTCTCGAAGTCGACAGCCGGCAACGGCACCGACTGAGCAGGTGGGTGGGAGACCGTACCGGCGGTTGCGGCGACCTTGATCAGGTCACCGCGCTGGCTCTGCTCAACTACGGTCACTACACCTCGATGCAGGTGGATGACCAGCGGGTACGGGGCCTGACCCTGCATCTGGAACGCTTGACGAGGGACTGCCGCCGGATCTTCGATACCGCCCTGGACCCCGACCGGGTCCGGCATCTCGTCCGGCGCACGCTGGTCGACGCCGCCGGATCGGTCGTGGTCCGGGTGACCGTGTTCGATCCCGATCTCGAACTCGGGCGCCCTGGAGCCGACGCCGAGCCGCAACTGTTGGTCACCACCCGGCCGGCCGCGGTGGCACCGCTTCCCGCGCTGCGTCTGCAGTCAGCGCAGTACTGCCGAGAGCTGCCCGAGGTCAAACATGTCGGGCTGTTCGGCTCGCTTCGGTGGCGGCGCGTCGCACAGCGCAATGGCTTCGACGACGCGCTGTTCACCGACGGCGATGCCGTCATCTCCGAAGCGGCCACATCGAACATCGGTTTCGTGAACGGCGACCGGATCGTCTGGCCACAAGCGGACTGCCTCCCCGGCGTGACCATGAGATTGATCAACGAGGCCCGGTACGGCGATGCCACCACCGCGCCGGTCACTCTCAGCGACTTAGCCAGTGTGGACGCGGTGTTCGCCACTAACGCCGCGGTCGGCGTCCGCTGCGTCAGTGCTGTCGACGACATCCAGTGGTCGGACGAGCATCCTGTGCTGGATATCCTGCGCAGGCAGTACGCTGATATCCAGCCCGAGCTGTTGTAAACATCAGCTCAACGGGCGGGAACATCGCGGCACCGCTGACGGTTTACACTGCTACGGTCCGGCTCCGGTTCACCCCGCGTCTGCATCCACGGGGACCCGGCGGCCACGAAGAGAGGACATCCATGAAGCAGGGCATCCACCCGGAGTATGTCGAGACGCAGGTCACCTGTGGTTGTGGCAACTCCTTCGTTACTCGCAGCACCAAGCGCGACGGCCAGATTCACGTCGAGGTGTGCTCTAGCTGCCACCCCTTCTACACCGGCAAACAGAAGATTCTCGACACCGGTGGCCGGGTGGCGCGCTTCGAGAAGCGCTACGGCAAACGGCAGAAGTAGCCGACGAAAAGGCAAGGTCGCTGTACGAGTGGGGGATCGACACGAGTAGGGATTGGTGACGCGGCGTGGACACCGCGGCAGTTAAGGCGCTGCTGGTTGCGCATGCCGAGCTGGAGGATCAGCTCGCTGATCCAACCCTGCACGACGATCCCGACACGGCTCGTAAGGTAGGGCGGCGCTACGGAGAGTTATCTCGCATCGTGCGGGCGGTGCGTGAGCTGGATCAGGTCCGCGGCGACGTCGAGGCCGCCCGCGAGCTCGCCGCAGAGGATCCGGCCTTCGCCGCCGAGGCTGACGCCCTCGCCAACCGGGTGCCGCGGCTGGAAACCGAGCTAGCCGACCTGTTGCTGCCCCGCGACCCGCACGACGACTCCGACGTGGTGATGGAGATCAAATCAGGGGAGGGCGGCGCGGAGTCCGCGCTGTTCGCCGGGGATCTGCTGCGGATGTACCTGCGCTACGCCGAGCGGCACGGCTGGCGAGCTGAGGTCCTCGACGCCACTGAGTCCGACCTCGGCGGCTACAAGGATGTCACGGTTGCGGTCAAAGCCGCGCAGTCCGGTGTATGGGAGCGGTTGAAGTTCGAGGGTGGGGTGCATCGGGTGCAACGAGTCCCGGTCACCGAGTCGTCCGGGCGGATTCACACCTCAGCGGCGGGGGTGATGGTCTACCCAGAACCAGACGACGTCGCGATCGAGCTCGAGGACAAGGACCTGCGGATCGACGTCTACCGCTCCTCCGGTCCCGGGGGACAGAGCGTCAACACCACCGACTCTGCGGTGCGCATCACCCACCTTCCGACCGGGGTCGTGGTGTCCTGCCAGAACGAGAAGTCGCAGATCCAGAACCGGATCCGGGCCACTGCGGTGCTGCGGGCTCGACTGCAGGCGTTAGCTGACGAGAAAGCTCAGCAGGAGGCCTCCGATCAGCGCCGCTCCCAGGTTCGCACCGTGGACCGGTCCGAGCGGGTGCGTACCTACAACTTCCCGGAGAACCGGATCTCCGACCATCGTGTCAACTACAAGGCCTACAACCTCGATGCGGTGCTCGACGGGGACCTCGACGGGGTGCTGGACGCGCTGGTGGGGGCGGATCGTGAGCTGCGACTGCGGGGCTCGTGAGCAGGCAACCGTTGCGCCTGGCGGTACTCGAGGCGCAACGGATCCTCACCGACGCCGGGGTGGAGTCTCCGCGGGTGGACGCCGAACTCCTCGCGGCGCACCTGGTCGGCGTGCCGCGTGGGCGGCTGCCGATGGTTCCGCTGGTCGACCCGTCCGTGGTCGAGGCATTACGGCTGCTGGTTTCGCGACGCGCCAAGCGGGTGCCGTTGCAGCACCTCACCGGGACAGCCCCCATGGGTCCCATCGACGTCGCGGTCGGACCTGGGGTTTTCATCCCGCGCCCGGAGACCGAAGTACTGCTGACCTGGGGCCTGGCCGCACTGGATGGTGTGACGCAGCCGCTGGTGGTCGATCTCTGCACCGGCTCCGGTGCGCTGGCGCTGGCGGTGGCGCACGCCAGGCCCGACGCGCAAGTCCACGCCGTCGAACGTGATCCCTTGGCGCTGAGCTGGGCGCGACGCAACGCCGACATGCGGGCCGCGGCCGGCGACACGCCGGTCGTGCTGTACTCCGGGGACGTCGCCGATCCTGGACTGCTGGTCGCACTGGATGGGATGGCGCACCTGGTGCTGTGCAACCCACCCTATGTGCCGCTGGGCGCGGCACTGCCACCCGAGGTGGCCTGGCACGAGCCATCCGCCGCCGTGTTCGCCGGCGACGATGGTCTCGCGGTGATCCCTGACGTGGTGCGGACCGGGACGAGGTTGCTCTGTGAGGGTGGCAGCATCGCGATCGAACACGACGACTCGCACGCGGAGGCCGTCCCCGCGCTGCTCGCCGCCCGACGGGTGCTCACCGACGTGGCCGACCACGTCGACCTCGCCGGCCGGCCGCGGTTCGCCACCGCCCGGCGCGCGACGATGATCAGCCCACAGCTTTCGCCTCATCCAGGTTAGCGAGCGTCTCCCGAGCGAAGGCCGCCACCTGTTGCATGCCGATGGCGTTGGGGTGCACCGGGGCTGCTGGGCTGGTGGGAGCGGTCCCCTCCACCCATTTCTGCCCGGGCAGCTTGCACACGTCGTGGCCCAGTGAGCCCTGGTAGGAGTCGATGAATGCCGCACCGTGGCTGAACGCCTGGTCGGCCAGCATGGTGTTGAGCTGCTGCTCCAGCCCGTCTAGATACGGTACGTCACCGCGGGCGGCCGGGAACACCGGGTAGCATCCCACCGCCGGCGGCAGGATCCGCAGGTATCCCACCAATAGAACTGTCGCACGCGGCGAGCGCTCGTGGATGCCCGCCAGCACTCGGGCGACCTTCGGCGCCGCCGCGGCGATGCGCTGCGCGTAGAAATCCCCACCGCCGGCGGTGGCCTCTCGCCGGCAGGGATTGCCGAACGGGTCGGTGACGCTGAGCCGGGCGCAGGTGAAGATGATCTCCGTGAACCCGATGTCGTCGCCACTGATGGTCAGCGTGACGAGGTCGGTGTCCGGGCGCAAGGCGTCGAACTGCGGTGGGTTGACGCCCAGCAGCGGTACCACCTGCGGAGCCGTCATGTTGACGGTCTTCGCGCCGCTGCAGCTCACATCGGTGTAGTCGCGGATATGCAGCGTCCGGGCGAGCAGCGCCGGATAGTTGTTGGTTGACCGCTCGCAGCCGATCGGATCGATTCGCTGCACCGGGATCACCGGGCCGGAGGTGTAGGAGTCACCGAGCGCTACGTAGTGCTTCGGCGACTTCCCGATGGTGGCGCCCGAGCTACCAGGGAACGCCACCAGCGCCAGCACGGTCGCTGCGGCAGCGAGGACAGTAGGGCGGTACGCGAGCAAGGGAGCCTCCGAAGGTGATCGGAGACGGATCGTGCCGTCTTGATCACGTGCTGTCAACGTTGCTCCGGATCCCGGCTCGTTGTGAGCCGTCGTAGTGTTCCGATCCGTGAGCACTGTTTATGACTGCGCGCTGCCGGAGAGTCGCATCGCCGGGCTGACCGCGGCGGCGGGAGCGGTCCGGGCCGAACAACTCGTCGTGCTGCCCACCGACACCGTCTACGGACTGGGTTGCGACGCGTTCTCCGCGACGGCGGTACAGGGACTGCTGGCCGCGAAGGGGCGTGGCCGGGCCATGCCGGTCCCGGTGCTGGTGGGCTCGTGGTCCACCGTGGACGGCTTGGTGTTGGGTGTTCAAGCGCGGGTGCGCGCGCTGATCGAGGCGTTCTGGCCCGGTGGACTGTCGTTGGTGCTGCCGCACGCGCCGTCGCTGAGCTGGGATCTGGGCGATACCCGGGGGACCGTCAGCCTGCGGATGCCGTTGCACCCGGTCGCCCTGGAACTGCTCCGCGAGGTGGGCCCGATGGCGGTGTCGAGCGCCAACCGCTCCGGCCAGCCGCCGGCAACCACCGTCGAGCAGGCCCGCGAGCAGCTTGCCGAGCGGGTACCGGTGTATCTCGACGGCGGGACCGCCGGCGAGATGGCGTCGACCATCGTCGACCTCACCGCTGACGAACCCGTGGTGCTCCGGGAAGGTGCGGTGACCGCCGCCCAGATCAGCGAAGTACTCGGCCAGACCATCCAGGTAGCCCGCTAACCCCTCGACAGATCATGAGCGACCTGGAAGGCGGCAGCTGGGCTACCGGGGCAGTGCAACCAGCGCCGGACTAGCCTGCCCCCGTGGGACCTGTCCCCGTTTCTTCTGGACTGCCGCTGCGGGAGTACCTGCTGGTCGGCCTCACCACTGCGGTGGTGACCTTCCTGCTGACTGGGTTGGTGCGGATGCTGGCGATCTACACCGGTGCGGTGGCGACGCCCCGCGAGCGCGATGTGCACCGCGCCCCGATCCCGCGACTGGGTGGGGTGGCGATGTACGGCGGCATCCTCGTCGGTGTCCTGCTGTCTCACCAGCTGCCCGTGCTACGCAGATCCTTCGAGTTCTCCGGGGACGTCGTGGGGGTACTGGTGGCGGGCGGCATCATCATGCTGATCGGCGCCCTGGATGACCGGTTCGAGCTGGACTCTCTCACCAAATTCGCCGGACAGGTGACCGCCGCCGGAGTCCTGGTGCTCTACGGCGTGCAGTGGTTCATCTTCTGGGTGCCGTGGAACGGCGGTGCCGGCTCCGGCGGCTCGGTGCTCGTCCTGGGGCAGGACCAGGCGGTGTTCGTCACCGTCGCACTCGCGGTGGTGCTGGTCAACGCGATGAACTTCGTAGACGGGCTAGACGGGCTGGCCGCGGGAATCGGGCTGATCGCGGCGGTCGCAATCGGGGCGTTCACGCTGCAGCTGCTGTACCGCTCCGGCGGCAGCGTGTCGGCCTACCCGCCGACGCTGATCGCGGCCCTGGTCGCGGGCGCCTGCCTGGGCTTCCTGCCGCACAACTTCCAGCCCGCGCGGATCTTCATGGGCGACTCCGGTGCGATGCTCATCGGCCTGATGCTGGCCGCTGCGTCAACCAGCGCCTCAGGCAAGGTCGTCCCTGGCCGCTACGGCGCCACCGACATGCTGGCATTGTTCTCGCCCCTGCTGGTCGTTGCTGCGGTGCTATTCGTGCCGCTGCTGGACCTACTGCTGGCGGTGGTGCGCCGCACTCGCGCGGGCCGCAGCCCCTTTGCAGCTGACAAAATGCATCTGCACCATCGCCTGCTCGAGATCGGGCACTCCCACCGCCGGGTGGTGCTGTTGATCTACCTATGGGCGGCCCTGCTAGCTTTCGGCGCCGTTGCGCTGACGCTGTTCGATGTCTACGTGGTGGTGTGGTCGATCACGCTGGGGTTGTTGGTCGCTGTGGTGGGTTCGATGATTCCCCGGTTACCCGCGCGCTGATCTCGTCTGCGACCCGATCACACAGAAGAAGCGCAGCTAGAAGCCGCTGGGGCGAGCACAGGGGTGACGGGTGAGTGTGATAGCTTCTGATTTGTCCCACCCCGGGGGGTAGGATTTCAGGTCAGGCCGGCCCATCGGCAGTGCTCATATCATGGCATATCCGCCGCCATGCGCCCTGCCCCTGGACTGCGAGGAGCGCCTTTGAGCGATGGCGGCGACCGACGTCATGCGCCCGCTGAGGTAGGTGGTCGTGGAAGAACGCAACGGCCCGGAGCTTGCGACGTTACTCGGCCTCGGCGCCGCGACCGCAGCTATTCTGCTGGTCGGGCTCGGCCTGGGATGGTTGGTCGACCAGGTGATGCACTCCGTTCCGGCGTTCACCCTGGCTGGCTTGGCGCTAGGCATCGTCGGTGCTGGCGTCTATATCTACACCAAGTTCACGACGTTTCTGAGGGAGTAAGCGCTGACGTGACCACGCCTGACGTGACTGCAACGACGAAATCGGTCGTCAATCTTCGCCGGGCCATGCCCATCGCGGCAGGTCTGGGCGCCGTCAGCTTCGTGGTGCTCGCGCCGATGGGCTACCCGCTGACGGCAGCGTTCTTCTGCGGCGGGCTCGGGCTGGGTCTGCTCAACACGTCGCTCGTCCAGCGTTCCGCGGCGCGCTTCGCGGCCAGTGGTGACCCCAACAAGCGCAAATTCGCGGTGTCGGTGCTGGCCCGGCTCACGCTGATCACCGCGCTCGCGGTCGGCTTGGCGCTGGTGCTGCAACCCGAAGGTCTAGGGGTGTTCGCCGGGCTGGCTGTCTTCCAACTGTTGATGATCTTTATTGCGTCGGTTCCGCTCGTGCGGGAACTGCGCCGGTCGGGAGTCGGGGGTTCCCCGGGATGATTGCTCATGTATTGGCCGAGGGTGGGGGCGGCGTATCGGTCGGCGAGCATCCCCAGTGGCATGTGCTCGGCCTGACGATCAACGCTGACACCGTGATCTCCACCGTGATCGCCGCGGTCATCGTCCTCGCGTTCGGTCTCTACCTAGCGGCGAAGGCGACCGCGAGGGTGCCCAGCACTCTGCAGCTCACCTTCGAGGCGGTGACCGATCAGGTGGAGCGCCAAGTGGAGAGCAACATCGGCATCCGTACCGCGCCCTTTGTCGTGCCTCTGGCGATCAGCCTGTTCTTCTTCATCCTGATCGCGAACTGGATGTCGGTCCTGCCTCATGCGACGGAGGAGTTCGTCCGGCCACCGACAGCGGATGTGAATCTCACCCTCGCGATGTCCTTCTTCGTGATCATCCTCGTGCACATCACGGGGATCCGGGTCAAGGGCAAGAGCTACTTCAGGCACTTCATCGAGCCCTTCCCGGTTCTGCTTCCGCTGAACATCATCGAGGAGCTGGTCAAGCCGGTCACCCTCGCGCTGCGGCTGTTCGGCAACATCCTCTCGGGCACCGTGATGGTCAGCGTGCTCGCGCTGATGCCGGCGGCCCTGTTGTGGTTGCCCACCTCGGCCTGGAAGTTGTTCGACCTGTTCATCGGTGCTCTTCAAGCGCTGATCTTCGCGCTGCTGACCATCATCTACTTCGGATTCGCGGCTGGCGGCCAGGAGGAGGAGGGGGCCCACTGACGGTTCGCCCTTGGGACGTCGCTCGTCCACGCATCATCCACCCAGATAAAACAAGCGAAGCTTCAGGACAAGAGGGGGAAAGACATGAGTTTCTCTGCACTCCTTGCCGCCCAGCAGGGCGGTGGCCCCACCGGCTCGGTCACGATGGCCGGCGCCTTCATCGGTGGTGGGCTGGCGCTGGCCGGCGGGGCGATCGGCGCAGCGATCGGTGACGGCCTGGCCGGCGGCGCCACCATCCAGGGCGTTGCACGCCAACCCGAAGCGCAGGGTCGACTGTTCACCATCTTCTTCCTGACGGTGGGTCTGGTCGAGGCGATGTACTTCATCAATCTCGCCTTCATGGCGTTATTCGTGTTTGTCCTCGCCAAGTAACCTGGTGGAGAATCCACAGTGATCTCGTTTGGATTGGGAGCCATGAGTTCATACAACCTGGCCGCGCCGGCTGGCGGTGGCAACCTCTTTCTGATCCCCAACGCGACATTCTTCGTCGAGCTGGTGATTTTCCTGATCGTGCTCGGCGTGATCTGGCGCTACGTGGTGCCGCCGGTCAAACGCGCGACGGGCGAGCGCCAGGAGATGGTCCGTCGGCAGATCCAGGAGAGCCAGCAGGCCACCAAGCGACTGTCCGAGGCTGAAGCCCGTTACTCCGCGGCGCTGGCCGAGGCGCGCGTTGAGGCGGCCAAGATCCGGGAGTCCGCCCGGGCCAATGCGCAAGAGATCAAGGACGAGATGCGTCAGCAGGCCGAGAACGAGGTCGCCCGGATTCGCGAGCGCGGCGCCGAGCAGCTGGCCACCCAGCGCGAGCAGGTCGTCCGTGAGCTGCGTGGTGAGCTGGGCAAGCTAGCGGTGACGCTGGCTGGTCGGATCGTCGGTGAGTCGGTAGCGGACGACGCCCGCCGAGCCGGCACGGTGGACCGCTTCCTCGACGAGCTGCAGGGTATGGCAGCCCCCCGAAGCGCCCCCGACAATGTCCCTGAAGACAGCGCCCCGGAGGACGGCACCGTCGAATCGGCCGCCTCGGTACCCCAAGCGCGGCGGAGGCGCTGATGCAGCCGGCCAGCAGGGCAGCACTGGCCGCGGCCCGGGAGCGGCTC
>JRHI01000726.1_pt1 | contig 33565 bp, 31 predicted proteins | sample 215371 | NCBI WGS metagenome assembly JRHI01 (sample SAMN02929681, study PRJNA255918) | sediment metagenome | biome: cave system; feature: Ice Cave; material: Sediment; isolation source: sediment from deep within a dark volcanic ice cave with no known source of... ...
GATCCGTTCGGTGCAATTCCATCCCGAAGCGTCACCCGGTCCGAGCGACGCGAAACATTTCTTCGCTGACTTCATCGCTGAGGTCGAGCGCGGACGCCGTCGCGCATGAAACATATGAACGGGCACCCGCCCATTTGCTCCGTTCTGGTCATCGGTTCTGGGCCGATCATCATCGGACAGGCCGCCGAATTCGATTATGCCGGCGTGCAAGCGTGTCGTGCGTTGCGCGAAGAAAACTGCCGCGTCATTTTGGTCAACTCCAACCCCGCCACCATCATGACGGATCCGGAAATGGCGGACGCAGTGTATTTGGAGCCGCTGGACGCGGCTCACGTCGAAGCCATCATCGAGCGCGAGCGGCCCGAGGCGCTGTTGGCGACGCTCGGCGGACAGACCGGCTTGAACCTGGCCGTCGCGTTGGCAGAGCGCGGCACGCTGGAAAAGTATGGAGTCCGGTTGCTGGGAACGCCCTTGAAGACGATTCGGCTCGCGGAAGACCGCAAGTTGTTCAAGGAAGCGATGAAAGATATCGGTCAACCGGTTCCGGCATCGGCAATCGTCACGAATATAGACGAAGCGCTCGCCTTTGCAAAGGACGCCGGCTACCCGTTGATCGTGCGGCCGGCGTATACGCTTGGCGGCACCGGCGGCGGAGTCGTGCACGACGAGCACGAGCTCGCCTATATCATCAAGACGGGTCTCGCCGCAAGCATGATCCATCAAGTGCTGCTCGAGTCGTCGCTTTTGGGTTGGAAAGAAATCGAATATGAAGTCTTGCGCGATGGTGACGACAACTGCGTCACTATTTGCAATATGGAAAACATCGACCCGGTCGGCATCCACACCGGAGACTCGATTGTCGTCGCGCCATCGCAAACGCTTTCGGACCGCGATTACCAGCGCTTGCGTACGGCAGCCATCGACATCATCCGCTTTCTCAAGGTGGAAGGCGGTTGCAACATCCAGTTTGCGCTCGATCCGCATAGCGATGCCTATCAGGTCATCGAAGTCAATCCGCGCGTCTCGCGCTCCTCGGCGCTCGCCAGTAAGGCGACCGGTTACCCGATCGCCAAAATCGCCACCAAAATCGCGTTGGGCTGGTGCTTACCCGACATTCCTAATCCCGTCACCGGCGTCACCAAAGCTGCGTTCGAACCAACGCTAGATTATTGCGTCGTAAAAATTCCGCGCTGGCCGTTCGACAAGTTTCCCTTTGCGGATACGCGCTTGGGCACGCAGATGAAATCCACAGGTGAGGTCATGGCCATCGGCCGCACTTTTGGCGACGCGTTGCTCAAGGCGGTTCGAGGCGGCGACATCGGCCGTGACTCTCTGACCGGATGGGAATACGGACAGTGGAGTGACGACGAGCTTGACGACGTCTTGCGGGTTCCCACACATGAGCGCTTATTTGTCATCGCCGAGAGTCTGCGGCGCGGCCGCAGTGTCGAGCAAATCGGCAAGCTCACCGCGATCGACCCGTTTTGGTTGTGGGAGCTGCGCGATCTGGTGCAGCTGGAAACCGATTTGCGCACGATGACTCCCAGCGGCACATTAATCGACGCAGCCAAGAAGACAGGCTTTAGCGATAGCGTTATCGCCCGCCTGACGCGCTTGAAAATCGCGGATGTCCGCAAGCACTTGTCGCCCGCCAGCCGTGTCGCTTACAAAATGGTCGATACCGCGGCTGCTGAATTTCCGGCGCAGTCGCCATACTACTACACAAGCACGGGTGAAGCCGACGAGCTGCGCAGGCCCAGCGGCCGGTCGGTCGTCGTCGTCGGCAGCGGCCCGATTCGGATCGGCCAAGGCATCGAGTTCGATTACTCTTGCGTGCACGCGGCCTGGGCGCTCCACGAGGCGGGCGTCGCCGCGGTGATGCTCAACAACAATCCGGAGACGGTGAGCACCGATTTCGATATTTCGGACGTGCTGATTTTCGAGCCGCCCTGCGCCGATGAGGTGGAACACGCCGTGCGCGCTACCGGCGCGGAGGGCACGCTGCTCAGCTTCGGCGGTCAGACGCCCATAAACTTGGCGCGGGAACTGAAGGCACGCGGGATCAAAGTTCTTGGGACGAGTCAAGCATCGCTCGATCTCGCCGAAGATCGAAAAAAGTTCGATGCGCTGCTGGGCAGGCTCGGTGTCGCGCGGCCGCCCGGCCGGACGGCGCTTTCTTTCCGCAAGGCTCGCGAGATCGCGCGCTCGATCGGTTTTCCCGTCTTGGTCCGTCCCTCGTACGTGCTGGGCGGCCGCGGCATGGAGATTGTCTATAATGAAGCGCAGCTGGCGGCGTACGCGCAAAGCGCCCCGCCGATTCAGCCCGGCGCGCCGCTGCTCGTCGACAAGTATATCGCGGGTACGGAAGTCGAAGTGGACGCCGTCTTCGACGGCCACGACATCTGCATCCCGGGAATTTTTGAGCACGTGGAGCGTGCCGGAATTCACTCGGGCGATTCCATGGCGGTATATCCGCCGCAAACGATTTCTCAGCCGATGCAACAGCGCATCGCTGAAGTCACGGGCTGCTTGGCGCAAGAGCTTGGCATCCGCGGGCTCATCAACGTCCAGTACATCGGGGCTGACGACGAGTTGTACGTCATCGAAGCCAACCCACGCGCCAGCCGCACCGTCCCTATCATCGCCAAACTCACCGGCGTGCCGCTCGTGGCCGCGGCAACGGGCATTGCGCTCGGTAAAACCCTAAGCGAGATGGGCGTGCAAACCGGCTTGCTCGGGCCGCCTGACTTCGTAGCGGTCAAGGTTCCCGTGTTTTCGTTTGCCAAATTGCGCCGCATTGAAACGATGCTGGGTCCGGAAATGAAGTCGACCGGCGAAGTGCTAGGCATCGACCGCACCTATGCAGGCGCGCTGTTGCGCGGTCTGCTCGGCGCCGGCATCGCCCTGCCACCGCCCGCCGGACGTATCTTGCTCTCGGTGGCAGACGAAGAGAAGGAAGCCGGCCTGCAGATCGCGCGCGCTTTTTGCGACATGGACTTCCACGTCTTTGCCACTCCCGGCACTTGGGCTTATCTGCGCGATCACCAGATCGCGGCGCAGCGCGTGAATAAGATCGCCGAGGGTTCGCCCCACGTGCTGGACCTTATCAGTGAGGGCGGCGTCGACATGGTCATCAACAACGTCGCAGCAACGGCGAGCGCGCAGACCGATGGCTACAGAATCCGCCATGCCGCGTTGGAAGCTGGGGTGGCATGCTTAACGTCGCTCGACACCGCCAAGGCGCTGCTGCTCGCATTGGAAGTCCGGCGCGAACATGGTTTGGAAGTCAGATCGTTGCAAGAATACGTTCGCCCGCGCTTGGCCATGGCCTGAACGATGCGGCAACGTATTGTCTACGTCACCTACGCCTTCGTGCTCATTTTCCTCTTGCTCGCGGCGCAACAAGCGCACGTGCAGCTCGTCGACCGGGCCGCGATCGAAGAGCGTCCTGGTGACCCGCGCCGCGCACAAGGCGTGGAACACCGCGGCGAGCTGATGGATGCGAGCGGCATTCCGCTCGCGCAAAGCAAGGGCCCGCGCCGCGTTTACAACGCGGGGCCGGCGCTGGCGCAAGTGATCGGCTACTCGTCCTCGGTCTACGGAGAAGCGGGTTTGGAGTCATCGCTCGACTCCATCTTGTCGCCGCACAGCACGGCGAGCGATGAGACGTTGAGCTTTAGCTCGTTCTTTCGACGCCGGCCGGAAAAACAAAACACCAACGGCGGACAGGTCGTCCTGACGCTGCGCAAAGATATCGTGCAAGCGGTCGATCAAGCTCTGCCGCAAAACATACGCGGGGCAGCGATCGTGCTGGACCCTCGCACAGGCTCCGTGCTCGCGGCCGTGAACCGGCCGACCTTCGATCCCAACCGGTTGTCTGCGGACTGGAGCAAGCTTCACGCGCGGACGGATTCACCGCTTTTCAACCGCGCCTTTGACGGCTTGTATCCGCCTGGTTCCACCTTCAAGATCGTGACTGCGAGCGCTGCACTCGATAGCGGCACCGTTTCGCTCGAAGACGGCTTTAGCGATCCGGGTTATTTCAACATCGGCGGCTACACCATCCATAACGCCGAGGACGAGGTGACCGGTTATCAACAATTGACCGGCGCCTTCGCGCTTTCGAGCAACGTGGATTTTGCGCAGATCGGCGTTAAAGTAGGCGTCGACACCTTTTACGACTATTTACACCGCTTCCGCGTCGGCGACGATAGCGCGTTATCCGTTCCAGTGAGCCGCGACGAAGTGCCTGCTGCCAATACGGTCTCGGATTCCGAGCTCGCACAGATGGCCTTCGGACAGGACGGCTTAGCGGTGACGCCGTTGCGTATGGCGCTTGTCGGCGCCACGATCGCAAACGACGGAGTGCTGATGCGGCCACTGCTCGTCAAAGAATTTCGGCCCAGCGGCAAGCCCGCGGTGCACACGACTCCGGTGGCGTGGGGAGCGCCGATCTCAAAGCAGACCGCTAACTCTGTGCGCAACATGATGATTGCCGTCGTCAAATACGGCACCGGGACTGGCGCGCGGCTGGCGAACGTGACCGTGGCCGGAAAGACCGGCACGGCAACGCATCCCAACGGCGCGCCGGATGCGTGGTTCGTATGCTTTGCGCCCGCGGATAATCCGCGCCTGGTTGTGGCCGTTGTGGTGGAAGACGCCGGCTACGGCGGCGTGGCGGCTGCCCCGATCGCGCGCAACATCCTTGCTTCCACGCTGGGGCTTTATCGCCAGTGACGATGATCGACAGCATTCTCAACAACCGTTATCGGCTCGATGCGATCGTTGGCGAAGGCGGCATGGCTGTCGTGTACCGCGGCTACGATTTGCTGTTGCGGCGGCAGGTCGCAGTCAAAGTGCTGCGCGCGCAGTACGCCAGCGACGAGTCGTTCGTACAGCGCTTTTACGAAGAAGCGCGAGCTGCAGCAAATCTTTCGCACCCCAACATCGTCAATACGTATGACGTGGGGCAGGTCGACGGCTCGCACTACATCGTTGAGGAATACGTCGCGGGTGAGACGCTCGCGGCGCTCATCGCGCGCATGGGCACGCTGCCAGAATCCGTCGCCGTCCGGTATGCACGACAGATCGCGCTCGCCTTAGGGGCCGCGCATCGTGCGGATCTTTTGCACCGTGACATCAAGCCCTCAAACGTCTTGATAACGCCCGACGATGTCGTGCGCGTCACTGACTTCGGCATCGCACGCGCTGCCAATGCGGCCACTCTGTCGGGTGTGGAAGCTATCATGGGCTCCATACCATATTGTTCACCGGAGCAGTTGTCGGGCGAGTCGCTTTCCGCCGGCAGCGACCTCTATAGTCTCGGTGTGGTGTTGTACGAAATGGTGACGGGTCGCCGCCCCTACACTGCCGAGACCGCCTTGGGCGTTGCGATGGCCCACGTCAACGCACCCGTGCCCGACCCCATCGCACAAGGCGCAGACATCTCACCACAATTGTCCGCCATCATCGTCAAGCTCTTACAGAAATCGCCGCTGGACCGGTATCAGAGCGCAGGCGAAACGCTCGCCGCGCTGCGCCGCGGCATGCGTCATGGCGATGACTTTGGCGAAGAACCCCCTGTGGGCGACAGTGAAACCGCAGTCCTACGGCGCCGCGCCCTGCGGGCAAACGGCGACCTGACGATTGTTGAAAAGCCCGAACGGGAAGCGCTGTGGTCCATGCGCCGCATTCTGGCGCTGGCAGCGGTCGCGCTGGTCTTCATCGTTGTTTTTGCGATGATCGTCGCCTCACGAGAAGCTTCTTCGCAAGGTTTGACGCTGCCGGATTTGACCGGCAAGTCGCAAGTCGACGCGATCGCAGCGCTGCACGGCATTGGCATCGATAACGTCACATTTAAGCAGCACACGGATGCGAATGTTCCCGCCGGCCTGGTTGACGGGTCCGAGCCGTCCCCGAAAGCGCCCATAAAACCAGGCGACCCTGTTGTCTTGTATCTGAGCACCGGCGCCGAGCGGGCGCGCATTCCAAACGTCGTCGGTAAAGATGTGAAGACCGCTACGAGCATGCTTCAAGCCGTGGGATTTTCGGTGCGCATCGGCACCCCGGTGCACTCAAACGCGGTTAGACAAGGTTTAGTCGCGCAAGTGAATCCCGGGCCTGATTCTCAAGCCGAAAAAGGCAGCCTTGTAGCTGTTCACACGAGCTTAGGGCCGCAAACGGTGCATGTTCCCAACATCATCTCCTTGTCTGAAGATGACGCCCGCTCCGCGCTGCAAAAACTTGGCCTCAAGTTCGCGCCCAACACGATCTCTAGCGTCGATATTCCGGCGCACACGGTGATCGACCAGGAGCCCGCCGGTGGATCCAACGTCCAGCCCGGCGCCACCATCAGCGCCGACGTGAGCGGTGGACCTAATGCGATCAGCGTGCCCAACGTGGTGGGTACAAGCGTCTCCGATGCCCGCGCAGCGCTGGAGCAGGCTGGGCTGACGCTCGGCAGGGTCGCGCAGGCATCCGTCAGCGATACGAGCCCGGGCACAGTTGTGAGCCAGAATCCAGCAGCGGGCTCACAAGCGCCGCAAGGTTCGGCGATAGATATCGTCGTCGCCACTGCACCCATCTCACCGCAGCCGCAAGCAAGCACGAGCGCTGCACCGCTGCCCAGCGGCAACGCGCTCGCGCCGGTGCCAAATGTCCTGGGCCTGAGCGTCGAAGACGCACGCGCCGCGCTCGCGAAGGCCGGCTACCACGTCGATCGCATAACGGTGTTGCCGGGAAGCCAGCCGAACGCCAAAGTGAGCAATACGGAGCCTGAGCCAGGCGCAACCACGCCACCAGGCACTACTACCGTCAACCTCATCGTGGGTGGTAAGTGAGAATTCTCGGCGTTGATCCTAGCCTGCACACGACCGGCTATGGCGTGGTCGACTGCTATGGAGCAGCGATTACGCTCGTGGAAGGCGGCGTCATCGAACCCGGACACGCGAGCGGTCTCGCGGAGCGTCTCGCGGAATTACAACGGGCGCTCGACGAAATCATCGCGTCGCTGCGTCCAGACGTGATGGTTGTAGAAGAAGTGTTTTCCAGGACGGCCTATCCACGGACGGCGATACTCATGGCGCACGCCCGCGGCGCGCTGGTGTGCGCGGCTGCTCTGTCAACGATTCCGGTCATCACGTATGCCGCTACCGCCGTCAAAAGAGCGCTCGTCGGCAACGGGGCCGCAACCAAGGAGCAGATTTCTGCAATGGTTGCGCAGATATTGCAACAACGCTTCCAGCAGCCCGACATCACCGATGCGTTTGCATTGGCCATCGTGCATGCCCGCCGTTCCGCAAAGCCGGTCGAGGCGCTTCGTGCGGCGACCCCGACCCCGATCGATGGAAAGGCGCGAGCCCAGAGGCGGCGGAACGCGAGCTGATGTTTTCCCGTATCGAGGGGTTGCTGCGCGAAAAAACGCCGGCGTCGGCTTTAATCGAGGCAGGCGGCTTGTGCTACGACATCTTGCTGCCGCGCTGCGTGGCTGACAAGCTCTCGAGCGTCAACGTCGGCGATCCGATCAAACTGGAAATATTTTCGTATTTACAAATCGATGGCAATCGCGGTTCCTCCACGTATGTGGGTTTCACGAATGCCATCGAGCGCGAATTTTTTGAGGCGCTGTTGACCGTGGCGAGCATCGGACCAAAGACCGCCGCGCGCGCGTTCTCGCAACCCATGGCGCAGATCGCGCGCTACATCGACGCGGGAGATTTAGCGAGCTTGCGGCGTTTGCCGGGTATTGGCGAGCAGAAAGCTAAAGACATCATCGCGAAGTTACAGGGCAAAGTGGCGCGCTTCGGGCTTATCCAGGGCGAACAAGATGCGAAGAAAGATGAACCCACTCCTGACTTTGTGGCCGAGGCCGTCGAGGTGCTGCTGCAACTACAGTACCGGCGCGCGGAGGCCGATCGCATGGCTCGAGAAGCGCTTGCCAACAATGGCAAGATAACGACGGCCGAAGAGCTGCTGACTGAGATCTACCGGCGGCAGCAACCGGCAGTGCGCAGCGCACGCAGCAAGGGGAACGCAAACTAGATGCCACGCAAGCCCACGGTACGCGGCGACAATGCTGAAGAAGCGGGCGTGCAATACACGAACACCCCGGCCGGCGCTATCGGCTCGAAAGGCGTCAAAGGACCCTCCGCGCGCCAGCCCATTGTCGGGGCGTCGGAAAGCATCGAAGACGAGATCATCACCGTCACGCTGCGCCCAGCCCGTTTCGACCGCTATGTCGGCCAGCGCGATGTCGTTGAGAACCTCAAGATTTCGATCGAAGCGGCCAAACGCCGCGGCGAGCCGCTCGATCACATTCTGTTGCACGGACCGCCCGGGCTGGGTAAGACGACGCTCGCCAACATCATCTCTCGCGAAATGGAAGCCACGTTCCGGCAGGTGTCGGGGCCTACACTCGAACGCCCCGGCGACTTGGTCGGAATTTTGACCAACCTCGATCGCGGAGATGTGCTGTTCATCGACGAGGTACACCGGCTTAGCCGCGTCATCGAAGAATTCTTATATCCGGCGATGGAAGACTATGCGATCGACTTCATGGTCGACAAAGGCGCTTATGCCAAGACGATCAAGATCAACCTGAAACATTTCACGTTGATCGGCGCAACCACGCGACCGGGCATGCTCACCGCTCCCTTGCGCGAGCGCTTTGGGATCGTCCACCGTTTGGACTATTACACCGTTGAGGACTTGGTCGCCATCATCACCCATTCGGCATCCGTGCTAGGCGTTCAGATAGAACCGGTCAGCGCGCGCGAGATCGCCAGCCGCGCCCGCGGCACGCCGCGCATCGCTAACCGGCTGTTACGCCGGGTGCGTGATTTCGCAGAAGTGAAATCCGGGGGTGCGATCAACCCAGAAGTCGCCCGAGCGGCACTCGAACTGGAGCGCATTGACTTGCTGGGGCTGGATCCGCTCGACCGCGCCTTCTTGCGCGTCATGATAGAGCAGTATGGCGGCGGGCCTGTCGGCATAGCCGCGCTGGCTGCGAGCCTGAACGAGGATGAGGGCACCTTGGTAGACGTCGTAGAGCCATACCTTATCCAAATAGGATTCGTGCAGCGCACGGCCGGTGGACGGCGCGCAACCCCGCGCGCCAAACAACATCTCGGCGCCGCCGCGACGGAGGAGCAACCCCGCTTGCTGTGAGGCGATTTTGCCGGCGGTGATGGAGGCGAAGCGACTGCGGCTAGCAGGCTTTCGCAGAGAGACGAAGCGACCGCTGTGGCCGGCAGGCGTTTGTGCTGTAGCCGCGTTGGCGGCTCTTTTCTTGTGCCCTCGCGCAGCCAGCGCACAGACACCGGTGCGCATCTCGTTGCTGCGCAACCAATTGCAGGTCGTGGTCGCATCGGCAGGCGGCTTGGTGGTTCGCCCCTATGTCAGCGGCTCGACACCATTGCTTACGCCGGGAGTCACGACGGTGGTTGACGTGCGGCCACAGCCGGACGGCCTCTTGATCGCCGGAACGATACAGACGCCCGACCGGGTGCTCATCACACCCTTGACCGATCTGGCGCTGACCGTTGACGGGCAGGCCTATCGCGGCAGCGTTATCGTCGGCCGCGATAGCACGGCATCGCTCGACGTCGTGAATAATGTGGAGCTCGAGCAGTACCTCTATAGCGTGGTGGGGAGTGAAGTGGCGGCGAGCACGCCGCCCGCCGCCTTGCAAGCGCAAGCGATCGTCGCGCGTACCTATGCAGTCAGCCGTTTGGGGTCACACGATGAACTCGGCTTCGATTTGCACGCGGGCGACCGTGATCAGGCCTACAACGGCATGAATGCAGAATCGCAGAGCGTGGTCGACGCAGTCGACGCCACGCGCAATGTGGTGATGATCTACCACAATCAGATTTCGCAGGCGTACTATAGCGCGTGCGACGGCGGTTACACCTCCGACGGCTACGCCCTGCGCGATCCGCAGCCGTACTTACGAGCGCTGCGCGATCCGTACTGTCCGCTCTCGCCCTACATGCACTGGAGCGCCGCGGTGCCTTTGGCGCAATTCGTCGATGCCCTGAATGCGCGCGGAGGAATGCCGGCATCGTTACGCGCTGGCGACGTGCGAGATATTCGGGCAGGCAACGCAGATGCGTCAGGCCGTTTGCTGACGGTTATCATCATCACACCAGACGGCGCCTTCACCATATCGGGGACTCAGTTTCGCGGCTTCGCCGGCAATTCGGTGGTGAAAAGCACGCGCATCATGGCATTGACGCTGGACGGCAGCGTCATCCGAGCAAGCGGGGCAGGCTATGGACATGGCGTTGGCATGTGCCAGTTGGGCGCACGGGGCATGGCCGAACAGGGCCTGGGCGTCTATGCGATCATCAATTTTTACTATCCGGGCGTGTTGCTCACCCAACTCGCCTCCGAACGCCCGACGAAGATTCCGTAACCGCCGCCCATGCCGCCCGATGCAGCGCCGCTGACGTCGCCGTCTTTCTCGCTCAAAAGCTACGAATACGATCTCCCGCAAGAGCTCATCGCGCAATCTCCAGCGCAACGCCGCGAAGATGCCAGACTTCTCGTCTTGTCGAGCAATGGCTCGATCGAACACCGCGAATTTTCCGATCTGTTGGGCCTCCTCAGGCCCGGCGACTTGCTCGTCGCCAACGACACGCTGGTGTTGCGCGCGCGATTTTTCCCCAAGCGCAGCGGCGGCGGATCAGCGCAAGTGCTGTTGCTGCATCCATCCGAGCAGCCGGACGTGTGGGTGGCGATGACGCGCCCCGGCAAACGAGTCCGTGCCGGCGACCGGCTTTCGCTTGGACCAACAGAAGGCATCGAGATCGTGGACTGGGCGCCAGGCGGCAACCGGCTGGTGAAGTTCTACGGCCTCGACGCGGCAACGGCCATGCAGCGTTATGGGCAAGTTCCGCTGCCCCCGTACATTCGCACGCCGCCCGCTGACGCAGCACAACGCTACCAAACGGTGTACGCTGTAGCCGAAGGATCGGTCGCCGCCCCGACGGCCGGGTTGCATTTTTCCAACGCGCTCTTAGAAAAAGTGCACGCCGCCGGGGTCGGCTGGACAACGCTCACGCTGAGCGTCGGAGCGGGAACGTTTCGGCCGGTGAAGACGGACGACATACGCGAGCATCACATGCATTCCGAATTATACAGCATTCCGCTCGAGACAGCAGAGCGGATTGCACGCACGCGCGCGGCAGGCGGCCGCATCATCGCGGTGGGAACGACGAGCTTGCGCGCGCTTGAAGATTCGGCTTCGCGCTCTCGCGATGGACGAGTCGAAGAAGGCTCCGCTTGGACCTCGATCTTCATCTATCCGCCGTATCGTTTTAGAACTGTTGATGCGCTCATCACGAACTTCCATCTTCCAAAGTCAACGCTGCTCATGTTGGTATGCGCCTTTGCCGGTACAGAGCGCGTTTTGCCGGCTTATAAGGAAGCGGCAAAGCTCGGCTACCGCTTTTATTCGTTCGGCGACGCCACGTTCGTTGAGCGCTCTGAGGGCGGCACATCGAGTTGAGCCGCACGCCGCCGCCGCCGTTCTTCGATGCGGCGGAACACTTTCGCGCGGGATGAGAAAACCCAGATAAAGATACCCGCTGGCACGACGAGCGCAGCAAGCAGAATGGATGAATCCGCAGCGAGCCAAGCAATCGTCGCAATTGCGGCGACCAAAAGCAGCGCGATCCGCATTTGCTCGTTCCAGATCCGCCGGGCGCCAAAACGTTCGTACAGGGCCCGGCGTTCGAGCACCTCGAGGCGTTCCGCTTTGCCGGTGAGTTTATCGAAGCTGGGCGCGTCAGGCTCTTCGCCGTGCTCGAGCATCCATGTCTCAATGCCGGCATTCTTCACCGATAGTGCGATCGAGCCGACGATGCTCAACAGCACCAGGAGCCCCATAAGGGTGCCATATTCAGGCGCTGCATTCATGGTTTTCGCGCTCGCAGGGCTACGTCAAAGGCCTCAAAGCTCACTGGCCGGCCATCGTCGAGCCGCACGATCGTGATATCTTCGAAGCCCGCGTACTCGGCCATGAAGGCCATGAGTTCGCTCGGCAGCGGGGATTGATGCGTTGGATCCAACCAGAACGTGTACTGCGCCACGAGCGGATGCCTCATGTTCGGCCATTCAAGGATGAGCCAGCCACCGCGCGCCAGCGCGCGCCACGCATCGCGCACCAAGCGCAGGCGCTGCGGGGGTTGCAGATGCTCGATGAGGTGAAAACCGGTAACGGCTCCCAGCGAGCCCTCGGGCGCTTGCGCTAAATAATCCAAAGCATCCGCCTCAACGACTTCGAAACCGCGAGCGCGCGCTGCGGCGACGATATCTGGATTGTTGTCTACGGCTATCGTCTGAAAGCCATGTTCGCGTGCGAGCTCGATCCATTCACCGCGTCCAACGCCCAGGTCGACGGCGGGGCCACGCAGCGTGGCGGCCGCCAAAAACTGAGCGTGCACGCGTAATCGCGCTTTGACAAGGTCGTGCGGACCGCGAAACCGGGCGCTGAACGCATGGTAAAAGCTCGAAAAATCGCTGTCTAAGGAATCAGCCATTGTCTACGAAGTGTTCGCACAATGGAGCGGCGTTACTTCCAAGCACTCAGGGAAGGCGCCGGAGCGCGTTGAAAATCGCGGTCACGGTGAACCTAAAGCGACAACTGCACCTATTCTCTCAGACGCGCCCTCTGCTGGGTGTGCGCGGCGCTTTCATGTGGTCGTTTGTTTCCGAGAATGCCTTTCGGCCGGGCCGAATGCTGCCGTTGTTCGTGCGCGCGCAGAGGCAGCCGGTCTGGATGCGCTACGGCAGCTCCGACGCGGCGGTTTTCGAACAGGTCTTCATCCAAGAACAGTATGCGTGTTCCTTGCAGGCCTTAAAACGGCCGCGTTTGATTTTGGACTGCGGCGCGAACGTGGGTTATACGTCGCTGTATTTTCTCACCCGGCTCCCGACAGTCCACGTCATCGCGATTGAGCCCGATCCGGACAACTTCGCACTGTGCAAGAAGAACTTGGAGCAGTACGCGGACCGGGTGACGCTCGTACGGGCTGCAGTCTGGCCGCGGCCAACCACCTTGCTCTTATCCGGTCAACGCGCGGGAAACGAGTGGGGACTGCGAGTTGAGCCCTCCCCAGAGGGCACGGTGCGAGCCGTCACCATACCTGATTTGCTGCGCCGGAGCCGCTATGACGAGATCGATCTCCTGAAGATGGACATCGAAGGGGCCGAGAAGGCAATGTTTTCCGAAGACCACGACTGGCTTGACAAGGTGAAGGCGATCGCCATAGAGCTGCACGGCGAAGCTCATGGTTTCGGTTCGGAATGTACGGATGCGTTTTGGAATGCCCTTCAGAGCTTTGATTACTCAGCGTCACAACATGGCGAGCTCACGCTGTGTGTAGACCTGCAGCCAAAAATGTCTAACGCGTCTCTGGGCTAGGATCGCGCAACACGACTTTTGCCTTTCTTCCTCTACCAAGACTGCCGGTAACCGTTCGCGCCTTGCTCTAAGGTAAACGTTGCAAGCTAATCGCTCTGCTTTCCACAGCGGCGGCTGATTCTGGCTTTCAATAATACGTTCGTATCTGAGTTCGTCCTCAAGCTCTTCTTCAAGTGTTTTGTGATGTTCGAGTGCACAATATTCCGGGGTTGGGCCAAGCCGTGCGCCTCCATCGAGCGGTTGCGGCGCAGAGTCCAGGACGTTAAGATAGACGGCACGTCGCTTGCGGTAAAGCCGGAAGTGCACGTCATCAGGTCTATACATAAACTCTCTATCGATCGAGGTGACGCGCTTCAGCCGATAGCCGTCCCAACCACGTGATTCGGCGTCTTGAATAAGGTTGCGTAATTGGCGCTTGCAACTTTCCGACAGCGTCTCGTCCGCATCTATGACGAGACTCCACTCGCCCGTCTGGTGACTTGCCGCTAAGGCCCGCGATGCTTCGCAGTAGCCTCTATCCGCTGCTCCTCATTGTATGTCACGACGATGAGGCTGAGCCTGGGCCGCGGCTTGAATAGCCGATGAGGGGGCGGAAGAAAACGGTAAAACATGCTGTTTGGCCAAGTTCGCTCGCGGCGTGGCCATTCAACTGCTCTTATAGAACTTTTTTCTGGGAGGGTATACCCGTAGCGGTGCAGCGGCAGTGCTTAGTATGACTGCTTGGTCTCTGGTCGCATCTCTTAACAAACAGCAGCGCAACACATTCGTCGCCAGCTTCCTCGGCTGGATGCTGGACGCATTCGATTACTTCTTGGTCGTCCTCGTTCTCACGCACCTGGCGACTGACTTCCGCCGGACAGTTGCGCAGATGGCCGTCACGATCACGGTGACTCTCATGATGCGCCCCGTGGGGGCGTTGCTGTTCGGCATGCTGGCCGACCGGGATGGCCGGCGCTTGCCGCTGATGCTGGATATCGCTTTTTATTCGCTCGTGGAATTGGCGACGGCTTTTTCGCCGAACTTTACCGTGTTCATCGTCCTACGGGCTCTGTACGGAATCGGCATGGGCGGCGAGTGGGGCATCGGCTCTGCGCTCGCCATGGAAGCGCTGCCTCCGCAGTCGCGCGGCTTTTTCTCAGGCGTGCTGCAAGAGGGCTATGCCGCGGGATMCCTGCTTGCAGCGGCGGCGTATGGTCTTGCGTTTCACGCGATCGGCTGGCGTGGGTTGTTCGTGATCGGCGCCTTGCCGGCGCTGCTGGTCTTTTTCATTCGTTCTGCTGTTCCTGAATCGGAAGTTTGGCGGCGCGGTGTCGCACGCAAGCTATCGGGCGGCTTCAGCGGCTTGTGGAAAGCGATCTCAAGCAACGGCTGGCTCTTCGTATACGCGATCTTGTTAATGGCCATGTTCAACTTCATGTCGCACGGCACGCAGGATCTCTATCCCACGTTTTTGCAAAAGCAGCGCGGCTTCCCGATCGGCACGGTGGCATTGATCACCGTCATCATGAACGTCGGCGCAATTTTCGGCGGAATCACGTTTGGGAACTGGTCGCAGCGCCTGGGCCGGCGGCGTGCCATCATCGTGGCGGCGATAGGAGGCATCCTCGCCATTCCGTTATGGGTATACGCGCCGACCGCGGCCACGCTGGCGTGCGGGGCCTTCATCATGCAATTCATGGTGCAGGGCGCTTGGGGTATCATCCCCGCGCACCTTAACGAGCTTTCACCTCCGCTCGTGCGGGGCACGTTTCCCGGTTTCACGTACCAGCTGGGCAATCTCTTAGCCGCCGGAGCGGCTCAGATCGAGGCATCCTTTGCCGAAAGATTTCCCCTCACGAGCAGCGGCTACGACTATGCGCACGCGCTTTCGATAATAGCACTCATCGTATTTATAGCGGTGATTTTCTTCACGGCGATCGGGAGGGAAGCGCGTGAGGTCGACTTCACGGAATTAATAGCTGACTAGCCGCACGGTGGTCTAAAAGTAATGGTCGGGTCAAGCGTTGATGTCAACCCTAATCGTTTGAAAGTGATCGTACCAAACCAGCCCGGGCCGGGCCGCCGCTTGACGGCGGACGTGCTTGCGCTGCGTATAATCAACCTCGACCGCGCCTGAAGCGGCGCCTCGGCTATGGCGTGCAGCCAATGCCGCGGCTTCGTGGATCTGTAGTTCGCTTATCTTGAGTCCGCTTGTTTTGACGATGACGTGCGCGCCTGGAATTCCCCGCGCATGAAACCAATAGTCGTTGGGGCTCGCAACCGTAAAAGTGAGGCGCTCGTTGTCTTTGGGGGAGCGCCCGACATATGCTGTCGCCCCGTCACTGAGTTCGACTTTGCGCTCTTCGCGCTTGGGCTTGGCAGCACTCGGCGGCTTACGTTCCTTGATGCCGATCGCAGCTTTGATTTCCGCGATGGCCGCCTGGCGCTGGGGAGCGGCCGCCGCCCGCGCTCGATCGAGCTCCCACAGAAGCTGTTCCCAGTATTCGCGATTGCCGTCCAGCGTGCGCAAACGCGATTCGATTTGCGGCAGGCCGCTGCGCGCCTTTTTGTATCGTTTGAAATATTGCGCGGCATTTTCTTTCGCGGAGAGCAGCGGGTCGAGAATCACGCTGCTTTCAGCATCCGCGAATTGCTTCGCTCCCTCCGGAATCTCGGACAAATGCGAGAAGATGACCTCGCCGGCGTGGCGGAGCTCGTCCGCTGCGGTCGCCTTAGACTGCGCGCGCCGCAAAGCGGCGACTTCCGTCCGGCAGCGTGACAACATGGTCGTAAGCCGCTTCGCCAGGGAATCGAGGTCCGGTTCACCCTTCACATCCTTGCGGCGCTGCCACGCCTCGAGTATCAGCTCGTTCACTCGCGGTATTTTTCGCGGCTCGACCAGCGGCCAAGTCAGTGGCACGAGGTGGCAGGCGATTATTTTTTGATCTTTCGCGTACACATACACGGGCCCATCGTTTTCTTGCGCGGCCGCGACCTCGGCGCGCAACGTTTCCCATCCGGTCAATAATCGCCGCGCTACTGAAGGGCGAGACGCCTGATCGGAGTCCGCAGCAGCCAGCACGCGATGCACCATCTCGCGCGCGAGCGGCGGCGTGCAAGCCGGATCGAAATCGCCCAGGAGCCGTGCGAGCGCGGCAGTGTCGGAAGCTTGCAGCTTATCAGCGAGCACGATGAACTGCGCGCGGTCGCAACGAGGCGTGACCGCTGGAGGAAGAAGGTAGGGCGCGCTGATGATGACGCTACGCGCCTGATCGCTGGCCGGCGGCGCGCGCAAGCTTAGAGCCGGCGCATCGAATTGTTTGGCAGCAGCCACCGTGACCCACGTGCCGTCGTCGGTGGAACGCAAAACCAGCGCGTTTGCTTTGCGTGGTTGCAATTCGAGCACGATGCGTGTGAGGGAAGGCAGCCCAAACGCAGAGCGAGAACTTACGTCTACGAAAATCACTCGGTCGTTGGGCACGGCGTGGATGGCGTCAACGGTACAACCTCGGAGTAAGGCTGCGACCGAGGCCGCCCACCCGCTGGAGCCTTTTTCTTTTTCGGCTGGGACTTGTTGTTCGAGCGCGACGAGGGGAGCGCTTTGGTCAAGAACCACGTTCAGCGCGAAGTCGGCGCCGCGCCGATAACAAAATAATATGAGGCTTGTCGCCGAGCTGAGTACGTTTTGCACGCGCGCGCCGCGCAGCGACTCTTCGAGATCGCGGGCCAGCCGCGCGATCATCCAGCTATCGAACATCATGACAGGGCACTCGACAAAGGAGCAGCGATCTGACGGAATTTAGCCCGGCTCGACGTAGCGTGTTGTTGGTCGTCTCCGGACCATCGGGGGCCGGCAAAGACACGCTCATCGAACGTCTTAGGCAACTGGAACCCAATCTTGCGTATGGCGTCTCGGTGACGACGAGACCGCCCAGGCCTTACGAAAGAGAAGGCGTCCACTATCATTTTACCAATCGGGACGAATTCGAGCGAAGGATCTCCGACGGCCAGTTCCTCGAAACTCGCGAATACGCGGGAAACTTATATGGCACGTCACGGCGTTTCGTAGAAGATGCATTCCAGCACGGACACGATCTTATCCTCAAGCCCGAAGTGAACGGGGCACGGGCAATAAAGTCACTATATAAAGAAGCTGTGCTCGTGTTTTTGACTGCCCCATCTGAGCAAGAGTTGCAACGCCGTCTCGAAGAGCGGCACATGGATTCATCAAGCAATATCAATGAACGTCTACACATCGCTCACGAGGAAGAGGAAGCAATGTCACAGTTTGACTACCGCATCATCAATGATGAGGTTGAAACGGCACTTACCCAATTGCACGCCATACTTACGGCCGAACGGCTCAAGGTCGCAAGACTATTGAGCCGAAGCTCGTATGAACAGCAACACTGATGAATACAGAGATAGCACCCCCATGTGCGGTATAGTCGGCTACGTTGGGCCCCGCGATGTCGTAGGGGTTCTGTTGGACGGTTTGCGTCGCCTTGAATATCGCGGCTACGATTCGGCCGGCGTGGCGGTCGTCAACGATAATCAGGTGATGGGGTCGAAGCGCGTCGGCAAGCTCGGTAATTTGGAAGAAGTGCTCCGCAAGAATCCCCTGCATGGTTCGGTTGGCATCGGTCACACCCGTTGGGCAACCCACGGCCGGCCCTCGGACACGAACGCGCATCCCCACCTCGACTGTAGCGCACGCTTCGCCGTGATCCACAACGGCATCATCGAAAACCATGCGGTGCTGCGGGCGCAACTGCTGGCGAAGGGTCACAAGTTCATCAGCGAGACCGACACTGAAGTGGTGGCGCATCTCCTGGAAGATTTTTATAAGGGCGACCTGGTCGCAGCGGTGCGTGAAACGCTCAAGGTCGTCAAAGGAGCTTACGCGCTGGGCGTCCTGTCTGCAGATTCTCCTGACCGCCTCGTATTTGCACGCAATGGCGCTTCCCCGCTCATTATCGGATTAGGAGAAGGCGAGACCTTCGTGGCTTCGGATATCCCGGCTCTGCTCAATTACACTCGCCGCGAATTGATCGTGCAAGAAGGAGAAGTCGTTGAAGTGACTCGTGAAGGTGCGATCATTTCGACCTTCGGCGGTCAAGCGGTCGATCGCGAAATCACGAACATCAATTGGGATATTCATTCCGCTGAAAAGGGCGGCTTCAAGCACTTCATGCTCAAGGAAATGTTCGAGCAGCCCAAAGTCATCAAAGACACCCTGGTGGGGCGCCTGCGCGAAGACAATACTGTCGATTTGCGCGAGCGGGGACTGTCCGAGAGCGATCTGCGCGACGTGCAAAAGGTCACGATGTTCGCCTGCGGCTCGGCGTTCTATGCCGCTGCCTACGGCATGTACCTCATCCGCAGCCTGGCCAGGCTGCCGGTCGAACTCGAGCTGGCATCGGAATTTCGCTACTCCGATCCGGTCATAGACAAAACGACGTTGGCGATCGCCGTCTCGCAAAGCGGAGAAACCGCAGACACGCTCGAGGCGGTTCGCGTGGCCAAGGCGAGAGGCGCCAAGCTTCTCGCCGTCAGTAACGTCGTCGGTTCGGCGCTGACGCGCGCGGCCGACGCCACTTTGTACATGCAAGCAGGCCCGGAAATCGGTGTGGCGGCGACCAAGACTTTCACCGCGCAATGTGTCGATATGGCTATGCTTGCCATTCACTTGGCCGGTTTGCGCGGCACCGCCGATAAGCAACTGCTGCTCGAACTTGGTCAAGCGCTACGCGAGTTGCCGTCGCACGTCGACCAAGCGCTCAATGTCGACGATGAGGTGATCCCCATAGCGCGCCGCATCTCTCACGCCAACACCATGCTCTATTTAGGCCGGCACGTTAATTTTCCGATCGCTCTGGAAGGCGCGCTCAAGCTCAAAGAGATTTCGTACATCCACGCTGAGGGTTACGCCGCCGGCGAGATGAAACACGGTCCGATCGCCCTGCTCGATGAACACGTGCCGGTCGTCGTGCTGGCGACGCGCGGCCCGGTGCAAAGCAAAATCCTCTCGAACATGTCGGAAGCCAAGGCGCGCAACAGCCGGATCATCGCCGTCGCCAATCCGCATGATGACGCAGCGATCGAAAACGCCGACGTCGTCTTCACGGTGCCGCAAACCCATCATCTCATTCAGCCTATCGTCAACGTGGTACCGCTCTATTTGCTCGCCTATCACATCGCGGATCACAAGGGCTGCGACATCGATCAACCTCGCAACCTCGCCAAGACCGTCACGGTAGAATAGCGCTCGTGGCAGGGCAGCTGCGGAGCGACGGACGCGCAGACGATGCGCTGCGACCCATCGAGCTGCGAACGCAGTACCTGCGCTTCGCCGAAGGCTCGGTGCTCATCGAAGCCGGGCACACCAAGGTCATTTGCGCAGCCACCATCGAAGACAAAGTTCCGCCTTTTCTCAAAGGCAAGGGCAACGGCTGGGTCACCGCCGAGTATTCCTTGCTGCCCCAATCGACGCAAGAACGCACGCCGCGCGAAGCTGCTCAGGGCCGCGTCGGCGGCCGCACGCACGAGATACAGCGGCTGATCGGCCGCAGCTTACGCTCGGTTGTCGACCTGCAGGCGCTCGGAGAGCGTACCATCTGGGTGGATTGTGACGTGATTCAAGCAGATGGCGGCACGCGTACCACCGCCATCAACGGCGCGTTCGTGGCCCTATGTCTGGCGCTCATCCAGTTGCGCGACTCCGGTAAGCTGCGTGGCTGGCCGGCTGTGGATTGGCTCGCTGCGATATCGGTTGGCTTCGTTGAGGGGCGCGCGATGCTGGATCTCTGTTATGAAGAGGATTCGCGCGCGGAAGTCGACATGAACGTGGTCATGACCGGTGACGGTAGATATGTTGAAGTCCAAGGCACTGCCGAGCAGAATCCTTTTTCGAAAGCGGATCTCGACCGGCTCTTGCAACTGGCAAAATCGGGTATCGAGCAAATCAACGACCGCCAGCGCGAGGCGCTGACGCCTTTTGCGCTGCCTGCCTTCGGCAAAAAGCCTATGCCTGCGAAGGCGGTCCCTGGCGGATAGATGAACCTGCAACAGGTGCTCAAACTCGTCGATGGATTCCATATAACCGACAAGAGGCTCTTGCGTGCGCGCAAGGCGGTGGGCGAACATGCGGACGCCGCTGCAATCGCGGCCTTTCGTACCGAGGCGGTTCGTTATTTCACGTCGCTCGCGCGGGAAGCGCAGCAGCACATGAAGGCTGTCGACCGGCGGCTGGACGACCTCTACCAGCTGCAATACAATTTACAGGCAGAACGCGCCGTCGCGGAACGCCGCTGCGAAAGCGCTCACGAATTGCTGCAGGCGCTCGCTCAGTAATGCGCCTGGCAGCCCTGCGCCCCAAGCCGCCTAGTTTTCCCATCACGCGCCGCTTTTTCGAATATGCGGGCAGCTTGGCCCTATTGTTTCTCGACACCATGCGCTACATTTTCACTTTGCGCTTTCGGCCGTCCGAGGTCGTGCGCCAAACCTATTTTTTGATCGTGCAATCTTTGCCGATCATCACGCTGACCTCAGGGTTTACAGGCTTGGTGATTTCACTGGAAACTGCGGTGCAAGCGGTGCAGTTCGGCTTTTCCGGTTTGATCGGCGGCAGCGTCGCGTATGGGACGGTGCGCGAGCTTGGACCCCTTTTGACCGGCATCGTCTTCGCGGGCAGGGCGGGCGCAGCCATCACGGCGCAGCTCGGTTCCATGGTTGTCACCGAACAAATCGAGGCGTATCAATCCATGGGCACAAGCCCTACGCGCGTCCTCGTGGTGCCGCGGGTTTTGGCCTGTGTCATCGGCATGCCGATGCTGACCATCTTCGCCGATGTCGTGGCTGTGTACGGCGGCTACTATATGGCCTGGTGGCGGGTGCACCTGTCTTCCTATACGTACTGGCACTCGGCGCAGAACATGATCGATTTCACCGACTTTGAAAAAGGATTGCTCAAAGCTGCGGTCTTCGGACTCATCGTGGGTATCGTCGCCGCCTACGAAGGTTTTCGTACGGAGGGCGGGGCCGAAGGTGTCGGCCGCGTGACCACGCAGGCGGTGGTCACGTCCATCATCCTCATTTTCGCCTTTAACTTCGCGCTGTCGTTCGTGTTGTTCAGATGATCAGCGAACCGAACACGTCGGCTCCCGAAACTCCGTTCAAGCTGCCGCCGGAAAATATCGCCATCAGCATGCAACACGTCGATTTGTTATACGGGTCGAAGGTCGTTCTGTCCGACTGCTCCATAGAGTGCGAGCGCAGCAAAGTCACGACGATCATCGGGCTTTCTGGTGCGGGCAAATCAACGATTTTGCGTTTGATGAATGGGTTGCGCCGCCCGAACGCCGGCCATATCTTCGTCAACGGCGAGGACATCACGCCCAAGACCGAACGGGAACTCATTGAGGTGCGCAAGAGAATGGGATTTGCCTTCCAGGCAGCTGCGCTGTTCGACTCGCTCACGGTGTTCGAGAATGTGGCCTACCCGCTCTATGAACACACCAAGCTGTCACGTAAGGAGATAGAGAAGAAGGTGTCGGACACGCTGGAATCGCTTGGCCTCAGCGACGTGTCTGATCGGCTGCCCGCCGAGCTCTCGGGCGGGATGCAAAAACGGGTGGGATTCGCCCGTGCAATCGTGAATGAGCCGGAAATCATTTTCTTCGATGAGCCTACCACCGGCTTGGATCCGATCATGACTAACGTCATCACCGATACCATTAAGACGATTCAGGAACGGTTACATGCCACGAGTGTCGTCGTCATGCATGACATGCCGTCGGTCTACGCGATCTCCGATAACATCTCGATGTTATTTGAAGGGACGGTCATCGCGAGCGGGCCGGCGAAAGATTTCCGCCGCTCACAAAATCCGATCATACAGCAATTCTTACAGGGGAGCGAAATTGGACCGATTCCGTTGTAGTGAAATTGAACCCGCTGCTTGTTGGATGAGCACTTCATAGCATGTCCACCCAGCTGCGCGTCGGCATCTTCGCGGTCGTCACGGTTATCACGCTGTTCATCGTGTGGTATGTCCTGAGCAACTTCTCCCTGCGGAAGAATTCGTATCAAACCGCCTTTCATTTTCGCACGGTTGCCGGTCTCCAGGAGGGCGCCTCAGTTCAGCTCTCGGGTGTGGTGATAGGCCAAGTCGACCGTATCGAACTTTTGCCTGACCAGACGGTCGAAGTCATCTGCACCATCGGCGGCGACCACGTACTGTATCGCGGTTCGACTGTTCTGGTGACGACGACCCTGACCGGGCAGTCGACCTTGAGCATCACGCCGCCGCGCAACCTTGCCAACGCGCAAGCGATGCCGCACGGAATTCTCCCGTTGGCGGAGCAACCCCAGGGGACGCTGCCGCCATCGTTTGCCGACTTGGCGGAACAGGGTCAAGCGCAACTGAAGCAGCTGGACAAGACGCTCTCGATCGTCAATGATGAGCTTCCGAAGTTGGTGAGCAAGTTCAACGGCGTCGCCTCGCACACCGACACGCTGGTCCTGCACACCGATGAGACACTGCGCGCGCTGTCAGCGCAATTGAGCGACACCGTCAATCACGTGGATGCCTTGGTCAACTCCACGCAGAGCGTTCTCGCCGAGAGCGGCCGTAACGTGAACGAGCTCACCGGTACGATGCGTAGGTTGGTGGTGGACAACCAGGGACGCTTCTCCAAACTCATCGGCAATTTGGCCGACACGGCGAGCAACCTCAACAAGACCATGCAAACGGTCTCGCAAATCACGGCTGATCCCAGCGTGAAAGCCAATCTCATTCAGACCACTACCAACATCAAGGACTCGAGTGAAAAGCTCAAACTTATCGCGACTGACATAGAAAGCATCACGGGCGATCCCAAGGTGCAGGGCAGACTGCGTGGCGCGGTTGATGATTTGAGCTCGGCCATCGCCAGGGCGGATGACATCTTGGGTGGTTTCTCAAACGCGCAGGGGCACGAAGAACCGCCGGCCCCGCGTTCATCGAATGCCCCCAACGGCGTTCGGCCTTACCCCATTCATTCGCCCATCCCGATGAGTTCGGCCGGCTCGAACCTCACCTTGCCCGATCTGGGAGAACACCGTGCAGCGCTTCATACGGCGCGCAACCACCTGTCCTTTGCGAACTTCACTCAATTGCAGGTCCGCGAAACGTGGGGAACGCGCGGCGGCGGCCCCGATAGCGATCTCAACGTGGTCCTGTTACCGCGGGCCACGACGCACATCAGCGTGGGTGCGAACGATTTAGGATATAAGACCACCTATAACTTCTTGATCGACACCATCGCCTCGCCGCGACTGCAATACTCTGCAGGCGTCCTTTATTCGAACCTGGGAATGAAAACAACTTATCAGCTGGGCGGTCCCCTGGGAGTTGACGCGCGATTGTATGATCCCCGCCATCCCAAGCTCGATCTGTACGGCGATTATCGTCTCACCAAGCGGCTGCAGTTATTTTACGGCGAGCGTAGACTGTTCGGGGCGGACAAGCTCCCATCGTTTGGGTTTCAGATCAACTACTAGACCGTCTACTTTATGATCCCGTATCGCGATGAAAACCGTGCGGGCGGTTTCCCCGCGATGACGTACGCCCTCATCGCGGTCAATCTGTTCGTCTTTTTCAAAGAAGCTGCGGCGGCTGCGCAAGGACAGGCCGCGCTGGAACAATTCGTCACCGCGCTGGGAGTCATACCGTATCGCATCACGCACCACATCCAACCCCCGCCGCCGGCGCCGCATCCCGAGCTCCTCACGCTCATCACATCCATGTTCGTGCATGCGGACTGGCTGCACGTGCTGGGGAACATGCTTTATCTGTTCATTTTCGGACCGAGCATCGAGTACTTGACGGGCTCGCTGCGTTTCTTGTTGTTCTATCTCGCCTGCGGCCTGGTGGCGGGAATGGCGCAAGTGGTGTTCTATCCGGATTCCACGATCGTCGCCATCGGGGCGTCAGGTGCCATCGCAGGAGTCTTGGGCGCTTACCTGCTCTTTTTTGGACGTCACACGATCGATGCCGTCCTACCGGTGGGATGTCTGCCGCTTTTTTTGCGGGTACCTGCGATGCTGCTCATCGGATTATGGATCTTATTGCAGATATATCTCGTACGCACGCAAACGGGCGCGAGCGGCGGCATCGGCTACCTCGAGCACGTCGTCGGCTTTGTCGCCGGGATGATACTCATTTTTGTCTTTAAAGCGCGTCGCGCACCCCAGCCGCTAGAGCCGGAATACTAAGGCGCCAGCGCCAAGTGTCGTTTAAAATCGCGCCGCCGGGGAATAATAACGCTAGCTTGTTTTGGCCTACTTTCGCCATGAGGTATTCATATGCAGATAGCAGCAGTCTTCGCAGACAGCACAAGTAATACGGACTCCACGACCACAACGCAAGGCGCACCGGGAACGACGCAAAACGGCGCCAACGGCACGACCAACACATCAACGGGCACCACGACGACCACCACCTCGTCAACATCGGTCAGCACATCGACCTGGGTCATCGTCGGGATTATCGCCGTTATCCTGATCGCGTTGTTGATTGGGTTGGCGAACCGGGGCAGCAGTAGCTCCACGACGGTCGTTCGCTAGGGAAGAGCAGACTCAGGGCAAGTTCGTAAGCGGCGCGTTCTCAAAAACGGCGCCGCTTTTGCAGCCAGGGAGTGGGTCAGGCGCCTTCGGAGGCTTGCGGGCTGTGCTTTACGCTTTTTTCTGGTTTGCCTTATGAGCGGCTTCGGCTTGCGCGCGTGAACCGAATAGCGTGATGACCCGGTCCATACCGGTGATAGAGAAAAGCCTGCGGTGAAATGCGTTTGAGGTCACGATGCGAACGCTGCCGCCGGCGGCGCTCACTGACTTGAAGAACTCCATGAGCGCAGCGAGGGCCTTGCCGTCGAGATATGAGACTCCGTCCAGGTCGATGATATAATCTTTGCAACCTGTAGCGAGCGACTCCCGCGCGATCGCCTTGAATTGCGGCTCAGCGGCCATATCGAATTCCCCGTTGATGGCCATCACCGTGCAGGCGCCGTCGACGCTCAGCTGTATCACTCACTACTTATTCCCCTCATTATCTGTGCCAAATCGCCTGCCTGGCCTGCTTAGCAGGTTTAAAGCCCACCCGCTCGGCAAACATACTAGTAGGTTCCTTTCGCACCGCGGGTGCAGCATGTGAAGATCGGGCGTTGGATCAGCCCGATACCGAAAGCTCGAGGAGGCCCCAAAAGAATGATGTCTCGTTTGCAGATGCGCGGTTTAGCGGCTGGAGTGCTCGCAATAGCGCTCACAGTTGCGACGGTCGCACCGGCGGCGGCGGCCGTCACCATCATCGTCAACGGCCAACAGGTTCAATTCGATCAGCCGCCCATCGAACGTTCGGGGCGCGTATTCGTGCCTCTGCGCGGCGTGTTCGAGCGCTTGGGCGCAAGCGTCGTTTACGACAACGGCCTGATCAATGCGACCGGCAACGGGCGAACCGTACAGCTGCGCATCGGCTCCAATACGGCAACAGTCAACGGCACGACCCAGACGCTAGATGTTGCGCCGTTCCTCGTGGGTGCGCGCACGCTCGTGCCGTTGCGATTCATTTCGCAGGCGCTCGGTGCCACGGTCAACTATGACAACAGTTCGCGGACGGTGACCGTTTCGTTGGGGTCGGCCCCGCCGCCGCAATCCAACATTCTGACAAACCTGCACCCTGCGCAGGATGCTGTCGTCCCCGCCAACCGGCCGGCGGTTTCCGGTTCGTTCAGCGTGGCGGTCGATCCGAACACGGTGCATATAACGCTGGATGGCCGCGACGTGTCGGCAACGACAGATATCGCGAGAGATAATTTCTTGTTCACGCCGGTCTATGATCTGTCACCGGACAAACACACCGTCCGGGTCACTGGAAAGACAGAAAGCGGGCAGTCGTTTGACGAGAGCTGGTCGTTCACATCAGGTACCAGCGTCGTGCCGAACTACATCACAAATCTGAAACCGGCAAACGGCTCGACGGTTGGGAACACGTTTACGATATCAGGAACGACGTTGCCCGGATCGGCGATCCACCTAGTGGTCATACCGACAGCCATCTTTGGCGGAGTCTTCCGGATTTCGTCAGGCACGTACACGGCAGACGTGACTGCCGACGCCAACGGCCACTTCTCGCAGGACGTGACCGTGCAGACGGTTCCCGGTGGAAACGTCGCGGTACGCATAACGTCGATAGCGCCGGTGACAAAGCAAAGTAAGACCGTTGACCTCAACCTGAAGTAGGCAGAAGGTCAAAGTGGCAGAAGAAGGAGGCGGCTACGGCGGCCTCCTTACTCTTTGAGCAAGCCTGGCAGCAATTCGAGAGGTTGCGCGGCGCCGCCGACGCGTACGATCGGATCCCGGGCGGCTTCACTCGGCCGGCTCGCAGCTTCTCTTGGAGTGGCAGCTGGAGCGAACCCCGGACTGAACGTCCATGTCCTGATCCCTACCACAGGCTTGGACCGTAGGGCAAGCGTTTGTACGGCCATTACACCTGGGGCAAGCTGATGCTCCTAAAATTGCGCTCGGACTACCAGCGCCACGAGGGCGACCGCTATACGCTGGCGCTTTCAACGACGAGGTCCTGTCGCACGGCGACCCGCCTATCGCTGCGCTGCTTAAACTTCTGCTAGGCGCACACGATCGCGGCTCTTTGCTTTAACAAGCTCTCTTAGGCTCGAACCCAGGCGCTTTTTCGCCTTTACATAAGCCCGCTAACAGTGATCGTAGAAGGGTGAAGAGCTTAATAGTAGGCTCAGGAGTTGCAAAATGTCTTCTTCTCTATTATCATGAAACTACAATTCTGTGATACGAAATAGCTCATGAAAACTAAGGCCCCAGGGCCGTCAATAGTCGTCTATCCTGAGACCCTGTCGGTCATCGAAGTTCTTGCGAGGCCCGCTTCTGGAAACTCGATGTGGCAATATAGACATGGCTGTCCAGCTTGTCAAGCGGAGATGCACCTTGGAGTCGCGTTTGCGCGATGTGCGTTGGAGTTACTGTACTGCCCTTTGTGGAGTCTGTCTCGGCCAATATTTAAGATGAGCGATTCGCGCCAGGGTTGTGATGCGATGATCGTTCGAGACCTGGCGCGCGGGTGGCCAGGTGCAGATGCGCGCTTGATTGACGAGTGCATCGCCCTAAATGGTTCGGTTTCGGCTGAAAGCTCCATGATGCGTCGCCCGTTCCTCACGTTCTTGCTTGCCAAACTCTGGCGCATTGCGAGGCGGCGCCGTGAGAGAGCGCGACTTCATCTGGACCTGGTTCGACGACAGCTGTCGGCCATACGGAACATTCGGGAAACCTTGAAGGCGCTGGCACTACCAAAAAGTTTGGCGTCCGATCTGCCAATAGGTTTCGTGTATGCAATCTCTAACGGAACTCATATCAAAATAGGTTGGAGCGGGCGGCACCCCCCGAGGAGGTTCGACTGCTGTCGCTTCAAGTCAGCTCTCCACAGGAGCTCAAGCTTATCGGCGTCTTCACGGGAAGCCACATGACGAGCGGGATCTCCATCTTCGATTTCGGGAGCAACGCGTTCGCGGCGAATGGTTTCTCGATGTTCAAGAGATTCGCTCATTCTTTTCTCGAAAGCGTAGCTGATGCCGAGAGCTAAAGCAGTTTTTCCTACCGACCCGCTCATTCTCGAGTGGGCCGGCTCCTTGCAAGCGCGGGGGCGCAGTCCCCTTTCCATCGCGGCCTACATAGGAGACGTCGAACTGTTCGGAGCCTTTCTGGAGAAATTCCCACGAGAGCAGTCACCGCACGGCCGCCGATGGTCGAAGCTCAGTCAGGCTACGCCTTCCGATGTGAGGCAATTTATCCAAGAGCTCATCGGTAATCGCGGCTATCAGCGTTCTGCAATCCGACGCAAACTGGCCGCCTTACGCTCTTTTTACGAATTTTTTCGTCGCGAACGTAAACGAAAAGACAATCCCGCCCAAGAAATCGACAATCCTGGCCGAGATAAGCTTCTTCCAAATGTTCTCAAAGAACGCGACGTGTCTCTGCTCCTTCGCACTGCCTCCACTTGGAAAACGAAGTGGCTCAAGCTCCGTGACCAGGCGATCATGGAGTTTATGTATGCAAGTGGCGTTCGCCGCGCTGAGGTTGCGTCGGTTAACGTGGAAGACGTAGACTTACCAACCCGGACGGTGCGTGTCACTGGCAAGGGCCGAAAGCAGCGTCTTATTATCATCAACCGTACAACCGCGGATGCCATTCGAACGTATCTCGGCTCACGTCCCCGATCGAACGACAACGCACTTTTTTTGGGTCGTACCCGTCAGCGTTTGAGCACCCGCCACATTTGGGAAATATTTCATCGGATTTACCGCCTCAGCAAACTGAAAGCGAAAGCCACGCCGCACACCATGCGACACTCCTTCGCAACGCATCTGCTCGAACATGGCGCAGATCTTGTGACGATTCAGGAGCTTCTCGGGCACGAAAGCCTGGCAACGACTCAGATTTACACCAATGTTTCATTTGAGCATAAGAAAAGAATGTACGACAAGGCGCATCCCAGAGATGGCGATATGGACCGCTGATGCGACCGATTCGTCTCGGACGTCCTTCGCTATGATGGAACGGCGCACCGATCCGGAATTGCGCGTCGTGCTCAACACCGCATTGCAGCGCGGCGCTGCGGTCGTTCTGGCAACGGTTTCCGCGGACGGTAAACCTTCTACCGCGTTTTGCAGTTGGGTAGTCTCGCTCAGCAATGATCAGATCGCCGTTGCTTTGGACTCGCGCAGCACCGGCCACCGAAACATTCGAGCCGGGAGCACGGCGGTGGCTTTGGAAGTGCTCGCGGAGGGAGTGCTCGTCTCGGTCCGCGGCACCGCGGCGATCGTCAAAGAACAATTGCAAAGCGTGCCGTTTCCTTGCTCGCTCGTGACGGTTTCGATTGCGGAAGTTCGCGATCACGCAGTACCGGGCGTGCACTTTCATGCCCCTCATTATGTGTGGGCCGACGGTAAAGAGCACCGCGGTGAGGTAGAGCGCGCAATCTTTAAGGAGCTCGCCGAAACTGGGGTCGATCGCAGCTCGTAAGAACCTAGTTGGCGCGCCGTTTCGCAGTCACAATTCCTGAATTCATTCCCGCCATGCTGAGACCGCCTGCAAAGCGCGCGTGCTCCACCTTCATGCAGCGATCCACGACTACATCCAAGCCGGCCTCATCCGCAAGGAGAATCGCCTCAGGATTGACCACGCCGAATTGGAACCAGATCGCCGGTATCTTGAGCGCTATCGCTTCTTCTACCACCGGCACGAGCGCGTCGGGCCGCCGAAAGACATCCACGACGTCCGGAACACCGTTCGCACTGACCGCGGCTTGCAGCGTTTTGTACGCAGCCACCCCGTCGATGAGATGATGCCCGGGATTGACCGGCCACACCGTGTATCCKTTATTCCTAAGATAGCGCGCCACGAAGAAGCTGGCGCGCTGCGGCTTGTTGCTCGCGCCGACCAAGGCAACGTTTTTGACCTTGTCAAGCAATGCGCGCCGCTGTGCGGGCGTATCGAGTATCACGCGAGCGAGCGGGCAGGAGAGCGCGTCGTGCCCGCAGCCGCCAAGCCTTGCTCGAGATCCCAGATGAGATCTTCCACATCTTCAAGACCGACCGACAAGCGGACCATATCCGGAGTGATACCGGCGGCGACGAGCTCGTCGTCATTGAGTTGTGCGTGGGTCGTCGAAGCAGGATGGATGACCAGGCTCTTCACATCTCCGACGTTTGCCAGATGGCTCCACAACTGCAGCCCTTCGATGAAGCGTTCACCCGCCTCGCGTCCTCCGCGCAGGCCGAACGTGAAAATAGAGCCTGCCCCTAACGGCAAGTACTTGCGCACGAGCGCTTGATATTCGCTCGACGGGAGCCCGGGATATTTGATCCAGGCAACGCCCTCATGCTGTTCCAAAAATTCGGCCACGCGCATCGCGTTCTCCACGTGGGCCTGCATGCGCACGGCGAGAGTTTCCAAGCCTTGAATGAGCAACCATGCGTTCATCGGCGAGAGGCATGCGCCGATATCCCGCAGGACTTCCGCGCGTGCGCGCGTGAGGAACGCGAATTCCCCAAACGTTTCGGTAAAACGCACACCGTGATACGCCGGGCTGGGCTCCGTCAATAGCGGGTGCCTGCCCGTCTGCCACGCAAACTTGCCCGAGTCGATCAGCACGCCGGCAATGGTCGTGCCGTGACCCCCGATGAACTTCGTCGCGGAATGCACGACGATGTCGGCGCCATGTTCGATCGGGCGGCACAAAAACGGAGATGCAAAAGTGTTGTCGATAATCAGCGGGATGCCGGCCGCATGCGCCACCTGCGCCAGTGCGGCGATATCCGCGATATTACCCGACGGATTTCCAATGGTTTCCGCAAACACAGCGCGTGTGTTGGGCCGTATCGCAGCCGCAACCGCTCGCGGATCCGCAGCGTCAACGAAACTCGTTTCAATTCCTATCCTTCGCAGGGTGACCGAAAACTGCGTCACCGTTCCACCGTAGATATTCGCAGACGACACCAGATGATCGCCGGCTTGCGCCAGCGTCAGCAGTGCGACGATCTGCGCCGCCTGACCGGATGCGGTGGCCACCGCGCCGGCACCCCCTTCCAGACTGGCGATCTTCTCTTCAAATGCCGAGACCGTCGGGTTGGAGATGCGGCTGTAGATATTCCCGTAGCTGCGCAGTGAAAACAACTCCTTGGCGTGCTGCACGGAATCAAAGACAAAGCTGGTGGTCAGGTCGATCGGCAGCGCGCGGGATCCTGTGGTCGGATCGGGCGGCGTGCCCGCGTGCAAGGCACGCGTGCGAAAGCCGAACTGGCGGTCGGTATTCACGAAGTGCTCCTTCTATAAATGCGAAAGGCGATTTTTCAATCGCCCTGCACATTACCTCGCCGCTGGCCTTAAGGTCGCTTTAGATGGTGACGCGCACGACTTCCTTGAGCGTCGTTTGCCCCAGCGTCAAGCGCCGCAGCGCATCATCGCGCAAGTCTTCAAAGCCGTGCGCCGAAACGTAATCCAACAGTTGATTCGAGTCAGCGCCGCGCGCGATAAGGCGGCGCAGGCCGTCATCCACCGCGATCACCTCATGGCAGCCCAATCGGCCGTAATAGCCGGTGTCGTGGCAATAGCGGCAACCTTTACCACGGTGCAATGTATTGGGCGCCACTAGGGGCAGCAGCTCTTGCAGCAACAGCGCTTCATCTTCTGCCAACTCGTATTCATAGCTGCACTTGGGACAGATTTGGCGCACAAGGCGTTGGCCGACGACGGCGATCAGGGAAGAGCCGATAAGCGCCGGATCCACGCCGATATCCACCAGCCGGGTAATGGCCTGCACCGCGCTGTTCGTGTGCAGCGTGGAGAGCAGCAAGTGGCCGGTCAGTGCTGCACGCACGGCAAGATCGGCCGTTTCGCGATCGCGAATCTCGCCGACATAGATGACGTCGGGGTCCTGACGTAAGAGCGAACGCAGCACTGAGGCAAACGTCAGGCCGCGTTTCACGTTGATTTCGACTTGATTGACGCCGCCTACCCGATATTCCACCGGATCTTCGATCGTCGTGATGTTCGTAAGACCATCGTTGATCTCTTGAAGGCAGGCGAAGAGTGTCGTCGACTTGCCGCTGCCCGTCGGTCCGCAGCACAAAATCATGCCGTACGGACGATTTATCAGCGGTGAGAACTGCTTCAAATTGCGACTGCTGAAACCAAGTGCGGTCAGTGACTTGAATGCCGGATTTTTCTCGAGCAGCCGGATGACGACTTTTTCGCCGTTTACGGTCGGCAGCGAAGCGATGCGCAGGTCGGTTTCGCGCTTCATGTAGCGCATCGAAGCGCGGCCGTCCTGAGGGATGTGCCGGATCGTGATATCCATGCGCGCCATTATCTTAATGCGCGATACGACCGCCGGGTACACCGGCCGCGGGAGCTTACGAATCTCCTGCAGCACGCCGTCCAAGCGAAACCGCACCCGCACCGTGTCGTGATACGGCTCGAGGTGGATGTCACTAGCCCGATACTCCAACGCGGTGCGCAACAGTGATTCGACGAGCGAGACGATCGGCGTCGCGTCGGACATCTTGCGCAGCGTTTCGAGGTCTTCGACTTCCGAGCCATCCTGGCTGAGACCGGTGGCCGTGATACCCGGCAGTCCTTGCAGCAGTCGGTCGACCGATTGCAAGGTGCCGCTGTGATAGAGGTCATTGATCGCTTTCTCGACATCCTCGATGAGCGCAAAGCGAATTTCTACCTGATGCTTGGCGCGCAAGAGAATCAAATCCAGCGTCGGTAGGTCGAGCGGATCCGCCATGGCAACGATCAACTTATCGTCGACCAATTTAACCGGGACGATATAGCCAGTTGTGGCGATGCTGATAGGAATCGATTCGGCTGCATTGGGGTCCGGCCGCGTGCGGACGAGATCGATGTACGGATGGCCGAAGACGGCGCTCAAGAACGCGTCAACGCCTTCGTCTGTGCTCAACCCCAGCTCGACGATTGCCTCGCGTAAATTGCGCCCTTCGTGCAAGCGCGCGTAGAGCAGCTTGTCCGTGTCGGAAGGCTGCAGCTTGTGCGCCTGTTCGATGCGACGCACGATACGCATGTAATAGGCATGGTGTGCCGGCGTGAGCGGCTCGGTGCCGGGCGGACGAGTTTCAGCGCCATCGATAGATTTCAAAAAGACTTGCTCGCCATTCGAAGGGGAATAGATGGCCTCGAACAGAGCGAAGCGCTCGCTTGAGCCTAGATTCTGGAAGTGAATGCCATACACCGATGAATCTTCGGGCGCATCTTCACGCCAAACTATTTCGACCGGGGCACGAACGGTTTCGCCGTCGGGAATAGAGATTTGCGCGAGCCCGCGCGAGCCGGCAACGAGCATCGCGGTCGTGCTGAACCGCAACCCGCCGGCACTTATGTCGGAGGCGAGACCGTTGGCGACGGTGCCGTCATCGGAACGAATCGTGACAGGAAGTTTTATGCGCCGGCGCTGATAGCGACGCTGCGTGCGTTCTTGATCTCTAACTGCACGTTTCAAGAATTATATTGCCTCCGGCGGGTATAGCCACGAATACACATATGACAAGTTCCAGCACGGGGTGTGACACAGTC
>JRHI01000727.1_pt1 | contig 33541 bp, 31 predicted proteins | sample 215371 | NCBI WGS metagenome assembly JRHI01 (sample SAMN02929681, study PRJNA255918) | sediment metagenome | biome: cave system; feature: Ice Cave; material: Sediment; isolation source: sediment from deep within a dark volcanic ice cave with no known source of... ...
GCATGGGCCGGGCCAGCCTGTGGCAGGTGTATTCGCCAGGAACTCTGGCCCGCTACGCGGTCGCGGCGGCCCGCGGGCAGCACCTACCGCGGCCGGTAGAGGATGTCCGGCAGGTGGGTGGCGACGCGCTGATCTGCGACGGCACCGTGGTGCGCCGATGGCTGCCCCGCACACCTGACGACCGGGGCCTCCCCCGCGCCTGCTGCACACAGCCAAGCCGGCCGCCCTTCAAGGACCATCAACCCCTCGCAACCCTGCCGGTAACGACGACCAACCTCGCTGATCGGGGGACACCGTGGCGCCCTTCGACTACGACCTGGCGATCATCGGCGCGGGATCGGCCGGGCTGACCGCCACCCGGCTCGCAAGGTTCTTCGCCAAGCGCGTCGCGTTGATCGACAAAGACCGGCTAGGTGGGGATTGTCTGCACTACGGCTGTGTCCCGAGCAAGGCGTTGATCAAGGCGTCCCGGGTGGCCCACGAGGCCGCCACCGCACCGCGCTGGGGATTGCCACCGCAACACCTGCTCAGCGGCCTCGCCGCAGTCAACGCCCGGGTGCGCCACGCCGTCACCGAGATCGGCAAACTCGACGACGCCCAGGTGCTGGCGGTGTGTGCCCGCGTCCAAAGCCTTCCGGACCGTCGCCCAGTGCTCCCGTAGCCACGGAACAAGCTCTTGGCGTGGTCATGCCGCCCACGCAGCGCCCCGGTTGGCTCTGACGCGCCTCAACGCCCGACTCAGATTCTCCGCTGGTCACACGGTGGGTTACTACTTTAGGTGAAGAATTACCCACGACTGTGAACCAGATCGGGCCTACGCTTCGAACACACAGTAACCATATGACACGTCGGGGTTACGCGCTGGCGGCCACGACGAGGGAACAGCGGGGGGCGGCGTGGGTATTCGACCCGTGGGGGTGGTTACCGGGCACGGAGACAGCACGATTTCGATCATAGCTTCCCCGGATCCGGTCCCAAGCGTGTTGCGTGCCTGGGACCGGCTGGTGGACAGCACCGCGGGCACCGACGTCACCCAGCTCACCGCCTGGGCACGCCTACGCGGTCGAGTCGGCTACTCACCGTTGTACCTACTGGCCTTCCATGCGGGAGAACTCGTCGGCGGCGCGCAGATCATGCACCGACAGGTGCCCCTGCTTGGCAGCGTCGGCTACCTCCCCTACGGGCCGGTGATCGCCACAGCTGCGGCTGACCGCAACGAGATCTGCCGGGTGCTCGGCGGTGGTCTGGCCGCACTGGGCCGTCGCCGGTTGCGGATGCTGTTCGTCCAACCGCCCGAAGGTGCGCATGACCTGAGCCGCGAGTTGATCCGGCGCGGCTTCCGCGCCTCGTCTGCCGGCATCGCGCCGTCGGGTTCGATCCGCATTGACCTCACTGCCACCGAGGAGGAGATTCGCCGCCGTTTCGCTCGGCGGCTGCGCTCGTGGCCCAAAAAGTGGGCGCCACGAGGTGTCACGGTTCGCGTCGGGGATAGCCATGACATCCCGCTGCTCGCGGCGTTGATGACCCACTCGGCGCGTCACCAAGACTACGACCCGTTGCCGATCGACTACATCGAGGCCTTGTATACCGAGCTGGCGGCAACGGGGCACGCCGCGCTGTTCGTGGGCGAGGTGCACGGCCAACCCGTCGCCGCAGACTTGGTCACAGTGTGCGGCGCGATGGTCCGGGGTCGGCTGGCCGGATTCGATCGCACCGGCGAGGCGGCTGGCCTCAGTGTCCCCGCCGCCATCAGATGGGAGATCATCCGGTGGGCGAAGGCACGCGGGCACAGATGGTATGACCTCGGAGGGCTGCACGAGGAGGTATTGCACGCCTTGCTTGCCGGCGAGTGCCGCCACAGTGACAGCTGGCCGAGTTCGGATCAGGCGAAGGTAGCGTTTGGCGGTAGCCCATTCCGGTATCCCAGCGCCGTCGAGATGATCAATTCGACACCGGTCAGGACCGCTTACGACCTCTCACGACGGTGGCCAGGCGGCCGCCGCCTGGTCGCCCGAGCGACCCGACGGTTCCGCGGCACCGCACCATAGCGCCCACGACGTCACCGCAGGACCCGAACCGGTCCACGGCGCGAAACCCGGGATGTGGCGATGTCGCCGGGGCTTTGGTCAAACGCTGATCGGCCGGTTGTTGAACTCAGCGATCATCGGTTGTGCCTGCGGCTAAGACGTCGCCTCGGTACGACTGTAACGATCGGAGGGGCAGCGCGTCGTCTGGGTACTTTTGGGTCACCAACTTCTTCCAGGCCGACCCGGGCCTTTGGTGGCGTAGCTTCGCCATCGACCGGGAAAGGGGCGACATGAGGATCTCGGAAATCTTCGCACTGGGTGGCGGCTGCGGACACGGTGATGACCATTGTCTCAGCGGCTGCGGTGGTTGCGGTGGTTGCGGTGGTTGCGGCTGCGGTGGTTGCGGTGGTTGCGGCTGTGGTGGTTGCGGTCGGGGGGCCGCTTTAGCTTCAGCTACTACAACGGCTTTAACCGTGGTGGCTTCAGCGGCTTCACCAATCGCTACAACGGCTTCGGGGGCGGTAGCTCCTCCCGCGGTGGAGGACTCCAAGGGATCGCCAATCTCCTCGGGTAGCTCGTCGGGAACACGAGTCCGCGTGGTCGTGCCATCACGGTCACACCACCGAGGACCACAACTCCTGACGGCGCCGAGAACCTACCCTGCACCACCCTGCACGGTGCCCCGCCCAGCGTAACGGAGCCGCGGAGCTGGCGCGTGCCCCACCTGACCACCCGGCGCCGCACCATGTTGTCCATCTGATGTTGTGGGGTGGGTCATGAAGGTAAGCTTGTTGATGATCCGGGACTGACGGGGTCGAGGAAACGCTCCTGGTCAGGAGATGTCGAAAGTGTTGCTCACCAGATGGCGCGGACGACGCCCTCATCATTTTCCTGATACGGCTGCTCTAGCCCTTGTCGAAGCGTTCGCCAATGCAATCGGTAGCGGGAACGTCAAGAAATATAACGCCCGGATCTGGGATTTCATCATCGACAGTATCACCGTGTTACTTGTCGGTGCTGCACTGATTGTCGGGATGGTGATAATATGGATAGAATTTATCGTCATCGCGGGATGCTATCTTCTACTGGTTCTGCTCAGCTAATGGATCACGTGACCAGTTTCCGGTGGGTGCAGCGGTTTTCACTCCACTATGGTCGACGCGGTACGGCCATCAACAGACCGAATCACGCCCAATCGTGTCTGTCTTGTGGCAATATGCGCCATGAGGGTGATCGAACGTGACCGGAACACCAACGATCCACGGCCACCTGCGCGCCGGAGGCGGATCAGGTGGTGGGCTCGGGGATTGCAAAGGCCATCTGGGGTTGGCCGTACAGGAGGTACCCACGTGTTCGGCCGATGAGGCGCGCACGACGATCCGGAGGCACCGATGCGGGTGGTGATGTGGCAGGCGGGCCCTCGGTGATCCACAAGATGACGGTGAGGGGTTGCCGAGAGCCGCAGCGGGGTAAGTAAGCGCGGCAAGGGCACTGCCTATGGTGGTCTCGCAGCGGCCGCGCGGCGCCACCGACGGCGCCTGCGCCGTTTAGCGTGTCAGGTGAAATGACGAGGGGGATGTCGCCTTGTCGCTGCCGTCGCCGTGTCGCTGCCGTCGACGATGTTGGACGAGTCGCTGTTGCTGTTGCAACAGACCCGCGCGTCGTGGAACGTCCAGCTCGAGCTGGCAGCTGACCACCACCTGGACCAAGCGGCGCTGCGGCGAGCGGTGCACAGCTGCTGTCAACGTCATCCGCTAGCCCGCGCGCGACTACGCCCTCACCACAGGGCGAGACCTCGTATCGGTGGGACGTTGTTGATGAGCTGGATCTGGATCCATTCCGGGTGGGAGACTGCCCGGACAGCGCCGCGCTGGACCGGCTGCGGACCGAGCTCTACGACCCGCCCATTGCCCTAGACGCCGCCCCAGACGGCTGCGGTTGCGAGATCGGTACGCCTGAGGAAATCCAGTTCCTGATGGTGCCAAGTGCCAGGCCACGGCCGAGCTCGTAAAGCTCCAGCGTTTAGGAGGCCCCCACCGGCGGCACCACACCGCAGCGGACACATCCGCCGCCACGCCATCCGACGTTGGCGCCCTGAGGGCATAGTCCCGTCCGGTGAGGCTCGCGGCGGTCTGCGCTGTGGTGGTGCTCTTTTCGCGCCGCCCGAATCGAGGTGCGTCACCGGTCGATCGAGTTGTGGCGGAGGGTGTGTATGAGACGACGGTCTTCTTCATCCGCAACAAGGTTTCGTTCAGACCACTGCCGCCAGGCGGATCAGCTTCGAGGACTCGCTCGTCTTCGAGCAGCTCCACGAACAGACCTACCGCGACCTCGGGTTCCACTCGTCGAGGTTCCCGCAGGTCCGGTGACCGACCGAGCGGCTCGGGTTCCAGATCATGGCTGAGGTTGACATCAGCGATGGGCTCCGCCGTATCCGCGAACACGAGCAGGCTCGTGGCGTGGCCAGGTGGCCCGGTGTCACCATGCGACACCCTGTCGGCTGCCCAAGTGCTTCACATTGAGGATCCCCTGCGAAAAGATCGGAGTTGATGCCCTGGCCGTTAGGTCGTGAGTGCGCCGGCGCGCACGGTGCAGACTGGGCAGGTGACCGATGCCCAGGCGGCCGACCAGTTGGCGGGCGCGCTCGAGCCCACCGAGCCGAGCCCCGCGGCGGTGCGGGCCGGGGGTGGGGGCAACCCTGATCATCCGGCCGTGCACGGTGGGGGGCTGTTCGGGCTCGCGCTCGGGGCGCTGGGCATCGTCTTCGGTGACATCGGCACCAGCCCGCTCTATGCGGTGCAGACGGTGTTCTCGATCGACAACAACGCGGTCAGTCCCACTCCGGGCGACGTCTACGGCGTCGTCTCGCTGATCTTCTGGTCGGTCACGCTCGTGGTCACACTGAAGTACGTGACGTTCATCCTGCGGGCGGACAACGACGGCGAGGGCGGCATCATGGCCCTCGCCGCGCTGGTCCGTGGAGTGTCGGGCACCGCTGTGCGGCGTGCGGCGGTCGCGCTGGCGCTGGGTGTGTTGGGCGCGTCGCTGTTCTACGGCGACTCCCTGATCACGCCTGCCATCTCCGTGCTGTCGGCCGTGGAGGGCCTCGAGGTGGCCCGGCCGGACCTGGCCGGGGCCGTGCTGCCGATCGGCGTCGCCATCCTCGCGCTGCTGTTCGCGGCGCAGCGTTGGGGCACCCACCGGGTCGGGCGGCTGTTCGGTCCGGTGATGGTGATCTGGTTCGTCACGCTTGCCGTGCTCGGCCTGCCGCACATCATCGCCCGCCCGGGTGTGCTGCTCGGGCTGTCACCGACCTACGTCGCCTCCTTCGTCGCCCACCACCCCTACACTGCGTTCATCGCGATGGGCGCGGTGGTGCTGGTGATCACCGGCGCCGAGGCGCTCTACGCCGACATGGGCCACTTCGGGCGGCGTCCGATCCGGGTGGCCTGGTTCGTCATGGTGTTCCCCGCGCTGATCATCAACTATCTCGGGCAGGCGGCGTTGATCCTCGACGACCCCCGCGCCGTGACCAACCCCTTCTACCTCCTGGCACCGAGCTGGGCGCGGCTTCCGCTGGTCGTGTTGGCCACGCTGGCCACGGTGATCGCGTCGCAGGCGGTGATCTCCGGGGCGTTCTCGGTGTCACGGCAAGCGGTGCGGCTGGGTTTCCTGCCGCATCTCACCGTGCGGCAGACCTCCACCAAGGAGAGCGGTCAGATTTACGTGCCCGCGGTGAACTGGCTGTTGTTCGGGGGGGTGCTGGTGCTCATGGTGACGTTCCGGTCGTCGGCGAGCCTGGCCACAGCCTACGGCCTCGCGGTGACCGGCACGCTGCTGCTGACCACCACGCTGTTCCTCATGTACGCCGCGGCGGCGTGGCACTGGGCGCGGTGGCAGCTCGTGCTCGTGGCGGTGGTCTTCGGCGGTGTCGAACTGATCTATCTCGGCGCCAACCTCACCAAGGTCACGCACGGCGGCTGGCTGCCGCTGTTGATCGCGGCGATCGTCGTTACGGTGATGACCACCTGGCAGCGCGGCCGGTGCATCATCACCGCACGGCGCGTCGAGCTCGAGGGCCCGCTGCCCGAGTTCGTCGAGCGACTGCACGCCGCAGCCGTCGCCCGGGCATGGTCACCTGGCGCAAACGCCTCTTCATCGGGCTCTCGCACAACGCCGCCACACCCGCCACCTACTTCAAACTGCCCGTCGACCGCACCGTCGTGATGGGCTCACGAATCGAGCTCTGATCACACCCAGCTCGCTGTCCCGATCGTGGACCGGACACGTGCTCGTCGAGCTGCGGAACCAGCGTCCCCACCATCAACGACGCCTACCGGCAGCTGGACTCCGGCGCCGTCGACGCCATCGTCTTCGATGCCCCAGTCCTGCAACACCACCTCAAGCTCACCCGCAGCACCAACGAAACCGTGGTCGGCGGCATCTTCGCCGGCGAGAACTACGGCATCGCGCTCCCGACCGGTTCGGTGCTGCGCAAGAAGATCAACGAGACGTTGCTCGACATCACCGCAGACGGCACCTACGACGAGCTCTACTCCAAGTACTTCGGGGACACCAACTCCGGTTGAAAGTCGGCCCCCAGCTCCGATCGCCGGCAGGCCGAGGCGTTCGGAGTACACCGGGGGCGGCTTTCAGCGGTTTCCAAGTTCTCCTGGTTCTAGCCCGTGTTGTTCGAGCGTGCCTCGCAGCTGCCGTAGGGTCCGTGCCCGGGTGGGTCCGATTGCGCCGGGCGGTATTCCGGCGATGTGGGCGATTTGATTGTAGGAACGTGCCCGCTGGGTCTCCGTTTGGGTCGCAGGTGGCCCTCACGCGGCCTTATCTATTGGGCCGTCAGCTGTACGGAACCGACGATCTGGTCGATGACACTTGCCGATGGGGCGCCCGTCAGATCAGACACGGTCACGAAGACCAGCGACGTGGGAATCACCCCGGAGGAGGCGGGGCCGGTCTCGACGGCGACGGTTTCGGCCTGGAGCTTGGCATTGGATTGCGAGTAGATAAACCGGACGTAGTAGCCGTTCCGGCCAGCGACTTGGGTGGGTCCCTCGCTGGTGATGGTGGCGCCCTGGATCCCCGCCTGGCCGGTGACGGCCTGCTCAGCGGCCTCCGCCGCCGTCCGGGCACTAGCCGCCGCCGTGCTGAGCACGCTCGCGAGGGCAGAAGCGCACGTGACCCCCGTCGAGCAGGTGTCGGGATAGACCATCTGGGGAAGCTGGGGGTGGCTCTGGTCGGAGAGCTGGCGCCAACCAGTGGGGATGTTGACCGAGATGTCGACCCCCGGCCCAGTAAGCCGTGAATCACCCACTGAGCTCGCTGGTGGACCGGATCGGTCAGCAATCGCGGGTCCGGCGAACAATACCACCGAACCTGCAACGCCGACGGTGACGGCGACGGCGACGAAACCGTGTGCAAAACGCATTGCTCCCCCTGTGGCTGCCCAAGCTGTTTCTCAGGTTAACTCCTTCGGTAAGCTGTGCCAATTACGTGACACGAAGATACGTGTCCGCTGGCGAAAATACGTGTCCGATCGCGGCACATTCCGTAGCACTCTTACCGCGTCTCCGTCCCGTCGTTGTCCTCCGTCGGCCTCTGCGCGGGTGGCGCTCCGCAGCGTCCGGTCGTCCGCGCCGGGCCTGGCACTGTCGATCATGCTTCTCCCTTCGAGCAGTAGCTCTCAGCTCGAGGGGCCCCCGCCGCATTGGGTGGGATCATCGCGGTGCTCATGGGCCCGACGAGTGCGGGCCGGAATTCGTCATGGTAGGTCGAAGCAGGGCGCGGCGCGCGTACCGTCGCGCACACCAGCCCTCCGAGGATCGAGGCCACCACCATGGACTACGACACCTTCGTGACCACCGTGGCGCTGCTGGCGTGGGACCGACCGATCGGGGGACCGAGAGGGCGATCCGCGCGACGTTGCAGACCCTCGCCGAGCATGTGACCGGCGAGGAGGCACGTCAGGTCGCTGGCCTACTCCCCGCCGGGCGGACCGTGATGCGGCTCAGAGGTGCCCGCTGATCCAATCCCAGGCGTGGCGCAGTCGGGAGTGAAGAGGGTTGTCAGGGTTGGTCTGCCTCGTGGACTTCTGGCTCGGGTCATGAAGTTTGTCGCGATCAACTGACAGCAGCACTCCTCGCTCGTGCAGTGCGGCTACCTGGTCCCTGTCGGCGAAGGGGTGGCGGTGGTCAAACGTGAGAGCGTGACATACCACGCCGCATGCCTGCGTTGTTTGCCCATCAGGTGCGCAACGAGTACTTGAGGCGTTACCGCGTCCAGCCTCCGCGACGACATCAGCGCGGGGTCGCTGTGCAAGTAACGGATCCTGGTCAACGTGCCCGGGCAGCGCTATCGGGTCGCAGCGACTCAGCCCGGCAGGTCATGGTGACGAGCCACTGCTGCTCAGGTCGCGGGCCTGTCCCGCCGGTTAGCGTGCCGCGTGGCTCACCAGCCGCGGCGACGTATCAGGTACCTCATAGACCAGGCCCCGGTCCTCTAGCCTGTACCGGGAGCGGCGCAACGAGCTGCCCACCGGAGCGCCGGAAGGCCAGAGCGCATGACGGACCAGCCTGACCAACCACTCGATGGCCACGATGACGCCCGGGAGCGTGTCGGCCGGCTTACAGTCGTACTCGCACGGTTGATCCATATGGCCGACAATCCCGACACATACTCAGACCGCGACATCCGCGACGCGATCGGCCGCATCGCCGGCACCGAACGGAGCCACCCCAGCATCGCCTACGCGCTTCAGCAGTACCAGGCTGTTCTAGAGGAGGACCGTCGTATCGAGCGGGCCAAGCGGATGCTGTGACGGCCTTAGGCCCTCAGTGTGACGGCTGTCAACGGCAACGGACAGCCGCATGCATCCGGCTGAAAGCCAGCCTCAGCACTGACGGTTGGCCAACATCGCGTCAATCCGCTTGACCACTACATCAGCGTGCACCGGAAACGAATCCTCGCTGAGTGCGCCGCTACCGCGTAGTTGCATGCCTTCCACGGGGTATGCCTCACCCGTCCATACGGTGTTGTCGGGGAAGCGAAGCTCGACGGCCAGGTCCTTGCCTTGCGGGTCCCACGCCTCCAAGCCATCGCGAGTGCTAACGGACCAGCTCACCAGCGGACCGGCTCTTTGAGTGATCTCCAGCTCGCCTGGCCTGAGCGGGCCATCAGCGATACGACACATCACCTCGATGATCATGCTCCAGCTCCTTTTGTATGTCGCGATCCTGCTTACGCGGTCATGGTGAGCCTGACGGCTGCAACACTTCCCCCGGCCGGCGTCATGATCAACAGTTACTGAAATCTTCAGCCTATACTCACCGTGAACAGCCAGGGCAGGTCCTAGTACCTGCGCCGACAGATCGTGACGTCGTGTGCGGTAGTCCGTAGCGTCGGCCGACTCCAGCGATCCACCCTGCCAACCCACACCCAGCTCCCGCCCGGTGCCGGCACCAGTGATCCCGACCCTCGTACGGTCCTGGTGCTGCTTAGCCTGCCCGCTTGCGACCCCGGCGAGTCGCCACCCGGAGAATATGGGGAATCCGACCCCTGTCCGGCTATCGCACAGGCAACGTTGCGGGCGCCTGATGAGGGACTTGACGGGTCACCTATCATCGTTCGCGATAATCCCCTGTCAACGTGAGGAGACTGTGCTGTGGCGCAGAAGGTGGTCCGCGAATTCATTGATGACATCGACGGCTCTCCGGCGGAGCGCACGTTCACGTTCGCGGTTGATGGAGTCGCCTATGAGATCGACCTGTCGAGTGAGAACATCGCCGAGTTTAAGTCGGCTATCGGCGGATTCATCGAAAGCGCCCGCAAGGTGAAGACCACGAGCACCGGCCCGCGTCAGCGTGGCGCGTCGACCACCGACCTGCGGGAGCGGCGGGAGCGTCTCAACGAGGTCCGCGAGTGGGCCCGGAACAACGGGTACAGCGTGTCCGACCGTGGTCGGGTCAGCGCGGAGCTACTAGCGGCGTTCGATAACCGGGGCTCGGCAGCCACGGCCGCGGGTTGACCGAATCAACGCTATCGGCAACGTCGATGGCCTGGTGGCATCAAGAGTTGGATGGTCGCCTGCTGGACCCTGAGTGGCGTTGGCTGCTACTCAAGGTCGCGGCGGGCTCTCTGTCGGCGAGAGGAATCCAGGTCGACCGGCGTGCCGGTGGGTGCGGCGGTCAGTCCGCTGCTGATCGACGTGGCCCGACCTGGCCGCCACGCGTTCCGGTGATCGATGGTTCGACGCGGGTCCGGGTGCGGCGACGCTCGGTGGAGGGAAACTGCTCTCCTTCGTTCGCCTCGTCTCGGAGCCACTCCAGACCCTTGGAGAGCAGCTCGTCCAGGAGCTCGTTCTGGGTCAGCTCCGGCCGGCCGCGCCCTCGCATGAACAACACCGCGTCGTGGAGCTGGTCGGCGAGCGACTCATCCACCTTCAGCGGTCGTCGTCGAGCTGGCCGCCCCTCCCGCGCCGGGGCGTCTTGGGCGCCTGAGGCGCCTCGGGCTTCCGCGGATCCTCCGGCGCGTGACGGGTTCGTTGCAAGGGCGGGGGCAACGGGGTTCCCGACCAGTCGGTCTTCCGCGCTCGTTCCGAATTCAGGGAGTCGCGCTAGTCCACCACGGCGTCGCTCAGGCATGGGCCGCTACCTCCACCGCTCGCGGCACCAGCAGTTCAGCGACTGCGGCGCGGTATTCGCGGTCACCTGTTCCGCCCGGGTCGTACCAATTGATCGGTTGCTGCGCGGAGAACGCCTCACCGTGGCGGGTGCTCTCGTGGATGACGGTGCTCAGCAGCTCGTTCGGGAAGTGCTCTCGTAGCGTGTCGAGCACATCAGCAACGACCTTCGAAGTGTGCTTGCCGTACATCGAAACCCGACACGGGAGCACGCCGGAGATGCGGAGATCGGCGTTCAGGCGACGTCGGACCTTGTCGATCAGCCGGGTTAGTTTTGGCAGCTCGTCTAGCTCCATCGCTCCTGCTGCCAGGGGAATGAGCACGTCATCCGCAGCCGCAAGGCCCATGATGGTTAGCAGGCCTAAGTTCCCGGGGCAGTCGATGACGACGAAGTCCCGTGGCGTGGCCCGCTCCAGCGCATCCAGAAGGGCTTGCTGCACACCCGCTTCTCCGCCGAACTGACGGTCGGCGTCAGCTAGCTCCGCGGACGCCCGGACCAACTCCAGACGGTCCACAGCAGTGGACCTGATCACGTCATCGAGCGGACGGTCGTCGCGAAACACCTCGACTAGATCCGTGTTGGCAGGTGAGTGCCCGAGCCACTTGGTCGCGGACCCCTGATCATCGAGGTCGACCAGGACCGTCCGGTAGCCCATCGACGCTGCGATCGCAGCAAGGTTGACGGACGTCGTGGTCTTCCCAGTCCCACCCTTGTTATTCGCTACGGCGGTTGTCCTCATCCGCCGTCCCGCCTGCTCGTCACGAGCATCGACCGCGTGGCGTCCCGTCATACGCTAGCTTCCTCCTTCGGCCCTAAGGAGTCCAAGGCGCCAGAAGATACCGAGGCGCCCTGGACGTCCTGGGCGCCGGTGTCTAGTTAGGCCTTGATGCCCAGCTCTTGGGCCGATGCCTTTCCAAGGCTTATGATGTTCTTATGAAGAAGCGTCGGGTCACGCTGAATCTCGATGAGGACGTGGTCGAGGCGTTGGAGGCGGTCGGCGGTCGGAGCATGTCGTCGGTCGCCAATGACGCCTTGCGTGAGGCGCTGGAGGTAGCGGCCCACCGGGCGGCGCTGCGTGAGTGGCTCGACGAGCTGGACCAGAAGCACGGCGCACCCTCTCGCGAGCAAGGCGCTGCCGCGAAGGCCCTACTCGATGCCGTCGAGCACGGTGAGGTGAACGGAACGAGCGCCGCATGAGCGTCGCCGTGGTCCTCGACGCGGCGGCGTTCGACATGCTCGACAGTGAGCAGGCAACGGGAATGCGTGCCCTGCTACGCAGCGCGATCGACGAGGGCGGCGAGGTGCGCTGCGCGGCGGTGACCCTCGCAGAGGTCTGCCGCGGGATAGCGCGCACCCGCCGGGTCGAGGCTGCACTCGCGCGCCGGCACGGTGGCCAGCGAATCAGGGTGTTACCGACAGACGAACGGTTTGCCAAACTGGTCGGCGCGATCCTGCACGATACGGGCGCTGGCAGCGAGCACATCGCTGACGCCCATGTCGTTGCCGCCTGTACCACCGTCGACGCGGCAATCGTGCTCACCGCCGACCCCGGCGACATCGCCACACTGGCTGCTGCGGTCCCCGGCACCCGGATCGTCACCCGCAGTCCGGCCGCGCCGCTGTGATCACGCTGCGCTGCTGTAATCACGCTGGCCAGCCCGCCAAGCTGAACGAGCATGGGCACCTCGGCTGGTGCCTTGCTCCGTCAGGAGAGCAGCGCGCGGATGTCGTCAGCGTTCAGGGCGGTGCCGAAGACGTTGCCGTCGTTCATGACGCCGGCGAACAGCTCCGCCTTGCGGTTCGCCAGGGCCAGCACCTTCTCCTCGATGGTGTCCTTGGCGATGAGGCGGTACACCATGACGTTGCGGGTCTGTCCGATGCGGTGCGTCCGGTCCACCGCTTGGGCCTCAGTGGCGGGGTTCCACCAGGGGTCGAGCAGGAAGCAGTAGTCGGCCTCGGTCAGGTTCAGCCCGAACCCACCCGCTTTGAGGCTGATCAGGAAGGCGGGAACCGTGCCGTCCTTGAACCGCCGCACGACCTCGGCCCGGTTGCGGGTCGCGCCGTCGAGGTAGCTGTAGGTCACTCCGGCGTCATCGAGCCGCTCGCGGACGTGCGCGAGGAAGCCGGTGAACTGGCTGAACACCAGTGCTCGGTGCCCACCGGCGATCACCTCGCCGAGCTGGTCGACCAGTGCGTCGATCTTGGCGCAGCCCAGCTGCCGGTGCTCGGGCTCGACGAGCCCAGGATGCAGGCTGAGCTGGCGCAGCAGCGTGATCGAGCGCAGGATCGTGAACCGGTTGCGGTCCACGTCGTCGATCAGCCCGAGCACCTTCTGCCGCTCCCGCTGCAGGTGCCGCTGGTAGATGCGGCGGTGCCGCGGGTCGAGCTCCACCGTCAGCACCTGCTCCTGCTTCGCCGGCAGCTCAGGGGCTACCTGCTCCTTCGTCCGGCGCTTGACCAGCGGCTTGATTCGTCGCCGCAGCCGGGCCAGCAGCTCGGCATCGGCCTGTTTCTCGATCGGCCGGGCGTACATCTCACGGAAGCGGGTCGGGCTCGGGAACAGCCCCGGCGCGGTGATCGACAGCAACGACCACAGCTCCATGAGGTTGTTCTCCATGGGGGTACCGGTGATCGCCAACTTGAACGGTGCCGGCAGCCGCCGCGCGCACTGGTGGACCTTCGACTGGTGGTTCTTCGTGAATTGGGCCTCGTCCAGGAACAGTCCGGACCAGTCCGCCGCGACGTAGGCCTCGACATCGAGCCGGAACAGCGTGTACGAGGTGACCACGACATCCGCGCCGGCGACCACCTCAGCCAGGTCCTGGCCTCGACGCCGCAGGGTGTCGGCGATCGTCACCACCGCGAGGTCGGGCGCGAAGCGCCCAGCCTCAGTAGCCCAGTTTGCCACTACGCTGGTCGGCGCGACGATCAGGAACGGTTTCATGGCGGGGTCGGCCTGCTTGGCATGGCAGATCAACGCCAACGCCTGCACGGTCTTGCCCAGCCCCATGTCGTCGGCGAGAACACCGCCGAGCTGGTGGCGCCAGAGGAAGCACAGCCAGTCGAAGCCGTCGCGCTGGTAGGGGCGTAGCCGCGCGGACAGAGTGGTCGGCAGCTCGGTGTCCGCGAGCCCGTCGAGGGACAACAGGCCCGCGACCTGCTGCTGCCAGGCCCGCGCCTGACGGTCGACCACACCCAGCGCGGTTAGCTCCTCCCACAGCCCCGCCTGAAACCGGCTGATCCGCAACCGACCGCCAGGAGAGTCCTGCAGCAGCCTCGCTTCCTCGATGAGCTCGTGCAACGCCTGCAGCTCGGGCTTGTGCAGGGAGAAGTACGCCCCGTCGGACAGCAGCAGGTGCGACTCACCCGCCGCCAGCGCTACGAACACGTCGGCGAACGGGATCTGCCGGCCCTCGACGGTGATCCGGACACCGAGATCGAACCAATCGGTGTCGCCCGCCACGTCAATGGTCGACACACCGATGTGCAGCGAGTCACCCGCCTCCCGGTACTCCGCACGCTCCCCACTCAGCTCGACGGCGACCCCGGGCGCATCGGCCAGCAGCGGCAGTACCTCGGTGGTGAATCGCATCGTGTCCAGGCCGCCCAGTCGCGCGCGGGGCAGCAGAGCACGCTCCGGACCGTCACCGCGCAACTCGAACCCGTCGAGTGAAACGTCGAGCGCGTCGAGCAGGGCCCTCTCCTGCGCCGGGTCCCGGAACGCGTCGTCGGCCCCGGGGGGTGCCAAGGGCGCCCGGACCTGCGAGTCGCCCACCCGGTAGGCCCACTCCCACTCGATGGCCAGATCGTGCCGGTCACCGTAGGACGCCCGCAGCACCAGGGTGGGCGCGGAGATCGTCGGCGGCGTGAAGGCACCGTCAGACGACACGACCGGCGCGAGGTGGCGCAGCCGGGCGTAGAACTCGTCGCGGAACCGAGCCTGCTGTCCGTCGGGCACCGGCAGGCGTTGCCCCTCCAGCGTCATCCGCTGCAGCGGGGGCGGGGCGGGGGTGGCGAGCTTCGCCAGCTGGAACTGCCACTCGGCGGCGTTCGGATTGCCCTGCACCTGCCTGCGCGACACGTGTACGACGCCATGGCCCTCGGCTCCGATGAACAGGACCGGCATCGCATCTGGTTCGTCCGCTCCCGCGAGGCGCAGCACCGGCGCGATGACCAGCGAGCCCGGGGCCGCCCCCGCGGTGACGTCCAGGCAGAGCTCGGCGTGGCCGTACCGCTCGACCGGCCCGAGCCGCTTTCGTGCGTGCACGATCTGCAGTCCGATGTCGGCGGCCTCATCCAGGAACGACCACAGCCGACAGCTGCTGAACGCGGCCAGATCGATCATCTTATCGTCGCTGGCGTAGTAGCCCGTCGTGCGGGTGCGCGACTTGTGCAGCGCGTACAGCTCCCGCAACAACCGCACGTGCGACCCGCGGCAGTCACCGAAGTTGTAGGGCGATTCGAGCCTGCTCCACGTCATCCCGTTGCCCACCCACCCGGTGTGGCCCGATCGCACCAGCCGGGCCAACAGCTTCGGTCTTGCCGACACTGCGGTGCGCCGCTCCGGGCGTGCCGGTGGGATGAACAGGGAGAGCTCGATGGCCAGCGCAGCGGCGTCGGTGGGCTGATGCGGGGCCGGCTGCGCAGGTGCGAGCAGCGAACTCAGCGTCTGCTCCCATGCCGGCGCCGGTTGCCCGCGGCCGGTCATCGCGGTGCTCGTTGCGCCGGTTGCGGCGACCGTCACCGCGACGACGTGCTTGCAGTTGACGCCGACCGGACATGTGCACTCGCCGAACTCGAACGCCAGTTCCGCGCCGGCTCGCGACTGGAAGTACACCGCCGTCTCGTAGCAGGTGCCGCCGCTGCCCCGCACCACCGCCTCCAGCACGCTCGCCTCGCCGTCCCACTCCATCTTCAGAACCGCGCGCTTCCGGGCGTACTCCACACCCCTCGCGTACGTCTGGGCACCCACGGCGGGCGCGACGCTGGCATGGTTGATGCCGTCCACCACCACGAGCTGCATAGGGCTGACTCCTCCACGGGGTAGTACAGGCCGGGTGACTGCGGGCGTGGGTGACCGTAGCCACCGACACCGACACTCCATCGAGGACATGCCACCGCACGGTGAGTCACCCTTCAACCTCGTCTTTCCCCCGGGGTGGCGTCCTCGTTGGACGGAGGGGCCTGACGGTGGGCATGCGAGGTACTCCAGGAGGATGCACCTCGCGCAGCTGGGCTACGGTGTCGGTGTTTGAGGCCGATGGAATACCCCGGTCGGGATGAGCTTGGTGAGCAGGACAACTCGCCAACGGTGCCGCTATCGCCTTAGCGCTTCATTGCATTTGGCGGATGAGGTAGTCACCGATCGAACCATTGTCAAGTGCGTTTTGCCAACGAGGTCCGCGTCGCCCGATGCGGTCATTAGCCTTCACGCGTAACTGTCACTCCCGCCCGTCCCATGGAACTGCCGACCGGTGCGGCGTACAGTTCACCGCACCGGTTTCACTGATCGATAAGGCTGACGAACCCAACGAGGGATGGCTGATGTCTCAACTTCCGCCGGAATATCTGGACTCCAAGACTCCGCCGGACGTGGTCGTCACCGACACGCTGCGCCCGCCTATCGAGGATCCGACCCTGGGCGAGCCGCTCGGGCCGCCCTCGCCGGATTCCCCGCCTCTCGCGGCATCTCCCGATCACGCCTTGGTGACTGTGGGAGACTCGTTGACCCACGGTCTGTCCAGTGGCGCAGTCTTCCGCACCGACCTGTCGTGGCCCTCGCTGGTGGCCGCGGGCCTGGGCATCCCGGGATTCACGGTACCGACCTACGGTGGCCCGCTGGGGGGCTTGCCCTTCAACCTGGAAGGGGTACTACGCCAACTCCAAAAGACATTCGGTGACGAACTCAACATACTGGAGAAGGTCGCGCTTCCCGTGGCCCTGCAGCGCTTAGGCGACGAGAACGAGGACTACTGGGAGCGCGGCGACGGTCGCAAGCCACCCCGAGTGGACCGCCGCTACGAGAATCTCGGCATCTACGGCTGGGATGTGCGCGACGCCCTGTCCTACACCGCCGGGCGCGCAGCGCAGCGCGCATCAGCCACTCCGCACGACGACTTCGCGGGGTACAAGCCTGAGAATGACAACGACATCGCGGCCAGCAGCGTGCTCGTCCCGTTCGGCATTGCTTCCGCCCAGATCGAGGCGGCCGCATGGCATGGCAGCAACGGTGGCATCGGCACCCTGGTCGTCGCACTCGGCGCTAATAACGCCCTCGGTTCCGTGGTTGAAAAGCAGCCCAAATGGTCGGATGTGGGCTTCGACGATCTCGACCGCAAGGGTGCCTACAATGTGTGGCGGCCGGTCCATTTCGCCGTCGAGTACGCCGAACTGGTGAGGTCCCTGCAGATGATCGCCGCACACAGGGTGGTGCTGGCGACCGTGCCCCATGTCACCATCGCGCCGATCGCCAAAGGCGTGAATCCTGAGCATCCCGGCCAGAAGTGGCGAGAAGGCTCACGCTACTTCCCGTACTACATCGACCCGTGGATCGATGAGGCGGACTTCCGACCGTCGAAGCATCGCTTCATCACCCATCAGCAGGCCCGGGCGATCGACTCGGCCATCGACCAGTTCAACGACACCATTACCGATGCCGTCCGCCACGCCCGTCGCGAGGGCCGCGATTGGCGGGTACTCGACCTATGCGGCGTGCTCGACGGCCTCAGCTTCCGCCGCTTCGCCAACGACCCGGTGGCTGCTGCGCGCAACGACTGGCAGCGCTTCGCCCTCCCCCAACCCATTGCCGATCTTGACACCCGCTTCTTCCTTTCGGATAAGAACGGCCGCCGCCAAGGGGGATTGTTCGGGCTCGACGGCGTTCACCCCACAACCAGCGGATACGGCGTCATCGCCCAAGCCGCTCTGGACGTGCTCGCTGATGCCGGCGTGCCCACGACACCGATCGACTTCGCCGCCCTGCGCGGGAAGGACACCATGAACACCCAACCCCCAGCGCTCGTGACGGCGATGCTCGGGCTCATCGCGCCCTTCCTCACCAGCCTCGTGTCGCGCCGCTGACCCGGGCCCTGACGCGCCGCCAATCGTCTTCACGAGGACATGATGCGACCGCGACGAGGGTCTCCTCGATGCGCTCTCAAGTACAAGCGCCCCAGGAGCCGGAGCATCGAGCTTCGGGGCTGCTTTCCTTTGCGTCGGTCTGCGTCCTGCTCCTCGCTGCCAGCCTGGCCTCGGCTTGCGCCATCGGCGCCGACGGCTCTGAGATTCCAGAAACTCTCTCCTTGACCGCCTAAACGGGCAGGGGGGCACCGGCGGTTCACTCGTCCGGGCAGCTGCCGGTCCACCTGCCGCCTACTCGGCTCGCGCCCACCGCGTCAACCGCCGCTGCACCTCCGGCAGCTCTCCGCGGCATACCAGCGACCACCTCGCAGGTGGTGCTCGTCACCGCGCCCAACACGAACAGCACGACGGCGATGATCGAGACGTGGCAGCGGGCCCGCAAAGGCTGGAGGCCGATCCTGGGACCGGTCCCGGCGCACATCGGCGCGGACGGAATCGGCCGGGCCAGCGAATCGACCTCGCGGACCCCGGCCGGCTTGTTCAGCCTTACCCAGACCTTCGGCCGAGCTGCCAACCCGGCACGCGGCAACTAAGGACGGTGGCCCCGGCTTCGCCGCAGACGACAACGACCGTCCCCACGGCGGTGACGTGGACCATTGCGAGAAGAGCGGGAGTGCGCTGAAGCAATCCGCTTCGGCAACACCACCGCGGCGAAGGGCTGGGAAAGCCTCTGTCAGCAAGCTCCCGGCAACACCTGCGACGCCTGGCAACAGATGCGGACCAATCCCACCCCCAGGCCGCCGACGCCCGCGGCACCACCAGCTCAAGGGCGCTCTGGTGTTCGCCGAGCACGGCGGCAAGCAATTGGCATGTTGGCAGATTGAGGTCACCGGCGGTGACCGAATCTGGTATCTCCTCGACCCAGACCGCCGCACGGTCTGGGTCACCGAAGCCGGCACCGGAGCCCCGAAGAAAACCGACTAAGACCAAATCTCTCAAGACGGAGCGGGTGGCGGCGCGGGCGCGCACGAGCTGGCGGCGCCACACACCGCCAGAACCCACGACGCGAAGCTAGCCGAAAGCTCTCGGATCCTCTTGCACCGCTCGTAGAGATCCCTTCTACTGGTGGGCGGCCAATCCAGCCCGCTACGCCATGAAGCCGTCGGTCACCGCCCGCCCTATTCCGCAAGGCGCGAGGCCGCTGACGCGTATCCACCGGCTTATCCGACGGCGCTCCGCACTGCCGAAGCTGCTGCAAGTCAGACGTACGTGACGTACGCCATCGTTGGAGGCATGGGTCATCGAGACCGTCCGGCAGAGCGCGGCGGCCCCTCCCCACACCAATCCGCGCGCTCAGACGCCCCGGCCGTCGACCCTCCTCTGGCCAAGGACTATGGCAGTTTGCAGAGGTGCCACCCACGGTAACTTTGCGCAGATCTGTGGACCTCTTCGAGGAGCTGCTGGGAGCGATGTGATCACTGGAACGTGTCCGGAACAGCCAGCCCCATGGTCATCACCTTGGCGTTAGCCGGGCACGCGCAGCAGGTAGTCGCCGGCGTCGTCGTCCCATTCCATGGCGATCAGGTCACGCGCGCGAGCCGCCTTGGCGAAGGACAGGAAGCTGTTGAAGCCGTAGCGCTTCTCGCTGAAGTCGGGTACACGCTTGCGCAGCTGGTTCTTCAGCCCGCTGAGCTGAGGCGGCAAGCCCGACGCCTGCAGCTCACAGACGACGTCGACGAGCAGGCGGAAGGCATCGTCGTCAGCCGAGTCGTCCTCGGGGAACGTCACCTCGGGGTCGCCCTGCGCCGATCCCCGGCGCAGCTCCACGACCCGCTGGCTCTCGAGGTGGCGCAGCAGCTCGCCGAACCCCCGGAACCCCTGGTCGGCCTCGTCGAAGGTGGGATCCTTGCGCAGGATCGCCCGCTTAAGCCTCGACGCGAGCACCGGTCCGTCGGCGTGACGCTGCAGGCCGGACAGCGTGCGCGCGACGAGCAAGCCGACATCGCGCTCCTCGGCTGCCGCCACCTCCTCATCGACCGGGACATCGGCGACCACCCGGTCGGCGTCGCCCGCGCTCGCGGTGGCACCCGAGGGCGTCGGGCTCGCGACCGACGGCGTCGACACCGGCAGTGGCGCAGCACCTGGCTGGCGGCCGCGGCCTCTCCCCCGCTTCGGCTCTTGCGACGGCTCGACGCCAGGCAGCCGGTCGTAGAACAAGAACTCGTCGCAGGCGGGCGGCAACAGAGCCGACGTCGACGACTGCACGCCGATGCCGATGACCCGCTTGTCGAGCTCGCGCAGCTTGTGCACGAGCGGGGTGAAGTCGGAGTCACCGGTCCCGATGGCGAACGTCGTGATGAAGCCGCGCTCGTATGCGAGCTCAATGGCGTCGACAGCCAGCTTGATGTCAGCTGCGTTCTTCCGCGAGCCCCCGATGCGCTGAGGGATCTCGATGAGCTCGACCTGCGCCCGGGCGAGCAGCCGGCGGTCGGCGTCGAAATAAGACCAGTCGGCGTAGGCCCGGCGCACCACCACGCGTCCTCGCTCAGCGAGCGCGTCGGCCACCGGGCCGAAGTCGAAGGGCGACACCCCCAGCCCGTCGCGCGCTCCGATCGCGAGGTTCTCGTAGTCGAGGAACAGGGCGATGCGTTCGTCGTCATTTGCCACTGCACGCGCTCCCAGGCTGGTCCGGCCAGCAGCGTACGGCCCGACGAGTACGCAACTGCGTCCCGGGGCGCCTGCATGACCGGCCTACAGCGGGGCCCGAAGGGCCTGGGTGGTCCCCCACGGGAGAAGGGACCACCCAGGCAGCGGATCAGCACTCCAGCGTCAACGCAATCTCGTGATTGGCTTGCCAAAGCGTTCGCGGTGGCCAGCCGGCTGCCCTGCGCCATGACGACGCTGGCAACGGACTGCCGAGCGGCGCAGGACTCCTTACTACGAGGATCAGTACCGAGGCGGGTAGTCATCCGGAGCCACCGATGGCGGCTCTACGACAACCGAGCGGCGTCGCCGGTAGAACATCAGGCTCAGCAACAACCCCAACGCGCCTACCAAGGCGAGGATCCAGCCCACCAGCTGCAGATCGATGCCGGACACGCTGACATTGACAGCCAGTGCCAGGATGAGTCCGACGGCAATGAGGAAGATGCTCCCGCCGAAGCTCATGAGTTCCTCCCGTGTACCTGCCAGCGCCGCCGGTCCTCCTGAAAACTGTCCACAGCGGCAGAGATCGTCACCCAATACATCGGGTTCAGGTTCTGGCTCGTTACCCCGCCCCTGCGGTGGCGTAGGTCAGCGTCGCCTCGCCACTAGAAAAGTCGACCGCCGTGCGGACTGAGGAAGCAGTCCTGCGATAGATCAATAGAACCGCTTGCGCAGGTCGGTTGGTCTGTGCCGGTACCGCCTGTCGGACGTCCCGTGTCAGCAGCGGCCAGACCGGCCCCAGCGAGGATAACTCCGCCGACCACGGCCGTGGTCGCCAGAGAACGAATGATGACTCGTCGCATGGTGTCCCCCCAAATTGAGTTGTTCGGTGCGCTGTGGCTGTCGAGCACCACCTACCCACGACGGCGCACGTGCCACTGTCCCGGGCCGCCTGCGATCCCCATGCCCCCATCGCCGCACTCAGCCCTACCCGCTGTATCGGATACGGCCGTTTCGCTGTTACCCCGGTAGCTGTTCGGCGTCCGCACTAGAGCTTGCGGTGCAGTGCTCAGGGCCGCACGGCCGGTGGTCGACAAACCGTACGCGTTGAGCCTGGAGGATGCGACAATCGCGAAGGCGCGGCCGGATGGGCCGGCTCCTTGATGGTGGGAAGAATCCCTCGTGGATGCTGGCGGCAGTGAGCAGGTGAGCTTGCACCTGCCTGCTGGCCCGGCGACGTTCATGCTGCCTGACATGGCGCAGAGGCTCGTCCTCATCGGTATCAACGGCCATGCGGGCCGTCACGATCGCAATACGCATGCACTGATCATGCTTGACCGCAATCCGACCGATCGTTCGCAGTGCCAGCAGAACCACTGAGGCTGACGCGTAACTGGTGGCTCAGCGGACTCTGCGGCCAGACGCCACGCGTCGGGATCCATGGCGCTGTAGTCCATACGCACAACCACTTGATCGGCAGCTACGTCCAGCCATACTGCGACCAGTGCGCGAGCCTCTTCCTCGGCAGCGGCGAGCGTCCTGGACTGGCTCACAGTGTCGAGCTCGGGAACTTCGATCACCCACAGATCGCCGTCGCGGAACACCCGTACGTAGGTGCGGATCTCGGTGCTCGTCATTTCACCAGTCCTACTGGCTACACGGCAGGTGTCGATCGGGGCTATACATCCGTTCGCCAGGCTGGTCGCGCCGTTGGTACTGCGCGGTCAGGGTATGCGCTTCGCGCCGTTGTCGCGTGTCTGGCTACTTTCGTAGAGTTCCCAGGCGCGCCGGTGCGCCTCGTTGGCGCGGCGCTGCGCGTCGTCATGCACCAACTGCTCCTGCTCCGGCATGGCATGACCCGCGGCAACCGCCAACTCCGCGGCCAGCAACCTGTCATCCTCGTCGTCGCGGTGGTCGTCCCCGGCCCCGGAGGGCTCACGATGCCGACGCTGGTAGTAGGGATTATCCGCCGACAAGCCGCCGCTGAACCGACCGTAGGCGCCAAGGAAGAGCAGCAGCATCCCGGCGACGAAGCTGAACACCACATTCGATAGCCGGAAGGCCAGCAGGTTGAGCTTTGTGTCTAGAACGGCGAGGTTAAGCAGGCCGGAGAGCAGGAAGAGCAGACCTACGGCCACCGTGATCGTCGAGGAGATCCGGCCACCGCGCAAAGCCGCACCGATGAGAACCGCGCCGACGATCACCGAGATCGTCGATAGTAAGCCGTTCGAGGCCAGCCCGAGCACGACTTTGCCATGGAGAGCGAGGAACTTCAGCCGGTCGACGAAACCCAGGATGCCGAATAAGCACAACCCGGCCCCTAGCACCGCTGCTCCGATACGGTGCACAAGGTCCAGCCGACTCCCAGGCGGGGAGTGTAACATTCATCACATCGTACTCCGATCTTCTGCTACTGATAAGTGCGTTTTCCGGGTCCTGACCGGGCAAATGGTTGAGCGTCGACCACGACCCCGTGACGATTTGTGTCACTGAGCGTAACAGATAGAAACGGCCTGTGATCTCATGCGGACGTGACATCCACGGCGACCTTCAGCCAGAGTTGCCATCTCCGGCAAAATGCGGTTGGCCACGACCCGCTCTGCGCGCAGCCAGGGCCGTCACGGATCGAGGCGGGCGTGACCTGCGACCTCACCGCGACCTGGACGCATTTCACCCGTGAGGGCGGCGGGTAGCGCCTCGGGGTTTGCCAAGCCCATAACTGCGCCGTTCGCGACTGCGACGTCCTTAACTGGACCGCCGTTGGTGGGTGCCGTCGGCGTGGTGACCTGTCGCGGCACGGCGAGGCTGGCTGGTGTCGCGGGAGCGGGTCCGGATCGCAGCAGCAGCGCCCCCAGCGCGCCCAGGGCACTGAGCCCGGCGGCGATCAGGAACAGGTCATCCAGCCCTCCCACGAAAACCTGCAGCTGGGTCTGCTGGTAGGTGGCGTATGCGCCTACCCAATCGGGCACGGCCGGGCCGCCGAGGTGGGGGGTGGCGGTGTCAGCGGGCAGCAGCGCGGCGCGCCCGGCCAGCTGCTGGGCCTGCTGAGTGGTAAAGATCGCGGTGAGGACGGCCAGCCCCAGTGCGGCCGAGGTCCGTTGCGCGATGTTGTTGAACGCGCTGGCGGCGTTGACTTGGGCCGCCGGGATGACTGATATACCTCCGGTCATGATCGGCATTATGGCCAGCCCGAGACCGACGGCTCGCAGCATCAGCCACCAGATGATCTGCTCACGGGAGGTGTCGATGGTCAAGTTATGCATCAGGTAGGTGGCGGCGGCCACGATCGCCACGCCGATGGTCGCTGGCCACCGCGGTCCGATGCGATCATAGATTCGCCCGGCGACGGGCATCAGCACCGCCATCACCAGTGCCTGGGGCAGCAGGGTGAGGCCGGCGTCGAATGCCCCCAGCCCCTGAACCTGCTGCAGGAACAGTGGGATGTAGAACAACACCCCGAACAAGCCGACCATCAATACCGAGATCAACAGCAGCGAGTTGATGAACGGCCAGTAACGGAATACCCGGATGTCGAGCAACGGGTCGGCGACCTCTCCCTCGATCAGCACGAACAACGCCAGGCTCAGCACGCTGAAGGTGATCAGTCCCAGGACGCGGTAGGAATACCATCCCCAAGATTCGCCCTCTGACAGCGCGAGCAGCAGCGTTAACAGCCCACTCGCCACGGTAATGAAGCCCAGGAAGTCGAATCGGCGCCCGGCGATCCGCGGGAATCGTGGCAACACCAGCGCCGCGGCCACCGCGCCCAAGATCCCGACCGGCACATTGATGTAGAAGATCAGTCGCCAGTTCACGTATTCGACCAGGTATCCGCCCAGAGTTGGCCCGATCGCCGGGGCGACCACGATCCCGAGCCCGTACAAACCCATCGCGGTACCGATTCGCTGCCGCGGCACGATCCGGTACAGCATCGACAGCGAGACGACCGGCAGGATCCCGCCCGGGATCGCCTGGATGATCCGGAAGACGATCAGGCTGTTGAGATCCCAGGCCAGCCCACACAGCGCCGACCCGGCGGCGAACCCCAGCAGTGCCAGGTTGTACAGCCGTTTCAACCCTAAGCGATCCCCCAGCCATGCACTGGCCGGCACCACCACGCCCAGCACCAGCGTGTAGCCCGTGACGACCCACTGCACCTGGTCGGTGGTCGCCCCGAACTCGTTCTGAAGGGTGGGGATGGCCACATTGACGATGCTGGTGTCCAGGACCGACATAAACATCCCGACGATCAGCACTACTAGCGGCAGACCCCAGCTCGCCTCGGAACCCTGTGGGGCAGCCACAATACCCGTCGGCCGCACCCCGGGAGGAAAAGCCACCTCGGGCTTTGCGTCGGTGGTCGTCATCGACCCGTCAGCCCGATTGTGGAGACGGTCGCCCGCAACGATGTGAACAAGTTTGGTTGCTTCACACAACTAACGTAAGCACGGTCGTACAACTTTGCAACCCACGAGCAGCAGCCGGATATCGGGATCGCGCCGGGCTGACGTGGCCCGCACCTGGCTGCGAACACGGTGCACACGTTGGTCAATCAGCTCGTCGAGCTGGGCGTGCTGATCTCAGCCTCGGTGGTGATGATCAGTGTCGCCTCGGCACTGCTCGGGCGGCTGGCCCGCTGACGCCATGACGTAGCAGCTCGCTCACGTTCCGAAGATTAGTTGCGCTATACATATTATCTGCTTATCTTGGCTCCGAGGAGACGCCACCGCCCAGCCGCCCCGTCCCCCGAGAGGAGCGCGCCCGATGCCTACGATCGAGACGAGCACAGCCGGACCCGAGGCGACCGGCCTGCGCCGCAGGTGGGCGGGCCCGGACTCGTCCCGCTACAAGTGGGTCGCGCTGTCGAACACCACACTCGGCGTACTGATGGCGACGATGAACTCCTCGATCGTGCTCATCTCACTGCCGGCGATCTTCCGCGGGATCCACATCGACCCGCTCCAGCCGGACAACATCAGCTACCTGCTGTGGATGATCATGGGCTACATGCTGGTCACCGCGGTGTTGGTGGTCACCCTCGGCCGCCTCGGTGACATGCATGGGCGCGCGAAGATCTACAACGCCGGGTTCGCCGTGTTCACCGTCGCCTCGATCCTGCTGGCGGTGGACCCGCTGGATGGCGGCGGCGGCGCGATGTGGCTGATCATCGTCCGGGTCCTGCAGGGCATCGGTGGCGCGATGCTGATGGCCAACGCCACGGCGATTCTCACCGACGCGTTCTCCGCCGATCGGCGGGGCCTCGCGGTGGGCATCAACGCCGTGGCCGCGATCGGCGGTTCGTTCATCGGCCTGCTCGTCGGCGGCGTGCTCTCCGAGGTCGACTGGCGGCTGGTTTTCTGGGTCAGCGTCCCCTTCGGCGTCATTGGCACGATCTGGGCGTACCTCAGCCTGCACGACACGAACGCCCGTCGAGCCCACAAGATCGACTGGCCGGGCAACATCACCTTCGCCATCGGGCTGATCCTGCTGCTGGTCGGGATCGTCTACGTCATCCAGCCCTACGGCGGGCACGCCGAGGGATGGACGAACCCGTTCGTGCTCGGCTGTTTGGCCTTCGGCCTGCTGACCCTCGGCGCGTTCTGCATCATCGAGGCCCGGGTCGCCCAGCCGATGTTCAACCTGCGACTATTCCGCATCCCGGCGTTCGCGTTCGGCAACGTGGCGACCCTGATGAGCTCGCTGAGCCGCGGCGGCCTGCAGTTCATGCTCATCATCTGGTTGCAGGGCATCTGGCTACCGCTGCACGGCTATGACTACTCCGAGACGCCGCTGTGGTCGGCGATCTACATGGTCCCGCTGACCGTCGGGTTCCTCGGCGCCGCACCAGTGGCGGGTTGGCTGTCCGACCGGTTCGGCGCGCGCACCTTCGCAACTGGCGGCCTGGTGATCGTCGCTCTCACCTTCGGCGCGCTGCTGATGTTGCCGACCGACTTCGTCTACTGGCAGTTCGCGGTGATCCTGTTCGTCAGCGGCATCGGCGCCGGCCTGTTCGCGTCGCCGAACATGACCGGGGTGATGAACAGCCTGCCCGCAGACCAGCGCGGAGCGGGCAGCGGCATGATGAGCACGCTGCAGAACTCTGGAATGGCGCTCTCGATAGGCGTCTTCTTCTCCACGCTGATCGCCGGTCTCGCCTCCACCATGCCCGCGGCCCTGTTCTCCGGCCTGACCCAGCAGAACGTCCCGGTCAACGTGGCCACCAACGTCGCGAACCTGCCACCGGTCGGCACCCTGTTCGCCGCGTTCCTGGGCTACAACCCGATGCAGAAGATCCTCGGCCCTCAGGTGATTGCCCAACTCCCCCAGAGCAACGCCGCTACCGTTGTCGGCAAGCAGTTCTTCCCGCAGCTGGTCGCCGATTCGTTCCACCACGGCCTAGTGATCGTGTTCCTGACTGCGATCGCCATCTCCCTGATCGGCGCCACCGCGTCCCTGTTCCGCGGCCCCCGCTACATCCACAACGAAACCCCCTCCGTTGGGTATCGTCGTGAACTTGACAGGACCGACGTTTCCGGCGCCGGAAACGTCGGTACGGTCGAGTTCACGACGCCGACCCGGCGATTTCCAGCGCGAGTTGCAGGGCCGCGTCGCGGCGTTGCTCGTCGGTAGCGTCGATGTCGGGGGCGGCGAAGACACCGACGTGCAGGGCCATCAGAGCGACCCTTGCGCGGAGGTGGGAGGACAGCGGCTCACCGGGGGTGGTCAGGATGGCGACCAGGCGGTCCAACCGCTTGCGCATCTCGGTGCCCGCGGCCAAATCGCGGATGGCTGCCTGGCCTTCCTGCATAAACCGGGCGAGCTGCGTGGTCCGCCCGCCCAGCAGGTCGCTGTAGCGACGCAACACCTCATGGCGGGTCGCCGCGGTGGCAGGCTGGGATTGGGCCCAGTCCACCACGTCGTCGACCTGGGCGAGGAAGTCCTCGATCAGGCTGACCAGGATCTCCTCCTTGGTCTTGAAGTGGTAGTAGACGGCGGCCTTGGTTACCCCCAGCCGCTCGGAGATCTCCCGTAGCGAGGTCTTGTCGTAGCCCTGCTCGGCGAACAGCTCCAGAGCTACCGACCGGATCGCCTCCCGGGTATCGGTACGCCGTTCGTCCATCGTGCCCAGCCTCCCCGAATCCGCCGATCAAACTTACTTGACGACCGGCTAGTAAGTGATAGCGTACTCCCGGGTAACAACTAGCCGGCCGTAAAGTAAGCGTATCGAGTGACGGAGGATCAGATGACGACGACCACTGCGGGGCCGGCCCCGGTCGCCCTGGCCGTGGACCTGCCGCGGTCCAAGCGGGAGATCTACACGGTGATGAGCGGGCTGTTGCTCGCCATGCTGCTCGCGATGCTCGACAACCTCGTCGTCGGCACCGCGATGCCGACCATCGTCGGCGAGCTGGGCGGGGTGGCGCATCTGTCCTGGGTGGTCACCGCCTACGCGCTGGCGACCGCGGTGTCCACCCCGGTGTGGGCCAAGCTCGGTGACCTCTACGGTCGCAAGGGCGTGTTCATGGCGTCGATCGTGGTGTTCTTGGTCGGGTCCGCGCTGTCCGGGCTGTCCCAGAACATGGGCGAGCTGATCGGGTTCCGCGGCGTGCAGGGCCTGGGCGCCGGTGGGCTGATGGTCGGCGCGATGGCGATCATCGCCGATCTCGTGCCGCTGCGCGAGCGCGGTCGCTACCAGGGACTGATGGCCGCAGTCATGCCGCTGGCGTTCATCGGCGGTCCGCTACTCGGCGGGTTCCTCACCGACAACTTCAGCTGGCGGTGGGCGTTCTACATCAACCTGCCGCTGGGCGTGCTCGCACTGGTCGTGGTGGCGCTGACCATGCATCTGCCGGGACGCCGCGCCGAGCGGGTCACGATCGACTGGCGGGGCGCCGGGCTGCTCGCCGCCGGGATAGCGGCGCTGACCCTGCTCTGCAGCTGGGGTGGCAGCCAGTACCCATGGACGTCCGCGCCGATCATCATGCTCGGTGTGGTCGCGGTAGGAGCTCTCGCGGCGTTCGTCGCGGTCGAGCGCCGGGTCGCCGAGCCGATCCTGGCGCTGGAGCTGTTCCGCAGCCGCAACTTCACCGCCGCCACGGTCCTCACCTTCCTCACCGGCTTCGCCATGTTCGGCGCAGTGACGTTCCTGCCGCAGTTCCAGCAGAACGTGCAGGGCGCCTCGGCCACCAGCAGCGGGTTGCTGCTGCTGCCGCTAATGGGTGGCATGCTGGCCACCTCCCTGCTCGGTGGGCAGCTGGTCACCCGCACCGGCCGCTACCGCGGCCTGCTGATCGGCGGATCGGTGGCGATGGCCGCCGGGTTGGGGCTGCTGGCCACCATGAGCGTGACCACCGGGCAGTTCACCACCTCGGTGTACATGGTCGTGCTCGGCGTCGGGATGGGCCTGCTGATGCAGACCACCATCCTGGTGATTCAGAACAGCGTCGGCCAGCGCGACGTCGGCGTCGCCAGCGGCGCTGCCACCTTGTTCCGTACTATCGGCGGCTCGATCGGGGTCTCGCTGCTGGGAACCCTGTTCACCCAGCAGGTGCAGGCCGCGGTCCCCGACCGTGCCGGGGGCGCCCCAGCCGGCGGTCAGGTCACTCCTGGCATGCTCAAGCAGCTACCCGCATCGCTGCGCGACGCCTACCAGGCCGCGATCACCAGCGGGATCCACCAGGTGTTCCTGTGGGGCGGGGTGATCGCCCTGGTCGCGGTCGTCGCCGCCTGGGCCATCCGGGAGGTTCCGCTGCGCGGCACAGTCACCACCGCACAGGTAGCGCCGTGAGGCCTCCGGTGAGCAGGTCGCCGCGGACCTGGAGTTGGTCGAGCGGGACAGCCAGCTCGAGGGTGGGAAACCGCTGCGGGAGCGCGGTGAAGACGGCCTGGAGTCCGACGCGGGCCAGGCCTGCGCCGATGCAGAAGCGGGGACCGTGCCCGAAGGACAGGTGTGGGTTGGGAGTGCGGGTGATGTCGAACCGGTCCGGGTCGGGAAGGCGGCGGGGTCACGGTTTGCGCCGACATTGGTCACCAGCACCGCGTCGCCGGTGCGGATCTTCACCCCGGCAATGTCGATGTCATCGTGGGCGTAGCGGGGTAACCCGACGCCGCCAGGGGCGGCTACCCGCAGGATCTTCTCGACTGCGCTCGCGACCAGCTCGGATCCTGGCGCAGGGCGTCACGTTGGTGGCGGCGTTGCCCGAGGGGCCGCCGAGGATCGCGGCATGCGAGATCCGGGCGGCGTTGTCCGGATCGGGGTGCGATCGACCGAGCGTGAGTTCAGCCAACAGCGCCTTGGCCTCGGCGTAGCCGGTGACCGGCCAGGCGACGTCCCCTGCGGGGGTGCGGACCGGGGTGACGGGCGCGCTGGCTTGCAGGGTGCGAGCCAGTGGTGCGATGGCCAGCACGTCAGGCCGTTGAAAGGGCAGGCGGGGCAGGTTTTCTCTGATCAGCGTGTACGTCCTCGGCTGGTTACGCGGTGGCGGTGAAGGGCCGCGGGGTCCGAAAAAAGACGGCGGCGAAGCAACGGGGAGATCGCCAGCAGCGTGGCAGAAGGAATCAGGAAGCACCACTGGTATATCGGTCTGGTGGCCCGGAGCTCCCCGCCGCTTTCGCACAGCATCCTGCTCAACGGTGCCGTCGACGACCACACCGAGATCGATTAGTTCGCCCTGTTGGGGATCGAGAAAGCCGTTCCTGGTGAGGCGTGTTGCAATCCCCTCTTCGACCGCTGAATTCCTTCTGTTCACCTTCGGGAGGCAGCGTCCCCCCGATCGGCATGGTCTCGGTGCCGTAGCTTCGGGATTCCGGGCCGAGACTGTCGGTGTGGGGTTGTAGCGTGCGGTTCATGGTGGTTCGGCAGTTGGTTCCCGGGGGGTTGGCGCAGGTTGCGCCGGGTCCGGTGCTGGCTGGTGTGCTGGCGGGGATTGAGTTGTCGCGGTTGTCGGGTTATGACTGTGTGGAGGTGCTCAAGGCGCGGTATCGGCAGTTCAATCATGAGCGGGCCCGGTTGATGGCCACCATGGTCGAGCCCGACGACGAGAGCCACGGATCCGCCGATGAGGACAGCGGACCCGATATTGGCGATCGGCCCGACTGCGGCGACGGACCCGAAGACCGCGGCGGGGCCGCTGAGGACGGGCGCGCGGCAGATGAGTCGGCACAGCGCAGCCCAGCGGCCGCGGGGTTGGAGTTGCGGGTACGACTGTCCACCCTGCTCGGGCGCGATCAGTATCCCGCTGAGCTCGCTGGCTGGGGCCCCGTGCACGCCGAGCTAGCCCGGGACCTCACCAGCACCCTGGGCGGCGCGCAGTGGCGCTTCGCGATTACCGACGAGCGCGGGCAGCTGAGCTACTGCGGGATCACCCGAGCCCGGCCCACCGACACCCCCACCCGGATCTCGGCCTGCCGCGCGATCGTGGAGCTGGCCGTCCCCCTCGCCACCCTGCGCGCCCTGGCCGAGCAGCCCACCGAGCTGGGCGCCTGGGCCCCTGTCGTGACCGACCTCCTCGACCAACTCGCCCGAGGCACGGCCGATCAGGACCGCGACACCCATCGGCGCAGCCCCGGTACCGCGCTAGGCCGCTATCTGGAAGCCCGGGACCGGTCCTGCATCATGATCGGCTGCCGCGCCCCGGCCCGCACCGCGGACAAAGACCACACCCGCGACCACGGTCACGGCGGACCCACCACCGGCGACAACCTCGGCGCCGCTTGCCGACATCATCATCGGCTCAAGCACCAGGGCGGGTGGCGACTGCACCAACCGCAACCCGGTCACTTCCATTGGAGAGGGTTAGCATGTGACACACTCTCGCCATGACGGATGAATCCCCCCGTATCGCTGCGATCTACGCGCGGATCAGCAACGACAAGACCGGCGCGGGGCTGGGCGTGGAGCGCCAGGAGGTCGACTGTCGGGCGTTGGCCGAGCGGCTGGGTTGGATCGTGGCCGAAGTGTTCAGCGATAACGACCTGTCTGCCTACTCGGGCAAGCCGCGCCCGCGGTACCGGGCGATGCTCGACGCGATCCGGGCCGGGCGGATCAACGCTGTGCTGGCCTGGCACACCGACCGGTTGCACCGCTCCCCGATCGAGCTGGAGGACTACATCTCGGCGTGCAACGACGGCCGGGACGTGCCGACGCACACCGCGACGGCTGGGCCGTTGGACCTGTCGAGTCCGTCCGGGCGGATGCTGGCCCGCACCCTGGGCACCTTGGCCCGGTATGAGAGCGAGCACCGTGGGGAGCGGGTGGCGGCGGCGGCCTTGCAGCGCGCGCGGGCCGGTCGCCGCTCGGGTGGTCCGCGACCGTTCGGTTACGAGGACGACGGGGTGACCGTGCGGGAGCCCGAGGCCACCGCGGTGCGCGACGCCGTGGAGTCGGTGCTGGCGGGTGCGTCGCTGCGGTCGGTGGCGCGGGACCTGAACACAACCGGGCTAACCACCAGTATGAAAGCCCGGGCGTGGGACGCGCACGCGGTGCGGGCGCTGCTGCTCAAGGCTCGCAACGCCGGGTTGCGGCAGCATCAGGGGCGGGTGATCGGCCCGGCGAACTGGCCCGCGATCGTGCCCGAGGAGCAGTGGCGGGCGGTGGTGGCGATCCTGACCGATCCGTCTCGGCGGACTAGCCCCTCCGACGCTCGGGTGAGGTGGTTGGGGTCGGGGCTGTATGTGTGTGCGGGGTGTGAGCGACCGTCGCTGCGGGTGTCAACCGCTGGGCGGGGCACCCCGTGCTACCGCTGCCCCGGGCAGCGCGGCACCACCGGGCACGTGGTCCGCACGGCCGGGCCGCTGGACGCCTACATCGAGGCGATCATCGTCGAGCGGCTGTCCCGCCCGGACGCCATCGAGCTGCTGCGTCCCGCAGCGCCCGAGGTGAACTTGTCGGCACTGCGCGCCACCGCCAACGCCACCCGCGCCCGGCTGACCGAGATCGCCGAAATGCTCGGCGATGGTGAACTGACCCGGGCCGAGGCACAGATCGCCCGGACCCGGGCCACAGCTCGGCTGGAACGCGCCGAAGCTGAGATCACTGCGGCGACCGCCACCAGCCCACTGGCCGGGATTGTCGACGCCCCGGACCCCGCTGCGGTGTGGGCCGGGCTGGACGTCGGCCGACGTCGCGCGGTGCTCGACTGCCTGATGACGGTCACCGTGCTGCCCATCACTCGGCCGGGGCCCGGGTTCGATCCGGGCACCGTGCGGATCGACCCGAAGTAGACGTGATCGAGACCCATGACTAGCCGCCAGATGAGCGGCGTGTCGCACGGCCGCACACACGCAAACGCGGTCCGCATGGGTCCGGGGCGGCCGTGTCACTGAGCCATCTGCGGGTGACCCGGGGGCCGTCCCACTGTCCCGCCAGGTCTGGTCTGAGACAGACGCGGTGGGACAGGTTCTGAATGGCTGCTGACGTGCGGAAAGCGCATTGGAATGAAGGCTGGGACGGGGGGCTGAGGACCGTCCCAGCCGACCCCAACTGCTTCCCGGACAGGCCTACGCAGTCGATGACACTCGACGCCGGGACGGGACACCCTTGGCCGTGCCAAGTTGGCGGACACGTCACCTTCCGGCGCGTTGGGTGGGGATGGTGGTGGACCGGCACAGCCGGCAGTAGCCCGTTTCCGGGATCGACCAGGGCTGCGGGCAGGATGTCCGCGCCGCACAGGGACCGGTAACGGCCCGTGGCCTGCCGGCCCGCGGCGGCGGCATCCGGTGTCAGCAGATGGGTGTCGCCGGTACGAATGTCCACCATCCCTCTTGGTCGCGCCACCGGGTGGCGGTGTCGGCGCAGCTTGCTGTGTTTGCCCATCGGGGATTCCTGCGCCTTCGTTGGTTCGGGGCCCGGGTCACCACCGGGAGGCCGGTCCGCCGGGGGAACGAACGGCCCTCAACCGGGTGGTGGCCGGGGGTAATTTGGGGTCGTGAAACACCATCGTTAGAGGGTTATTCACGAGCACTGATAAATGATAGATTGAGTCGTCGCACGGCGCGCCTACTTGGGCGACGGTCCGCTTCTCGGAAGAATTGGGTTACCACGCTCAATTCGAAAGAAGCGGACCGTCGAGAATGTACCATACCACAGGGTTGACCAAG
>JRHI01000728.1_pt1 | contig 33518 bp, 28 predicted proteins | sample 215371 | NCBI WGS metagenome assembly JRHI01 (sample SAMN02929681, study PRJNA255918) | sediment metagenome | biome: cave system; feature: Ice Cave; material: Sediment; isolation source: sediment from deep within a dark volcanic ice cave with no known source of... ...
GCACGCCGCCAGCGTTTATCCTGAGCCAGGATCAAACTCGCCATCCAAATGGTGTATTGATACCCATCCTTCCCAGTGATGGAATGGGGGTTCAAGTGCATTGTGAAGCTGCCTCCGCCACGCGTTCGGTCTGCAACGCGCAGCGGGGCAGGAGTTGCGATCCAGGCCAAGCTTGTTTGTTCCTTGTAAAACACTTGGCTGTTCGCAGATTACGTCCATGCATCTTGCTGCACCCTACCTGCGTAGGGCGCGGCAGACCATGAACGCAGTGACAGGAACTGCTTGCGTGTTTGCTTGTGTGTGTCTTTCGTTGCTCAGATGAGCCCTCCTGGCTGGAAGGCGCCATCCAAGCGCAGTTGCTGTATGTTGTTCTGCTTTCCACTCTTCAATTGTTCAGGTACGCATCTGGCGGGAGAGCAAACCCAAAGGTCGGTCGCTGGTCACGGACCAGTCTACTCCCATAACACGGTGTCTTCGTTCGTTCGTGTGTCGCGCTGGGCATCCGTCCGTGTAACACGGGTGTCTGCAGCGCTAGCGGTAGTATCGCATATCTGTCGCGTGTTGTCAAGAGGAGGAGGACCCCTCTTTTCTCGTCTCCGCTCAAGTCACTGCTTCCTTGCTGCCTCTCGCTCGCTCAGTCTCACGAGGAGACGCTGCACTCGCTCGCGTTCGCTTGACCCCACAAAGGGGACAAAGCACTCGCACGAGGTGAAAGGCTCTGGGAAGAACTGATCCCTGAGGAGGCCACATAAGCGTGACNTATGAACCGCTCTCCCAATCAGACAGGAGCACCCAGCGTGCAAAACATGTCAGGTGATTGTCTTTTTGGTGACTGGGGCATTCTCTCACATGAGGGATGGGTTGTCAAGGGGTTTTTTCTGAATTTTTATAAAATTATAAAAATTCGTTTTTTTAGGAGGAGAAACACCTCGTTGTACTTGACGAATGGCTGACTTATACGTTGTAATAGCTATAGCCGCGCTTATTTCAGCGGAATGTAGTTTTAAGCATAGCAACAAAGGAGTTTTTTATGGCAGGTATACGCAACGTTATTTCGACATTGCTGGATAACGGCGAAGAAGTTATGGGACCCGAAATACTGCTCTGGCACTATCCAGAGAATAACATTTTGAATGGTTCGCTATTACCAGTGATCCTGTAGTGCAGCAATTGCAATTGCTACTAACAGGGTATGGTTATAACTTTTATAGCTCTGTGAATCAAGCGCGAGCCGATGATCTGCTGGTGCGAGAACGCGCCAGCTATCACCTGGCGCAAGCGCTAGACATGTTGTCGACCTTGCGCGGAGAGTACCAGCGCCGCTTTATTCCACCGCTCACCCGTGCCAATCCTGATCCACCTCAGGAAGCGCTGGCACAGGTACGAGAGATAGAAGCAGCAAAGCAGGCTCTCTCCAATAGGGAAACAGCTATTCGCGCTATGGCAGTACCCTCACAGGATCGTATCTGGTGGCGCTTCCGTCAGGAAGTGCCGCTGTTGCATCAGTTGCTACAATTCGATCTCAACCTGCTGCGCGCTAGTGAACAGGTCTACCAGTATGTGCTGCAACTTACTCCCGACAACTGGAACAACCAGGTCATTCTGTCTTTGCGTCAAATGACACAGCAGTTGACGCAAATCGCGCGCGAGCGTGAACGCTTTTTATTGCTGCCAATGTGATAGCGCATGAAAGGACAATTGGCTATGCCTCAGCTTGTCAAGGTACCGATGTAGTCACCTGGCAGCGTGCAGCCATTGTAGAGCCTGCCTAAAAGCTGCTCCTGGTTTGATACTACAACGTGGCCTGATGCACAGGTCATAGTGAGTGCGCGCGCTCCCATCGGAAGGTCCTGACGCAGCGGCTTGGGGCGATTGTTGCTATCTCGTACCCCCATTGGCCAAAAGGCTCCTTGACTGGAAAAGTCCCTGCCACTAAAGTAGAAGAACGGCACTTTATAACGCGTGGTTGTTTCTACATCAGTAATCAGCGTTAAGATATGGGAGACCGCTACGACATAGGCACTTGAAGAGTCAATGCCACAACCAAAGATACAACCTGTGCCTTCAATAACCCACAAGTGTTTTCCTAGTGCGCCACTATTCAAATCAACGCCAAACTGCTGCGCCCAGAAGGAAAACAGGCCATAGAGGCTGTTGGTCGCCTGCGTGGGATAGCCATTGTGCCAGCTATCGATCAGGCCGATAATCTGGGAACGCCAGTTCCAGTTCCCACCTGGATGAACAGAAGTATTCATAGCCGTCTGCATTTCATCAAGATAGTGTGCCTGGCTCACTAATCCCTGGTAGTCGATTCCACCCACGCGCGGGTCATTTGAACCAATGATGACAGGGATTTCAGGACGGACCGCGTGCATTGCTTGCTGGCACAGATCAAAGAATCTGGCAAAGATTGACGGGGGAACACCCATGTTATACTTTCCCGTCTTCATCTGCTCATTGCCACACTGCACCGCATCAGCTCCTGCCCTCGCCACGTCATTCATGATCTTCATATCATAGAGGCGCTCATCCCTGGCCCACTGACACAGAGAGAGCATCACTCGCACCCCTATACTATGAAACCTTGCTATGCTCATCTTCAGCGTATCCCCACTGGGACCGCTGCTGAGGCAAGTGACATAGCTTACTCGCACCCAGGGAATATCGCTAAAAGGTTTTTCCGTATCAGCTACAATACCCAACACCGCCGCTGGTGAGACCACCGGTGGGTAGGTTGTAGTTCCCGTTACGCCTGGCGTATTCCCTGGCATGGCTGGTGTAGGCGTTGAGTGTATTGCCGACCCTGGCTGCTTTATCGTTATAATGTGATACGAGAATGCAGCCAGAAAATAACTCCCTACCAGCACCAGCAGAAACACTACCAGGGAACTCGTCTTTACATGTTTGAATGGGTTCACGTTCTTACTACACGCCTCTCAACTTTCCAGAATACCAACGTAGTTACCTGGCAAATTACAACCACCGTAGAGCCTGGCTAAGAGCTGCTCCTGGCTTGATACAGTAGCATATCCTGAGGGGCATGACATGCTCAGCGTACGCGCACCCATCCACAGATCCTGTCGTAGCGGCTTGGGATGGTCATTAAGATTGCGTATTCCCATCGGCCAGAATGCTCCCTGACTATAAAAGTCTTTAGCGCTAAAGTAGAAGAACGGCACTTTGTAGCGCATAGATGTCTGTACGTCGGTGATGAGCGTCAGGATGTGGGAGACTGAAACATCGTAGGAATCGGTGGCAATACCACAACCAAAGATGCACCCGGTACCCTCAATCACCCAGAGATGTTTCCCTAATGCACCACTACCCGCATCAACACCAAATTGCTGTGCCCAGAAGAGAAATAGATAGTAAAGGCTGTTGGTTGACACAGAGGGGTAACCATTGTGCCAGCTATCGATCAAGCCGATAATTTGGGAGTGCCAGTTCCAGTTCCCTCCTGGATGAACGGAGGTATTCATGGCGTATTGCATGGCGTTGAAATAGCTCACCTCATCGTAAAGAGGAGCATAGTCAGATCCTCCCACGTGAGGATCATTCGACCCAATAATAATAGGAATTTCAGGACGAACCGCGTGCATCGCATGCTGGCATAGGTCAAAGAATTTGGCAAAGATCGCCGGAGCAACCCCCATGTTGTAGGGTCCAAACTTCATTTGCTCATTGCCGCACTGCACCGCATCGGCTCCTCCCTGAGCAGCATCATTCAAGTATTTTGTGTCATACAGCCGCGTATCTCTGGCCCATTGACATACTGAGAGCATTACTCGCACCCCAATGCTATGGAATTTTGCTATGATTGTCTTCAACACGGCTCCGCTGGGGGCACCCTGGAGACAGGTGACATAGCTTACTCGTACCCAGGGGATACCCGTAAACGGACGGGTAACGTCAGCCACGACCCCCAATATCCGTGATGGTGAGACAGTCGGCGGGTAGGTTGGAGTCGGATCTGGCGTAGGCGGTATTGGGGTAAATGTAGGAGTCGGAGTGGGCGTCGGGGTATGTTTTGGCGTCGGCGTCGCCTTTACGCTGACAGCTTGCGACCCACAAGCTGTCAGCAATATACTCATAAGGGCAATTGACGCCAGTATGATCATTGATTTTCTCTTCACATGTTCTTGCATTTTCATATGTGTGCACAATCTCCAAAAAATATCTATTAATATGTACGGGCAGGGCTTGCCCCTGCCCTGCGAGTCCCTGCCCCTATTATAGTAAACTCATTTACCTATACAAAATTCACTAAATATTCTATCCAACAGGTCGTCGCTAGCCGTCTCCCCCGTAATCTCACCCAGCGTATCGTAGGCCACGCGCAGGTCAATGGAGACAAAATCCAGCGGCAGACCCTGCTCAAGGGGTAGAAGCGCAGCTCGCAAATGTTCGGCAGCGCGGCGCAGCGCTTCCTGGTGCCGCGCATTGGTAACCAGTACGCTAGAACTGTGTAATGTTTTGCCAGCCAGTACCAGGTCGGCTATCGTCTCCTCAAGTGCTGGCAATCCCTGGCCCGTCAAAGTGGATGTATTCACAATCGGCGCAGCAGACCATAAATGACGCAGGTCTTCGTGTTCCACTAGTTGTTCACGATCCGCTTTGTTGACCACGACAATTACTGGCCTGGAAGTACTAGTACTTGCAACCGATCCGAAACCCATCATGCGTAACTCGTCAGAAACGTACCGATCCTGTTCGGTCAATTTCTCGGATCCATCAAAGACTAGAAGCACGACGTCGGCACTTTCGGCGGCGGCACGACTGCGTTGCACACCAATTTGTTCAACCGGATCACTGCTCAGAGTGATGCCCGCGGTATCGATGAGATGCAGCGGAATACCGCGCAGGTTTGCCACTTCTTCGACGGTATCGCGTGTGGTCCCTGCGACAGGTGTGACAATGGCGCGCTCGGAACGCAAAAGGGCATTGAGCAGGCTGGATTTGCCGACATTTGGCCGACCGATGATAGCGGTGCGCAGTCCCTGCCGATAGAGGCGTCCTTGTTCTGAACCCGCGAGCAAGGCATCTACCTGCTGCTGTGCAATAACAACCATTGGCATAAGTTCCGCAGACTGGGGTGTCGGTACATCATCTTCAGGAAAATCAATACTGGCCTCGATACGCGCCACGACAGCGAGGATGGCATGACGAGCCTCCTGTACCTGGGAGGAGACACGCCCTTGCAGTTGCTGCATCGCCAGGCGTTGACCGGCTTCCGTCTGTGCCCCTATCAGGTCCATCACCGCCTCCGCCTGTGTCAGGTCGAGTCGCCCGTTGAGAAAGGCACGCAGGGTAAACTCGCCAGGATTGGCCATACGCGCTCCCCGTGCCAGCACTAAACGCAAGATGCGTTGCAGCACAAGCGGCCCCCCATGCCCCTGAATCTCCACCACATGTTCACATGTGTAAGTGCGGGGAGCGTTCATGAAGGCTACCAGTACCTCGTCAACTATTTCCTCTGTGGCTGGATCAACGAGATGTCCATAAGTGAGTAAGTGTGAAGGAGGGAGGTCTGTACGTCCTCCCGGCTGTCGAAAAAGGGGCTGTACCAGGGGAAACGCTTCCATCCCACTCACTCGGACTACACCGATACCACCTACGCCAGACGGCGTCGCTATTGCTGCAATCGTGTCATTCTGCATATGGCGATTATACAATAGGGGTCAACAGAGCGCTTTTTTTGATTCTCCATCCTTCCAGGTGATGCGTAGGGGCGCAATTCATTGCGCCCGTGGACAGAGACGGAGAACTCTTTCTTGCGTTCCTTCCCTGCTCGCTCGACAGCCTTCAGCGCGCTCCATTACTCGCTATCTTCAACATCCGCTGTTCGTGTGTGTAGTCTTGTTGGCAGTTCTTTTGACAGTTTATAGCCTGAAAAAAGCTATGAATAGTCTAGTTAGTACAGCTACATTAAACGGTGAAAGTGCTCACACGCCATGCCCTGTGATTTCCTCATGTACTCTGGCTTCTTCAGGGGGAAGCTTGCCGATCAGGAGTGAGGGGTTTATAAGATTGGACATTCAATACTATGCCCCCAACAAGCAGAGAGAGGATTTCTTCTCTTTGCTTGCCTGTTTTAAGAAAACGTCAAAAGAATTCTATACGCAAAATAACATTAAAATGAGATACTTGAGACTATTTGTTTTTTAAATCAGCAAATACTAAAGGCTAATATCATTTTTATAGCTAATAGCAGGGGAATAGGGTATACTTTGAGAGGATGCTCAAGTGATTCCATCGCAAGCGACCCCTGCCATAGTGTATGGTAGAGGAACTGAGATGTGAGTTCGCTTCGATTGCCCTTCAAGCAGGGGATAGCAATGAGAGTCGTGACAAGACTCATTCGGTAGTTGAAACAAAAGGAAACATGTATGCAAGAACAGGGAAAGCAGCAAATTATTCCGGTCAAAGTCTACCGAACAGACGCGCGTTTGATGATCGCCGCTCCGATGGCTGGGATGGAGCCCGAGAACATTCTGGTCGAAGTTACCAACGATGATCGCCTCATTCTCCATGGAGACCAGCGCGGCATGCTCAAGGAGGTCAAGGAGTTACTTCTCGATGAATGGAGTGTTGGAGTCTATTACCGCGAACTCGCACTTCCTGTTCCGGTCAATGCCATGTGTGCTAATGTCACCTATGGTAATGGTGTGCTGATGGTGACATTACCCATCAGCGACCAGACTTCTCCCGCACGATTGACGCTCGAACGCATCACTCCTACTCATGGCGAGCACAAAGGCAACGCTGGCCACCAAGTCACCTGCGTTCAGACATGACCGTACAGTACATGCACGTTCCACCATCGTTGACAAACGTGCTGCTCGTGCGCAAGCATGAACTACGTTAGACTGGAGGATAGCATCATGAGAGGAACTTCGGCAGGAGAGACCCTGGCGCAGCAGAAGCTGTTAGCCTTTGAGCAACTGCAACCTGAATTTGAGGCAAGTTTTCACTTCGTTCAGCACATGCACGGACAGCGTCGCTTCGCCGCTTTATCGGTGGCTGAGACAGTCTCCTATCTTCATGCCCTCTGGGTCTGTGAATGCAAGGAACGTATCCTGAGTGTGCATAAGAACATTGGACGCTATGAGGGCAAATATTGCCTGGACCTCTTACGCGGTTGGCAAGAGGGCAAGACCGCGGCGGTGGTGGCGTTCCTCCAGCGCAAATTGGATGCTCTTTCTTTTGCTGAAATCATGCACCAGATAGAGGAAGCGCAAATCGTGCGCCATGCCGGCGATGGTATGCTGCTGCGTCTCGTGCATGGTCGCCTCGTCTTACTCAACCGGGGGATGAATCTGCTGCAAGCCTTAGACGGCATCTTTGCTTTGTCAGAGGAAGATCTGTTGCGGGAGGTACATATCGCCTGTAGCAACTATGGGCACACTCCCAGCCAGATCGAGCAGCAACTGGCCGAGGTGGACGATCCGCTCTTCTCCTATGCCCCCCATCAGTTCCTGGCCGAGCGGAACATGTTGGTGATGAATACGCTTGGAATGAACGTTATGATAGTGCCTACCGATCTGCCCGGCGAGCGTTCCTGGAAGGTTGTTGCACCAACGGAACCCTTGCGCCCCTTTGCGGAGTCTGTGATCAGAGGCTATCTGGAACTGCTTTCACCCACCATGACTAGTATGCAGAAACAGGAGCAGGATCACTTCACACCAGCAACTCGTGAAGCCATTCACAAGGCTCAATATGAGGCCGTTCGCATGAATGTCGAGGAGGTCACTCCCGAACACCTCTTCCTTGGGATACTTGCCCAGGACGGTGATGGAGTCGTGGAGACATTCAGCATGCTGAGATTGGATCAAGAGGTGCTTCGTAAGCAGGCAGCGACTATTTTCCCTTCCCACAGTGATACCGGGAAAGGAGATGCGAAGAGCATACCGTTGTCTAAAGAAGCGCAAGCCTGTCTCGAGTGGGCCATCTCTTTTGCAACGAACCTGCACGTTCCAAACGTCCAGCTAGAGCATGTGCTGCTGGGGAGTGTGCGCCATCAGCATCTGCAACCGCTCCTGGCGTTGTTCCTGATCAATGCAGGCAGCATCCTCCCCTCCTATGTGACAGAGCGTTCGGGGCTAGCCTACACAGCCACGATGGATCAGCTTATCACGTCAAGAATTCGCCGGCGGAGCGTGCTGCGTTCCAACGATGGTGTTTCCAGCAGCATCCTCAGCAGTTTCGAGCGTCCTGCCCTCACCTTCTCCGATATTGTGGGGTTTCATGAGGTGAAGCGGGAACTGCACGAAGTGATTGACTTTCTCAGGAACCCGCAACTCGTGCGACAGGATGTGCGCTCGACCCTTTATGGGCTGCTCCTGGTTGGCCCTGCTGGCAATAGTCGGACGCTCATCGGACAGGCCATAGCCGGTGAAGGGGCTGTTCCTCTGCTCTCGCTCTCCATCCCCGCCCTTTTTGAGATGGCAAGCTCTGCGAGTGATGACCACACCGAGATATTCGGCCCTGTTCGTTCGCCTCACGAGTCGGGCCAGGCTGAAAAGGAGATGATAGCTCAAAGCGGGCGTCGCATGATCCATGACCTCTTTGAGCAAGGGAAAAAGGCATCTCCGTGTGTCATGTACATTGACACGCTTGATGCGTTAGCAAGACCTGAGATGCGAGACGTCTGTCAGCAGTGGCAGAGCCAACTACGGATCGAGATGAGTGGATGCGACAATCGTCCAGCGATGGCAGTTATAGCAACGATAAGCCGACATGGGCAGATCGAACAGTCGCTGTTGTTACCAGGTTGCTTTGATCATACGGCGACCCTCGATGGAACGGTCACAATGCCTTTTGAGGCAGGGCTTACCATATGTTCTGCCTGCCAACAGGAGGTTCCTGCGCACTGGAAGTATTGTGGGTTCTGTGGGGTCGCTTTAGCAAGAGCCTGCCCACACTGCGGTGCAAGGTGTCCAGATGTGAAGGGCGTATCCTTCTGTCCTGAATGCGGAAATCAACTGCAAGAGCCTGAAAAGGATACATTGGCATGACAACACAGGAACACGAGAGTGCAGAAACCGAGAGACAACGAGTAGAGAAACGCTTTCAGGATGGTATTGAAGCATACAATGATGGCAAGTTAGCAACAGCAGCAGAGGCTTTTGGCGACGCGGAAAGACGCTTCCGCGTCCTTGGTGCTGTGAAGCAGGTAGGCGATAGCCACACCTTGCTTGCCGACGTGCAAAGGCAAAGTAACCAGTTAGAACAGGCGGTAATCAGTTATCAGCGGTCAGTGAAGTCGTATCGGGACGCTGGTAGACCACTGAACGAGGCGAGTAGTACACTTGCCATGGGCCATGTCGAACGACAGCAGTCCCAACTCGATAAGGCACAGGATGCCTATCTACGGGCCCAAAACATCTATCGAGTACAGCAAAACATGCCAGGTCTGGGACATGCGGCTCTGGCATTGGGGCATATTGCGTTGCAACGAGGCAATATAGCGTATGCGACAGAGCAGTATCAAGAAGCTCTTCGTGATTTTCATGAGGCACATGATCCCATCAATGAGGCTGATGCCAGTTGTAGTTTGGGAGATGTTCAACGTTTGGCGCGACATTTTTCAGAGGCGGAGGCAGAATACAAGCACGCCCTGCAAGTGTATCGTACTCACAAGGAAAACTTCAGCATCATTGATGCATTGACCGGTCTCGGTCGCATCTATCTTGAAGAGGAGCAGTGTGAGAAGGCCGCAAACACTTTTGCAGAGGCGTTCAATCTTTCCCAGACGATCGAGTATGCATTGGGACAAGCAGATGCAACCCTTGGACTAGCAGAAGTCTACGTGCTACAAAGTCGTGTTGACCAGGCATTGACTGCAGCAGCATCCGCATTACAGCTCTATACAGACGAGCACAATGCACTGGGCGTTGCTCATGCCAGCCACATCCTGGGCGAGATTCGTTTGCAACGTGGACAACTTTCCTATGCCACCTCGCTCATGGAACACGCACAGCGTACGTATATGGCGGCTGCCTATCAGGTCGGTTTGGCAGAAACAGCAGCGGGTTTGGGCGAAATTCAGCAACGGCGCGGCTTCCCGGAGCGTGCGGTGCAGGTGCTCCAAGAGGCATACAGGCAGGCACACGCCCTCCATAACCGGAGGGTCGCAAACAGAGCACTGCTCAGCCTGGGAGATATCTATCGTCAACAGGGTCAGATTGGACAGGCAAAGGACGCCTATAGTGATGCAAGAGTATATGCGGAAGAACTCGGTGAGCCTGGGGGCGCACATGGAATAGCTGAAGCAGAAGTACGTCTCGCACGTCTCGCCATTTTTGCGGGCGATATGAAGGATGCAGACAAACATCTTATAGCGGCAACAAACGCCGTGGAGAAGAGTCAGCGAGCGGGACAGGTCGCCGCGTTCGCCGCAATTGTGCAGGGTCAGTTGTCCTTGACAGAGGGAGACTTTGCGCTGGCAGAGACTCGCTTTCAGGCCGCACGCGACCAGGCTCAGGCACAACAAGAACCACTCCTCGCTGCCGAAGCTCTATTAGGCATGGCACAGGTGAAACTAGGGCGCGAAGAGTTAGCACTAGCATATAATCTCTTCTTAGAGGCAGGGCAGCTTTTCCAAAGGGTTGAGAGTACTGATGGCGATGGCTATGCGATCCTGGGTATGGCTCAGGTTAGACTTGGACAAGAGTCATGGGATGAGACGATTGGCAAGAGCGGGGTAGCGGTCACGCGCTTCAATCAATGTGGTGATCACATTGGGCAGGCAGTTGCTCTGCTGACGTTGGGGCTGGCCTTCCGTGGTAAAGAAGATTTCAAGCAGGCGTTGTTCAATTTTGAGGAGGCACTCAAACGGTATCACCAGCAGCAGCAGCCATTGGGTATCGCTGATACGTATGCAGCATATGCCAGCATTTTCTTGCTGTGTGGCGATGTGGAGCGAGCCAGGAACGAGCAGACCAGGGCGATTACACAGGTTGAACGTGTGATGAACAGTCTGAGCACACTGCAACAATGGGGTATGTTCTTGCGCCAGTATGCCGAACTGTACGCGCAGACCGCTATCACCGATATACGACGCAACCAGGACGAGCAAGCGCGAACATTGCTTCAGAACGTGGCACGCCTCACTGGGCCGCAAGCACTGACGCGCCATTTGCAGGTATACATAGATGCAATGCCTACAAGCGGCGAGGATTTGACCGAGGAAGAACGACGCTCAAATACGAATCTGGTCAGGCGCATCAGATACGTACTCAAAGGCTTATGAAATCCTCTCTCGCCTTCAAATGGGGAATTCTTGTCCTTATAGCAAAGAACGCTTTCAGATCATCCATAGATGATTGGATGCATCCCCAGCGCGAAATACAGGAACATCAGAAAGTCATAAAAAGTACCTGAAAAATCACAAGGTCTGTAGTACAATAAGTAGTAGCTGGGTTTTACCAGCATAAGTCAGTAATACCAGGATACAGACATCAGTATTATACTCCAAATGGTAAAGGGTAATGCTGGAGATTAGCTAAAGATTTTTCTCGTCCATTATTTGATGGTGTATTCAGGGTATGGCTCATACCCTGAATACACCATCAAAGTTGTGCGGGATCAATTGCCTTGCTCCATACCGTGCAGCCTTTACTCTTTCGCACGAGGTTCGTCAGAAACACCATCACTCCTGGATGTCTCATGCTCTGGCTCGTCTTCTGGCACATCCTCGGCGAACACGCGGCTGGCCAGTATATCCTCAGCCTCAATGGTCATCAGATCTACCCTAGAAATTCTACCCCCCTTGACAAAGATGCGGTTGGCCTGGCGCAAGCGCGCCCGGTCTAGCGCATTACGCACACTGCGCGCGTTGGCGAAACGGGGCATGAGCATACGTTTCGTGAGATAGGCTTCAAACGCTTTGAGTGCCTCTGGACTTAAACGGTACATAAACTCCGCTAGCATGAGCTGTGCAATAGCTAACAACTCATCAATGGAGTAATTCGGGAAATCCAGGTGGTGTGCAATGCGCGAACTGATGCCCGGGTTAGACTGGAAGAAAGTCTCCATGCGATCCTTGTAGCCCGCCAGAACGACGACGAGATCTTCGCGATGGTTCTCCATGATCTGCAACAGGATCTCGATGACTTCCTGCCCATAATCCCGTTCATTTTCCTGGCGGTAGAGGTAGTAGGCCTCGTCTATGAAGAGCACACCACCCATCGCCCGCTTGAGGACCTCTTTGGTTTTGGGAGCTGTATGGCCGATGTATTGGCCAACCAGATCATCGCGTGTCACTGCTACCAGGTGCCCTTTGCGTACATAGCTGAGTCGGTGCAAGATCGTTGCCATGCGCATGGCCACCGTCGTCTTGCCGGTGCCTGGCGGGCCAGTAAAGGACATGTGCAAAGAAGGAGGCTGTGCCGTCAGCCCGATGCTCCGCCGCATCCTATCAACCAGGAGCAAAGCGGCGATCTCGCGAATGCGCGTCTTGACGGACTTAAGCCCCACCAGCTCCTCATCAAGCTTCTGCAGCACCTCCATCACCTGAGTCTCCTGCAGCACGCTCGACACATCCACACTCGCATCATCAGGAATGTCGATGGCTGGATTCGCTCCAATGCCAGATCCCCCAGTTTGTATAGGTGGGATCATGAGAACCGCTCTCCCTTGGGCTTGTCGGTTGCATAGCTATGCAGCGTATAGCGGATCACGCGGTCATGCGTCTCTTGACGAGACAGGCCAAAGCCAGGATCATGGGTCGGTCGGTTCACGATAAAGGAGATGGCGATGGTCTGACGCCCCTTCGTGCGGTCATAGGCACCTACCCGGATATAGTGATGCGGGTAGGCTCTACGGCATTCATTGATCTCATACAGAATCGCAGCCGCATCCTTCAAGTCAAACATCGGTAGTCCCCACATCTCCCAGTAGGAATTGCGCGGATGGGGATCGTCGGTGAACTCCACATTAATAGGCCAGTCTTTGTCCAGGCAGTACTGTACCTGCATACGGATCTCGTCGTCAGTCAAAGTCGGCAGAAAGGAAAACGTTCCTTGCGTAAGATGAAAAGCCATGGCAGTCACTCCTTGAGCTCCTTGGGCGACCCTTGCGGGTCGCCCCTACAACTAATAATTTGGGGTTGGTGTGGCATCAGGTGTGTCGGTCGAGGCGTAGTTGAAGCTAATGTCCTTCCAGAGCTCAAGTGCGGCACGCAGCGGACCACACCACTTCGCAGCCTTCTCCAGGATCTCCGGCCCTTCGTTGAAGTAGTCACGCCCCTCGTTACGTGCCTGAATCATGACTTCTACGGCCACACGGTTTGCCGTCGCACCTGCGGAGATGCCCTCTGGGTGTCCAATGGTGCCACCACCGAACTGGAGCACCACATCCTCACCCAGATAGTGCAGCAACTGGTGCATCTGCCCAGCATGGATCCCACCCGAGGCGACCGGCATGACGGAGGGCATAGACGCCCAATCTTGCCCGAAGAACAGGCCCATGGCCGGATCGGCCTCATACTTCATGCCGAGGAGCGTCTTATAGTAGCCCCTGATCGCCATAGGATCACCCTCTAGCTTTCCAACCACGGTACCAGCATGGATGTGATCGACGCCAGCCAACCGCATCCACTTGGCGATGACGCGGAAGGAAACGCCATGCGTCTTCTGGCGGGTGTACGTGCCATGACCTGCCCGGTGCAGGTGCAGGATCAGGCCATTCTTGCGGGCCCATTTGGACATGGACTGGATCGCAGTGTAGCCAATGGTCAGGTCAATCATGACGATGATACTTCCCAGCTCCCTGGCAAACTCAGCACGCTCGTACATGTCCTCCATCGTTGCAGCAGTGACGTTCATGTAATGCCCCTTGACCTCACCGGTCTCAGCACTGGCCTTGTTGACTGCCTCCATACAATAGAGGAAGCGGTCACGCCAGCGCATGAAGGGCTGCGAGTTGATATTTTCGTCATCCTTCACGAAATCCAGGCCACCGCGGAGCGCCTCGTAGACGACACGCCCGTAATTGCGGGCAGAAAGGCCAAGCTTTGGCTTGGTTGTAGCACCAAGCAGTGGGCGACCGTACTTGTCCAGATATTCACGTTCCATGACGACCCCATGAGGCGGCCCTTGAAACGTCTTCACATAGTGTGGGGGAATACGCATATCCTCCAGCCGTAAGCTCTTCAAAGCCTTGAAGCCAAAGACGTTGCCAATGATGCTGGAGGTCAGGTTCGCGATAGACCCCTCCTCAAACAGATCCAGGTCATAGGCAATGTATGCGATGTACTGGTCCGTGCCAGGAACTGGCACTACCTGGTAGGCTTTGGCCTGGTAATTCTCGTGGGCCGTCAAACGATCGGTCCAGACCACCGTCCAGGTGGCGGTAGATGATTCGCCAGCGACAGCCGCCGCCGCTTCAATAGGGTCTACACCCTCTTGTGGCACAATACGGAATGCGCATAGGATGTCGGTGTCTTTCGGTTCATAGTCAGGCTTCCAATAGCCCATCTGAGCGTAGGGGATAACCCCTGATTTCCAGCGGTTCTTCTGCTCGGGTACGACCTCTATTGTCATGATAGTATCTCCTCACGAATGTATGGAATAACTTTCGTTGAGAAAAGTATAGCATGGCAAATCTATTAGTTGTAGTAGTAGTTTGCTATCGAATCCATAGCATAGACTTTATATATCGAGTTTCCACACCGCGCGCTCCGCGTGTGTTATGCTATTGAGGATGAACATAGGAAAGACAGCCAGTATTGTAGCAATCTATAGGATGATCTCGCTGGAGATCCATCATCAGAAGATCGTCGGCTGCTCATCACCCTGGCGGTTGCTATCAAAGGATGCATGTAAACTCCCATAAAGGAGGCATAAGACGATGCATAGAGCAGGTAGTGCCGATTACGTGATCGGTGTCGACATGGGGACGCAAGGCGTACGTGGTATGGCTGTTGCCAGCAATGGTACTGTTGTTGCTCGTGCTTCTGTGCCGTTGCCGCCAGAAACGCCAGAGACAGGTCCTGCTGGAGTCTTCGAGCAGGATGCAGAGGAGTGGTGGCATGCGACGTGCAGCGTATTGGGCCAGATAGGCGAGAGGCTGGCTACAGCCGGTGTAGCTTCCGACGCGGTGAAGGCGCTGTCCATTGCCGGCACATCGGGCACGTTTGTCCCGCTGGATTCCTCTCACTGTCCGCTACGACCCGCACTCATGTATAGTGATGGTCGCGCTGTGAACGAGGTACAGCGATGCAACAGCGTCTTATCTGATCTTACGGCGAAGCTGGGCTATCGCTTCAATGCATCATTTGCTCTGCCAAAGCTGCTCTGGCTGTGCGAACATGAACCGGAGACCTGGGAGCACACAACCTTGATAGCCCATCAAGTAGATTACATTATTGGGCAACTCACCGGTGTTTGGGGTGTGAGCGATTACACCAACGCTCTCAAGAGCGGCTATGATTTGCTCGCGGAGCACTATCCCTCAAAAATTGCCAGTGATCTCGGCCTATCACTGAAACGCCTGCCGCAGGTTGTGCCTCCAGGAACGCCCATTGGCCCATTGGTGCCATCTATTGCTAACACACTCAGGCTGAGTCCGCGCACATTGGTTGTCGCCGGGTTGACAGACGGCTGTGCGTCGCAGTTTGCCGCTGGGGCTACCGAGCCTGGTGACTGGGTCTCCTCCCTGGGTACCACCTTGACGATCAAGGGGGTGAGCGCTGAACTGGTGAAAGACCCACAAGGACGAATCTATTGCCATCGCCACCCAGAACACGGCTGGCTGCCTGGTGGCGCAAGCAATACAGGTGGCGAGGTTCTGGCTCAACGCTTCCCAGACGCGGACCTTGCAGCCTACGATGCGCGTGCCACTGCGCTTGTGCCAACCTCTTTGCTTGCTTATCCACTGGTGCGGCAGGGTGAGCGTTTCCCATTCGTTGCGCCCAACGCTGAGGGCTTCATCGTTGGTGAGTCTGATCTGATGCAGTTGCATCCTGACCTCGTCTATACCGCCTATTTGGAGGGCGTGGCACTGCTCGAACGGCTTGCGTATGAAGTTGTTACCGAACTGGGGGCACCAGTAGTCGGGCCAATTCGTACGGTCGGAGGTGCGGCGCGTAGCGACCTCTGGCTGCGTATTCGCGCATCTGCCTGTAACAGGCCCTTTATCGTGTCAGTAGTGGCTGATGTCGCGATGGGTGCGGCGGTGCTTGCTGCGGTGGGCCATCTCCACCCCGACTTAAGGAGTGCGACCCAGGCGATGGTCCGGAGTGGCAATGAGGTCATGCCAGATCCTTGCTGGGTTTCAGTCTATGAAGAACGCTATGCTCGCTTCAAAGATGAACTATGCTCACGTGGCTACCTGTCACATAGTGAATAACAAACATTTTGAGGAATCGCAGCAAAAAGGATGAAATGTCTGAACATGGGTCAATCATATCTGCTACAAGCAGAGGGCAAACTGATTTCACGGTGCATCAGCTCACCATATTTCGTACAGTAGCTCATCACCTCAGCTATACGCGAGCCGCTGAAGCTCTCTATCTCTCGCAGCCAGCCGTCACACAGCAGGTCAGAACACTCGAACGGTTACTGGATCTGCGGCTCTTTGCGCGCAGTGGCAGAGGCATCATGCTGACTCCTGCAGGCCAGGAACTGTTGCGTTATACCGAGCGACTGCTTACATTGCTTGCTGAGACCGCCCCTGTAGTGCATAAGATTCACACGCTTGAGCGGGGGAGTATTTTGGTGGGTGCAAGCACAAGTGCTGGCACCTACATGGTGCCATCGTTGCTCGCGGCTTTCCATGCCCACTTCCCAGGAATCCACATCACGCTCATGGTTGCTAACCGTCGCTCCATTGAAGAGCATCTCCTCTCCCATCAGGTAGACCTGGCTATGATGAGCCTCATTGAGCAGCAAGAGCGTTTCGTCGTAGAGTTCTTGATGCCCTACGAATTGGTGGTGGTGGCCCAACCGTCTCACCAACTGCTAGCACGCACCGCGCTTACACCATACGATCTGCAGCAGGAGACATTCCTGCTGCGCGAGCGAGGATCTGGCACTCGGCTGGGTACAGAGCAGTATTTGGCACATGCAGGTATATCTTTACGGACCAGTCTGGAATTGGGTAACATCGAAGCGATCAAGGAAGGTGTGGCCGCCGGCTTGGGGATCGCCGTGCTCTCACGTGAGTCAGTTGCGCTTGAAGTTGCCAATGGGGATCTGGCTTTGTTGGACGTGCAGGGCTTTCCACAGAAACGGCAATGGTACGTTGTCAACTTAAAAGGAAGGAGGCTATCGCGAGCAGCAAACGCATTCCAGCAGTTTCTCCTGCAAAACAGGGTCGGTTCTCAGTAGCCTTGGACGACGTACTCTCTTCACCGCCCTGAATTGCTGCCAGGTAAGATATCATCCGCTCTGTAATCTATATCCACGCAAAAACTCGATGAACTCAGCCGTGCTGCCAATCACGGGCCGCTCAGCAAGACGTGCGATATACCAGCGGCGCTGGATTGGAAAATGTTCCACGTGCAGGATAGCCAGTCTACGATACTGAACTTCGCGCTTCACTGCTACCTCTGAGAGCACGCTCACTCCCAAGCCTGCGGCAACCGCCTGCTTGATTGCTTCAATGTGTCCGAGCACCATGCCAATCTTGAGTGGCATTCCGACAACCTCGAACAATTCTTCCACGGCAGCCCGTGTTCCTGATCCCACTTCGCGCAGGAGGAAAACTTCATCGGCCAGACGAGCCAGCGGTATATGGGTTTGCGTGACCAATATATGCTCAGCCGAAGAGATCGCTACTAATGGATTAGCAAGGAATGGCTCGAGCACCAGCCCATCGACAGCAGGCGGGCGGCCAGCTATCACAAGATCAACCTCCCCTGCCAGCAAATAAGAGCGAACGTCAGCTCGATTGGCCACACGCAAGTTGAGAGCAATGGCTGGTCGGCTTCGGTGAAAGGCAGCCAGAAGGTGGGGCAGAACGTATGTTCCCACCGTAGTATCGGCGGCAACACGTAACGGCACACGCTCTGCCATCTCGACCCCACGTAGCTCTTTCATCGCCAGCCATGCTTCGTCCGCCGCTGCGACCACTTGCTGCACGTGGGCATACAGTTCACGCCCTTCATCCGTCAAGGCGAGGCGCTTGCCCCACTGCTCCAGAAGGGTCAGCTGCGTCGCACGTTCCAGTTCCGCCACCAGTGCCGATATGGTAGGCTGCTGGCAGCCAAGTTCCTCCGCAGCTCGCGTGTAGTTCAGGAGCCGTGAGACCGCGCAGAACACCCGAAGCTGGCGTATCGTAACGCTGTCGAGGCGAGACCAACTCATTCATAAACTCCATTCTATGCTAATCATAGAGAATTGCGGCTTGTTCTTATGTATTATGCCAGGTATCATTATATCATAGGTGTGGCCCATAATAGGAGCTCAGGTCTTTGGGGAGCTAGCCGCATCGACTACTTGCTACCCATTTTCAGAGGCCAGGGATATATAGCACAAGGAGTTTGGAGAATAACATGGCTGTACCATTTGATGCAACCATACGCCCTATCATCTTGGGAGTCGTGGGAGACAGTGCTGCAGGTAAGACCACACTAAGTCGAGGCATTGCCCAGATTCTAGGGCCTGAGCATGTGTCTGTGCTCTGCACGGACGACTATCATCGCTTTAATCGGCAGCAGCGCAAGGAGTTGGGCATTACGCCCCTGAACCCCGAATGCAACTATCTCGATATGATGGCACAGCATTTGCGGCTGCTGCGTGCCGGAGAACCCATTCTGAAGCCGCACTACGAGCATAAGCTGGGCGACTTTGGGCCGCCTCAGTATATCGTTCCACATCCCTTCCTTATTGTCGAGGGACTGCTTGGATTATACTGGCAGGAGATGCGCAATGCCTATAGTGTGCGCGTCTTTCTTAATCCACCCGAGGAACTGAGGCGGCGCTGGAAGGTCCGACGTGATTCGACACAGCGTGGCTATTCTGAACAAGAGGTGCTACGCGAACTAGACATCCGCGAAGCGGATTCTGCAGCGTACATCCGCCCACAACGGTATCACGCGGACATCGAGGTTTCCTTCTTTCCTGACACGTCGCCCATGTCCCGACAGAACGACGATGCGCATCTCAATGTGCGTCTGACCTTGCATGGGACACTACATCATCCTGACTTGAGCCAGATCATTGAAGAAGACCAGTCGGGCTGCGTGCGTGCGACGTTAGGGCGCGAGAATGGGCGAGCTGTTGAATACCTGGAGATTGATGGCTCCATCCCTGATGAGCCTGCCGCTGCGCTTGAACGTGGTATTCTGGATCACCTGGACGAGTGCGGAGCCGCCTCACCGGCTGACCTTGGCCGGTATTCCGACTCCCAAACCCAGCAGAGCCATCCGCTGGCACTTACCCAACTGTTCCTGGTGTATCACCTGCTCCGGGCGAGACAACGCGAAGAGGTCGAAGTATGATCAATCACCTGGATGTAATACCCGGTTGAGAGGAGCAGTGTTTTATGAAGATTGGCATCAATGGATTTGGGCGCATTGGTCGATTAGTCCTACGTTCCGCGCTGGCCCGTAACATTGATCTGGACATAGTGGCGATCAACGACCGGGGCGATGCCGGCATCAACGCTCATCTCTTCCAGTTCGATTCCACCTATGGGCCCTTCCGTGGTCATGTGGAGGCAGGCGAGGGCCAGATCGTTATTGACAAGCGATCCATCAAGATTGTTTCCCATCTCAATCCACTGGATATCCCCTGGCGTGAACTTGGGGTTGAACTGGTGATCGAGGCCACCGGTGTCTTTACCACCGCCGACCAGGCAGCAGCACACCTGCAGGCCGGGGCAGAACGGGTGCTGGTAACCGCGCCAAGCAAGGGAGCCGATGTGACACTGGTAGCCGGTGTGAACGAACGTGACTATGACCCCATCGAACACCAGATTATTTCCGCAGCCTCTTGCACCACCAATGCACTGGCCCCCATGGCGAAGATACTGCACGAGCAATTTGGACTGCGCTATGGCATGATGACCACGATCCATGCCTACACCAACGACCAGCGTATCCTTGACCGCAGCCACCAGGATCCTCGGCGTGCTCGCGCGGGTGCCGAAAACATCATCCCAACCTCGACCGGTGCCACTAAGGCACTGGGGGAGGTCATCCCAGCTCTGTCGGGTAAGTTCCACGGCGTCTCCTACCGCGTGCCCATGATCACAGTCTCGGTCATTGACCTGGTTGCCGAACTGGAACAGGCGGTGACAGCAGCAGAGATCAACATCGCCTTCGCCACGGCTGCCGGTGGTCCACTGGCAGGTGTACTTGGCTATACTAACCTGCCGTTAGTTTCCAGTGACTTCCGTGGTGACAGTCGATCAAGCATCGTTGATGGGTTGTTGACTGCCGTACTTTCCGAGGAGCATATGATCCATGTCGTAGGTTGGTACGACAATGAATGGGGCTATGCCTGCCGGGTCGCTGACCTGGCTAGCTTCATCAGTGAGTGCGAGCGCGATGGGCATCGCTTGGGACGGGTGCGAGTAGTTGAGCGCGAGCACATTGAGCGAGCGTTACGCACGGCCAGCTTCGCACCGGAAGGGCTGCCACTCTAGCTACCCAACGTACTATTGGTTACGATACCCCTCTAATGGGTCAACTGGCAAGTTAGTTACTTGCTAGCTGACCCACTAGCAGATTGTCGTGCCTGGAAGAATTGCGCTCTAAACAGTAGCGCAGATTGGGATGTTAGGTGTCCCGCTCCTCGTCGACTGCACGAACACCGTTGCTGCCTGTCTCGGCTTCGTTTTCCTTCGGTTTATGCTCTCTGAGGCGGGCGTCTCGCCTATTCCTCTTTGCTCAAAGTGCTTGTTTGAGGTGGAGTAACCCAAGGCAGATGCGTGCTTTGACGGTGTCAAAGGGAAGCTCACAGCGCCAGGCGATCTCTCTGTGGGTCCAGCCCCGAAAATAGGCCAGAGTAATCACTAAGCGTTGCTTACTGGGCAGGTGCAGCAGTGCCTCCCGAACTTGAGCCCGCTGCTCCGCGCTCCAGACGTCTTCCCACACATCAGGCAAGGCGGCCTCCTCCCATCCGGCCACTTCCCATGGCAATTCCTTGCAACAGGAACGGCGCTGCACCAGGCGGAGATAGTCAATCGCCCGGTAGCGTAGGAGCGAGAAGAGCCATGCGCGAACGGGGCATGCGTGTGACGAATACGAGGTGGAGTGTTGCCAGACGGCAAGAAAGGCATCCTGAACTAACTCTTCGGCCACCTGCTGATTGCCAACCATGCGGTAAGCCAGCGAATAGAGCAGACCACAGTAGCGGTAGTAGAGGGGTTCCATCGCCCAGGTGGCTCCACTGGCCAGAGCGATGAGCAAGGACTCATCGCTTGGCTCAGCGCAGTGAGGTGCAAGGACTCCCGCCGAACGCTGCGTAGTATCAGGATCATGCAAATCCGGCAAACCCATGCTCCTCATCGTCCTCATTCTAGTCACGCAGGAAATATATATGATAGGGATAGGGGTTCAGGGACAACCCATCTGTTGCGTCAGAACAACTCAGGGGCTTATGATAGTTGCTCAAGTTGAAACGAGAGGAAGCAAGGATGATCCCCTTTATCAGCGTGGTACCATAGAAGGAGCAAAACAGTTTAAAGATACCAAAGACAAAAAAAGGAAAACTATGAGCAAACGTCTCGATCTCCAGCAGTCGTCGTCTCAGTGGAGGTTCATGAAGGTACGGGAACGCCTCATCCCTCAGGCTGGTCAACAACGAAGGAGCGTTATATCTATCCCACCTCCCGTACTCGTGTTCCTCTCCATCATCTCGGTTCAACTCGGCGCAGCCATCGCCAAGAGTTTGTTCCAGGCTATTGGTTCGGGAGGCACGGTATTCTTGCGAGTAGGGTTTGCCGCCATCGTACTTTTGCTCGTGTGGCGTCCACCGTTACGGGAATACACTCGCGCAAACTACGCTCTCGTGGTGCTGTTTGGACTGACGATTGCTGGCATGAATGCAGCGTTCTACGCCGCCATCGCCCGCATTCCGCTGGGGATCGCCGTTACCCTGGAATTTGTAGGCCCACTGGGAATTGCCGTGGCAGCATCGCGTAGTCGGCGTGACTTGCTCTGGGCCGGGTTTGCAGTAGGTGGAGTGGCCTTGCTTGCTCCCATTGGCAACGTCATGATCGATCCCTTGGGAGTGGGACTGGCGCTGCTGGCGGGTGGCTGCTGGGCAGCCTACATCCTACTCACTGTCCGTGTCGGTCGCACCTTTACGGGAGGAGCTGGCCTGGCGCTCAGCATGAGTGTAGCAGCGCTGGTACTCATTCCACTTGGCGTGGCAAGTGGCAGAGGTATGTTGCTCGACCCCAAGGTTCTGCTAATGGGAGTGGGCGTGGCCGTGCTTTCTACCATTATCCCCTTTTCACTTGAACTTGAAGCCCTGCGCCAGCTTCCCGCACATGTATTTGGGGTGCTGATGAGCCTGGAGCCAGCCATTGCAGCACTCATCGGCTTTGTTGTTCTCAGGGAAACTATCGGCCTACGTGCGCTTGTCGCGCTCGCGCTCATCATGGTAGCATCAGGTGGCGTCTCATTTTTCCAAAAGCACGCCCCTAATAACGGAAGCAACCATTGACAGTGCTCCTGCACAGCACGCCGTGTATAGTAGGGTTGACCCTCGCGGTCAACCTTGGCCTGGGGCGCGCTCTGCCCTTGCGATGGGACGCGGTCAACCTTGGGTGGGCTGGAGCGCGGCTTGGCCTGCATATGAACACCGTCTCAAATCACGCGCTCAGCGTGAGTATAGACGTTCATCGAATGATCTCGTAGAAAACCGATGAGGGTAATGCCTGCACTATCCGCCAGTTCTACGGCGAGACTGGAAGGAGCGGAGATAGCTGCGATACAGGGAATGCGCGCCAACAGGGCTTTCTGGATGATCTCAAAGGAGGTGCGGCCACTGACCATAAGGATATGCCTGGAGTAGGGAAAGTCATTGTGTAGTAGGCCGTGACCGATGATTTTATCAACGGCATTGTGACGCCCCACGTCTTCACGCAGGAGGAGCAGATCACCTGTTGAACTAAACAGACCAGCCGCGTGTACCCCACCTGTATGGGTAAAGACAGCCTGAGCGTCACGTAAACGCTGGGGCAATTCATAGATGGTGGCGGCGCGAAAGCGCACATCATCGCCATCTTCCTTACCTTGCTCTATACACGGAGCAGTGACCAGCAAATCAGCGATACTGTTTTTGCCGCAAAGGCCACAACTAGCAGAAACGGCGAAATGCCGCTCGAATACCGCCGACTGTCGTGGCTGCTCATCATCCAGCAGCTCATGGTGGCGCAACGCGATATTGACGACGTTGGCAAGGGGCAGCCCATCGGCGTCGCTTTCGTCTTCAATCGATAGAACATCTTCAGGCTGAGCAATGACTTTCTCAGTATAGAGAAAGCCCATGGCCAGCTCGTGGTCGTTGCCAGGCGTACGCATGATCACGGCCAGGCTGCGGTGGTCGATGCGCACCTCAAAAGGCTCCTCAATGGAGAGAGCGTCCTCGCGCTGATGGTGCTCGTGTTCTTGCCAATGAGTAACACCGGCTTGCATGACACGCTCTGGGTCAAGTGGCGAACGCCAGTAGCCTGGTAGGGTCATAGAATCTATCGTTTCTCTCTACGCTCATGCTTCACTGTGGCGTGCGTTTCCGTTGTCAACGCTTTCGTCAGATATTCCGGCGGTCGCTGCCGTTTGAAGTAGTACTTACATGCGCCTGGACGAACAGGGTCGGGCGGCTCGATGGCAACCAATCCCCAACCTTCCTGTTCCAGCCAGCTCCAGGCCTCATACTCCTCTTCAAAGTCGCGTACGACGTCGCCCGCTATGGTAAAGACCATTGTGCCTAATAAGTATCGATGTTCCCAATGTACCATATTTTTGTCCTTCTTCACCAGTATAGGGGAGGATGTTTTCGTAAGGAAACATCCCTAATTTCACTGCTATCTCTCGCCATTTCTGCTTGGAATGAACGCCGGTGAGCAAGCCATTTCGTGGCCCTATTTGACTCGCACTGGTTGCAGTGCTACGATATGTATAATATTAATTTTTCCACGTATGGATAGGGGTTGCAGATGCATCATTATGTCAAATCAAGTAACGAAACGCTGCGAAAACGAGGTTATAGGCTGACGCCACAACGTCATATGATTTTAAGTGTTATTCAAGAGGCCGATGGACACCTGAACGTTGACCAGATACTGGAGCGTGTGCAGGAGCGCAATCCCTACGTCAGCCTCTCTACTGTCTACCGCACGCTGGAACTGCTGCGGGAGCTGGGACTGGTACGAGAGAATCATCTGCCGGGGGAGCAACCCCATTATGAGATGGCGGAAAGTACAGCGCATCATCACTTAGTCTGCCGCAAGTGCCGCACGGTTATTCACCTCGAAGACACCTTACTCGGCAATCTCCACGAACAGTTGCAACAACAATATACTTTTCACGGCCTGACGCTCGACCTGGTAGCCGCCGGTTATTGTGACGCTTGTTGGCAGAAGATACAACAAGAGCAAAAAGCAGAATAGCCGCTTTACCTCCTCCACTCTAAGCCGACTCTCTATGCTTCCCTGTTACAGCGCTTTCCGCAGTCGCCAGAAACTCAAAGCCAACAGCGGGAAGGCGAACAGATATAAGAGCAAGAGATAGTTGAGTAGATCGATAGTAAAGAAGAAATAGAGGGCTTGCCTCTACCCTTGCAACTGACCTGTCGTAAAGCAGTAATTCTGGTCTGCGGGAGGCGCTGTAGGTATCTTCATTATCTTCGAGAAGATGTCGTTGTAGGTGCGCGAAACCATCGGGCCAATAGCGACAGAAGCTTCACCGACATTCTCCTTCATCGCTACAATCGTAAGTTGTGGATTCTGGTAGGGAGCTTGCGTCAGGAGCCACCCCTCCGCACCTAACGTCTTGCCATTGACCTGGGGAACCTGGCCTGTACCAGTCTTGGCAATAATAGCCCACGGCGAGCTATACATTTCTGGAGACAAGCCCGGGAGACCAAAGCGACCAGAACCGCACTGCACGACGCCATACATCGCATCACGCACCTGGCTTGCCGTGGTATCAGTAATGGGGGCACCCAGCGATTGTGAGCTTGAAGCGAACACGGTCGTGCTGTTCGGATCGACAATCTTCTGGACGAGCGTGGGCCGCATCAACTCGCCATTGTTGGCAACGGCATTATCTATCATCGTCATCTGTAAGGGCGTAATCAAGTCTACACCCTGTCCAAAAGAGTTTTCGGCCAGCTGGTTGATTTTGAGAGACTGGCTATTAGCGGGCGTGACGGTACTTATTGTAACCGGCAGATCAAAGGGAATCTTTCTCCCAACGTAGAAGCGGTTATTATAATCTAGCCAGGTCGCGGAACCCATCTTTGCACCCACCTGTGCGAAAATGATGTTATCTGAGTGGGTGTATCCATAGCGCAGGTTCACTGGGAAATTATGCGTATAGGTGTCTATATTATTGCCCGTTGGGCCAAAAATCTCTGTCTCCTCACCGCTGCCTATCTTGACCGGCCCAATAGCTTGTAGATGGTTGGGATCATGGTCGTTGTAAAAGGGATCATTCAAGCTCGAACTGCCAGAGTTCAGTCCGGCCAACAGCGTCATAGTCTTATAGGTTGAACCTGGGATATAGGTAGATTGAATAGGGCGCTCCAGCAGTGGTTGCTCCGGGTCTTTCTCAAGTGAAGTAAAGTACTTGAGATCCCCCGAAGCTACGCGGTTGGGATCAAACGTCGGTCGACTGAGCATAGCCAGTATCTCACCCGTATGGGGATTTGCTATTATCGCCGAACCTCGATCGGTCTGAAAGATATTGATTCCATCGGGCGGCGGTGCGGCCTGATCAAAGTATTTTTCGAGCAAAGCCTGCATACGCACGTCAATGGTCAGGTAAATGTCATCCCCGACAGGAGGACGATGCAACGTCTGATTGACGTAATTGTTGAGAGCGGTTACCCCTAAACGCCCACTGAGATAGTCATCATACTGGTGCTCGATACCCGACGAGGCATAGAGCGGGCTGATGTAATAGCCTAGCAGACCTGCCAGAGAAGGATAGTTCTTCAGATAGTAATGACGCTGATACCCACAGGTTGTGTTAGATGGCTTTGAATCGGCGAGTAGTACGCCAGTGCGGTCGAAAATGCGTCCACGAACAGGAGCGTTATCACTCAAACAATGGCGGCTATTGTGTATATTTGCTGTTACTTGCTGCGCTACTACTACCTGCCAGTAGACAAGCACAGCACTCAAGGCTATAAAGAATACGATAAACAGTTGAGTCAATTTGCGTATATTTTTACTGATGTTCATAATCTTTATTATATCCTTCGTTCTGGCAAAATGTACAGGCAGGGCTTGTCCCCACTCTCATAAGACGATCTACACATCCCGAAGAAGTGTATCACTGTTCATGCCAGTTGACAAGCAGCAAAATGTAGGGGCAGAGCTTGCCTCTGCCCTGCTGGGGAAGCTTTCATTCTCTCCTATGGAGCTTGCCTCTGCCCTGCTGGGGAAGCTTTCATTCTCTCCTATGGGGCTTGCCCCCTCCCTCACAGTGAGGATTGATAATTTCTACTCAACTCGTCGAGGCTGTCGCCGCCGAATTTCTCAAGAAAGGCCTCGGTCAACACAATCGCCATCATGGCTTCGCCGACGACCCCTGCAGCGGGAACCACGCAAACATCGCTGCGTTCATAGCGACTCTGATCTATATTCTGTCCGCTCGCCAGGTCAACAGAGGGCAGCGGATGAGCCAGCGTAGGAATCGGCTTGACTCCCACGTGTACTACCAGCGGTTCACCATTGGTAATACCTCCCTCGATGCCGCCTGCGTTATTGGTCAGATGAAACCAGCGGTCATCATCTCCATGGCGTAAGACATCATGTACGCGCGAACCGGTACTGCGCGCGGAAGCAAAACCGGCGCCAATCTCTACCGCTTTAGCGGATGGTATGCTCATCATCGCCATGCCCAGGCGGGCGCTGAGACGGCGATCCCACTGGCTGAAGCTTCCCAGCCCAATGGGCACGCCAAAGGCCACTACCTCGAAAATGCCGCCACAGGTATCCCCGTCGCGCTTGGCTTCGAGAATGCGCGCAATCATTTTCTCTGTCAAATCTGCATCAGCGCATCGCATAGGAGATGCCTCTACTGCCTCCCACATCGCAGTGGGATAGGCGTTTGAAGTAAACTCTCGAGTGCCTGTTGTTGTTGTATCGCCCACTTCAGCAATCGCCAGGACATGGCTGTGAATAGCGATACTAAAGGTATGCAGCAATTGACGGCATAACCCACCCACAGCTACGCGGGCAGCCGTCTCGCGAGAGCTTGAGCGCTCTATCACGTTGCGAATGTCCTGGTGACCATATTTCATGGCTCCAGTAAAATCGGCATGTCCCGGACGAATACGAGTGACAGGTTCAGGTACCACGTCGATAGAGGTAGCACTCATAGACTCTTCCCAGTTTACCCAGTCGCGATTCTCAATCTGCATGGTAATTGGTGAGCCAAGGGTTTTCCCATGGCGCACGCCCGAGAGAAAGCGAATTGTGTCTTTCTCAATCTTCATGCGCCCTCCGCGCCCATACCCCCCCTGTCTGCGACGGAGGTCGCCGTCGATGGTCGCCATATCAACCGGAAGACCGGCTGGTAGCCCTTCTACAATCATTGTCAAGCAGGGTCCATGGGACTCGCCAGCCGTCAGAAAACGAAACATTGTAACCTCCTCGTGAAACCTGGTTACAGGCCCTGGGAACCTGAAACACCAGCTATTTGTTGCTCAGCACTGTTATCTCCAGGTGGTGCTAAGGTTTTTCGCTTTGTCTCATTTAATAGCAGGAGGCCGATAGCGCAACAAGCCGAACTTGCGCCAAGAAGGTAACCCGCGATAAGGTCTGTAGAGAGATGAAAGCCAATATAGAATTGCGCGAAACCCCCACCAAAAGCGATTGCCAGCGCTATCGCCATCAAGAGTATCCGCAGCAAGCGATACTTCATGTGTCTCCAGATCAGCCAGCAGGCAACTAGACCGATGAAACACCAGCGAATGGCATGACCACTTGGGTAGCCGTTTGCAATAGAGGCATGTTCATCAAAGATCAACGGCGCGGTCGCACTAAACTGTTCATTTCTTATACGCCCTGCATGGACAGGGGGAGCCTTCCACCACATTCCCAAGGCTACCATGATCTTTACAGAGCTCGGCTTGTTCCACATCTGAGAACAGGCCAGCGAGTTCATGCCAAACTGCGTATTGATGGGGATCACCTGGGGGAAAGCCTGTTTCCCTACGTATTCGGCGGCAACGCCAAGCAGGAGTAGTAAGAAGAGATACGGTAGTATCCGGCGACGATAGCCCAACAACAAACTGGCGCTAGCGAGTAATAGCATGAACAGGGCGCTCGCTCCTACTTCACCCAAAAGCTTCCACTCGGACAAAACGCAATCCAGGCCTGTCAAAGGTCGGTGGAGCAGCCACTGTTCAATATGCAGCGTGGGATAGAGCAATACACCTGTTGAGAAAATAGCTGTATAGATGCCAAATAAGACGAGCAATACACATGCAGCTACAAACCATGCGCGCGCTGCTCCTATACGATTTAAAGTCATAGAAAACACTTCATCCATTCATAAGCAGTATACGAAGCAGTCCGATAACGGCTACTGCCTCAATCAAAAAATGGTAGCAATAGTTCAACGAATCAACAAGGCTAAACTAACCAGCGCAATGGCAAGCGTCATAAAAGCCTGTTCTCATCAAATTGTAGCATACTTGCCGCTTTTCCTCCTAACTACACATTGCTACACAATTCTATTTGTAACACAAGGTGACTGTATAAATATGACTACAACCTTTTTTTACAACTAAGTTATTGACAGAACTCACCAAAATAGTTTAGAATATACTTAACCTTTAATTTGTCTATTTATTGACTCATTTTCGTTCATAATAGGTCGCAATTACTTTTGTTTTTGATAAAAGGGGGGATGCTATGTCAGATGACCAAACCAACAAAAAGCTAGGACAATTTGTTGGAGCTAAAATACGTGCAGAGCGGCTGGCCCAAAAATTAACTCAAAGTCAACTTGCTCTACCAGAATTTTCAGTAAGCTATATTTCCGCAATCGAACGCGGCCAGATACACCCTTCTCTCCGCGCACTAGAAATACTGGCACAACGACTTGGTCTTCCTTCAGCCGGATTAATACCCTCTCATACCCAAAGTAATAGTACTACAGGTATCACTATGAACTCTGCAAAGAATGATGATGCAGCATTTGAACTGGAAATTCTAGTAGCGCACTCACACATTTTACAAGGTGCCGCGGCAAAGGCCATTACCCAATTGGAGAAGCTTGCACCTAACAAGTTGCGAGGTAGCTATCTTATACGATACCACTATTTGCTTGGCTGGGCCTATCTTCTTACAGCACAATGGCAAGCATGTATGGATGCACTTGCCGAAGCAGAAATAATTGCGAAAGAGTGCAATGATGACTCTAATAGCCTTCTTATCCACAATCTTATGGGCATGGCATATGCGGCTACGGGCGATTATATGCAAGCGCTGAAGACTCATCAGTACTGTCTCGCGCTTGTAGAGAAAAGGCAGCCGCAAGATCCTTTCTTCCTTTGCTATCTCTATAACCAGCTAGGACAGCACCGTTCTCATTTGAATGAGCATGACTCGGCACTTGACGCGTTTCAACAGGCTCTCGCCATTATTGAAGAACTCAATAAGCACGAGCATCTTCAAGCAGTATACATAGATATCGCCCTTCAATACTCCGCGGCGTCAGAGTATGAGCAAGCAAGTATCTCTTTCTATAAATGTATGGAGATACAAAACCAGCGCAAACCTTTGCCTTTACAAAGCGAAATATACCGCTATCTCGGTCAAGCTCTCATGATGAGTGATCATGAGAAGGCGCGAACATACCTGGAAGGCGTTTTACAGCACCACAGCAACGAGTTGGACGCGCTTACTCAAGCCAGCATCCTGACCAACCTGGCGGAATGGTTTCTTCTCAACAATCACTTAGAGGAGGCAGAGCAGTACATAGAGAAGGCATGTAAGTTAGCTCAGTTGTCCGGGAGAACACTTATCACGAGTGATGCTTTAATCATGCGAGGACGTATACGCTATGCTCAAGCAAAGTATGAAAACGGAGATGAATATTTTGCTGCTGGACTGGAAATATTAGAGGAACTCAACCTGCCTGAAGAGCAATCCAGCCAATCAGCGCTCTATGCACACCTTTTGGATGAGCAAGGTAAAACGAAAGAAGCATTCAAGTATTACAAACAGGCATATGAGAGAAAAAGAAGAGCAGTGGAGTATTCCTGAGCCAGGTAGCGGCTTTATTAAAAAATATATCATCGTCTTTCTGTTCAAAACGACGGACGGTGGGCCAACCTGGTAGGAGATCGCATACTCAAAAGCAGAATGTGTATGATTGTGGTCTACTACTCCTACCAATTCTATCAATGTGCGATCGTCCAAACTCCTTGCGTACGGGGAGCCAACTGCGCGGCATCTACCTCATCGTTTGTGGTGTCGACATACATAGGCAAAACAACAGAGAACGTACTGCCATTCTCCGGCTCACTCTCCACATTGATATGCCCACCGTGCCGTTCGGCAATTTTACGCGAGATGTAGAGTCCCAGCCCTAAACCGATATGGGAGCCTGTCTGTACTTCAACACCTGGAACACGGAAGAACTGCTCGAAAATGCTGTCTTGCATATCTGCTGATATGCCAATTCCTATATCTTGAACTGAGACTATCGCTTCATATCCTACTTGCTGGAGCGTTATGGTAATAGGAGATCCTTTGGAAGAATACTTGCGTGCGTTCGTTAGTAAATTGATTATCACCTGGCTGATGCGATCCGCATCAACTTCTACTTCAACCGGTTCGCCAGGAATTTCAAAAGTAAGCTCAGGCCCCGTTCCAGCCGTATATTCATCTATTAAGTGCCTGCACAGTTCTACCAGATCACAGCGCCTGCGATGCAAGACGAACATGTTGGTTTCGATAAGTGACGTGTCCAACAAATCATTCACCAGTACTTCTATGCGCCGCAATGAACGCTCCATGTCCTCCAGCCCCATGCTCACCACTTCTGCAGAATCGATCTTCTTACTTTGTCGCAGCAACAGTTGCGTCATCCCTTTCAAACTCGTCAATGGTGTTTTGAGTTCGTGTGAGACGATTTTCAACAATTTATCTTTTGTCGCGTTCGCCTCAACAAGTTCGTGTGTTCGCTTCTGTACTATTCGCTCAAGTGATTTGGCATGGAGGGCCAGGGCAAGCTGCTGCTCAAATACCCGACAGCGCAATTGATGTGCTTGAATAGCGCGTTGCAATGCAGCCACAAGGTAGTCACGATCAATCGGCTTCTGGATGAAATCGTACGCTCCACCCCTCAAAGCCTGTACCGCGAGATCATGCTCACCATGGCCGGTAATAAGGAGTGTGGGGACATCTGGTCGCAGTTCTTTTATCTTCTCCAACAACGCCAATCCGTCCATACCAGGCATCTTAATGTCGCTTACAATGGCATCATAGTCATGTTCTTGAATGAGCTTGAGCGCTTCTAAAGCCGAGTCCGATGTGTGCACTTCTATGCCCTCTATCCGCAGATTTAACGCTTGTGGAAGTGCCTCCAATAAGGCGGTGTCGTCATCTACTATGAGTACACATGATTTGTTCATATTTAAAATCACCTTCTCTATGATGCTTGCTTCAGTGGAAGCTGGATCAAAAACAGGGCCCCCTCACCAGGGCGGTTTTTGACTGCGATACTCCCCTGGTGCTCTTTGATAATACCATAAGTGATAGAAAGGCCGAGACCAGTACCCGCTCCGACTTCCTTGGTAGTAAAGAAAGGATCAAAAATGCGTTGCTCAAATCCCACCGGTATACCCGGGCCAGTATCACGAAAATAAATATCCACCACGTCGTTATGGAGAACACAAGTAATCGTAATCACCTTGTGCAATACACCCACCATAGCATCGCGGGCATTCGACAGGAGATTAATGAAGACCTGCTCCAATTGGATCGCGTTGCCATTCACGATTACATCTTCGGCGGAGAAATCGAGCTGTACCTCGATCTGCCGGAGACGCAGTTGATCATACATCAATGAAATAGCACGCTCAATGACTTGATTGATGGCTACTGGTTCTCGGCTCACTGAAGCAGCACGCCCAAACGTTCGTAAGTGCGAAATAATTTCTGTTGCTTTGTAAACTTGCTGCATCGCACTATGTAGTTCGTGCAAGATAAGTTGTGGATCGGCCTTCCCGAGTTCGACCAGATCAATAACATTGCCAATGAACAAGCCGATGTTGTTCAGCGGATTATTGAGTTCATGCGCAACGCCAGTAGTAAGCTCTCCTAGCGTTGCCAGCTTGCCAGCCTGCACAAGTTGTTCCTGCTTTTCGCGTAGCTCGTGTTCACGTTGTTGTACCTCCGCCGTAGTCACTTTCAAATCGCTCATGATATGAATCATAGCCTTGCGGCTACTCTCTAAGCGCAGATTGGACTTGTGCGAATCCTGAAGAATATGCATGAGAGCGCGGCGAGAGTTATCCAGTCGTTCTGTCTGCTTTGCAAGGCGGCTACGATCATGCTCGTAGTCGGCTAATATATGAATCATAGCCTTGCGCTGGTTAGCTAGCTTTCTATTGACGTTGTTCAGGTCACTCAAAATATGCATGAGAGCACGACGTCGCTCTTCACTCTTATGAACGCGCATTTCCAGAGACTTTTTCTGTTCCAATAAGTCATTGTACTCCAGCAGCAATTGTTCCCAATCTATCTCTTTTAACAGAGATGTTTCAGCCGCAAGAGCTTCCCCTACCTTTACTTCCATTTGCTCTGTCCTCGATTGACCTTCTCGAGTTCCTGCTTTAAGTTCTCAATCTCTTTTTCCAGCGCGATCATTTTGAGTTCACGGCCCACCACCACTTCTTCGAACTTCTCTAAGTCCAGGATTTTTTCCTGCAATTCAGATTTCGATTCCTGTAGGTCGCGTACCACCTTCTCATAGGCACGCATATCACGCAGGATACCAATAGCACCAATAACTTTACTATCGGTGTCTCGCAGCGCGGAGGCATTGAGCGTCGTTGGAATAACCTCTCCTGAGGCGCTAAGCGGATTGAGCCGCGCATTGCGCGTCACTCCTCGCTTGATCACCTCGCGTAGCGCCGCCAGGAACTCACGCGTCTCGTCTGGACTAATAAAGCGCGAAAGTGACTGCTCCAGTACTTCATCAGGACGAAAACCCAACAGTTCATAGACAGCATCATTGGCCTGCAATATCTTGCCTTCCAGGTCGGAAACAAAAACGGGATCGGGCGCGTTCTTAATCAGACTATCTGAATAGGCCAGGGCCTTATCCAGCTCACGCATGTCGCGCAGAATGCCGATTGCGCCGATGACCTTCC
>JRHI01000729.1_pt1 | contig 33468 bp, 31 predicted proteins | sample 215371 | NCBI WGS metagenome assembly JRHI01 (sample SAMN02929681, study PRJNA255918) | sediment metagenome | biome: cave system; feature: Ice Cave; material: Sediment; isolation source: sediment from deep within a dark volcanic ice cave with no known source of... ...
CGATAAGAGACCGTGACGGGTCGCTATCAAGTAGCAGGCGTTGGCGCACATATCGAGTGCTCCCGCGAAGAGGATAGCGGGTAAGCTCTCCGGTTGCGGCCGTAACGATTTTCGCGCGATGAGCGCCAACAGAACGAGTACCGTAGTCGATGACAAGCGCGAGGCCGCCAGCGGCCAAAGCCCCGCGTTGGCTTTCGTCTGCGCGATAAACAACAGAAAGCCGCCGATCGCGATTCCAGACATTATCGCTTCCGGCAAGCCCTGAGGCATTCCCCATATTTTTGTGGTTTCGCGGCGAGCTTGGAATTGCAGCGGACCCGTTAGTCCCGGAGCGGCGTTGGACACGGGCTCTCCAGGGTGCTCGGATGCGGACACCAGAGTCACTGCGATAAGAGCGAGTGCGACGCCGGTCAGAGCCATGAGCGATGGGCGCTCGTGCCGCGCCAACGCAACCACGAGCGGAAAAAGTGCGGCGAGGACCGCGGTGACCGGCGAGACCAAACTCATGCGCCCGATGGCGAGGCCCCGATAAAGGAGCACGATGCCCACGCCGCCGGAAACGCCGGCGCACAAACCCCAGACGAGATCGCCGCCCGTCGGATTGGCTGCGGGCAACAGCGGCAACAACACAACAAAAAGCACGAGGCCCGCTACCTGGGATATGACGACGACTGAAAGCGTTGACGAGCGCCGGCTGGCGAGACCGCCGATGAAGTCCGCCGAACCATACACCAATCCGGAAATCAGGCCGAGTGCGATGCCTAGCATCGATCGGTAAGGCCAGCGATCACGCCTCTGCGTGCGCCTCGGCGGCAGCAGGGCGGTTGCCCCACCACACGAGCAACGCCGCCAGCAATGCGAATGCGATATTCAGCACCGTCGTGTAGTTGAAGCGTATTGTTTCGATTTGCATCAGGAAGTTGCCATGCGCCTGCGGCACCGCGCCGAAGATCCGGAACAGCCACTCGACGATGAGACCGCTGACGACCATCGCCAGATAGAAGACGCCCACCATGCGTAGCGTCAAACGCCAGCCGTAATACTTCCTGTAGATATCGATGAGCGGGATGACGATCAGATCGGCGTACAGAAATGAGACCACTCCCCCGAATGTGCTGCCCCCGCTCCAAAGCACGGCGGCCATGGGCACGTTACCGATCGAGCAGACAAAACTGACGATAGCGATCAGCGGCCCCAGCAGAGCATTTTCCAGGTCACGCAGCAGTCCCGGCGAGCCGCTCAAGAAAATATGCTGCCACCAGGTCTGAGGTACGGCGACTGTCAGAAAACCGGCGATCAAGAATCCCAGTAGCAGGTCGTTTTGCAGCATCGACCAGTCCATTTGAAAGTAATGTGAGACGTACACCCAACCACGGCCCGAGCGTAGTTTTTCCCCGAAGGTCGCGCCGGGCGCTAACATCTCACCGTGATCGTGCTGGCCGTGTTCGGCGATCTCTTCATGGCGCCGTCCCTCTTCGATAATGCGTTTCGGAAAGAGCATGCGCGCGAGCAGCACAAACACCGCGATCAACACTAGTCCACCCAACCATTCAGCTAGCACGAATGGCCAGCCCAAGAGCTGCCAGAGGACGAGTCCCAGCTCGATGACGAGGTTGGTCGAAGCGAACATGAAGACCATCGCCACCGTGAAATCAGCACCGCGCTTGAACAGAGATTTTGCCATCGCCGCGGCGGCATAGCTGCACGATGAACTGGCCGCACCCAGGCCGGCCGCGATCGCTACCTCTCGCAGACCGAGGCGGCCTAGCAATGTGCTCAGCCCGCCTTTAGCGACATAGGCTTGGATCATCGCGGACAGTATAAAACCGGCGAGTAGCGACCACAACACTTGCCAGAACATCGCAAATGATGCGAACAACCAGTGCTCGAGAAAAGTGACTATCGCCACCAGCTCTTACTTTCCGCGCAGACGTCTGCGGTCGCCATCGCGAATGGTGAACCCGCTCGAGTCGAAATATTCCATCAGAGGCAGCGCGTATTTCCGGGATGTTCCCAGCGCATCCCGCACTTGAGCCATTGTGGCTGTGCCGTTTTGTGCAACGGCTGCGGCGACCCGCTCCTTGGCCTGGTCGATTTGCTTGCGCCGATATACATCGTCGCCGATCCGAACGAGTGCGCCGACCGCGAGCAGGGAATCGAGCGACTCGGAGAGATCGCGCGCACGTTCTGCTGCTTGCGCCAAGGCCGCGTATGAGTGCGGCAACAGCGCATTGGTTGCGTCGAATGCTAACGCGTTCTCAAAAAAAGCAAGCTGGGCTTTAGTGAGCGACGGCGAAAAATCCGGTGCATGCCAGCGCCCCGCCCGGCTTATAACCCGTCCGTCCTCTTGCCAAGCGTTGAGCAGGCGGAGCATGAGATGCTCCAAAAGCGCGAGCGCCTTCGCGAGGTCTGCGGCAGTGATGCCTACTTTCCAAGGAGCGTTTTCATGCTGACGGCGCAAAAGCGCTTGCGTGCGCAGCCAGGCGTCGTTAAACGCCTGCAACGATAAATATTCTGCAGGCTTCTGAATCATCGCCGCGTGGCCGTTTTCGATCAGCCAGTCCAAAGCGGCGCTCGCGTTTTCGATCAGCGTGTTGGTTTGGGTCGCAAGCTTCTCGAGACTGAGCGGTTGAAGGTTTGCCGCCTGCAACACCGCGTTGATCTCTGTGACGCCTTTCGGTCCGGTACTGTCCGAGTTTGCGGATGCATCCGTAGAAACCGTGACGCCTTGCACGACTGCACCGCCGAGCAGATCTTTCGGACTCAGGCGCCGCAAGACAAGCCGCATGCCGGAATAAGCCACGGTCGGCCGTGAGAGCGTGAGTTGGGCGGCGACATCGGAAGCTTCAGTTGGTACGCCTTGCGTGAAGCGGAGAATGCCGGGGATCTCAGCCGAACCGATGTGGGCGCGCACCGGAGTGCGCTTACGAAACAGCGGCAGGGCTTCCGCAAGGGGTGTGAACCACAGTGCCAGTTCTGTCTGGGGTTCGAAGTGACGGGCGGCGACGAGCGCTTCGCCGCGCGCGATCTGCCCAACCTCGACACCGGGGAGGTTAACGGCGACGCGCGCACCGCCATACGCGACGGCGCGCTTGGCGCCGAACGTCTGCAGACTCTTGATGCGTGCCGGCAGTCCTGAGGGCGCGAGCACCAGTGTATCGCCGGTGTGAATAGTCCCTTGCATGAGTGTGCCGGTGACGATTGTGCCGTGGCCGGGAAGCGCGAATACCCGGTCTACCGGCATGAACGCCGGCGCGTCTGTCCGTTGCGGAGGCAGTGCGGCGAGGGTATCGTGAATGGCGGTTTTCAATTCTTCGAGACCCTCGCCGGTTACGGTAGAAACGGCGATCAGGGGCGCCCCGGCGGCGAACGTGCCGCTGCACGCGGCGCGGGCCAGTTCCGTTGCCGCGATGCGCTCGTCCCCCTGAACCAGATCAGCTTTTGACAGGACGATGATGGCGTGCTGCGCGTTGAGCAGGTTTAAGATTTGCAGGTGCTCGCGGGTTTGCGGTTTAGGCCCCTCGTTCGCTGCGATCACGAGCAATATTAATTCCATGCCGGCCGCGCCGGCAAGCATGTTGTGTAAGAATCGCTCGTGCCCGGGCACGTCGACGATACCCGCTTCCACGCCGTCGGGAAAGCGCAGCGGCGCGAACCCCAGGTCCAGCGTCATGCCACGTTCCTGTTCTTCGATTAGGCGATCCGGGTTATGACCTGTCAGTGCGAGGACGAGAGAACTTTTGCCGTGATCGACGTGACCCGCCGTGCCTACAATGTGCATGACAGAGCATGCGCGAGCACGGCGTCTTCATCCGGCCGTAGGCAGCGCAAATCGATGACCATCGCTTGGTCCTCGATTCGGCCGATCACCGGCGGTCGATGATTGCGCAAGCGGAGCGCCAGCTCGGCGACGGTGAAATCTTGCGGCGAAATGGCTATTCCGGCGGAGGGAATACGCGTCAGCGGGAGCGTGCCGCCGCCGCTTGCGGCTTCGGTGTCACATACCCGAACCGAGCCGCGCGCGGTCAACTGTGAAATTAGCGCGCGAGCGCGCTTGCGGAGCTCCTCGACGGGCGTCTGCAGCAAAGCAAAAAACGGAATCTCGTTCAAGCGATCACTATCGAGATATAGCCCAAGGGTCGCCGACAGGGCTGCAAGCGTCAGCTTGTCGACTCGTAGGGCGCGCAACAGCGGGTTGAGCTTGAGCAACGCGATGAGATCGGCGCGGCCGGCTATTATTCCCGACTGGGGACCGCCGAGCAGCTTGTCTCCGGAGAAAGCAACGAGATCGATACCCGCGGCTATTTCTTCGGCGACCGTCGGCTCGTGCGGGAGTCCGAATTGAGCGAGATCCACGAGCGCACCCGAGCCTAGGTCTTCAAATGCGAGCACCCCCATTTCTTTTGCGAGCGCCGCCAATTCGGCTGATGGTACTTCAGCGGTGAATCCGCCGATGCGGTAGTTGCTGGGATGGGTACGCAGCAGCAGCGCGGTATTGTCGTTTACGGCAGCGCGGTAATCACTCACGTACGTCTTATTGGTGGTGCCCACCTCGACCAGCGTCGCGCCGCTCTTGCGTAAGACGTCGGGCAGCCTGAAGCCGCCGCCGATCTCGATCAACTGGCCGCGGCTGACGACGACCTCGCGCCCGCGCGCGAACGTGTCGAGCACCAACAGGACGGCTGCCGCGCAATTATTGACCACCAGCGTCGCGTGTGCGCGGGTCAGCTCGCTGAGTTGATCGCTGACGCGGTCGTAGCGGCTGCCGCGCTTGCCTTCGCTCAGGTCGAATTCGAGGTTGCTGTATCCGCGCCCGAGCTCTCTCGCCGCCGTGAGCGCGGCTTCGGCCAGGGGCGCCCGTCCAAAATTTGTGTGCAGTAGAATACCCGTGCCGTTGATGACCGGAATAAGACCCTGCCCGTGCGCTTGCGATAGCTGGACGAGCACCGTATCCCGTAGCGTGGAGAAATCCGCCACCGCTGTGCCCTCGAGCGCACTTTGCCGCATTGCGTCCAACACCGCCTGCACGCACGATCGCACGCGACTGTGCCCGAGCAGCACGTCATAGGCAGCGATAACCGGATCGCTTGTAAAGCGATGCACCGGAGGAATTTGTTGCGCAGGCGTTTTCATGATTGTTGGTTGCAGAAGTGGCGCGAGGAAAACTCGCGCCATTCGTACTCGCTAGAGCGCGACGTTGACCCGGGCCGACTTTTTACGCAGCCGGAGCCAGATGTTTTTGCACCATTCCAAGCAGTTGCTTCTCTGGGACATAGCCGACGATGCGATCCACAGGTTCGCCATTTTTGAAAAGAATCAGGCAAGGGATGCCCGACACTTCGTACTTGCCCGCCAGGCTGGGATTGTCATCGGTGTTGAGTTTGACCACCTTCAAACGTCCCTGAAAGGTTTGAGCCACTTTGTCGACGACCGGCGCGACCATTCGACACGGTCCGCACCAAGGCGCCCAAAAATCAACCAGCACGGGGTTTGTCGACTGCAGGACTTCGGTGCTGAAATTCTTTTGATCAACGTTCAACGCATCGCTCACAGCGGGTACTCCTTAGCATTGGGGCAGACTGATTTCGCTCTCAGACCCGCTCGGCCTCTTCGACACGTCTGCCGACGTTGGCCGCCGCGATGACGGCATCGCCCTCATCGAGTTTCATGACACGTACGCCCTGCGCCGAGCGCCCGGTTTCACGAATCTGAAATACTTTCATCCGAATAACGATGCCGTGACCCGAGATTAACATGATGTCGTCGTCCGGTTTGACCAGGAACTGGTCGACGATATCGCCGTTTTTCGCCGTGCGCGCGAAGGCCTTGATGCCCTTGCCGCCGCGATTCGTCTTGCGATACAGGTCGATCGCGGTGCGCTTGCCGTAGCCCTTTTCTGTGATCACCAGAACCTCGCGCCGGTCTTTCCCGATGATGTCCATCGCCTGCACGGTGTCCTTGGCGCCCAAGCGCACAGCGCGCACGCCCCGGCTGTTGCGCCCCATCGCGCGCACGGTCTGTTCGGAAAAGCGGATGGCGAAGCCGGCGCTGGTGGCGAGCAAGAGCTCAGCTTTCCCATCGGTAAGCACGACCCCCATCAACTCGTCGCCATCCATGAGACTGATCGCGATGAGTCCCGAGCGGCGAACGCTGCCGAATTCTGAGAGCGCCGTTTTCTTGATGTAACCGCGCTTGGTGACCATGACGAGATATTCTTCGGTACCAAGCTTGCGCACGGGCAATACGGTCGTGACCGTTTCACCCGGCGGCAGCGTCAACAAGTTGACCAAGGCCGTACCGCGGGCTTGACGTGACGCGTCCGGTATCTCATGCGCGCGCAGCCGCAAAACGCGGCCTTTGTTGGTAAAAAAGAGCACGTGCTGGTGCGTGGTCCCGGAGAAGATGTGGCGGACGACGTCTTCTTTCCTCAGGGCCAACCCCGTGATGCCGCGGCCGCCGCGATTTTGCGAGCGGAACATGTCGACGTTTTGCCGTTTGATGTAGCCGCCGGCGGTCACCGTGATCACGACGTCGGTATCCGCGATGAGATCTTCGATCTCGAACTCGCCCTCGGCTTCCACTATCTGCGTGCGCCGTTTGTCGCCGTACTTCTTTTTTAACTGGGCGACTTCGTCTTTGACGACGCCATAAATGCGGCGTTCGCTGCGCAGCAGCTCTTCTAAACCGGCGATGGTTTTGAGCAAAGCCACATATTCGTCTTCGATCTTCTTGCGTTCGAGTGCGACCAAACGTTGCAAGCGCAAGTCGAGGATCGCATTTGCCTGAATCTCCGAAAGATTGAATTTTTTCATCAAGCCTTCGCGCGCTTGTTCTGTGGTTTCTGAAGCGCGGATGAGCTTGATAATCGCGTCGATGTGATCGAGCGCGATGCGGTAGCCTTCCAAGATGTGCGCGCGCTCTTTGGCTTTTCGTAAATCGTACTGAGCACGCCGGATCACAACCACTTTGCGATGCTCGACGTAGGCTTCGAGCATTTCGCGCAAGGTGAGGGTACGCGGCTGACCTTCGACGAGTGCGACGTTATTGACGCCGAACGACGACTGCAACGGAGTGTGTTTGTAGAGCTGATTCAGAATGAGCTGCGTTTGTGCTTCGCGCTTGAGCTCGATGACGATGCGCATACCCTTGCGGTCGCTCTCGTCGCGCAGATCCGCGATGCCGGTGGTTTTTTTAAGGGTGACGAGCTCGGCGATGGACTCGATCAGCTTCGTCTTATTGAGTTGGAAAGGGATCTCGGTGATGATGATCGCCTGGCGACCGCCTTGCAGCTCTTCGAACTCGTGTTTTGCGCGCATGATGATGGAACCGCGGCCGGTCAGATAACTTTGCCGGATGCCTTCGCGGCCTAAGATCAACGCGCCGGTGGGAAAATCCGGTCCGGTGACGATTTTCAGCAGCTTCTCGTCTTTGATTGAGCGGTCATCGATGAGTGTGGTAAGCGCATCGCAGATCTCAGTCAGGTTGTGCGGCGGGATGTTGGTAGCCATCCCCACCGCGATTCCTGACGACCCATTGACGAGAAGGTTGGGCAGCCGAGCCGGCAGGAGCGTCGGCTCACGCGTGGATGAGTCATAATTAGGGACGAAATCAACGGTCTCTTTGTCGATATCTGCGAGCATTTCCAGCGCGATAGCCGCCAGACGTGCTTCGGTGTAGCGCATCGCCGCAGGCGGATCGCCGTCGACGGATCCGAAGTTGCCATGGCCGCCGATCAGCGGGTAGCGCAAGCTGAAATCTTGCGCCATGCGCACGAGGGCGTCGTAGACCGACACATCGCCGTGCGGATGGTAATTTTTGAGCACTTCGCCGACCGTGCCTGCGCATTTTCGATGCGGTTTGTCGGGGCTTAGCCCAAGCTGCGACATCGCGTAGAGGATCCGGCGGTGCACCGGTTTGAGGCCATCGCGAACATCTGGCAGCGCCCGCGACACGATAACGCTCATGGCATAGTCGAGGTACGAACTGCGCATCTCGTCCTCAACGTTCACCATGATTACGCGGGCGGACGGCGTGGTGTGGCGGTAGGTCTCGAAGGTCAGATCAGACCCTGACTTGCCATCGCGGCCATTGCGCGATGGGCGGTCTTCCGGAGGTTTCAACCGAGCTATGCTCCTCTATAAATGCGCTGTGTTTATAACGATTTTCGCGTGCGTAACAGCAACATAATCAATTCAATTTTTGCGCCGCGCGCTCCCGCTCTTTGGCCCTGCAGGAGGCGCTTTAGATTCACGGTAAGCGCGTGATGATGCTCCCGCACGTAGGCGTGTTAACGCTATCGCTTCCTGATGAAACCGCGACAAGGCGGCTGGCTGAAAGATTTGCAGAGGTCTGCCGCGCGGGGGACGTGTTGTTGCTGCGGGGGCCGTTAGGTGCCGGCAAGACCACTTTTGTCGATGGGTTTTCAAAAGCGCTCGGCGCGGGAGCGGCCACCAGTCCCACTTTTGTGATTGCGCACTCGTACCCATCCGGACGCATCCCGTTGTGGCATTTGGATTTGTATCGCATTTCTAGTCAAGACGCGATTGAAGAGCTGGACCTGGAGCAATACATGGCGCCGGCTGCGATCACCCTCGTTGAATGGCCCGAGCACGCTCCTAACATGTGGCCAAAAAGCCGCATCGAAATAGCGTTGCACATCAGCGAGCCGGGCCGCGTGGCTCAGATCATGGGATTCGGCGATTCGGACGCTACCGTTGCCGCTTTGACTCGCGCGCACGAATGAAGACTCCAGGCTGGACGCTTGGGATATCGACTTCAGCCGGCGTCGAGGTGGCGTTGCTGTCCGGCGATCAAGAGATCTCCGTACCTGCCGCCGGACAGGCCCTGGAATCGTTATTGCCATGCGTGAAGGCAGCCACCGAGCAAGCCCACGTGTCGCTCGATGCTATCAATATCATCGCGGTGTGCATCGGCCCAGGATCCTTCACGGGGCTACGCATCGGCGTTGCATTCGCAAAAAGCTTGGCGCAATCACGCGACCTCCCCATAGTCGGCGTCTCGGCGTATGACGTCGCCGAGTTTTATATCGAAAGCTATCCGCTCTTCGCCGTTACGAAGGGAAAAAGCGACTATTACTATGTGCGAGTAAAGAAGGACGCTCACGCAGACGAGGAGTTCTTTCGGGGGAACTCAGCCGAGGTCGAGCAAGCAGTCGAGCGTCTAGCGCGAACCTCCGGCCACACTCCAAGCGTGTGCGGTACCGACTTCTCGMTCTTTGCAGCCGGCGGGCGCGCGCTCGCGGTGGCGCGACTTGGGTACAAAGCCTACTCAGCTGGACGTGCAACCAGCTGGCGTGATATCGCGATCGACTACGGGCAGCGCCCCAATGCAGTCATCAATTGGGAAACGGCGCAGACACGCGAGCAAGAGGGGCAGCCGTTTGAACGCCGCGAATCCCAAAGCAATGAAGGCCCCGCCTCGGTTACTTGAAATCACTCCCATGTACACGCGCGATATCGCAGAAGTGCTCCACGTGGAAGCCCTGTGCTTTCCCACACCCTGGCCGCGCAATGCATTTCTCAACGAATTAACCGAGAACAAGCTGGCACATTACTTCGTTGGTCGCTTTGGCGATACGGTCGTCGGTTACGGCGGGCTCTGGGTGATTTTAGAAGACGCGCATATCACGACCGTGGCAGTAGATCCCGAACACCAGCGCAAGCGCTTTGGAGAACAGTTGCTGATCCGTCTTATCGATGAGGCTATCGAGCGCGGAGCGCGCTGGATCACCCTGGAGGTACGTGAATCGAATACCGCTGCCCAAAATCTCTATAAGAAGTACGGCTTCACCGTCGTGAGCACGCGCCGTGGCTACTATTCCGACAATGACGAAAATGCGCTCGTCATGTGGGCGGGAAATTTGAAGGGCGCCATCTATCAGAATCGATTGAAGGCATTGAAAGAGAGTCTTTCCTGACACAGTCCTCGCTGACGGAAGACTCGCCATCCCTTGACGCATCTCAGTTCCTCAGTATTTGCCGCGCAGTGCGTTCCAATCTGGATCCACGACGGTACCGTCACGTATTGGGGGTCGCACGCACCGCCGAACGGCTAGCTCACCGTTTTGGAGAGTCGACCGCCAAGGCGCGGATCGCCGGCATGCTCCACGATATTGCGCGACTTTGGAAGCCACCGGCGCTATTCGACTACGCGCGCGAGCATGGGATTAGCGTTTCAGAGGCAGAACAAGCGGCTCCGGTGTTGTTACATTCGCGCATCGGTGCTGATATCGCACGGCGCAGCTATGGCATAACAGATTCGGAAACACTGGCTGCGATCGAGCATCACACGGTTGCGGTGCCGGGTATGTCAGCCTTGGAGAAAATCCTCTACATCGCCGACTCAATAGAACCGTCGCGAACCTTCCCTGCCAGGGCGGCGCTGGCTGCGCTTGCCGAAAAGTCATTAGACGAAGGGTTGTTAGCTTGCATCGCATCGTCACTCGAACACCTCATCGCGCGCCGCGTGCCCATAGCGCCGGAAACGCTTGCGCTCTACAATTCGCTGGCCAAACACAATGAAGCGGCGCGTTAAAAGCATTGAGCGCATCGCCAAAACGGTGGATGCCGGAATAAAAAAGATAGCTAAAGTGATTGTGCCGGTGAAGACGCGTTCAGATCTGGCCCCGCAGCGCGACGGCATTGCAAGCACACGCGATCCGGTGGCCACCCTCAGTGACAGACAGGTCACGGAACTTGCTCAACGATGCAAACAAGCCGCCATAGAGAAGAAGGCGGACAATGTCGTTTTGATCGATATTCGTGGCCGTGCGAATTTCTCCGACTATTTCGTGCTCGCCACCGGCCGCTCAGTCATTCAGGTTCGCGCCATCGCTGACGCTGTGGTCGAGGCGTCCGAAATACAGTTCGGAACGCCCGTCCGCACCGAAGGCTACAATGAAGGCAGTTGGGTTTTGGTGGATTACGGGGCGGTGATCGTGCACGTTTTCACCCCGGCAGCGCGCGAGTTTTACAATCTAGAACGCCTTTGGGCCAAGCCCACGGCTCGCCGAAAGGGAGAGAAATGAAAAACTCAACCGCCGCGCGGCGCCCGAAGAGCACGGCCAAAGGCCCGCGACGTAAGCCGCAACCCGGCTGGTGGAGCAGAATGCCGCGGCGTCAACGCGAGCGCCTCATTCGAATTGGGATGTGGATATTTTTGGTCTTGTTCGTCTTGTCCGTCGCAGGCGGGTTGATCTTGACGACCATCACCAAGGTGCAAGTGAAATAACGCGGTTGTGAGCGTCTAACTACTTGAGGAGCGGCGGACTACTTAAGCAGCTCTTCTGCGATTATCAGCCGCTGAATTTCGTTCGTGCCTTCGTAGATCGCGAGAATGCGAGCGTCGCGGTATACGCGTTCGATTCCGGTCTCCTTCATGAACCCCATCCCGCCATGAATTTGAAGAACTCGGTCAACGACGTGAATCGCCATGTCCGAGCAATAACGCTTCACCATCGCCGCCTCCACGCTGAAGCGCTCACCGCGGTCGGCCTTCCAAGCGCCGTGGTACACCATGTTCCTGGCGGCGTATATCTCGGTCGCAATATCGGCGATCATGAATTGCACTGCTTGCTGCCGCGCAATCGGCTTGCCGAATTGGATGCGCTCCTTTGCATGAGCGATCGCCTTTTCCAGCATGTAGCTCGCGGTGCCGACGCAGCCTGCGCCCAAGGACAGCCGGCCCATGTCCAGCGTTCTCATGGCCGTGAGAAAGCCTTGCCCGACTTTACCGATGACATGATCCGCAGGGACCTTGGCGTCTTGAAAAATCAGCTCGCACGTGTGGCTTCCGTACAGACCCATTTTGCGGTCCTTGGGTCCGCGCGTCACCCCGGGTTGATTGAGGTCGGTCCAAAACGCGGTGATCCCGCCGCGCGCTCCTAACGCTTTATCCGTCACCGCGAACACGGTTGCAAAATCCGCGATGTCACCGCTCGTGATGTAATGCTTTACGCCGTTGAGCCGGAACGAATCACCATCTTGGCGGGCGCTGGTCTGAATGTTGGCGGCGTCAGAACCCGCTTCGGGCTCCGACAATGCGAAGCAAGCCAATTTTTTGCCGGCGCAGAGCAACCGCATGTAACGGTCTTTGAGCTCTTTGCTGCCGTCCAGATGCATGGCCATCGCGCCGATGCTGCAGTGCGCGCCCAGCAGATTGGAAAACGCCGCGCTAGCACGGCCGAGCTCTTCCAATGCGATACAATAACCAAACTCTCCGATGGCCGCGCCGCCGTACTCCTCGGAAAATGGCAGTCCGAACAATCCCATCTCGCGCATCTTGTCAATGGTTGACTGCGGGATGTCGTCGCTGTCTTCGACTTGCTCAGCGATCGGCCAAAGTTCTTTTTCGACGAACTCGCGCAATGTCGACTTGAGGAGTTTGAGATCCTCAGGCAGCTCGAAGTTCAGCCCCTCGGATGATGCCACAAGTGTCGCCATGTTAATACCATTTGCCAGCGGTCGCCGGACCCCGTTTTTTTGAGGCAAAATGCGCGTGCGGGGCGCACGGAATCATGAAGCGAATAGCGCGTTGTGCTTGAGGAAATCAGGTCGCAACCACCGTGGCGGCCTACTCGTCCGTGGAAAGACTGGCAAACCGAACGGGATAGCCTGCTTAACCGTTTTGTCAACGAGCAGCTTTATCCATACAGTCCGTTCTACCGCCGGCTCTTCGACGACAACAAGATAGATCCAAAGCGCATTCGCGCCGTCGCGGATCTGCGCCACTTGCCGCTTACTGCTAAAAAAGATATCGCCCCTACGGCAGAACAACCGGCGCAGCACCTCGGTTTAGTTTTGCAACCCACTGCGGAATCAATTCGCAAATATGGCGCATTGTCCATGAAGTCCAAGCTGCTCATGCACAAGCTGCGGTTTGGCGACGCCGCCGCTCGTGAAAAGCTGCGCTTGGAATATTCGCCGGTGCATGCCATCTTCACGACGGGTCGAACTGCGCTGCCCACGCAGTTCCTCTACAGCTCGATGGATTTTGAACGGCTGCACTTGGTAGGCAAGCGGCTCATCGATACCTGCGGGGTGGAGCCGGGCGATCGCGCGCTCAACGTGTTTCCATACGCGCCGCACTTGGCTTTTTGGCAGGTGTTCGCCGTGAGCCAAGCGGCGACCATGCTCATGGTTCACACCGGCGGTGGCAAGGTGATGGGGACTGCGGGCAACATCGCTGCGCTCAACCGGCTGCAACCCGACATGCTGATCGGTGTGCCGGGCTACGTCTACCACTTGCTGCGCCAAGCGAACGAGCAACGCGTCAAACTCACGAAGCTCAAATGCATAGCGCTCGGTGCGGAGCGGGTGCCTACCGCGTTGAAGGCTAGGCTGGGCGACCTGTGCGCGCAAATGGGAAGAAGCGACGTACGCGTGCAAGGCGTGTATGGTTTCACCGAGGCGCGACAAGCCTGGGCTGAATGTGCCACTGACGAGTATGGCACGTCCTACGGTTATCACACGTATCCCGATTTGGAAGTCTTCGAGATCATCGATCCCGATTCGGGTGAAACGCTCGGACCCGGAGAGCGCGGCGAGGTGGTGTACACCACGTTGACCGGCCGCGGATCGTGCGTGCTTCGCTATCGCACCGGCGATATCGCGGACCAGGGCATTATCTATGACCCTTGTCCGAATTGCGGTCGTATCGTCCCTCGTATTTCGGCTGCGCTTTCGCGGCGTTCCGATATCGGCGAATTTCAGCTCACCAAGATACGGGGCACACTCGTCGATCTCAACAGCTTCATACCGGTCATGGCAGAGGCGCCGGACGTGGTTGAGTGGCAGCTCATCGTGAGGAAGCACAACGACGATCCCGACGACCTCGACGAAATCGTGCTAAATGTTGCGTTACGAGACGGTGCGAATGGCGCTGATTTCAAAGAACGGATTTGTCAGCAGCTTCGCAGCAACACCGAGGTCGCACCCAATCTTGTAGAGATTCTGCCGCTCACGCAGATCGAAGCGAATTTAGGCTTGGAAACGCAACTAAAAGAACTGCGGATTCGCGATTTGCGCAACGCTCTGAAAGCGCCCGTCGGCTGATTAGAAAAAATGTTGAGCGTTTTGACGCACTTCTTTTCCACCGTAATCCGCAAAAGCGCAAGTCAAGTTCGGAATTGTGGCATTCCGCCACTCGAGGGCAAATTAAGCGGGTCCCAACCTCCGATCGAGCCCGCCGTGGAGTTCGGATCGGGACCCTCATTCACAAAGCGTATGACTTTAGCTGGGCACCCGACTGCTAACGCATAAGGCGGGATGTCCTTCGTAACAACCGATCCGCCGCCGATCATGACATGATGACCAATGTGTACACCGGGCACTATGACAGCGCCGGAACATATAAGCGTATTATCTTCAATTACGACAGGGGCGAACTCGAACTTTAGCGGTTGCCGCACATTGGTCTGCTCAGCAGGAATCTGGCGAGCCTCGTGCGCTGTGATGCTGACGTGCGCCCCGATGTGGACATTGTTGCCGATTGTGATGCCTCCGGCGCCCCAAAGCACAGCATACGGACCTATCTCAGAGTTGTCACCGATCTTTATGAAGCCGGCGTTTTCGTTCCAGCTGCCTCCGGCGCAGTTTAGATACGCGCGACGATCTATGAAGACGTCTTTGCCGGGGAAAAACCTGTCTGCTCCAACCACAAGAACATCATCAGCAAAAATCACTCCGGGGTGACGCTCAAACAATCTTTGCTCGCGAACGGCTCTATTGATCAGACGCATCAAGCCGCGCCCCAGTTGGCGTATAGTTTTGATCAAGCGCATAAAATCACTTTCGAAAAGTTTGATAATAAAAGTAAGCGCCATCGGCGCTTAACACTTCGGCAATGTTCACTTCTCCAGGGGGCCTGAAGCCTCTTTCGACCTTGGCGGCATTCAACCGACATAAACCTAGTAGATATCTGCGACTAAATACCCATCGTTCAGCCGCTGATGACATAAACAAGGGTGCCCCAGCTCGTCGAAAAAATCAATCAACAACTGCCGGTCAGAGACGGATGTAGGGCGCCATCTTTTCGAACTTGCTCGGGCCGACCCCAGAGACGTTTTGCAGATCATCAACTGTTTGAAATGGGCCGTTGGCGCTGCGATATTCGACGATGCGGCGCGCCAGGCCGCGCCCAACACCTGGCAGTGTCGTAAGCTCCTGCTCCGTGGCGGTGTTCACATTGAGGGTTTGTCCGGGTTGCAGTTTGTGCCGGCCGGTTGCGTTGTGAGCGTGCCGAGCGCGCCGCATCGTTGTGCCTTCCGTTACCGTCCGATCTGAACCGCCCGCGAAGCTAGTGGTTGACGAGGCAAGTAGCTGTCCTCTGTGCGGCACGGTGATTTTCATGCCATCCGCTACCTGTTCGGCAAGGTTTAGCTGTTCGACATCCGCGTCCGCATTAGCCCCTCCGGCGCGTTGGACGGCATCGATGATGCGGGAGGTCGCCTGCAACCGATAGACCCCGGGTTTGTGAACAGCTCCGCACACATATACTAATATCGCCGATGGCAGCGGCGCGGGCACCGAATTGACCTCGCGGGTTGCCCCCAATTGCGGAGGCGCGCTATCAACTTGGACGGCAGTATCGGAGTGGTGCCGCGGCAGGAAAAAAACGATCGCCACCAGTGCGATACCTACCGCAACGTATTGCCAGCGAACGGATTTCGCGACAAACACGCATGCGATATCCCCCGGATGCGGCAGCCGTCAAGGATTCGCTAGCTGCGGATTCCGCCATCCAAGGGCTTCCCGAACAGCATATTGTACAATAACGCGTATGGTATCGAAAGAAGTCGCGCCTTATTCGCCCCAGACGATCGAACCGAAGTGGCAAAAGATCTGGTTAGAACGACGGCAGTACGAAGTAAGCGAACGGTCTGACAAGCCGAAGTTTTACCTGCTCGAAATGCTCCCGTATCCCAGTGGGGATCTTCATGTCGGGCATGCTCGCAATTACACTCTCGGTGATGTCGTCGCACGTTTTCAGCGAATGCGCGGCTATAATGTCCTGCATCCGATGGGCTGGGACGCGTTCGGTTTGCCGGCGGAAGCGGCTGCGATCGCCCGCGGTCTGCACCCGCGTGAGTGGACGAATGCGAACATCGCCAACATGCGCGCCCAACTGATGAAGTTAGGCACATCCTACGATTGGTCGCGCGAGATCGACTCCTCGTCGCCCGAGTACTATCGCTGGACTCAATGGCTCTTCTTGCTCTTGTACCGCAGAGGGCTCGCCTACAAAGCGGAGGCCACGCTCAACTGGTGTGCGCACGATCAAACGGTGCTCGCGAACGAGCAAGCCGAGGGCGGAGTGTGTTGGCGCTGCGGTTCGCCGGTCGAGCGCAGGACGTTCAACCAGTGGTTCTTTCGCATCACGAATTACGCAGAGCAATTGCTCGCTGGTCTTGACACCCTGACAGGCTGGCCCGAACGCGTCAAAACGATGCAGCGCAACTGGATCGGGCGCAGCGAAGGCGTGACGGTGTCCTTTCGAGTTGTCGATCTGGACGCGAACATCGAAGTTTTTACCACGCGCGTCGACACGATATTCGGCGCTACCTATCTTGCGCTTGCACCCGAACATCCGCTCACTGCGCGCATCGTCCTGAACACGCCACAAGCGCCGGCAGCGCGAGCTTTTGTCGAAAGCATCAAAAACAAAAGTGAGCTCGAGCTGCAAACGATGGGAAAACAGGGAGCATTCACCGGCAGTTATGCACTCAACCCCTTTAGCGGCGAACGGATTCCGATTTGGATAACGAATTACGTCGTGGCTGAGTACGGGACCGGTGCAGTCATGGGCGTGCCGGCGCACGATCAGCGCGACTTTGAATTTGCGAAGGCCCATGATCTACCAATACGGCAAGTGGTAGCGCCGGCGGATACAAAAAACGGCAAGGACGCGGTGCCAAAGGGCGCCGCGTTTTGCGACGATGGCCTACTGATTGCCAGCGGTGAATTCAGCGGCCTAACGAGCGCGCAAGCTAAGCGCGCAATGGCGAAAAAACTTGCAGCGCTCGGCACCGGCAGCGCAACAATCAATTACAAGCTGCGCGACTGGCTCATTTCGCGCGAGCGCTACTGGGGCGCTCCCATACCCATGGTCCACTGTCCAAAGCACGGCTACGTGGCAGTACCGGAAAGCGACTTGCCCGTTCGGTTGCCGGATAACGCGCCGATCGGGAGCGCACAAGGCAGTCCGCTTGAACACATGCCGGAATTTATCGATACCGTCTGCCCGAAGTGCGGCGGTCCAGCAAAACGCGAGGCAGAAACGATGGACACATTCATGTGTTCGTCGTGGTATTTCTTGCGATATTTAGATCCCCATAACGACCAGGTTCCTTGGGACCTAGCGCTGGCGAGATACTGGGCGCCTGTCGACCATTATTTCGGCGGCATCGAGCACGCCGTGTTGCACCTCATGTACGCTCGCTTTTTTTACAAGGTCCTTTGCGACGAGAAGCGCGTGCCCGGCGATGAGCCATTCCTTCGGCTCTTCAATCAGGGCATGGTGTTGGGCGAAAATCACGAGAAGATGAGCAAGTCCCGCGGCAACACGATCGGGATCGATGACGCGGTCGAGAAGTACGGTGCGGATGCATTACGCGTGTTTGAGATGTTCGCCGGGCCGCCCGAATCCGATTTTCCCTGGTCGACGACCGGAATCGCCGGCGCGACGAGAACGCTGCAGCGGATCTGGCGGGTCGTCCTTTCACACGAAGACGGCTTGCGGAAACGTGCAGCCGCAGGCGATACTCACGCGGCGTTGGCAAACGGCGAACACAAGGACGTGACGGAAGCCGAGTCCGCGCTACGCTACAGCCTACACGCAAAAATCAAGCAGATCGGTGATGAGATCAGCGATCGCATGCATTTCAATACGTCAGTCGCCGCGATCATGACGCTGCTCAATGATCTGGATGATTTTGCGGCAGCGACATCGGGCGCCGCTGAGTCGCCGATATTCCTTGATGCCCTTGGGAAGCTGCTGCTGTTACTTGCCCCCTTTGCGCCGCATATCACCGAGGAGCTGTGGAAGCGCACAGGACGCCCCGGCAGTATTCACGAGCAACCTTGGCCCGAATACGACAAGCGTTGGCTGCAGCGCTCGTTCGTGACCGCGGTGATTCAGGTGAATGGCAAGCGGCGCGGTTCGCTTGACGTAACCCCCGGAGTTGACGAGGAGTCGGTGTTCGCGTTGGCGCGCGAGATCCCGACCGTGCGTGCGCAACTCGATGGCAAGACCGTGCGCAAACTCGTCTACGTCCAGGACCGGCTGCTCAATATCGTGGTAAGCTAGGACCTCGAGTGTACGCTCCCTTGGGCAAGACCGGAAAGCGCCCTTAAGCTAAGCGACAGAGTTTCGGAAAAACTTTATGGTTTTTGCAATGCCGGCTTCGAGCGACGTCTGCGGCTGCCAGCCCAACATCTGCTTCGCTTTGTCGATGGCGAAGATGCAGCGGTAGAGGTCGCCGGGACGCTTAGGCGCACGGACAATGTCAACATTTTTGCCTACCGCTTTTCCAATAACGCGATGCAACTCGTTCACCGACGTGCCCACACCGGTTCCAATGTTGATGAACTCGCCGTCGCCGCGCTCAAGCGCTAATAAGTTGGCGCGTGCGACATCGCCCACAAAGACGTAATCTTTCTGCTGTTCGCCGTCCCAGTCGATGCGCAGAGGCTCACCTTTGATTGTCCGCGCGCTAAAAATGGCGATGACACCAGCCTCTCCGTTTGGGTCTTGGCGGGGTCCGTAGACATTTCCGTAGCGCAGCGCGGTAAAGTTCAACTGATGGGCGGCACGAAAGTACCGCAGGTAATGTTCGGCGACCATTTTGGTGATTCCATAGGGCGACTCGGGCAGCTGTGGATGTTTTTCATCGATGGGTAGATACTGCGGCGTGCCATAGGTTGCCGCAGACGATGCAAACGTGACATTCTTAACGCCATGTTCAGCCGCGAGGCTGAGGATGGTCAGCAAGCCCTTGACGTTGACGTCCGCGTCGTAAATGGGATCTTGGGTGGAGATGGCGACGCTATGTTGCGCCGCGTGATGGTTCACGAAAGAGGGTTTGAAAGATGAAAAAACATCCGCGACCGCACCACCATCACGGATGTCTATTTCGAAAAGACGCGCCTTTGCGTTGACATTGGCGCGGCGGCCGCCGCCGTTGGGCCAGAAGGAATCGATGATCGCCACTTCGTGCCCGGCTTCGGTGAAAGCATCAACGATATGAGAGCCGATGAAACCAGCACCGCCGGTCACGAGAATCCGCATGACGGCTATTAAGGCCTTCCAGCGTTGACGCTAGCTTCTGATCGGAACGCCGTTACAGCCGGAGATGGCCGGTCACAGCGAGGAGAATCAACACGAGGAGCACGATGACCAACGCGTCCATTTCTGTCACCCCCTTCTGTACCTGATGACTGGACTTGGTCTTTCCCTTAAACCGGCTAGCCTTCCTCGCGGCGCAACACGCCAACTTGACGCGCGGCGGTCGCGCGGTGAATGATTTGCGTTGGACGACGTCATCCTCAGTTTGCAGCGCGGGCACAGTTTCGCACTCGGTGTGGCTTTTTATATTTGGGGTATCGTTGCCGCCGAACACTACGCTGGGTTTGGTGTCGGGGCTGCATTAAATTTATTCCTCACGTTCGCGAGCTCAAACTATTGGAAGAATGCGGATGCGTATAAGCTCGTAGTGGTGACTTCGCTCACATTCTGCGCGGGCGTTATCGCAGGCAATCTGGCGTTGCAACGCTTGCACGCGGTGCCATACCGTTCAATAGGCGAGCATCATGTGCTGCTCGAGGTCGTCGCGCTCGAGCGTCCGCGCGTGCAGGATAGTGCAACGCTGCGCGTCCGCATCGTCGAGGTCGTGTCACCGCACACACCAACAGCGCTCTCACTTGCCGGTCGCGTGGGATTATTGACGTTTCCGGCAGAGACCGCATCAGGTTCTCTGGCGGGAGCGCGGCTCCGCGTCCGTTGCCGCGTCACGATTCCGGGCGGCTCGCGCAACGAGGGCGAGCCCGCCGAACGCGACACGCTCGCCGATCAAGGCGTCGAGGTGGTGCTGGCCGCTCATCGCATCCAAGACGTTCAAATGTTGTCTGCTGCCGCTGGGTGGGAAGCGTGGTGGGCGCGCGCGAGGCAGAGCGCTGCCTCGGCTATTGAGGCGCGGCTACCGCCGTTGGAAGCCACCGTACTCGAGGGTATTCTCTGGGGCGACCGCGGCAATCTTCCGGCGTCATTGCGGCAAGAATTTTCAGACACAGGTACCGTGCACGTTCTAACGACGGCAGGGCTGCATCTTGGTATCATGGCCGGATTCTTGGCCGCCCTGCTATTGCTGCTGCCCTTGAGTCGCCCGGCGCGCATGACCATAGTCCTCACCGGTGCCTGGCTGTATGCAGCGCTCGCGGGCATGCACTTGCCCACGTTGCGCGCGGCGACGATGCTCACGGCCGGCACGCTTGCGCAAGAGCTTGGGCGTGGCCGTACGACGAGCGCCGTGCTGGCGGCTGCGGCGTGTGCGGTAGCACTCCCCCACCCGTTGGTCGTGATATCGCCATCATTTGCCATGTCGTTTGCGTGCGTCGTGGGGATCGCGCTCCTCAACCCTACGCTCGCGGCATTGGGTCTGCGAGAGGGCTGCGGATTGCCGCGATTCATCACGGAGGTCTTACAAACGAGCTTATCGGTGCAAATAGCGCTTTGGCCGTTGCAAGCGTTGTACTTCAATGCATTCACGCCGTATGCGGTGTTAGCCAACGCTATCGTCGTGCCGATGGTGGGCGCGATCATGGCCGTTGGCGCCTTATTCGCGTGCGCCGCACTGATTCTGCCGATATTGGCGGCGCCGCTCGGCAACCTCGAGTGGTGGGGCCTCACTTTATTGATCAGTGTAGTGCGGCATTTTGCGACATTGCCAATGGCTCACATTGATCTGCCACCCCCTTCTCATTGCTTTTTAGTTTCTTATTGGTGCGGCTTGGCCGCCCTCGCCTGGTTCGTGCAGACTGGAAACCTGCGGAAAATCGGGGTTAAACGGATCGTCCAATACGCCGGTGCTAGCGTCATGATCCTAGCGGTCATTTACTGCTGGCCCGCCATCACTTCGCGTCTCGACCGCAACTTATATGTTGATGCGATCGACGTTGGTCAAGCAGATTGCATACTCATCCGGGCGCCGCACCGTCACGCGCTGCTGATTGACGGAGGTGGAAAACTAGAGCGCACGACTGGAGGCACGGTCGTTGCCGCCCCGATCGGCGATCGCATCGCTGCCCGCACCGTTATGCCGTTCCTCTTGCGGCACTGGGTGACGCACCTGGATGCGGTTGTTCTCACGCATCCGCATGGGGATCACGTTGGTGGAATTCCGGTCATACTATCGCGCGAGCGGGTGGATAAGGTGTATGACTCCGCGCAACTGTACTCAGGGCCAGCATATCGCCGCACGCTTGACGTTATACGTGACCGCCACATCACGTGGATGCGCGCGCAACGCGGAGTTGAATTCCCTCTCGGATCGACGACCCGCGTTCAAATGCTCGCTCCGGAGTTGCCACTCATCACGGGGACGTCATCAGACATTAATAACAATTCGGTAGTCTTGCGTATAACGTTCGGCCAGGTCGCCATACTGCTGACCGGCGACGCGCAATCGGAAGCAGAGGCGCGGCTACTCTCGCATGGCCTTGCAGACCTGCGCGCCGACATTCTCAAAGTCGGTCATCATGGATCGGCCTACTCGAGTACGCCACAGTTTCTTGCGGCCGTGCACCCCAAGATCGCGGTCATCTCATGCGGTTTGCACAACATCTTCGGTCACCCAAGCCCCCAAACGCTGGCTACTCTCAAGGCTGCAGGCGCCCGCTGTTTCAGAACAGATTTAAACGGAGGCGTATCCGTAATCTCAGACGGAGCTTCGATGCAAGCCAAGGGTGCTATGAAATAGAAAATGAATAAGAAAGTTGACTAGCTTTCTTACCGAATAGGACGGTTTTCTGCTGGCATTGCTTCTGCGTAGAGATACGAAATGACATTCATGACCATCCGCCCACCAAGCCGCAAAGGAGCCGATACGGCACTCACCCAAGCGCTGCGCATCTGCGAGCGTGCCTTTCTTTTCCATGCGCGATTATCGTGAATAGGCAAAAGATCAGCCATCAAGGATGCAATCCGTAAACGTAGGTTATAGGTCCCATAACAGCTTTCAACTACTGTCGATCTTTGCCGAATAAAAATAGGCAGATCTTCGCGACGGTTGACCCAAGCGACATATCGCTTGGCTCGGGTGGATCCTTCCCAGGGGATACCTGCAATCTGCGCCGCTAACATGAATGTGGCATCGAGTCGGATTAGCTCAGCGCTCTCGTCATTAACGAAGCGTTGAAGTTGCGACAACTCGCTTTGATCCAGCTTGGTCATTAATTGGGCTAACACGACCACGTCGCGGAGACGTCGAATGCCGATGGCATGCGTAGCTAAATGTATAGCAGCGCCAGCGTTGTTCAGAAATTGCGCCCGACCGTTGGGGCCTTCGAAGGTGAGGAGGTATCGTGACAAATAATCCCAGTCAAGTGTTCTCGATAGAGTACCGGGCTGTGAGAGCGCCACATGTAGCTCGACTGCAGCTCCGCCGTTCGGCGGTCGTAAGGGTGCATAGTGGTGATGATGGGCGAGGTATAAAGCAGCCATTTCATCAGTTGCCCGCCGGACATAACCTGCCGAGGATAAGGCATTGATCGCCGCGTCCATGTCTATTTTTCTAATCAGAACATCAATATCGCTTGACTTGTGAAAGTGAGCATCGGCATCGCCTCTATAAATCCTAGCTGCGCCCTTAAGGAGAGCAAAATCGATGCTCGCTCCATCCAGAATGCTTACCAAGCTCGCGATTTGGTCGCGCAATAACAGAACTTTCAAAGCGGTAGCTCGACTGGATTTTTGCAAACCCGTGATCAAGCCGATGTTCGAATCGGGGTCAATACCAAGCCGGCTGATTCCCTGAAGCAAAATACTAGAACAGCCGTGATTCCGCACCGTTGGTAACAAAATCAAGTGTCCAACAGCGGCTAGTGCGCTCTCTAGGCCTTCTTTGTTGTCCTCGAAAATAGCAGTCAAAGCCTTAACCAGGATGGGGAATCGCCTCACACGACCCCAAGCGTTAAGCCCCCTACTTCCGCGCGCAAGCTGGTGTCTCAGCTGATGCGCCAGGCGACGAAGGCCGTGCAAGCGAGCCTTCAAAAAACCTTGCGACTGAAAAAGCCAATCGTCAACCCGCTTTGCATCAGGTCCATCATCCGCATACACCGCGACAACGCTGCCAACCACCTGAAAAGTGCGAACCTCTTCAGATTTCCACGGAGTGTTGTCCCCTGCAGTCAGGATGATGTCGTCGTGGAAGCCGATCACCCGGTGCGCCACCAAATGTGCGCCCTGAGCAAATACGAGAACCTCGCCAGCCTTTGCGTTCTGCGTAAACGGTCCCAGCTCCAAGACCATTGGCTTTCGTAGCAAAGGCAACATACTGTCGCCCACCATTGCAAGCCGGGCAGATCGGCCTGTTTCAACGAGCATCCGAAGCGCAGCGACGCTTCGCTCGTTTGCAGTCTCGAATATCGTCGGGACCGTTGGAACTGTCGGATCCCCCAGCAAGGTCTTCACGCGCTGCGAACCAGCGGATCAGCGACCTGAGAATTTACCGTGTGCTTAATGAGAACTGCAGTCGCATCAGGCGAACCCAGGCAGAGTGAATAGCAACGCACGTTCTGGAGGAGCCGAGCCAGTGAGGCGATACGATCGAGACCGCGGATGCCTGAGCGCAAACCAGATTGCGACAGGTTTGATATCGCCACGGAAGTGCTCAATGGCTCGACGGATGCGCTGCCGCCAGGGCCGCGGATGAAGAATATCGCAGCGAGCGGTCGGGACAGGGGAAGGGCTGTGGATGTAAATATATCTTCGAAACTGGCGTTAAACCAGTTATTGCCCGCTCTTTTTCTCATGCGCTCGGTTATTCCCAAATCGTTTGGCACCGACTCAGCCGCAAGCAAGTCCACAGATCCCGACCTGACGTTAAGGTTCCGTGGGAATGGGAGTACTCTCAATTTCGAAATATTGCAGCGTTCGTCCGAGTACAGTTGCATGCCACGGCGCGCGCAGGCGATTGCAGTAGTGGTCTTGCCACCATTTGTGTGTGCGATTATTGCCGCGGCGACATCCCCGACGCGAACTGCAGCTGCGTGAAAAGATATCAGATCAGTGCGACCATTGAAAAACGCCTTCATCCAAACAGCATCCGCGAGAAACGCTAGGCAACGTGGGATAAGCGGTGTCGGCCAGTAGAGCTGCGGCCCTTTTCCTGTCCAAAACGTAGGTCCCAGCGGCCCTTCAACGGCAAAGCATTCAAAGACCACATTAGTTGCCTGCGGAAAGGCGCAATACCGTCGCTGGAAAATCTCCGCGGCTGTCTTATTCTCAAACCTAACCCCTACTGCTACACCGTGTACATCCAACGCAACGCAGTGCATGGCGCGCATTTTGAGCTGGTCCAATGCGCCGGCGTCGATTGACGTGCTTTGCAGTCGATCTGCGTTAACTAGCATCAGAAGCGACTAAACCAAGAAGCGCATCCACGGTAGCAGCCTGTTTTCCCGCCACGAGCCGATAACAAGGGACACCGCCTAAAGCGGCCGCGACATCGGTCAAACGATCAAAACCAGAACCCGCGACGTTGACGTGTGGCAATATCTCAGCCGCTGCTATCGAAGAAGCTAGCTTCTCAACTTTAACGACGTCGGCCGCTGATCTCTCGAGGATAACGACGAGCGAGAGAGCGGCCGGATTGGAAAAAACGCTCTCGCCGAACACTACGCCGGCATCGACGAAATCCCACACGCGACTTCCGCGCGACGGCTGACGCGATTTCAGCTTCGAACACGCGGTTTGAAGACGGCTGTCGCCCACGACCGACAGCGTCCTCTCTCGAATCATGAGCGTGCGAGGAAGGCCGGACAGCATTTTGTCAGACTTTCGGATAAAGACATATTCATCGCTATAGAATTGCGCGCCGCGCGCGATCAGCCCGAGTGTCAGCGTTGTCTTGCCCGTTCCGCTATAGGAAGCAATGAGAACGCCGCGATCGTTGATACGCAACGCTGCTCCGTATAAGGACAACCAATCGGGATCGAGTCTAAAACTGGAACGGAAGAGCTTGCTGCTCCCATAGAAGGCGGCGCGAAAAGGCGTGTCCAGCGCGGCCTGTTTTGCAAAATTTACGGGCTCGTCATTAAAGGTGACATAGTGTTTTGCGCCGGCGCAGCATATCGCGCCAATGTCGCACTCTTTTTTGAGATCTGCCGGCGCAGTTAGTGCGACCCGGGCGTAAGCATTTTTGAGATAAGACGAAACTTCTGGGTGGTCGGTGTGAATCGCTAGGGATCGTGAGAGCGCGGAAAACCTCAGCGTTTCACTAAAGGTGGCGCTCAGAGAATTCGTCATACTGCGTTGACCCTCACTCTAGGTTCGTATCTCCAAAAAAAGAAGCCGGAAGCCGCCATGTGGCGCTACCGGCCCCTTTACTCTAAGTCGAACTTAGAGCGCTAACTACCGTTTAGGGATCGCTAGCTGTGTCAGATCCGCCATCTTCGCCGTGGGCTTCTGCCAACAGGGCCGTAGCAACGAATGACGCGATGATCTCTGGACGAGTATACATGATGAGGTTCCCTCTTTAGTTGCTAGTAACAAGAGCGCCTCATCGCGCTCGATCAATTGAATGCCTAAGCTTTCAACTGATCCCCCGAAAACAGCTTACACTGTCCGGAAGCTTTTCGTATTCCCGTCTAATCGGGCCGGTCCTTTTACAGGATTATACTTGTTGACTCGGGGGCTAGCAAGGGGTCCGATAGCGCACTGGCCGGGACCGTGGGGGTCGTCGCCGCCGCCAACCATAGGCGAAAGGTCCCGGCGGGCGCTCGTATTCTTTAGTTGCGCATCAGCCCCTCGGCCGCTGATACGCTGCCGATTTTACGATCGCCGTAGATCGCATCGAGCCCGAACAAACGCAGGATCGCATTGCTACGGTCTAAGTCAGCCGAACTCAAGTGTTTCTGCCATGCCTGGCTGACCGCGACGCCAATTCGTTTGTCGTCGAGGAACTCTCGCGTTGCGGATGCCATATGAGAATCAAACGTACGTCCGACGAAAGTAAATAGGCGCCGAACCTCTAGCTCAGGCTGGGCGATCAGATTTTCGAAGAAAGCTAGATGAATCTCGCCGCGCGTGAACTGCTTCAGGGGAACGTAATGCTGAATGCACCACATGATGGCATGTCGTTCAAGAGCCGACCGGGGGCCTTGAATCATTGGCTTGAATCTCTCAAGGTGATCAGCAAGCAAGTCAGCTTGCGAGAGAGTCTGGCTAAGATAACTGCGCCACTCAAAAGTGACGCGAGAACTGATGACCGCCAAAGGATGGCGAAACAAAAGCACGATTCGAACATCCGGAAAGTTGGAATGCAACCAGCCGAGCCAAAGATGCGCGCGCAACTCCTGCACCAAAAATCCGGCGTTGTTTTGTAGGGGCGGCTCCGATCCAGGGTTCGCTAGTTGACCCGACAAAATGCGGGCAGTTATTTTAGAAAGTTCAGCATCATGGTGGTAGCTGGGGATATATTTCCAGCGGGCAAAAGAGAACATGTTCGCCTCGCCTCGCAATCGAAACGGCTCAACTGAATCTTGATACTCGTTGTCAAAGTTTAGAATGTTCGCAACCAGGTTGGTACTATGGCGCGCCGCGCCGACGAGAAGAATCACTGGCTTGTTTGGCATATATTGTTTTTGTAGACCTTATGAGCGATACGCGAAGGCTTTCGTTGGAGAATGAGGGCAAAACCTATAGATTTAGCTGATGAGCTTACGGATAATATCGCTCGCACCCAACGTTATGTCGCAGCGCTAAAATCGCTTCTGGTGGGGCTGCAGGATGCTGATCCCTTTGGTCTTCCCGACTGGGATTGGCAATGGCCGGCACACGCGCCGCTGGCGCTAAGCCTAAACTTCTGGAACGCCGACAGACATTCTCTATCCTTAGTAGCTTCATCGCGGTTGCAAGAATTCTACGATTTTGTCGCCTCGACGCCGCCACCGTTAGACACGTGGATCGACGGATGGAATGGCAGTCCTAACGTTCTGATTTCATATCTTGTAGCCAAATTGCGAGATTATGAGTCGACGATGATCTCCAAAGCCCAAGCCGCGCAGGCATCATTAGATGTCGTTCCTCAAATCACAGCACGCACGGCGTCCCCACCTCAGGGCTATGTCAGCCCGACGCCTCTCGTTCAAAAACTTCCTGAGATTTCGGAAACGGTCTTGTTGGCTGGTGCCGGGAGAAGCGGCACGACTTGGGTATCGAATGTTATCAATTACGATAATCGCTATCGCTACATGTGGGAACCTTTTCACGGACGCTTTGTGCCCATGTGCCGCCGGTTTACTTCTACTTTGTACCTGCGGCCGGACGATCAAGACGAGGAGTTGTTAAGCGTAGCCCGGACAATCTTGGCTGGTGAGGTGAGGAACGCATGGATTGATCGTTTCAACAGGGCGGCGTCATCCGACATCCGATTGATAAAAGAGTGTCGCGCCAATTTATGGTTAGCGTGGCTGAAGCGCGGTTTTCCTAACGTTCCGATAGTTCTGCTCATGAGGCATCCGTGTGCCGTCGCGAACTCAAGACTCGCCCTCGAGTGGCCCTCGTACATCGGCCAATTTCTAGGACAGGACGATCTCGTAGGCGACTATTTGGACCCTTTTCGAGCCGAGATCGAGCGCGCGGACACGGCGCTTGAAAGGCAAATTTTCGCGTGGTGTATCCAGCACTACGTGCCTCTGCGACAACTCGAACCCGATCAAGTCCATTTGATTTTCTATGAGAACCTTTGGAGCAATCCTAAAGAGGAAATAAGCCGCCTTTTCTCGTTCCTCGGTCGACCGTTTGATTATCGCGCTTACTTGTCTTTATTGCAGCCCTCACAAATGAGCCGCGGTGGCGGCGCCGTTACGCGATCGACCAACGCCGATGTAATCGAAAGTTGGAGAAAGCATTTCACCGAAGCCGAAACTCAACGCGCCATCAAAATCCTAAAGCTGTTTGGTCTCGATGCAATCTACAGCGCGGATCCCAGACCTAGCACCAAGGGTGCTCGGGCTTTTATGCTAGGCGATTGACTACGACCGCAGCATAGCGAAGGCGTTGGCCGCATTGGGCATCGGGTCTTCTGAATAAACCTTATCCAACCCAAATATTGAGAGTATTTCAACGGAGCGCCGTACGACCGATTCGGGAACCTCGCTTTTCCAACGCGCCACGAGGCTTTCACCTGTCAGAATCGCCGCTCCCTTACGCGTCACGGGCGAAGGCCGCTTGAGCGTTTCGAAAACGGTCTTATCAAAGGTTCGACCTAAGAACGCAAACATTCGACCAACCTCTTCGCTCGGGTTTTCCGCGAAATGTTCGTAAAACGCTAAGTGTATCTCGCCTTTTCTAAACTGTTGCAAGGGTACGTAATGCTGGATACACCACGTAAAAATTCGCTGTTCCCACTCGGTGGCAGAGCGGGCCTGTTCGATTTCGCGCTGAAACGGCTGTAAAAAATCCTCAAATAGTTCTTTTTGAGTAAACAGGTCTTCAAAAAAGTTTGGGTGTTTTGGTTTCCCCTTGATTCGGGAGAGCGTCACCGCACAAGGATGCCTCATTAGGAGTATGATGGGCAGCCCGGGGAATTGGACGTGCAACCACTTCAGCCACAAATGAGCGCGTACTTCCTTGATTAACCGCCGCCCGACAAAATGACGATTGTTGAACTGGTGGGTACGCTTGTTGTAACCGGCTCTGCCTGTGATCAACGGTCGTACCAGCTGCAAATACTTGTCAGCCCGGTTTTCCGGTCGCAAATAGAGAGCGTAATTAAAATCCTTGCAATCAGGAGTGTGTCTTGGATGGAAGGGCTCGGTGATGTAGCGGTAGTCGCCTTGATAATTGATCAACCTCGCGACCCAGGTCGTGCCGCTTCTGCCCGATCCGGCCAAAAAAACTGCGCTCTTGGGGCCAAATCCATAGTCAATAATAATTCGCTGTCGAAAGCGCCATAGTGAGGCTCTCACCGACCTTGGGACAAGGCGCCTAATTGTTGGTCGAAGGTTCATCGCTGGTTCTCCCCGTGCCGCAGCATAGCGAGGGCGTTTGCCGCGTTAGGCATGGGATCGTCTGAATAGATTTTATCCAACCCAAAAATTGAGAGTATTTCAACGGAGCGCCGTACGATTGACGCCGGAACTTCGTTTTTCCAACGCGCCACGAGGCTTTCACCCGTCAAAATCGCCGCGCCTTTTCGGGTCACCGGTGAAGGCCGCTTGAGCGTTTCGAAAATACTCTCATCATATGACTGACCTAGAAAAGAGAACATTCGACGGAGCTCTGGGCTTGGATCTTCCGCGAAATGCTCGTAAAACGCAAGATGAATATCGCCCTCTTTAAACTGTTGCAAGGGAACGTAATGCTGGATACACCATGCAAACATTCGTTGTTCCCAATCAGTGGCGGAGCGCGCCTGTTCGATTTCGTGTCGAAACGGCTGCAGAAAATCCTCAAATAGCTCTTTTTGACCGAAAAAATCGTCAAAAAAGTTTGGAAGTTTACGTTTGGTTCTGGAGAGCACGACGGCGCACGGGTGTCTGAACAACAAAATGATACGCAGCCCTGGAAATTGGACGTGTAACCATTTCAGCCAAAGGTGCGCGCGCACTTCCTTAATCAGACGCTTCCAGCAGACGTGACGTCTGTTGAATTGGTGCGTACGTCTGTTATATCCAGCTCTGCCCGTTATGAGTTGNCNCGCCGGGCGCAAATACTTGTCGGCCCGGTTGTCGGGCCGTAAATATAGTGCATAATTAAAGCTCTTGCAGCCTGGCGTGTGCTCCGGATTGAACGGCTCGGTTATGTAGCGGTAGTCCCCACGGTAGTTGATGAGCGCGCCGATCCAGGTTGTACCGCTTCGGCCTGATCCGGCCAAGAAAACCGCGCTCTTATGGCTAATCCCATAGTCAAGTATGAGGCTCTGGCGAAAGCCCCATAGAGACTGTCTCAATGACGGTGGAACGATGCGCCTGAACGTGGACCGAAGGTTCGTGGCTAGCTCTCCCTGTAGCAAAAAGCGATTGGAGGGACCTGGCTATGCCCCTGGCGCCAATCGTCTCGCCCGGCGGGCCAATGGTCGCGTTTGGTCGCCTCCGATGGTCCCTAGGCGATTCGCGTCGAAGGGATTAACTTAAGTAAGCCGGGCTATGTTGAATACTTGTATTAACACTACGGGCTGCTTCCGCTACTAATCGATCGATGGAATCATCTCAGATAATGCAGCAAGCGTCGGGTGACGAAGCTATCGTAGCTGAGCGCCTTGTTAAGACGTTTCCTGAATCACATCGATTTTCTTTTTGGCTGAAACATCGCGGTGCGCCCCCCCGACGAAAAGCTTTGCGTGACGTTTCGTTGCGCGTCAACCGGGGCGAGCTTTTCGGCTTGCTCGGCCCAAATGGTGCAGGCAAGACAACCCTCTTAAAAATGCTGGCGACTCTGACATTGCCGGACTCAGGCAGCATTCGCATCGACGGCATTGATGCTACCGTAGAGGGGGAGAAAGTCCGCGGCCGCATTGGATTGTGCACGAGTGAGGATCGCAGTTTTTATTATCGCCTCACAGCGCTTGAGAATCTTCAGTTTTTTGGGACGCTCTCGGGTTTACGTGGTCCCGCACTCGACCGACGAATTCGTGAAGTAGTGCAGCAAGTGGATCTCAACGCCGACCTCGATCGTCGCTTTGCCAGCTATTCGTCTGGAATGCGTCAACGGCTTACCATTGCGCGCGCGTTGCTGTCCGATCCGGCCATTCTGTTTCTTGACGAACCAACGCGCGCGGTCGACCCGACGCACGCAGAAAGCATACGCCATTTCATACGCCACGAACTCGTCGGGCGTCGCGGCAAAACCGTCATTATTGCGACCAACCTTTTGGACGAAGCCTGGAGCCTTTGCGATCGCATTGCAATCCTTAATAAGGGAGCCATTGTGGCGCTTGGGCCGCCTCACTCGCTGGGAACTCAAGCGATCGGCAGACAGCAACGCTATCACATTATCCTCGATCGCGTGAGCGATGACTTGCTTGAGAGAACTCGCGCTTTGCCCGGGGTCCTCAGTGTATCAACGAAGTCCCAACTCGGAGGCGTGAGCCTTGAAGTTGAGCTGGAGCTTTCTACGCCTTCGCTCAACGAACTACTTCGTACGGTGAGCGCCAATGGCGCTTCGGTGCTATCCTTCGAGGCGCAGCACATTCGACCGGCTGACGTTTTCGCGGACGTCACGCACGACGATGATGGTGATCTAGAGTGACCGCATCGATGTGGAGCAAGGTTGGCGCGATTTTTCTGCGCGACGCTCGTTTGGCGCTCTCCTACCGCATGAGCTTTTGGATGCAGTGGGTAGGCATCGCCGTGAGCGTCACCGGGTTCTGGTTTATCTCGCAGCTTGTGCCGCCTTCCCACAAATTTGGGTTCATGGGGCACAAGGGATCTTATTTTGAGTACGTCGTCGTGGGTCTCGCCTTTGTTAATTACCAATCCACCGCATTGCAAAGTTTCCAGCGCTCGATACGTGGCGATCAGATGCTCGGCACCCTCGAGGCCATCCTCGCGACACCAACTAGCCTTTCCCTTATCATTCTATCTTCCGGGGTTTGGGCGTTCTTTCTCACGACGCTTCAAGTGACTTGTTATATTGTATTGGCGACGGTCTTTTTTGGGTTGGATCTGGATCACGTTAACGTCCTCTCGGTTTTGTGCTTCCTCGTGTTGACGATTGCGTGCATGTCCCCGCTGGGCGTGCTGTCAGCAGCCACCGTCATGACGTTCAAACAAACCGGCCCAACAAACTTCGTCATGGGCGGCGCCGCCCAACTATTAGGTGGAGTGCTGTTCCCAGTTGCTCTATTGCCTCTACCACTGCAGTATATATCAAGAGCTCTGCCGCTGACACACGCTTTGAATGGAATTCGTGGGGCGGTGCATGGCGCCACGATCGGACAACTTTCGCACGACGCCATTTGGCTGAGCGTCGCGACTCTTATCCTCTTGCCCTTTTCATTACTCGTCTTTCAGCGTGCCGTTGATCGAGCTAAGATGGACGGAACGCTGGGACATTACTAATAAGAAGAAGGTAGTTGTAATATATGAAGTCCGCCGAGAAACCGCAGGCACTTGAAACGCTCGAGATCCGTGTTGTGGGTGACGAGTCGATTGTGCACGATCCGACAAACGACAAGTTGCACGTCCTAAACTCGACGGCAGCCAAGATTCTTAAACTTTGCGATGGAAGCCGAACTCAAGTAGACATCGTGAACACGCTGTGCGCTGAGATGGGCGCGGACACGCAGCAGGTAGCTCAGGACGTCGATCGCATTGTAGGCCAGTTTTCTGAGCTTGGCTTGATTCGTTAGCGAATTAGTTTTTGGTCAAGTACGGCCGCGTGTTTTACAGTTTCCTTAGCCCCGATTTCGCTCAAGAATTCTTGGTGGTTCACCGGCCGCGAAAACATCGGATAGTTTTGTTCGACCGCACTGCGTTGCTCTTCCTCACTGAGCGCTGCCGTGCAATCCTTGAGCGTGATTACGTTGTAGCCTTTTTCGTAGGCGGTTCGCATTGTGGATTCCACGCAACAATTGGTGAGAAACCCGCCAATCGCGACGTTTGTGATGCCCCGGCTTCGCAAGATAAAGTCGAGATTTGTGCTTGCGAACGCGTCCAGCCCGCGCTTGCCCTCCACAACAATGTCGTTTTGGGCAGGCTTTAAATCATCAACGATGTCCGCGCCCCAAGTCCCCTGTCGGAAAGACTTACTGTCAACTACACCCTTGAGAATTCCGTAAGGCTCCGATGTCAACTCGTGATAGTCTTGAGTAAAAGTGATCGGCGCGTGTATGATGAGTGCGCCGGCTGCTCTAGCTTGCTCGACCGTTTCTATCGTGTTTTCCAGCATGCGCGTACTTTCCATGACCTGTTTCACGCCGTTATGGAGCGTCCCGCCAGGAGAGGTGAAGTCGTTTTGGTACTCGATCAGCACGAGAGCAGTTTTTTGAGGGTCCACAATAAGCTCGCTTCCTTACGATAGAGCTTTGAGTAATGATGGGGGCTTTTCAATATGTACACAGAGGGCCGAAAACCTCGTGTCCCGACTAGGCACTCGTGCGGAGCGGCGGTTTCTGGTCCCTTGCAACGAGGTCACCCTGTCATTTCGACCATCGCATAACACCGGCAGGGCACAGCGGCCGCACTCTTGACGAGTTTACATAATTGGAGTAATATACATACTACCTCCAAT
>JRHI01000730.1_pt1 | contig 33461 bp, 33 predicted proteins | sample 215371 | NCBI WGS metagenome assembly JRHI01 (sample SAMN02929681, study PRJNA255918) | sediment metagenome | biome: cave system; feature: Ice Cave; material: Sediment; isolation source: sediment from deep within a dark volcanic ice cave with no known source of... ...
CAACAGGCTGCACTGTTCTGATGTCACACAGTTAGGTAAAGCTCAATAGTTCCGGACAACCCCGATATAGAAAGGGCCGTCATTACGTCGGTATTTGCCGATCCTTCCTACGTAAAGAAAGCACGGACGCCATAATCCCCTGTGCTGCCGGAGATCGAATCGTCAATGAAGCAAACGCCCGCCCACGACCGCCATAACCCCGACCTTCTGCGGTTGATGTCGAAGAATCTCAAAAGAGTGGTCGAGGTCGGTTGCAGCAGCGGGGCCTTGGCCCGCGCGTATATCGCGGAGAACCCGGGGTGCGAATACACTGGCATCGAAATCGATGCGGAATACGCCGAGCAGGCGAAGACATTCTGCAGTTCGGTCATTTGCGCGAACGTCGAAACCATGAGCGAGTCGACGTTCCTTTCTCTTTTCCCCTCCGACTGCTGGGTATTCGGTGACTCTCTGGAACACCTGCTCGATCCCTGGGCTTTGCTTAAGCGCATGCGCGGCCACCTGCAAGCAGACGCTCGAATCATCGCCTGCATTCCCAATGCGCAGTACTGGAGCGTTCAGGCCCGGCTCAACTGCGGCGCCTTCAGATACGAAGATCAGGGCCTCCTGGATCGCACTCACTTGCGCTGATTCACGCGGATCACGATCATCGAGCTGTTCCAATCGACCGGGTATCAGATCGTCGAAGGGTTTTCGAGGGTTGCCGACGAACCCCAAAGACAGAACGTGCTTCCATCCATTCGGGCGATGGCGGTGGCGACCGGGACGGATCCTCAGCTTGCCGAAAACGACTCGCTCGCCGTTCAATATGTTGTCAAAGCTGCTCCGGCCTGATTAGACGGCTAGGCGACCCTCAGCATTCGGCGGGTTCCGACGGCGCCGGCGTATCCGGCGCCAGCGTTGTCCCCCCGGCTCGCTCCTGCACCTCGGCGACAAGTTCCGCGCCGTCATTTTTGGCGCTGTTGACCCGCGGGCTGACGCGATAGGCTCGCATCTGTTCGGCCGGATAGGGCTTGAGCAGCGTCAACGCCTCCTCCGGCGTTCCGGTCAGCCAGGTGTCGTAATCCTCCGCGGCGATGATGACTGGCATGCGATCGTGAAACTTTGCCGTGAGCTCGTTGGTGTCGCACGTCACGATGCAACACGACTCGATGGATTCATCGGTTGCCGGATTGCGCCATCGCTCCCACAAACCGGCAAACGCGAACATGGATCCATCGGCGAGCGTGACGCGGTAGGGCTGCTTGCCTTGCGGCCCGGATTGCCATTCATAGAAGCCATCCGCAGGGACCAGACAGCGGCGGCTCTTGAACGCGGCCTTGAACGCGGGTTTGGACGCGACGCTGTCGGCGCGGGCGTTGATGCAGCTCGCCCCGATCCTCAAGTCCTTGGCCCAGCTCGGGATCAGACCCCAGCGCATGCGTCGGGCTTCACGCTGGCCGTCGATCGTCGGAATGACCACAATGCGCTGTGTCGGAGCGACGTTGAAACGGGGCTCGTAAAACTCAGGCTCAACTGGCGCGAAGTTATCGAGGCCAAACTTGGCCGCGATGTACGCCGGTTGCGTGAGGGTGAAGCGTCCGCACATGGCGCGATTTCTCCGTCGCTATTTGGCGCTATTGCAGACGAATCTCTCCGTCGAACGCGACTTCCAAGCCGAGACCCGCTATTTTCAGCGTGACTTGCGCAGGGTAGGCGTCGACTCCAGCTGCTTTCCCGTTGGCGACCGCGGTCGCTACCGCGTGCTCGATCTCGCGCTGGGAATTGACGCCAACCATCTTGAGGAACTTGCGGATGCTGATATTCAATGCCTCTTCGTCCATGGAGATGCTCCCGTATTTTTCCTTACCCAAGAATTGCTTATGACCCTATGTCGCTGTTTCGCGACGCTCTGACGTAGGATGCGCGCCTACCAACTGCGTCCGACCCGGCTGACGCGAAAAAGTGCTCCTCTTATTGTTCGCAACCGGGCTAGCCGCAATATTAGCGCACCTCTTTACCACATCGGAGTTGCAGCATGGCTTCAGACTGGCGCGTTGGACAGGGGGAATGACAACGCGTTAAGGTGCTGGCTACGCATGCACGGACGGACCCTCGTTCGCCCGGGGCGGCGCCACGCCTTATCGATGTCAACTCACCACACGCCTCCATCGCCCGCTAGGGCGTACCGCGCCTGGCCACGCTTCTGGGCGAGGCAGTTCGACAACGCGATCTGCTGGGGGATCGCCACCGGCATAAGTAGCTTGCTTGGGATGGCACCGCCGGTACGCCTGCCCAACCTGCTCATTGCCATCGCCATCGGGGCGATGCTGGTAGGCGTGCTGCATCTGGTTTACGAAGCGCTGATGCTGACCGTGTTCGGCACGACGATCGGCAAGTCGGTGTTCGGACTGCGCGTGCAAACGCGGGGCGGCAACAAAGCGGAATTTTCCCGCTTGTTCCGCCGCAGCCTCGGTGCATGGCTGTGGGGTTCGTACGCTTACGTTCTATTTCCGCTGGCAACCCTCTTTGCATGGAAAAAATCGTACGACGAGTTCCGCCTCAATGGGCGGACCTACTGGGATAAGCAGTCGAAAACCAGAGTGATCGGCGCCGTGCTGCCCATGTGGCATTTGTCGGCCGGCGCGGCGCTGACGATTGCTGCGTTTGGCATGGTCTTGATGTCGCTGATGGCCGGGCGCGCCGACAACGCGGCAACCGCGCGCGTTGGGGCAGAGTCCCCGGCCGCGAGCCCGATCCAGCCAACGCCGCCGTCGGCAGACGCCGCTGCGGCGGCTGCAACATCCGCGATTGCGGATGCAAACAGCGGGCAGATCGGTGCCATTCAAAATGGCGTCGCGGTGTTCTTGGACGATAAGAAGTCGTTTGCAATCGTGGTGCTGCCCGGACGTCCCGGCGCAAATGCGCCGGCCGAGCAGATGGCCAGATGGGCTGAGCGCACGTATCCTTATTTCGTCGGCGATGGGCCGGAGCGGCGAGCATTGATCGAATGGTTGATCGCCGGAACGCGCATCGGTGTGCCGCGAGGTGCAGCGCTTGCGCTCGGCATCGACACGGTGGTTTCGGGGCAACAAAACGGACGTGGCGTCTGCTGGCCCGTCTTGCTTCCGCCCGACAGGATTCCGAAAGACGTTGCCATCCATCCGGAAAAGGGCGGGCTCGGCCTCCGCTGCGAGCGCTGACCTCTCCGCCGCGAAGGTGAGGCCGCGCAACCGGCGCCGCCTAATCGCTGCCCCGACGCCGCAGCAGGTTGATCGCCTTGCAGCTCATCACCTGATCACCGTTCTGATTCAACACTTCTATCAGGGTACGCACCACGCCGCGGTCGGGCTTGGAGCGGGAGACATTCGCCTCCAGGACAGTCACCCGAATAGTGAGCGTGTCCCCGGGACGGACCGGCCGCGTCCAGCGCAACTCGTCGACTCCAGGCGATGCAAGGCTCGCCACCTTCGAAAGATAATGATCGGCAAAAAGCCGCATCATCATTGCAGCGGTGTGCCAGCCGCTGGCGATCAACCCTCCGAAGGGCCCGCGGGCGGCGACTTCCGGATCGACGTGAATGCCTTGCGGGTCGAACTTGGTGGCGAACGCGATCATCTCGGCTTGGTCGACAGTGACGGCGCCGTACCGATGAACTGCGCCGACGCGATAATCTTCGAAATAGCGCCGGTCGATCGGGGGCTCGAAATCAGCGTCGCTCACCTTCGGCCCGGTCTCATCGCCTTCATACATCGCGTTGCCGGCTATTCCAGTTTGCCGACCCGCCTTACGACATCGCCGAGCTTTTTCGCATCGGCATCCCAAAACCGCTGCAAGTCCGGTGCGTCCATGTATTGGATCGGTGTCTCGACCGTTGCCAGCGCGGCCATGAATCTGGCATCGACCGTAGCGGCGCGCGCTGCTTCGCGAAGCCGAACAATCACCGGCTCGGGCGTTCCCGCAGGCGCGAACAATCCGGACCACTGGAAGAACACCGCCTCGTAACCCGATTCGGTCAAGGTCGGAACATCGGGAAGCGATGCCAGGCGCTTGTCGCCCCAGGAAGCGAGCACGCGAAGCTTGCCGGCCTTGACGTGCTGGATGATGGTCGAAGGCCCGGAGGCCACGGCGTCGATGTTGCCGCCGAGAAGGCCGATCACCGCCGGCCCGGCACCGGTGTACGGCACGTGCAACATCTTGACGCCGGCGCTGCTCGCGAACATCTCCATCGGTACGTGCATCGTGCCGTAGTTGCCGGACGAGCCATAGGTGATTGCTCCCGGCCGTTTTTTTGCGTCGGCGACAAAGTCCTGCAGCGTCTTCCACGGGCTGTCGGCGCGCACCGCGAGCACGGTCGGATCCGCGGTCAGGCGGGCGATGGGAACGAGCTGGTCGAGCTGAAACATCGGCGCACGGCCGGTGATGCGGTCGGCCTCGGGAAGAATCGAGATCGAAGACAGCGCGAGCAGCAGTGTGTAGCCATCCGGCTTGGCTTTGGCCACGTACGCCATGCCGATGGCGCCGCCGGCACCCGCCTTGTTCTCGATGACGATCGGCGCGTTGAGCACGCGGCTCATCGCGTCCGCCGCCGGCCGCGCAACGATGTCGGCGACACCTCCCGGAGGGAACGGGACGATCAGTGCAATCGGCTTCGACGGATATGCGTCCTGGGCGTGCGCCGGCAGGACGGATAGCATCGCCAGCGACGACACAATGAGCGCGGTCCCGACCGAGATGGTCATGCTCTTCCTCTTGGCTTGAGCGCGGCCGGGCACCGGCAGCATGGGCGCGCTTCGCGCGGGCGCTGCTGCGCTGAGCACCGCTAGACGAAGATCCAGTAAAACAACCCGCCCAGGACGAGCCACTTGGCGGCGTAGTAGGCAAGCTTGCTCTTGCGCTTGAGCGCTTTGGCCGGCAGTCGGGCGTAATACGCGAAGCTGAAGATCTTATTGAGCACGCCCACGTGGTCGCCGGCCATGTTCTCGGTCTGGCTCGCGCGGATGACGGTGGCCTCGTACCAGTGATTGATGGTGGCCATGATGCGGCTGGTCAGCGGCCGCTCCACGTCACAGAACAGGATCACCCGCGTCTGGTCGGTCTTGTTCTCGGCCCAGTGAATGAACGTCTCGTCGAAGATGACGGCTTCGCCGTCGCGCCAGTGGTAGGGCTCGCCGTCGACGAAAATGCGGCAGTTTTCTGAATTCGGCGTCGAAAGCCCGAGATGATAGCGCAGCGATCCGGCGAACGGGTCGCGATGCTTGCCCAGATCGCCTCCCGGCGGCAGCAGCGTGAACATCGCCGCGTTGACCGAGGGGATCGACTGCACCAGCGCCGCCGTCTTGGGGCACAAAGCCACGGCCGAAGGCAACGGATCGTCGTACCACTTCACGTAGAAGCGCTTCCATCCGCGCCGGTAAAAGGAATTGAATCCGAGATCGTTGTATTTCGCAGCCGCGCGGATGTGCCCGTCGTCGAAGAGCTGCATCGCTTCCTCGCGCACCATCTTCCAGTTGTCGCTGAGCTTCTTCAGCTCCGGAAATTCCTTGACGTCGACGTAGGGTCGGTTGGGTACCGCGGAAAAGAAATACATCAGCACGTTATACGGCGCCATGAACGTCGAGTGGTCGGTAAGCTGGCGATAAAAGCGATGCCGGATGCGCCCGCGATAGTGGACGTACATCCCCGACGCGACGAACGCGTAGAGAATGAAGAATTTCGGTGCCAGCAGATTTGGCAGGTAGTCGAGCATGTCGGTTGTTCCTTCGAAGGCGCCATTATAGGCTTACCGCCCTGGGCGCATCCCTGTCCGTCGAAAAACGAAGCGCGCGCTACTTTCGGGAGACGACGTTCTTCCATCGTCGATGCACCCAGAACCATTGCTCCGGGTGCCTGAGGATCAGCCTCTCGAGGACAGCGTTGTAGGCGCGCGTATTGCGCCGGATCTCCTCACTCACGTTGTCGTGTTCGACCGGCGGCACGGGATCCTCGAAGCGCAGCACGTGCCGACCATCGGCCTCGCGCCAGCTCGCCACCGGCACCACCGGCGCACCGGTCGCCAGCGCAATGATGGCCAGGCTCTTGAAGGTCCAGGCACGATGCCCGAAAAATTCACTCTCGATTCCGTCTGGCGGACTCGCGTGCTGGTCGAACGGAAAGACGACGATGTCGCCGGCCGCCAGCCGCTCGAGAATGGCATCGAGTGACCCGCGCTTGGACATGACCCCGAAACCCGCCCGCCGAAACCGCCGGGTCACCAGCAGATCCAGCCACCGCGGCTTGATGGCACGGCGCACGAAATGGATGCGGCCATGCATTTCGGGGAAATTACTCAGGCCCGCGATCGTGGCCACCTCGAAGTTGCCAAAGTGTCCGGTCAGAATCAGCACGCCTTTGCCGCGATCGAGCGCGCTTGCAAGGGTCTCGACATTCTCCAGTCGCACCGATGCCGCACGGCGCGCCGCCGACAGCCAGCGAAAGCGCAAAAACTCCCCGAACAGGCGCCACAGGTGGGCGTAGTGTGCTTGCGCCAAGCGCTCGATCTCGACCGGAGGCGCCGCGGCGCCGAATACCCGGCGCAGATTGTCGAGGATCACCGCCTTGCGCAAGGGCAGGAGGTTATACAGCACCTTCCCCGCGAGCGGCACTTCGGCGTACGCCGGAATCGCCAGCACGACCGCCGACGCGCTGCCGCGGTCGTGGGTCAGCGATACGGCAATGGTGCGAACGCGATGCCGGTCGAGCAGCGCCTGCGCTTTCACCCCGCATACGATCTGCGGAGCGCCATAGGCATCGCGCGCCACGGAGAAATCCGCCGGCTCGATCTGCCCCAGCGCGAGCTCGCGCGGAAAGAGCTTGACGCAAGCTTCCTTGGCCGCGAACCGCGCGGCAAGGCGCGCGGCGCGGCCCGGACCCGCGCCGCTGTCGGCGAGCTCTTGCGCGGAAAAAATCTGGCTCAGCGCTTCGGCCGGCGTTTCGACAAGCAGCCGCTCGATGCGCGAGATCTCGACGCTGTCGATGCCGCATCGGTTGGCTGTCTGCGCGGTTGCTGCGTCGGGTGCTTGCCCCGCGGCGCTTTGGGCGTCGGCGGCCTCCGCCGCGTGTTTCGATTCGACTGATTGATTAGTAATTGTCTCTCTCGGTTTGAGCGCTCGTGTCCGTCCGTTTTTTACCCGACCCTTTTACCGGGAAACGGCGTCGCCTCGTAATCCTCGTCGCGCCCCGCTCCAAGGACGTTTGCAAATCGCGTCTATTGTCTCGCGGCCGCGCTCATAGAGCACTTTCTTGCGCGCTCATTCTTCCGCTAGCAAGTCAGTAGATACTCTCTTTCCTGTCAAGCGGTTCTTTCAGTGAGCTTAAAGAATTTGTTGCCATCGAAATCCTGGTCATGCTTGAGCATGCCCCAAATGGCGTGCAGCAATTTGCGCATCACGGCGACCACGGCTTGCATCGGCTTCTTCCCGGCGGCAATGAGTTTGTCGTAGAACGCTTTGACGTTGGGCTCATGTCGAATGGCCACCAGGGCGGGCATGTAGAGAGCCGCGCGCAGGTGCCGGTTACCAACCTTGGTGATGCGTCGTGGCCGATGGACCGAGGTGCCCGACTCGTAGGGACGCGGATCGAGCCCGGCATGCGCCACCCACTGCGGGGCGGCGAGATCGTCCGGGAGCACCAAGACTTCCGCCAATATGCGCATCGCGGAGGCTTCGCCAATGCCTTTGGTCGAGACCAGGTGAGCCAGCTTGGTGGCTAGTGCGGGTACCTGGCGCACCAGTTGCAGGCCGCTGTCCTGCATGCGAGCGATGCGTCGCTCCAGGTGATTTATATTGACCTCGATATCGTGCGCAATCGCGTCGGCGCTCGGTCCCGCAAATTCCGAGGCATGACGGCGATTCTTCTCGCGCGTGAGCTCGGTGTGAAGCTGGTCGATGCGGCGGTTGATCGCCTGCAGCTCCAGGATCTCTGAAGCCGGCGGCTGCCAGGGGGTAAAGGACATTCGTTGCAGAAACTCCAGAATGGCCCCAGCATCCACGGCGTCAGTCTTCGCCCGCTGCATGCACGCCCGGGCAAAATCCTTGATCGCCCGCGGGTTGACCACCATCACCTCCACGTTCTTGGCACGATGCAAGGCGAACGCGAACTCCAGGCCGTAAACCCCGGTCGCCTCCAAGCAGACTCGAGCCGGGCGCGCACCTTTGGTCGCCCAACCAATGAATTTCTTGTGCCCAGCCGCGCTGTTCGCAAACCTCGCCAGCGGCAGCCGTTGCTCCCCTCGCTGCATCGCGCACACCAACTCTTCCGAATCTACATCGACCCCGATCTGGTTGACTTGCTTCATGGCGGCTCCCGTAATACGCTGATTCTCCGGTTCCCCCGACCTTGCACCCTTGCTAAACCGACCTTGTGATGCAGACTCTCACGTCTGTGATACTCCACGGTATTGGCAAAGAAGGCGGGGGGCCGATCTACTGAACAAGGTCCAAGCCTTAAGGACGGCACGGCCTCCCCGAAGAAACCGTAGTTTCCATCGCTTACAACGACCATAACAATTCACTCAATTCCAATATACAAGGTCGTCACCACCAGACCGCCAAACCAGCCGATGCCTTGGCATCCGGAGGGATTCGAATACGACGTTGCAAGCCTACCCGTTAATCCGGTGATGTTCACCTGCATCTCGAATAGATGGAACGTCCCAAACGTGCCATCGCTGCACGAAAAAGAACCCGTTACGTCCCCCATCTGCCCGGCCTGGGATAGCGTGCCGGGAAAGGAGCAACTACCTGCGGGGAAGGGAAGGCTCTGCAACGTGATCGCCGAGCCGTTCTGCATGACATTGAGGACACCAATGGCTTCGTTTGTGCCGTTATAGCCGGGGTTTGAACAACTACCGACCGTTTGGTGAATTCCTCCGCCATAGTGTCCGCTGAAGTTATCCAGAACGAGCAGCTGGCGGACCAGGTTTTTCGACACCGGTACGCCGTCCACTGAATAGGTTAAGGCGCCCGTGGCGGTCGTGCTCGCGGCCCATGTCATCGTTCCGACTCTGCGGTAAGTTACTGCGCTCGAGTTGAATGGCACCGTCCCGAACCACGGCCCATTGGTCAGCAGCAAGTCGCCTGTCCAAGTCAAACCGCCCGCCGAACTCATCGTCGCCACGTACCAGATCGGAACGTTGAACGGGTCGTAGACAAACATGGTCGCGAAAATTACGGAGCCGCGCTGGACGAACTGGATGCCCCACCCTGCTTCGGCCGGTATGTACCAGAGGTCGCTTTGATCGGTACTAAATGAAGTAGACCGGGCAGGCGATGACAAGGTAGCGATGGCCAGTAGCAGCGACGCGAACAGACAGCGCATGGTTTTCATTGGGTTGTTTTCCTTAGTCGCACGGCGCTAAAACGCCGCGCGCAGTATCGAAGCAATGGTTGTGCCCCAATCCTGACGATTGCTACTCGGCGAAACGTCAAGGGTCTAGCGCTCGCCGGTTATTGCGACCACAACCTGTCGTACTGGTCGGAGCGTTCGCCTTCACGGCGTTTCACACTCACGTCTGCCGCGTGCTTTGCGTGGATCAACCGCTGCGCCTCCAGGCACCAGTGCTTCTTGATGCTGAACCAGACGTCGGCTGCCCACAGTATGTTGTAACCGCTCACGCCCGAAGGAGCGGCGGTCTTGTCGGCATTGCCCGGTACGTACGCATTTATCCAATCCCGCGTCTTCGCATCCGCAGCCAGCGTGTGCGTGATCGGAACCATAATGTGGTTGTACGTCACTGGCAGCACAACATTGCGTACTTTCGCTACTCCGCCGCGATACTGGCTCATGTCCGACATGCCGGGAAAAGTCCATGCGACCATGTCGCCTTGGATCGCAAATCCGGTGAACTCATCGACGGTATCGGGAATTGTCCGCAGCCGGAAAAACATGTCCCACTGGTTGGGCAAGACAAAAGCGGCGCCGCCCGCGCCGACGGCAGCGGCGTAGGCCACCGAAACTCCGACCACTGGACGTTCCGCGCCATCGAGAGGATCGATGATGGTAAACCGTCTTTCGGGTGTGTCGGTCTCCGCATTCCACACGGCGACCTTCTGGTCGAAAGCGCCAGCCAACCTGTAAAGCACCTTGATTGCCTGCATTCCTCCTTGACTGTGGCCGATGATCAGCGGCCTTACGCCGTCATGTTCGTAGTGCCACGCGATCTCGCCGGCGAGGCGATCGCTGCTGCCGTAGGGACTCTGCGAGTACGCACCGTCAACCGGATCGCGGATCTTCGCGCCGGGGTAGCCCATACCCTCCAGAAAGATCGCAAACGAGGTCATGATCAGGTAGACCGGATAGACACTGGCATGCACCAGTATGATTCTCGGGGTGGGCCCAGCGGCCAATGTTGACCTGACGTCATCATCGGAGACGTGCTCTGGATCAAGCGCGAGAATCCGCTCCTCCAAGGCCGGGCCGAGCTCTAACGAGCCCAGAACATTGCTACGCTCGATTTTGCCTTCGCGGGTGGGTTCGATACCTCCGTTAGGCTTCGTTGCACAACCGATCATAGCTATTGTTGCGCACGCCGCAAGGGTCACCCGGAGTGCGGTGGCGATCGTTCTGGTGCGGTGATCGATCATCATGCTTCGTCCCCGCGACAACCCCAAGGCATAGGAAAATCTCGATTGTGGATTCGCGCTAGGGTACACCCCTTCTCCCGCGCCATCGCTGTTCGCGGAACACAGGTACGTTCGCTTGAGTGCTTGGTTGATCGCGACGGGGGCGTAATTGCAGGCCGCATCCACCCGGACGCTACGCAGCGCTGACGAGCAATGCCGAGTTGGTTCCGGCAAAACCGCGGCAGAGAATGAGCGCGACGTTGCTGCGCGGCACCTGCGGCGCTCTGGAAATGCGCAAACCCGCGCAAGCCGGATCGAGATTGCCCAGCGTCGCCACGCCGGGAACGATGCGTTCGCGCAAGGCGGCGAGCGCGATGACAGCTTCGATGATGCCCGCCGCGGCGATCAGATGACCGATCGCCCATTTGAACGCGGTCACCGGCGGCGCTTTCTCTCCGCAGCCGAAGCAGGTTCGAATCGCCGCCGCTTCCGAAGCATCCGATTGACGGGTGCCGTTGCCATGCGCGACGATCATGCCGACGTCGCGCGGCGCGAGCCCTGCGTCGTCGAGCGCGCCCGCGATGGCGCGTGCGGGGCCGTCGCCATCGTCGCGAATGGCGAGCAAGCCGGTTGCCTCGGTCGTATAGCCGCCGCCGAGGACTTGCCCCAGCACGGTCGCGTTACGTTCCACAGCCGCGCGTTCGGTCTCGAGGGTGAACGCACCCGCACCCTCGCCGAAGACGCTGCCACCTCGCGCAACGTCAAACGGTCGGATGGTGTCTCGTGAAAGCAATCCGCACTGATGGTAGTAGAGCACCAGCTGCGGCTCGATCGGCGCATCGTGACCGACCGCCACCGCACGATCCGCCTCGCCCTGGCGCAAGGCCTCGGCGGCCTCGATCACGGCGAGGGTCCCGCCCGCGCTGTGACTGGTGATGCAGGCGTTGGTGCCTTTGAGGTTGTACTTGATGCCTATATGACAGAGAACGTTGTTGGGCAGCGTGCGCAGCAGCCACATCGGATTGACCGCGCTGCTCAGCTCGCGGCCGAAGGCTTGAAGGTCGCCGTGCGACTCGCTCATCAGCGGAAAGTACTCATACTGAGAATTGTATGCGCCGCCGCCAGAGCCGACGTAGATGCCGCTTCGATCGGAAAACGTCGCCGCGTCATCGGGACTCAGCGTGTCGCGGTGCGTCGTGAAGCTCGCGCTGTCGATGGCGCGACCCGCAGCGTAGAGCCCGAGCATGTCGGTGCGACGGATCAGCTTGTGCAGCTTCCGGTCCTCGACCAGTGCGCGCGGATTGAAGTCTGTCATTTCCGCGGCCACCGCCACCGGCCACCCCGTGGTGTCCCACTGCTGTATGGGTCCGATCGCCGAGCGCCCCTCGCGTAACGCAGTAAGGATTTCCGCGGGGTCCATGCCCGAGCCACAGACGGCGCCGGACCCGGTGATGAGCACTTTCGCCTTGGCCATGATCGCCGCGCAGCTATCAGCCGCGGGCCCCGCTTTCCACGATCTCGGGGTGGCGCAGCACCACGCAACTGTTCGACCCGCCGAAGCCGAAGGAATTGGAGAGCGTCATCCGCACCCGTTGCTTCCGGGGAGCGCCGACGACAAAGTTCAGATCGCAGTCGGGATCCGGGACCTTCAGGTTGGCGTTGATCGGCATTTCACTATGCTCGATGGCAAGCGCGCAAAGCGCCACCTCGACCGCGCCCGCCGCGGCAATGAGGTGCCCCATCGTGCTCTTGGTGGAGCTGACCGACACCTCCTGCACGCGCGAGCCGAATACTGTGTGGATCGCCGCGCTTTCGCTCTTGTCGTTCATATGCGTCGACGTTCCGTGAGCGTTGATGTAATCGACGTCGGCAGGCGTCGCTCCGGCGTCGGAGAGCGCCGATCGCATCGACTGGATCGGCCCGTCGCCGTCGGGCGGAGAATCCGTAATGCGATACGAGGACAGCGAATTGCCGTCGCCCGCGAGCTCCGCGTAGATATGCGCACCCCGTCGCCGCGCCGACTCCCATTCCTCGAGCACCAGAAATCCCGCGCCTTCGCCTAGCACGAAACCGTTACGCGTCGCGTCGAAGGGCCGGCTCGCACGCTCGGGCGTCTCGTTGTCCGCGGACACCGCGGACAAGAGGCAAAACCCGGCCAGCCCGACCGGGCTGATCATCGAGTCGAAGCCTCCGGCCAGCGCAAAATCGACGCTCCCGCGACGGATCAGCTTCATCGCGGTGCCGAGCGCCTGCCCTCCCGAGGCGCACGCGGTATGCACCGACGTTGCATAGCCGCGGATCCCGAAGCGGCGCGTCAGCAGCGCCAGGCCGCCGGCCGCCTGGCTGCGGCAAAACACCATCGGATCGTTGGCCTTCTCGTTCTGGAGAAGGAGATCCGGATGCAACTCGCCGTCGGCCGCGGCTTGATCCTGGACCCCTGCGAGATCCTCATAAGCGACGCCCATCATGCCGCTGCCGACCGCGCAGCCCCAACGCTCGCCGGTCGCAGGCGTGGGCGCGATGCCCGCATCGCGGATCGCCTGCTCGGCGGCGGCGAGCGCAAAACGGTGCGAGCGGTTGGCGAACTTGATCAGCTTTCGATCCGCGTCCAGATTCGAATCGTCGAAGCCCTTGACCTCAGCGGCGATGCGCGTCGAAAAACCGCTGGCGTCGAACAGGCTGATCGGTGCCGTGCCGCTCTTCCCTGCGAGCACCGCATTCCACGTCGTCGCGACATCGTTGCCGACGGGCGTGACCAGGCCGAGACCGGTGATCGCCACCCGGCGCTTCGCTGCGTTCATGTCGGATCCCTGGCCGCAAAGTCCACTCGCGCAGTCGCCACCGTCTTGCCGGCAACCTTTGCACTCAGCATGACGCGTGCGGCTAGCGCGTCCTCTCTTGCGTCCTGTTTCGAAAGCGTGGCCCCGAGCTCGACCTCCTGGCCCGGGGTGATGAAGGCGCGCATCTTCACGTGGGTCATGCGCGATGCAGCCGGGCTCGCGAATTGCGGGCCGCAGCTCTTTTCAACCAGCTCCGCCGCCAGCCGGATCTGTGCGTCCAGCAACAATGTCGCGGGAAAAACCGGGTTGCGCGGAAAGTGGTCGGCAAAGAACGTCGCCTCGCGCGGAACGTTCAGGATCGCACGCATTGACTTGCCCGGAACGTTCTCCATCACAACGGTCTCCGGCAGATCCACGCCTCGAAATCGCCCGCGCGGCGCGCCCTGATCGCGAAGGAGCAAGAGCCGCTCGCGCAGCGCCTCGGGCGCGTCGAATTCTCCGACGGGCAGCATCGGGCCGAGGCAATGCGCGAGCTCGATCACCCGTCTGCCTTCCACTGCCGCGCTGCCGCCGTAAGCCACCATATCGTCGTCGCAATCCTCGATGTCAACCGCGAGCTCCAGCACGTCACCGGGCAGAACCACGCCCAGGAATCGGGTTTCCGTGGCCAATGCCGCCACCGGCCGCCCGCGAAAGTCCACTTTGCTCATTGCCACCCACGCCGCCAGCTGGCCGACCGCCTCGGCAACAAGGCATGACGGGAAGGCAGGGATCTCTTGCGGAACCCAGAAAAAGCCGCGCGCCCGCGTCCCGTCGATAAATTCGCTGATGCGGTCGACAAATGAGAACGCGGAAAAATGCGCCGTCATGCAAGCGGTATCGCGCCGGCGCGATCAAGCCGCGGGTTGCGCTTCGCGCTGCGCGTGCACCACCAGCTTGCAGAACGTCTCGGGAGTGAACAATCGCGGAATGTCGGCGACTTTCATCGGCGTCTTGAAACGCTCGGCGGGGATTTCCGACAGATACGATCGAAGCTGCGCCATTCCCTTTTCGGTGACGACGCCTTTTTGCTCGAACTCGGCTTCAGGCAAGTCGCCGCGCGCATTCTCCACGATCTTGCCGCGCGGAATCTTGATCTTGAACGCGCGCTCGAGTCGAAAGACCATGTCCAGAAAATCGATCGATTCCGCGTCCAGACCTTCGATCAGCGACACGTCAATTTTGACATCTTCGACGTCGCAGCCGAGCGCATCGGCCATCGTCTCGGCGACCTTGGGATAGACCGCCATGATTTCTTCCTTGGTGACTTCCGTTTGCGTCATGCTATTCGCTCCACTCGTTATTCCACTCGTTATTCCACTCGTTATTCCACTCGTTATTCCACTCATTATTCCATTTTAAAACCGCCATCGACACTGATGACCTGACCTGTCACATAATCCGCGTAGCGCGAGGCGAGGAACCAGACGGCGTAGGCAACTTCCTCCGGCTTACCGTAGCGCTTGAGCAGGATCCGCGCCTTGACCGTTTCGCCCGCCATGTCGCGCACGGCCTCCGACATTTCGGTCTCGATCACGCCCGGCGCAACGCAGTTGACGGTGATCTTGCGCGGCGCCAGCTCGACCGCCAGCGCGCGCGTGAACGCATTGACCGCGCCCTTGCTCGCCGCGTAATTGGTCTGTCCGCGCCCGCCCTTCTCGCCCGCGACCGACGAAATGTTGATGATCTTGCCGGCGCGCTGCACGATCATATGCGGCACCACGGCGCGCGTGACGTTGAACACGCCGCCGACATTGGTATCGAGCACCAGCGAAACATCGTCGTCATCCATCGCCGCCAGCTGGTTGTCGCGAATCATTCCCGCGTTGTTCACCAGAATATCGATTCTGCCGGTGCGTTCAGCGAGCCGATCGACGGCGGCGGCGCAAGCCTTGCTGTCGCGCACGTCGACTTGTTCCGATCCGACGCTAAGCGACGCCGATTGCGCGGCGGCAACCACTTCCTGCGCCGCCGCGATCTGATCGCGATAGAAGAGCGTCACGTCGGCGCCCTCGGCCGCAAGCAACTCGACGATCGCCCGGCCGATGCCGCGGCTGCCGCCGGTCACGATCGCGACCTTGCCGCCGAGACCCGAGTCCTGCGTCATCGCCATGTTATTTGTGCGCTCATCAACCCGAGATGCAGAAGCCGCCGTCGACGACCAGCGTGTGACCATTGATCATCGCCGCCTCGGGCAGGCATAACAGGTAGACCGCCCCCGCGACATCGTCGGGGCTCAGCACCGGACCCGCCGGCGAGCGCTCTCTGAAATTCGACAGCAATTGCTCGCGATTGGGAAAGTAGCGCAGCGCATCGGTATCGACGACACCTGCACTGACGGTGTTGACCCTGATCATCCTGGGGCCGAGCTCCTGCGCCAGCGTGCGCACCAGCGATTCGAGCGCCGCTTTCGACGCGCCGATGAAACCGTAATCAGGCATGGCACGTGACGCGCCGAGGCTGGATAAGGCGATGATGCGCCCGCCGTCGCGCATCAAGGGCACCGCGCGCTGCGCCAGCAAATCGAGTGCAAAGGCATTGGTCTCCATGCACCAGCGCCAATGCTTGAGCGACATTTCCATCGCTGGCTTGAGCACGCCGCTGGCGGCATTGCTGACAACGATGTCGAGCCGGTCGAAATGCTTGCCGATCTCGGCAAACATGTCGGCCACACTCTCGGGAATGCCGACGCTGCCCTGCACCGCGTGCGCGGCCCGCCCCATCGCCCGCAATTCCACGCACAGGGACTCGGCCTCGTCGTAGCTGTTGTAGTAATTCACCGCCACGTCCGAGCCGGCGGACGCCAGCTTGCGCGCAATGGCGCGACCGATACCGCGCGAAGCGCCCGTGACAAGCGCGACTTTTCCGGCGAGAGGGCCTGACATCGATCGGCAATCGGTTATTCGCGGTTCCGGACCGGGGGAGTCCGCCTGGAATCCGGGCGGTTGCGGGCAGGCCCGCAACCCGGACAATCGGTAATTATCGCCTGCTTCGCGCTCCGGGGCAACGTCCGTCATCGCACGTCCGTGATCGCACAGTGAGACGGCCGCCGCTGCCGCGCCTGCAGGCTAACGAACCAAGCTATCCGGCGCGACGAAGGCGTTGACGCCTAGCGTCAAGCCAACCTGCCTGCGCCATTGAAACCTTTCGAAACATCATTCACATCGACTTGTTGTCGCCTAACGCCCGGCATCAGGGGCGCGCAACAGCAAGCGAAGCGCCGCTGTTGTGCGTCCCTTGCATGCCGTTGTTAGACCGGGTCTGCGCAACATGAGGGCGCCTTGATGCTTCATTCGGATTGGTCTTCGACTCTCTCGACTGTAACGTCCTTTAGGTACACGGCAAGAATGTCGACTTCCGCGATCGTTCCTCTGACCCTAAACCGATTGGTTTTATCCATCAATGGAAAGCGTTCATTGCCTTTCAGCGGGACTCTACTCACCACACTGAGACGGCTGCTTAGGTCAAAAAAGTATGCCAGCATACTGTCCCCGCTACGGCTGGCAGACGAAAAAGACAATGTCCAATCAACGGCAAGCCCTACAAGGGCGTTCCGAACTTCATCTCGATTACTATAGCCGGCGTTGTCTACTTTTTCGGAAATCTGCTTCAGGGTTAGTGCGGGCTGCGAGATGGGCTTCCGTTTAGGTAACTCGAGCTCGAATCTCTCCGGCAGTTTAGGGTTACCGAGTTCCTCGGTGTAGAGATTCACAATGTGAACACGTAGGCCGTGTTTAACTTCGCATTCCCCGAGGTCATGCAAGTATGACTGCCAGTGTCCATACTGTTCCAAATCCTCGGCGACACGCCTTGACAGGAGGATGTGACCAGCGTCGCCGCAGTCCATCACGCGCTCGGCGAAATTGATCCCGCCACCAGCGACATTCGCACGCCCGTTCACATCTACGACCCTACTGACGGGTCCACTATGCACGCCCATCCGCAATGGAAGGTTTGGATCCTTTTTCAGCTCGCGACTGATTTGCAGCGCGCATTTAACCGGTGCTTCTAGACTATTGGAGAAAACAAGCGCCATTCCATCGCCAGTCGGAATCTTGATCAATCGACCGGCGGCTTCCGCGCTCTGGAATTGGGCGGTGCCGCGAACGACCTGGTTGAGCTTGCCGACCAAAGCTTGCTGCTCGTTATTCAGCAGCTTGGAGTAACCGACGATGTCCATGAATAAGACATGCACGATCTCCAGCTCAATCTCTTTCTTAACTTCGGTGGTCATCCTGCGGGCGACTCGCAATTTGGTTGCATAGGTCGTTTAGGTCTAACATTCGAATTCACCGGCCGCCGAAGGCGGTCCGGTGCAATGACGGGTTAGACGTCGCCTTCACTCAGCCTCCTCTGCGTATTCATCAAGGACCGTGTCCGAGAGGTGGGACAGATGCTTTTGGTCAGCGAGTTCGCGCAGGCTGTCATACGACAAGTACGTGCAGCTTTCCGCGAGAGGCCCCCTCTCCAAGAGCGAGAAAACTGGGCGACGAATTTCTTGGAAGACCTTGTCTCGCTTGGCGACGGGGGCAACGATGTGAAGCTTGATATCCATGTTTGGCTGGAGCGCTAGCAGATCTGCCATTCGGAGGATGCCAGAGTAAACCGCAGTCGTATGTTCGACTTCGAAAGCACGCACGATTGAGCGCCCTCGCAGCCAGATCACATCTATCTGCTCTATTGTTCGAAGTGTGGTGTCGTCGTAATTGAGCGGCAGGCGCTCTAACAGTGGCTGAGGCTCCGTCTTCCACTCCTTGAGGACGCCACCACGGTCGTTCCGAGGAATCCAGATCGCCATGCCCATGCGAGCGCCGATCTGCGCAATGAGGGACTGGATCTGAATGGACTCTCTTGTTGCCGCTTCTTGCGGTGCAGATACATCCTCAGTCGGCGCCGTATCTTCTGGTACTGAGACTGTGACGACCTTTTCGGGGCGATTGACGGTGTGTGTCGTCAGTTTCTTGCGATCAGCGTCATCAAGGGGATACGTCTTCGGGTTCGCTGTTTGTGCCGCCAAGGCTTCGGCAAGGAACTTGCCGTCCTTCTCGTCAAGTTTCACCAGGCTGCCGCGGACTTTGCCAGTCCAAGCGATTGAACCCTTCTCAAGCGTGCGAGTGAACGACAGGCCATTCCAAACCGAGGTTTCATGGATGGGCAGCGACTGATCGATCGGAAGCCAGACCTTGGGCTTGACCTTGAACCTCACCACGAAGGGATCATTTTCTTGCAGAAAGATCGGGGTGTTATCGATGAACGGCCCTTCGACAATTTCGAGCAGTCCGCACCAACGAGAAACTTTGGTCACGTAGCAGACGAACACGTCGCCCGGCATGATTCGTTCGGCCATACCCTTGTGCCGCATCCGAAAGCCGGACAAACCTTGGGTCGAGCGCGTGAAAGCCTCGTACGTCTCCGGCGAAAACAGGTCAATGAAGTACGTCATGTTCTTTTGCGACGGCTAACTAGAAGTAGACAACCTAATTGACGCAAAACTTTGCGTCAATCGTCGGTCCGGTTGAATGTAACGGGGTGAAAAGCACTTGAGAATCATCACATCGCCTTCAATTAGTACCTCCTAATACCGGTCGGCGCGAAAGATCCTTCAACACGACCGCCGCGCACTTGCTTCATCGGGTGCGCAATTGGAGCCGTTTTCAGCATCCGTCCTGAAAACGCGCATGTGGACTTCGATTAAACGCTTCATACGATCCCACGGCAAGCGCTATCCGTCCGAATTGGAGCCGCAAAGCGCTACCTTGCCACATGCTAAAATCGTAGCGTGCAATGTTCCAGGGCCGACGATCGGTTTGCGTCCTGTCTCCCAGCTTCAGCTCCCTGATGTCCGCTACATCTCCGTCACCCCGAAAGCTCATTATCGCCACCCGCGAATCCGCTCTCGCGATGTGGCAGGCAGAACACGTCCGCGATCATCTTCGTGCGCAGTATTCATCGTGTGAAGTAACGCTCTTGGGCCTCACCACGCAAGGCGACCGCATCATCGATCAGCCGCTGGCCGATATCGGCGGCAAGGGTCTTTTCATCAAGGAGCTCGAGCAGGCGATGGCCGATGGCCGCGCCGATCTGGCGGTGCATTCGCTCAAGGATGTGCCGATGGACATGCCGTCCGATTTTGTGTTGGCGGCGATCATGAAGCGCGACGACCCGCGCGACGCCTGGGTATCGAATCGATATCCGTCGCTGGCTGAAGTCCCTGCGCACAGCATAGTCGGTACCTCGAGCCTGCGCCGCGAGGCCCAGTTGCGCGAGCGCTATCCGGAGCTCGACGTGAAGCCGCTTCGCGGCAATGTGAACACGCGACTGAAGAAGCTGGACGAGGGCCAGTATGCGGCGATCATTCTCGCCGCAGCGGGTCTGAAGCGCCTGGGCTACGCCAATCGCATCGCCGCATTGCTCGATCCCGACGACAGCCTCCCGGCCGTCGGCCAGGGCGCCCTGGCATTGGAGTGTCGCGCCGATCGCGCCGACCTTGTCGCGATGCTCGCGCCGCTTGCCGACACCGAGACGACACTTGCCACGTCCGCTGAGCGTGCTTTTGGCCAACGTCTAGGAGGAAGCTGTCACACGCCGCTCGCGGCGCTGGGCGTCTGGCAGGACGACCAGTTGCGACTGCGTGGCTTGATTGCGAGTCGCGATGGCCGGCGCGTGTTGCGCGGTGAGCGCACCGGCGCGGCAGCAAATGTGCAGGCCGCGCAAGCGCTCGGCGACGCGCTGGGCGCAGAGTTCCTGAAACGCGGCGCGGCGGAAATTCTGGCCGACGAGGTATGACGGCGTCGGCAAGCGGGCCGTTGCAAGGCGTGCGCATTGTCATCACGCGGCCTGCTCGCCAGTCCGCTGGACTGGCGCAACAAATTGCGGCGCTCGGCGGTAAGCCGGTGATGTTTCCCGCCATCGTCATCCTGCCGCCGACCGATCGCTCGGCGCTGGAACGGGCGCAACGCGATCTCGCGCACTACGATTACGCGGTCTTTGTCAGCGCCAACGCGGTCGAATACGGTGTCGGCGATCCCGGGTCGTGGCCGGCGCATCTCGTCGCGCTCGCGCCCGGGCCCGGAACGGCAACGGCGCTCGCAGCAGCCGGCATCGACCAGGTGCGTATCCCGACGACAACCATGGACAGCGAGGGCTTGCTCGCGCTGCCCGAGCTCGCCGACGTGAAAGGCAAACGGATCGTGATTTATCGCGGCAGCGGCGGCCGAGAGCTGCTCGGAGAAGCTCTCTCTGAACGCGGAGCGCAAGTCGATTATGTCGAGTGCTACCGGCGCGACAAGCCGCACGGCGACTTCGAGACCATGGCGGCGGCGTGGCGCGCCGGCGAGATCGATGCCTTGACACTGTCCAGCAGCGAAGGCCTCGACAACCTGTGGGAGCTTTTCGACGAGGTGTCGCGCTCGAGCATGGCCGCGACACCGACCTTCGTTCCGCACCCACGCATCGCGGAGCGCGCACGCGTGCTCGGCTTTGGCCGCGTGAGAGTCACCGCACCCACCGACGCAGGACTCCTTGCTTCGTTGCTAGAATACTTCGCTTCCAGACAACCCTGACCCTCGAGACGCCCACATGCAACCCGATATCCTCGTCACCGCCCCTATGCCGCCGTTTCTCTACGAACCGCTGAAGTCGAGCTATCGCTGCCACGACTATTACAAGGCGGAAGACAAGCCGGGCACGCTTGAAGCAGTCGGCGCGCGCATCCGCGGATTGGTCCAGGGCGGGGGCACGGTGACGCCGACGTCGCTGCTCGATGCGCTGCCGGCGCTCGAAATCATTTCCGTGTTCGGCGTCGGCTACGACGGCGTACCCGTGGCCTATTGCAAGGCACGTGGGATCAAGGTCACCAACACGCCGGACGTGCTGACCGACGACGTCGCCGACGTGGCGCTGGGATTGATACTGATGACCGGCCGCGGATTCGTGCGTCTCAATCGTTTTGTCCATGCCGGCGAATGGCCGAAGCGCTCGCCGGAGCTGGCCACCAAGCTCGCGGGACAGAAAGTCGGCATCCTCGGATTGGGCCGCATCGGCAAGGCAATCGCCGCGCGTGCGGTGGCGATGGGGATGAAGATCGCCTACACCGGCCGCAAGGCGCAGCACGTGCCTTACGAGTTCATTCCGGATCTCAAGTCGCTGGCGGCCGCGGTGGACTTTCTCGTCGTCGCCTGCCCGGGAGGCGAAGCCACCCGCAACATCGTCAACGCGGAAGTGCTGGAAGCGCTGGGCAAGAAGGGTACGCTGATCAACATCGCTCGCGGATCGATCGTCGACGAGTCCGCCTTGGCCGCCGCGCTCAGCGCGGGCGTGATTAAGGGCGCGGGTCTGGACGTCTTCGCCGACGAGCCGAATATTCCTTCGACGCTGCTGGCGATGGAGAACGCGGTGTTGTTGCCGCACGTCGGCAGCGCCACCCGCGAGACGCGTCAGGCGATGGGCGACCTGTGCAAGGCAAATCTCGATGCGTGGTTTAAGGATAAAAAGGTGCTGACGCTGATTCCGGAGCTGTCGTAGTCGCGTAGTCGCGCACGAGGCGCGCATGCCGATCGGCGCGGGAATGACGAAATTACGAAATTTGGCGTACTGGGGATTACCTAGTCAGGCGGAGCAAGTGTCGGCGGCGACTTGGGCGCGAACATTACTGTGCCGAGCGATGCCAGCACCAGCGCCAGCGCGACGAATTCACTCGCGCCCGGCCGCTCGCCGAGAAAAAGCATTCCCGACAGCACGCCAACCACCGGCACCGGCAGCGACGAAAGCGAGCTCACCGCCACCGGCAGCGTCCTTGCCATCGTGAACCACGCCCAATGGGCCAGCGTGCCGGCAAAGAATATGTTGTAGAGAATCGCGAACCAGGCCGTGCCGTTCATGGTCGACAGCGCGAGCCATGGATGCGGATCGAACCACGGCATCAGGGCGACGATCGGCAGCCATCCCAGAATCATCATCCAGCCGGTAAGCGTGTTTTGCGGCAGCTCCAGCTTCCAGCGTCGCAGCAACACCGTACCGAATGCCCAGCTTATGGCGGCGCCGAGGATGAACAGCGTGCCGGCGGGCGAGCGCTGCACGTGGCGAAAATCCTCGCCGAGCAGTAACGCCATGCCGCACATCCCCAGCGCGAGACCGATGAGCTTGCGACGTGACAGCGGCTCGTGCAGCAACGCAAGCGAGAACAGTACGCTCCAGACCGGCATGGTGAAGGCGAGTATTGCCGACCTGCCGGCCGGCATCTGCTGCACGCCGAACACGATCAGTCCGTTCCAAGCGCCGATATTGAACATCGCCAGCGCGGCGACCTTGCCCCACAGCGCACGCGGGACGACGATCGAATCGCCCGCGAGCTTGGCCAGCAGCAGGAGGCCGATTCCCGCGAACGGAAGCGACGCCGCGCGGAAGGTCAGCGGCGCAAGCTCGGTCACGCCGATCTTCAACACCGGCCAGTTACAACCCCACACCAATGCAAGAATGCCGACCAGCAGCAGGCTCGAGACCGGCACCGCATTCGGCGCGGTGGCGGGACGCGCGGCGCTCATGGCCGCGAAGGCCGGTCGGAAGGAAGCTCGCCGAACTTGGCCTGATGGAGCTCGCGCGCCTGCGTCACCCATTGGTCGCGCTCGATGCGTCCTGGGAATTCCGGCAGTTTGGCGTCGAACTCGGCGCTGTCGCGCTCGCTCCAGCGCGCGATCTGGCGGAAGGTGGTCACGCCGAGGTTGTGCAGCATGCGTTCGAGCACCGGGCCGATGCCTACGATGAACTTCAGGTCGTCGGGCTCCCCGACGCCGGACAGGATCGGCGGCGGCGCATTGTTCTCGATGTCGACGACGAGTTGACGGTAGCGCGCGCTTTCCTGGCGTGCTTCGGCGAGCTCCGCGGCCAGCCGTTCGCACTCGCGTCTCAATCCGATATCGTCCTCCGGGCGCGCGCCGCGGTCGGCGAAATGCTGGCGAAGCATCGCGGCCTCGGCGTCGCGGCTGCGGATGATGCGCGCTTTTTCGATGCCGACCCGCTCCATCTCCGTGCTTTCGTCAGTGGACGCGCTTGCCGTTACCGCAGCGGGCATGGGCGCTCCCGGCGCGGCGAGCGCCGGCGTGGGCGCGGACGCGTGCGGCTCTTCCGGCAAAACTTGGCCGGCGCGACCGCGTACACCGATCGCATAGCCGGCAAGCGCCGCGAGAAGGACGGCGATAATGAAAATGATAGTGACGAGAAAGACCATGATCTCGCGGGAAGGCGCCGCCCCATCCGGCGCGGCGAGCGGCGCAACGCACATTCTACTGAGGATTAGCGAATTTGCGTCATCCCCGCGAAAGCGAATTTGCGTCATCCCCGCGAAAGCGGGGATCCATTTTGCACCCGTCAAAGACCATTGGATTCCCGCTTCCGCGGGAATGACGATCCTAATGGTCCGGGGCCTCGCACACTTCGCGCTGCTCAAGAGCGCCGCACAGCTCCCCGGATTACACGGCGGCACATGTCTAGCGGCCATAACGCTACCTGCTACAATCGACTCGGCCACCCTCGCTTTCTTTGTAGTTTTTCCGTCCCCATGACTGACCCGGTGCACGAAGCCGCCTCCCCGGCGCCGTCGGCGGCGCGGCGTGACCCTGCGCGCGTGCGCCGGTGGCTGCTCGCGCTGGTGCTGGCGCTGCTTGCCGCGGCGGTGCTCGCCGTCTGGCTCGATGGACAAAACGCGCAACGCGTGCTGCGCACCGACGTCGCGAAGCGTCTTGGCGATCTCGATGCGCTCGATCAAACGACGCGCGCGAAATTGAAGGATGCGCAGGAGGGCTTGAGGGAAGCGCAGGCCAAGATCGCGCTGCTTGAAAGCCGGCTGTCCGAATCGCAAAACCAGCAGGCCGCGCTCGAGGCGCTTTATCGCGAGCTGGCGCCGTCGCGCGACGAATGGGCGTTGACCGAGATCGAACAGGTGCTGCAGCTCGCAAGTCAGCAATTGCAGCTTGCGCGCAACGTACCCTCGGCGCTGGCCGCGCTCCAGTTGGCCGACTCCAAGCTGCAACGGCTCGACCGGCCGCAATTCGTTCCGCTGCGACGCGCACTGGCGCGCGACATGGATCGGCTGAAGGCGGTGCCGTACGTTGACGTGCCCGGGATTTCGCTGCGCCTCGACCAGGCCATTGCGGCGGTCGACTCGCTGCCGCTGGCGTTGGAAGAGCGCTTGCCGCCACAGGCAGCGCCGGCGCCGCCCGCGGACGAGTCCGGTTGGCGCCGTTTCCTGCGCGCGGTCTGGCAGGACGTGCGTCAGTTGATTCGGGTTGAGAATCTCGACCGTCCCGAGGTGCCGCTGCTCTCGCCACAGCAGCAATTCTTCCTGCGGGAAAATCTCAAGCTTCGCCTCTTGTCGGCGCGCTTTTCGCTGTTGTTTCACGATCAGCAGAATTTCCGCGCCGATCTGATCGCGGCCGATACCTGGCTGCGCAAGTATTTCGACACCCGTTCTCCCGCGGTGTCGTCGCTGCAGACGCTGCTCAAGCAGATGCAGGCAACCGACATGGCGAGCGGGATGCCTGATGTCGGGGGCAGCCTCGAGGCGGTCCGGGTGCTCAAGCTCGCGCGCGAGAGGCCGCCGCGCTAGGCGCCGGCGACGGCACCTCCGGCGGCGCTACCTTCATGCGCTTTCTCTTCTGGCTTCTTCTGCTCGCCGTTGCGGCAGTGGTGGTCGCGCTCGCGGTCAAGCTCAACGCGGGCTACGCAATGCTGGTCGCGCCTCCGTACCGGATCGAGCTGTCGCTCAATCTACTGCTCATTCTGCTCATCGGTGGCTTCTTTGCCTTATACCTCCTCATACGGATCGTCACGCGTACTATCCAGATGCCGCGCAACGTTCGCGTCTGGCGCCGTCAGCAGAAGCTGGGGCGTGCCCGCGCCAAGCAGGACGGCGCGGTCGTCGCGCTGCTGGAGGGCCGATATGGCAAGGCGCGGCAGCAGGCGGAGGAAGCGCTCGCGATCCCGGGCTCGTCCGGCTTGAACGCGATTATCGCGGCCCGCGCCGCACTCGACGTTCGGGATTTCGACGGAGTCGAATCGTTGCTCAATCGTTCCGACGCGCAAGCGACGAGTCTCGCGGTGCCGCGCCTCATGCTCTCCGCGGAAAGCGCGCTGGAGCAAGGCCACGCGCACGAATCGCTGCGCGTGCTGGACACGCTGCGCAAGGAGGCGGGCATGCACACCGCTGCGCTGCGACTGGAGCTCCGCGCTTTGCAAGCGGCGCGACGCTGGTCCGATATTCCGCCTTTGCTCGACCAGCTTGTCAGGCGCAAGGTCTTCGACGCCGCGCAGGCGGAGCACGTTCGCGTCAGCGCTCAAAGCGAACAGCTCAAGCTTCTCGCCCAGGATGCCGGCGGGCTTCGAGAGTACTGGAGCCGCCTCCCCGACGCGACCAAAACGCATCCGAAGATAGCGCGTGCGGCAGCGCGGAGCTTCATGCAGCTGGGGGGCGAGCGCGAGGCCGCCGACATCCTGGCGCAGAGCCTCGACCGGGAGTGGGACTCGGATCTGGTCGAGCTCTACGGCGAATGCCATCTGGGCGATGCGACGCGTCAGCTCGAGCAGGCGGAACGCTGGCTGACGGCGCACAACCAGGACGCGGTGCTGCTGCGCGTGCTGGGTACGCTGTGTCAGCGTCAACAGCTATGGGGCAAGGCGCAGACCTATCTCGAAGCAAGCCTCGGCGTGGACAACACCTGGCGAGCGCACCTCGCGCTGGGCGAGATGCTCGGCCGGCTTGGCCGCGATGCGGAGGCCAACGCGCATTTCGTCGCTGCGCTCAAGCTCGCGACCGATACGCTCAAGCGAGGCTAGGGCTACTGTCGCGCAAGGCCGCGAGCCTTGAGCAAGTCCGCGAGCGCAGCGGTGAATCGCGGCACGTCGGTGCCGTCGATGTGCGATGTGTCGGGAAGCTCGAACGTAGTCAACGCGGGGACGTCGCGGAAATCGATGAGCGCCGCGGGTGACGTGCGCGCGTAGGCGTCCCAATAGAGCTTGCGCGGAAAATTCGCTTCATCCATCTGCAGGCTCTCGCCTGAAGCGGGCTCTCGAAAGAAGACGACTCGTCCGCCGCGATTTTTGATACGCACGATCCATTTCGAAACCGTCGCCATGTCGGAGAGCCACACATCGGCGGCGTCGGGAGGATTGTCGCGGTAATACTCTTCGAGGTCGATTACGCGTTTGGCGTGCGTCCAGGCCAGGTCGGGATGGTGATAATCGACCAGTCCGACACGGTCGGCGTGGACGACGATGTGCTCGCGCCTCGGCATGCCCACACCCGCGATCAGGCGCTCGGCCACGTTGACCAGGGAAAAGGAAGATCGCGCGAACACCAAGCGCTCCTGCACCCAGGTGAGGAGCGAGCGATGAATGCGGCGCGCGAGCGTCCAGCGACGCCGATAGTGGTCGAGATACTCCTGCTGCATGTCCCAGTGTTTGCGCTGCATACCGCGCGCGTCGATGCCGACGATGACCAGACCCCTGAAGTGCTCGTCGTCGGCGAGCGCGCGCAGCGCCGCCAGCGGGTACTTGCCGTTGACGGCGAGCATCGCGACCGGGCGTCCGCCGAGCTCCCGCGACAAGATCGTGGGATCGACGCCGAACGCGATCCGCGAGGCGCCGAGCAGTGCGATCGCGTCGGGCGACAGCTTGAGCCGGTCGTATTGCATCGACCACAAGTCCATGTCGTCCTGCACGGTCGGCGCATAGCCGCGGCTGCGCAGCAACCACTCGTATCCGCCCACCAGCAGCGCGCAGACGAGCAACGCGGCGATCCAGGCCTTGAGCCACGAGTGATCCATGTCAGAACTGGAAGTAGATGAATGCCGGGTTTAGTCCCGGCGACAGGACGATCGCGATCAACGCCAGCGCGATGCTCGCCGCGCGCGGCGTGACGCTCCAGTTTTCCAGCCAATCCCATCCGCGCAAGTGGCCGTAGCGGATCTGCACCCCGACCATCACCGCGCCCGCGGCGATGGCGACCATGCTCACTTCGAGCGGGACCAGCGCCGAGCTCGTCCACGGAGCGAACATGGCCGCGAGGATCGCCCCTGCCTGGCCGATCGACGACGCGCGAAAGAACACCACCGCGACGGTGAACAGGCCGAAAGTCACGATCGCAAACGCAACACGCGCCGGGGCATTGCGGACCTTGGCGAAGTCCCATAGGTGTTGGCGCAACAGCCGCTCTGCGATCAGGAACAGTCCGTGAAGCGCCCCCCACAACACGAATGTCCACGCCGCGCCGTGCCACAGGCCGACCAGCACAAAGGTGACCAGCAGGTTGACGTGCCCGCGCACGCGTCCCTTGCGATACCCGCCGAGCGGCGTGAAAACGTAGTCACGCATCCAGCTAGCGAGCGACATGTGCCAGCGCGTCCACAGCTCGGCGATGCCGACGGAACCGAAGGGGCTTTCGAAGTTCATCGGAAAACGGAAGCCGAACATCAGCGCGGTCCCGATCGCGCACAGCGAATAGCCGGCGAAATCGCAGAACACCTGCAGCGAAAATGCCGAGGCTCCGAGCCAACTCTCGGCAAATCCCGGTGCGGCGCCGAGTGCGAACACCCTGTCGGCGACGGGCGCGAAGACGAGATCGGCAAGACAGACCTTGAGCGCAAGGCCGAAAACGAGCAGCGTCAACCCCCGACCGACCGGCGCCGAGCGCCACGATTTCGGTCCGAGGCATTGCGGCGAAAAGTCGCCGTAGCGCAGGATCGGCCCGGCAACCAGGTGCGGGAAGAAGGTGACGTAGAGGCTGTAATCCAGGAGGCTCCTCGACACCGCGATGCGCTTGCGATAGACGTCGATGACGTAGGAGAGGCTCTCGAAGGTGTAGAAGGAAATGCCCACCGGCAGCAGAATCCCCAGAGACAAGGGCTTGAAGTCGATGTTGAAGACGCGCAGCAGATCGACCGCGGTGTCGGCAAAGAACTGCGCATATTTGAAAAATCCGAGCGCGCCTAGGTTGATCACGATCGACGCGGCCATGATCGCCTTGCGCCGCGATTGGGCCTTGGCGCGATCCATCCACCGCGCGGCACACCAGTCGAAGCCGGTGGTGGCGATGATCAGCAGCACGAAGAACGGGTTCCACGCGGCGTAAAACAGATAGCTGCAGGCGAGCACCAGCACTTTGCGCGCGGTCCACGACGGCGTCGCCCAGTACGCAGCGAAAGTCAGGGCGAGAAAGACGACAAACGTGAGCGAGTCGAACGTCATCGCACAGTCGAATCCGGCTTTAGATGCTGCCGCTGGCCCGCGCTACACGGGCGCTTCGACTTGCGCCGCGTAGGTGAACGCGTCGGCGAAAAATTCCTCGGCAGGCAAGCCGCGCTCGGCGACGAATTCACGGCGCGCGATGTCGATCATGCCGGGGCCGCCGCAGGTATAGACCTGGTATCCGGAAAGGTCGATGAAATCGGTCATAACCGCCTTGTGCACGAAGCCCGTGCGCCCCGGCCAGCGATCCTGGGGCAGAGGATCGGACAGCACGGGAATGAAGGTGAAATTGCGGTGCTGACGCTGCCATTCCACGGGCAGTTCCGGCAGGTAGAGGTCCTTGAGCGAACGCACACCCCAGTAGAGCACCATCGGCCGCTCGACCTGGTGATTGAAAGCGTGCTCGATGACGGCCTTGATCGGCGCGAAGCCGGTGCCGCCGGCGACGAAGATGATCGGCTTGTCGGAATCGACGCGCAGGTGGAACGCGCCGAACGGGCCCTCGAAGCGGAGGATCTCGCGGCCCTTGTACTGATTGAACAACTGATCGCTGAAGATCCCGTTCGGAACGTGGCGGATGTGCAGCTCGAGCAGCGCGTCATCCTCGGGCGCGTTGGCCAGCGAAAAGCTCCGCCGCCGCCCGTCCTTGAGCAGGAAGTCGATGTATTGCCCGGCAAGGTATTGCAGGCGCTCGTTCGCCGGAAGCTTGAGCGTCACGATGGCGACATCGGGCGCGGCCTTGTCGATCTTTTCGACGCGGCAAGGCAGCTTCCGGATTTGAATGTCGCCGGCGCGGCGAACCTCGCGCACTTCGAGCACGAGATCGGTCAGCGGTTTGCCGACGCACAGCAGCGCCAGACCTTCGCTCTTATCGGCCTCGGACAGCGTGGCTGGCAGGTGCGCGCCGTAGTCGATCGTTCCGCTGATGATGCGGCTCTTGCAGGTGCCGCAGGCGCCGTTGCGGCAGCCGTAAGGGATCATCAGATCGGCGCGCATCGCCGCGGCGAGCACCGTCTCGCCCTCGTCGGCGGCGAACCAGTGATCGCTGGGTTTTATGGTAATCTGATGCGGCATGCAATGAGACCTATGCGCGGGCCTTCGCGCCGCAAAATAACACCCTCACTCCTTGCCCTGCTTCCGGGGGCGGGGAGAAACGGATTCCGGCGCTTCGCGCCGCACGGTGGTTGGAAGGTGTGATCAGGGTTTTGCTAATAGGTTGCGGCGACGTCGCTATGCGAACCGCCGATCTTCTGCGCGCCAACGTGCGGCTGTATGGTCTCACGCGCCGGCCGGAGGACATTCCGAAGTTACGAAATCACGGCATCACGCCGATCGCCGGCGATCTCGATCAACTGCGCAGCCTCGGCAGACTGCGCCTGGCGCCTTTCGCGGTGCTGCACTTCGCGCCGCCGCCCAGCGATGGCCACGATGATCCGCGCACCGCGCGGCTGATCGCCGCACTGACAAAAGCGCGGATTATACCGCAGCGATTCGTCTACATCAGCACCAGCGGCGTCTATGGCGATTGCGCGGGTATGAGGGTCAGCGAGTCGCGGCCGCGTAACGCCAAAACGCCGCGCGCGCACCGCCGCGTTGCGGCCGAGAACCGTCTTCGGCACTGGGCGACAAGGTATGGCGTGCGACTGTCGATCCTGCGCGCGCCGGGAATCTACGCCGAGACGCGCCTGCCGCTCGATCGGCTGAAGCAGGGAACGCCCGTGCTTCGTGCCGAGGATGACGTCTTCACCAATCACATTCATGCCGACGATCTCGCGCGTGCCGCCGTTGCCGCGGTATTTCGCGGCCTGCCGAACCGCGCGTACAACGTGACCGACGATGCGGATTTGCAGATGGGCGGCTGGTTCGACGCCGTCGCCGACGCCTATCATCTGCCGAGGCCGCCTCGCGTGTCGTGGGACGAAGCCGAGACCCGCATTGCGCCCATGCTGCTTTCGTTCATGAGCGAATCGCGGCGGCTTGCCAATCAGCGGATGAAGCGCGAGTTGCGGGTGCGCCTGAAGTATCCGACGCCGCAAACGCTGTTCGCCGAGGTCGCGCCAAAGGCACTGAAAAAGCAGCTTGCGCTGCCGCTGGGAGCCATAACGTGAGCAGCGCGTGAACGACGGCGTGAACGACAACGTTGCACAACCGGTCGAGGCGCGCTCGCGCTGGCAAAAGCTCGCCGCGCGGATCGACGCCTACGAGCGGCTGATCCGGCTCGACAAGCCGATCGGTACGCTGCTTCTCCTCTGGCCGACGCTCAGCGCGCTGTGGCTCGCGTCCTTCGGGACGCCGTCGTGGGTAGTGGTCGGAATTTTCGTGCTTGGCACGCTGCTCATGCGCTCGGCGGGTTGCGCGCTCAACGATTACGCCGACCGCGAATTCGACGCTCACGTCGAGCGTACCGCCAACCGTCCGCTGCCACGCGGAGAAATCGAGCCTTGGGAAGCGCTGGCGCTGGCCGCCGTGCTGGCGTTTTTTGCATTGCTGCTGATCCTGCCGCTGAATCGCCAGACGCTGATACTGTCGGTGCCTGCGCTGGCGGTCACCGTCGCCTATCCCTTCTTCAAGCGGTTTTTCGTGCTTCCGCAAGCGTTCCTCGGCATCGCTTTTTCGTTCGGCATTCCCATGGCGTTTACATCGGTCGGCGGCAGTGTTTCTCCACTCGGCTGGTGGATGTTCGGCATCAACCTGTTCTGGGTCATGGCCTACGACACCGAGTATGCGATGGTCGACCGGCGCGACGACCTGAAGCTGGGGCTCAAGACTTCGGCGATCGCTTTCGGCAGATTTGATGTGGCCGTGGTCATGCTCTGCTATGCGATTTATCTCGCGGGCATGACATGGGTCGGCACGCAGCGGCGCCTGGGACCGATCTACAATTTGGGTCTCGTCGTCGCCGCGCTGCTGGCACTGTGGCACTTCTGGCTCATCCGCAACCGCGATCCGGAGCGCTGCTTCCGCGCGTTCCTCGGGAATCACTGGTTGGGTCTCGCCGTTTTCGCCGGCATCGTGATCGATTACGCGGTGCGCATGGAGCGATGGCCGTATTGGCCGCAATAGAGTCGCCATGATGCTTACATGCGCATGAAGGAACACTTGCGCACGGCGCTCGCGCCTTAGCGCGTGACTTAGGACATCCACCTTGGGAGCGTATCGATGGATCTGAATCTTGCCGGACGCGTGGTGATCGTGACCGGCGCGAGCAAAGGCATCGGCTACGCGTGCGCGGAAGCGTTCGCCGCCGAAGGCGCCAAGGTCGCGCTGGTGTCGAGGAGCCAGGCAAATCTCGACGCCGCGCTCGCGCGCCTCCCACGCGGCGCGAGCGCTCCCATCGCCATCGCCGCCGACATGACGAGCCACGACGCCGCCGATGAGATGGTCGCCAAGGTGGAAAAAACGCTCGGCGACATCGATGTGCTGGTGAATTCAGCCGGGGCCGCGCGCCGCTACGCCCCCGAGGAGTTGAATGCGCAGGCGTGGCATGACGCGATGGACGCCAAGTTCTTCAGCTATATCCATCCTATCGATGCGGTGTTGAAACGCATGCTTCCACGCGAGCGTGGATCGATCGTCAATATCATCGGCGCCGGTGGCAAGGTCGCCACTCCCGTGCACCTGCCCGGCGGCGCCGCCAACTCGGCGCTTATGCTGGCGACGGTGGGTCTGGCAAGCGCCTTCGGGCCGAAGGGAATTCGCATCAACGGCATCAACCCGGGGGCGACGTTGACCGGCCGCGTGCAGGAAGGGCTCAGAGCGGAATCGCGGATGACCGGCCTTGGCGAGGCCGAGTTGCTGTCGCGCAACGAAGCCCGGATACCGCTCAAGCGCTATGGCACTGCCGAGGAAATCGCGCGTGTCGCCTTGTTCCTCGCGTCGGAACAGGCAAGTTACGTGACCGGCGCGATCGTCTCGATGGACGGCGGCGCCAGCGCGGTGATCTAGGCGTGTGCGCCGGCGACAGTCTATCGGCGGGCAATTCGCCGGCGCTTGAGTGCAGCCAAGCTGAGCAGCGCGAGCATTCCGGCAAGCGCCGCGAGCGCCGCGTCGCCAAGCGCGGGGATCGGTTCCGCGGCGCCGGGCGCCGCGGAAACCAGATACAGAATCGCTCCCGTCGTGCAATTGAATTGCAGCGTGCTGACAAAGGTCGTCCTGCCGGCGAGGCCGCGACCGGTAAACGTCGTGAGGGTAATCGTGATCGGCGTGTTCGGCGGCAAGCCGCCGCCGAAACTCAGAATATGAAACGTCGAATAGACACCCAGGAACGGTCCGACGTTACTGCCAGTCTCGTCGGTGAACTCTTCGATGACGCCGATCCCGGGCACCGAAAGCTTGACATCCGCCGACGCCTGCGAATCGACGTTGATGAACGTGTTCAGATCGAAGGTCGCGCCTCCGCACGTGCCCGTGAGCTTGGTTTGCTGACTCAGAATCTCGATCGATGGCAGCACCGCCGATGTCGTCACCAGCGCCGACGGCACAGCGCCTGCGCCGCCCGTACCGGCGGCACCGGCCACGGCGGCGCTCGCCCAGAGCAATACGCACAGGCCGGACAGGATTCTGATCGCGTTGGTGAGAATAGTTCGGGTCAAGCGGTATCCTTGGCGACATGGGCCTCCGAAGAGGCCCACCGGAATCAGCATAGCGACAGGATCAGGCCCGGTCCAGCCCGTATTGCCGCGAAATAGGTCTTCGATAAGGTTGTGGCGCGAATGCGACGCGCCAAGTGTCGCCGGCCCCCGACAATTCAGCGAAAATCGCGGGTTTGCACCAAAACACGTACGAAAACTAGTGTACTGAGTCTTAAATTAGTCGAATTAATTGT
>JRHI01000731.1_pt1 | contig 33449 bp, 38 predicted proteins | sample 215371 | NCBI WGS metagenome assembly JRHI01 (sample SAMN02929681, study PRJNA255918) | sediment metagenome | biome: cave system; feature: Ice Cave; material: Sediment; isolation source: sediment from deep within a dark volcanic ice cave with no known source of... ...
ACTCAGCGGAGTTTAGGAGAGGAAGATACGTCAGAGAGATAGATGACCGGGGTGCCCGGACTTGTAATCGCCGTAATGGCACCGCTCGAGCTGTAGGTCACGGTCGGCGCTACTCCAAGGACCGGATGACCCCCGCTATAGCTAGTCGGCGAACCGCTTCCGGTCACGCCAGTTCCCGGAACGTCGATGGCGGTTGCATTGGGCTGGAGCGAGGCGATGATCCCGGGAATGTTGTATGGGAAGGCAGCGTAGGAAACATAGTCCCCGGGAGACCCGCTCACGTTGCCGGAACCTGGTGTTGTAACCGTCTGGCCCGACTTGACGCCATAGGTATTTGGCAGCGCACAGACCGGATCAATATACCCAGTAACGTTGAGAGCGTCCCCCATGTACACGTCCTGCTTGGTATGTATTGCGGCATCTACTTGCAGCGGAGCTTGCGGCGCAACGATGTACCGGAGGGTCTTCTGACTGCCATTTGGCAGCGCCGCCAAGGCCGTGACTTGCAAAGCTTGCAGCCCGGTAGACGTCAAATTAAGGTTGGTTCCATCATAAAATAGCGGCGTAGTCGTGTTCAGCGTAGCGTCATTGTTCACGTCAACGTTGATCGATTTTTCCGTGATGGCGTTGATGCGCACCCACTTGTAGAGCGACCCGGGAAGGCCCGCAACGGACGAAACGGACGCGGTGGTCTGGACCGTTGCGCTGGTGATCGGCACGCCAAACTCGCTGGCATATTCGGTATCCGGGTAAGTCGTCGTGGAACTCAGATTCGTGGGCGCGACCGTTTCTCCCGACAACGGATTCAAGACGTAACGCACCTGGCCCAATGGCAACACCGAGCCCGACGGGGCAACAAAAGCATTGAAGTAACTGGGATTTTGCGGAAGCAGCCGGCCACGGCCTTCCTCCAAGCCGGCCACTGCGGCGTAATAAACACTGGTGGAGGATCGATAATTGCCCGCCAGAGATGTCTCTACCCCGGAGGCGGCAATCAAGGAAATCCCCACCACGCCGATCAGGAGCAAAATGAAGATTGCGATGAGCATTGCCACTCCCGCTTCGGAGTTCTTGCCTCGGATTGCGCCAGTGCGTTTCATCGGTTTTCCCCTTATGACTGGGCCCTTACTTACTAGGCCGCGATTTATTCGGCCTTACTTATTTGGATTGATGCGGTGGCCGCGGCCGTGCAGCTCGACTAAACGCAGCTGGCGCGTCTGGGCATCCAGCGAACGCGTCCGCACAATCAAGGTGATTTCAATGTCGCGGACGTTGGGAGGCGTGTTGAAGGTCCCCGCCGTTGCGCAGTTCACCGGCGCACCGCTCGCGGTGTCGCACATATAGTTGAAAATGGGCACGGCGGTCCCACCCGGGAACATGGCCGGGTAAGTGCCTTGGATTGCAGCAATCTGGGCGGCGGCGGCGTTGTTCATCACATTTTGCACGTACGCAACCATCACGCCCTCGGCGGACGTGGCCGTGACGGGGTCGCTGCCAACCTTCTTGCTCACCACGCCCCGAAGCAGCGTTGTCGTCCCTGCCGGCAATTGATATCGCACCCATTCCACCCCGTTGTTGTTTTGCGGATCGATGTCGGTCTCAATAATCAAATCGAAACCGCTAGGGCTCACGCAGGTTCCCCCGATGGTGCACGGCGTCACGGGATAGGTGGGACTCCAGGCAACTGGCGTGGCCGCATAAAGATTGGCTGCGGGCACCGTGGAGAAATGATTCGCCGGAGGATACCCGGAGTCATTAATATCCCGTGCGATCTGATCCAGTGCCAGGCGCGTGTCCTGGAAGGAGCTCAGGACTTGTGAGTCCGTTTGATAGCGTTTCATCGAGGCTGCCAACAAGCTGAACGCAGCTCCCGCGATCACCAGGAAGACCGCAAGGGCGGTTAGTAGCTCAACGAGCGTAAAACCTGCTTGTTTCTTTGCCGTCTTCATTTTGCCACCACGCTATCGAGTGTTACCGCTTGAAAGTACCCGTTGCCCCCGCTTTTGCGGGTCCCGATGATATAGCGCTTGGAGGTGACCGTCGTGCCATTCACGGAAGTGATTACGGCCCAGCGAACGTCATACGTCGTAAAAAAAGGATCTTGCGGATCTTTGTAGTTGAAGTTATAACCCGCCACTCGTGCGGCACTGAAGTCGATTGTCGGCCGGTTGTTGATGACCACTACGGGGCTGCCGACCACCGTATTCGGAGCTGCAGAGTTCCCTAGATTGCAGGTGTTTCCCAGCACATCGATGAACGAGGGCAAAGCCAGCGGTTGGTCCATAATCTGGGCCAGTTCGCGCTGCGCGAATACCAGGGCCGTGGAGTCGCTGCGATTCGCGCTGTTTGCGGTAAGCGAGGCCGGCACAAGCTGCGCCACGGCAACGATGCCCGCCAGCAGCACCGTGGTGGCGACGAGGACCTCGATAAGTGTGAAGCCGCGTTGTTTTCTGCGATGTTCTTGCAATTGTGTTGGCATAAGGATCTCGACTCTGTTTTTTTAATTGACCTGTTTCCAGTTCCCGCTGGAGTCGGCTGACCAAACGTATATGGATCCCGACGGAAGGATGATCACGGCCCGGTACCCGGCGCTGGCTGCAGTCGCGTTACCCAGATAGATCACATTTACAGCCGTCGAAGTCACCGCGCCGCGTGCGTCGAACTGGATGTTACCGGCCGTGAGAGATACCGCAGTCAACGTGCCAAGACCTGCCGCCGTGCTCAGCGTCGACGTGCCAGGTACGTTTGCAGCCGCCAGTGGGCCGACGGCGCCGCTGAAAAGAATTTGCTTCTCGATGCTGTTTTGGACTCCGTTCCCATCGGTGTCCGTCCAAACGTTGGTCGTCACTGGCGTCGTGCCCGGCTGTCGGATGAGGCAGCTTATCGGTGTATTCATGCGGATGGCCTCAAATCGCGTGAACTTGAGGATGCCGGCCATCTGCATAGCTGCGTCATTTACTTGATAGGATCGATACGCTTGAAAGAACGATGGCAAGGACATCCCGGTGATAATAAAAATCATTGCCACAACAACCAGCAGCTCCACGAGGCTAAAGCCGCGTATTCGGCTGCGATAACTGCTTCGTAATCTCAGATTGTTTTCCATCTCGTAGCACTGCTTCTTTCTTGCTTGCTTCCTTCTTCATCGGTCCTAAAATTGGTAAGTGACCCCGGCAGAGCCGGAGCTTTCATACAGTGTTTCGTGCACCCCTCCTGCCACTCGGTTGGCCTCCGCCGCGCAGCAACTTGTATGTCTTCAACGTCTTGCGCTGTCGAGAGTATTGAATCAAATGAGTGACTGACCCATTTTCGGAAGTGTGTCCCGCATTGGAACAGTGCGAGATGTCTCTTCCTGAAGAGCGTCTCGCCGATCCAGACACCCCTTCACTGCGGGCCGAGGCGGCGCAAAGTCTGCCGGAAATTTTAGCGAAGAAGAATTAAACTCTGCTCAAACTGGAGGCTAATCAAGCTTGAAAAACTGACATTGCGTTTGATTCGAGACGCGGGTGAGTTTCCCTTCGGTTTGCAGGTGGGGCGGGCGGCGGTTCAAAATTACAGTGCCGAAACCATGCGCGCTATGGCTACCTCAAACTCGATTTTCCCGTCAAGATAGGGTTGCCAGAAGCGCTCCAGCAGTTTCAGGTAATCTCCCCACCCCCGCGTGTAGAGCCCTTCGCGAAACGCGTACGGAGTATAGCGGCCAGGATCGGATTTGGTCTGGCCTGGCGAGTTGCGTGCGGCGCTCACGCTTGCATCCGCGGGCTCCGTACTTACGCCATTTCGTACTGCCACTCCATGCGCCGCCAGGGCGCGCTTGACGATTTCGCCGGTGGTGTAAAACAAGAGCGCATGCCAGAGATCCCGCGGAATCGGTTTGCCGCGGGCGCGGCACTCCCGAACGATAGCATCTCTGATGAATTCCGCCAGCGCATGGGACGCTTCGTGAAACAAAATTTCAAATCCCGGCAAGCCTGGGTCGCGCGCATCCACGCTCGAGAGCGTCACATCCACAGGGTCAAGCGTGGTGTACGCCCCGGCCCAGCCCGCATACGACGTTACGTCAACGCGAATTTTGTCCGACGGCCAGCGTGCTTGATAGACCACCGCCAACTCTCGCCCCAAGTCTCCACCCATTTGGCGCACTAGCGGCGACACGGCGGTAATCCAGGCACGGTTCCTACGATCGTGCTCTGGCCACCAGCGAGCCCGATATACGGGCGCAGCCGCCTCCAGCGCTTTGGCAATCTCTCGGGGAATGCCGGCGTCGCATTGCGGCCTGCTGCGGCCGGAAAGGTCCGCGCAGGTCTCCAGTTCCGCTAATTGATTCTTGTAATTCACCATGTCGCCGTTAAAAAGCAGATCCTTGTCGGCTAGATTTCGCGTGTAATAAGCGAGAGCGGAATTCCACGCGGTTTGCTCGCTCGAAGACAATCCATCTGTTTTTACCGGCTGCTCGACGCTGCTCGTGCCCGCTGGCGTTCCCAGGGCGCTTTCCGCCGCTTTTTTTAAACGCGCTTGTTGGTACAGAAAGTGATGCAAATTCGTCCAGAAGCCGCTATGAAACTCGAAAACGGGAAGCGATCCCGAAAACACTTGCAGAGTATCTGTACGCGCAGGTCCCGGCGTGCCAGGCTGCGCCTGCGTCGCTGAAGCCGGAGTACCCGGCGAAATCGCCAGGACCAAAAAAAGCAGCCAACCACGCGCCGTGAGGGAAATCATACTCTCGGGCAATAGTAGCCCCATTCATCCATCGCCACCAAACGTGGCATCCGATAGCGATTGCGGCAATTAGGCATGAAGGCTAAGCCGAATGGAACGCGGTAACTCTTGTTTCGAAATTTGCGCCAGATTCGCCGGCCTGTAAAAAGGAGCCCGCAGCGAGTATGATGCGGGCCGTGCGGTTTAGACGGGAGACACAATGAATCAGATTCTTTCACGAACTGGCATCCTCCTGGCGATGCTCGCGATATGTGCTCGCATCCATGCGCAGCAAGCTCCTCCGCCGCTAGACGCCTGGAAAACCGAAGCCGCAACGGAAGTGGACAAACTGCAAATCCTCACCCAGCAGATGGTGGATCAAATTTACAGTTTCAGCGAGCTGGGCTTTCAGGAATTCGAAACCTCGCGCTACCTGACGAGTCTCGTCGAAAAAAATGGATTTCGCGTCGAGCGCGGTGTAGCCGGAATTCCTACAGCGTGGGTAGCCGCTTGGGGCAGCGGCAAGCCGGTAATCGCGTTTATTACCGACATCGATTGCATCCCGCGCGCTTCCCAAAAACCCGGCGTCGCCTACCACGATCCGATCGTCGAAGGTGCGCCCGGCCATGGCGAAGGCCACAATTCCGGCATGGCCGTGAACGTGACCGCGGCTCTTGTTCTCAAGAAATTGATGCAAGAGCACAAAATCGCTGGGACCCTCAAGATTTTTCCCGGCGTCGCCGAGGAACTCTTGGGAACAAAAGCATTCTACATTCGCGCGGGTTTATTTAAGGACGTGGACGCGGTTCTTGGTGTGCACGTGGGCCACGAATTTGCCACCAATTATGCGACCGGCGACGGCAAGTGGAGCGGCGTGGTTTCCGTGCAATATTTTTTTCACGGGAAAGCGGCCCACGCAGCCGGGGCGCCTTGGGAAGGCCGCAGCGCCCTCGACGCCGTCTCATTGATGAATGCGGGATGGGAATTTCGCCGCGAACATTTGCGCTTGCAGCAGCGCTCCCATTACGTCATCCCCAACGGCGGCGATCAGCCCAATGTGGTCCCTTCCGAGGCTCAGGTTTGGTACTACTTCCGCGAGTTGGACTTCCCGCACATTAAAGATTTGTACGAGCTGGGGAACACCATGGCGCAGGCCGCGACGATGATGACGGGCACCACCGTGAATCGCCGCCTGGTGGGATCGGCATGGCCGCCCTTCTACAACAAAGTGATTGCCGAAACGCAGCAAAAAAATATTGAAACGGTGGGTATGCCGAAGTGGACCGATGCCGACCAATCCCTGGCGCGGGCCTTGCAAAAAGAAATCGGCGCAAAAGTGGAAGGATTACCAGCGGAAGTGAAGGCGCTTGAGCCCCCGTCGAAAGACCAAATCGGCGGCGGTTCTGATGATGTGGGCGACATTTCCTGGAACGTGCCGATGGTTTACTTGCGTTATCCGGCGAACATTCCCAATCTCCCCGGACATAGCTGGCCAAACGGTGTTGCTATGGCCACCCCGATCGCTCACAAAGGCTCGACCGCGGGCGCAAAGGTGCAAGCAATGACGGCGCTCGATCTGCTTCTGCGACCCGAGCTTATCCAGCAGGCTTGGGAATATTTCCGGAATGTGCAGACGAAAGATGTGCATTACGAAACATTTCTTAGCCCGGATGATAAGCCGGCCATTGAGATAAACAAAGAAAAAATGGCGACATTTGCGCCCGAGCTGAAGAAATATTATTTCGATTCTTCCCGTTACAAAACGTACCTCGAACAGCTCGGCATTCCATATCCGACGGTTAAGAAAGTTAAATAGCAGAGAGGGAAGCTGATTTCACGTACTCTGTTCCGCAAGCCAGCTTTCCAAAATTGCTTGGTGGGAAGTTGAAATTTTCGTGAAGGCCACTCCCATGCCCAGTCCCGGCACCTGATAGACCACTTTCGCGCTGGCCTCGAAAGTATCCGTTTCCTTTACAATCCGTACGAGAAGCGCGGCGCCCACGGGGAACGGGTTCAACATATCAATGTAGCAGCCGATTCTACTGAGGTCCGACGTGCGCACCGAGAATTTTGCTCCCGAAGCGCTGTCGATTACGTCGGTCGCCGCGATAAAAGAAAATCTCTGGGCTCGACGCCTTTCACTCCCGGAGTCATCAGGCATGTTGTGCGCCCTCTGCGCGTCCACGCGACTTCAAGGCCGCTCCGCGAACTACGCTGCATGCGAAGCCTACCATCAAATAAAGCCGAAAACCTCAGGCAACTTTCGGATATGCGCAAACTGGCAAGCCCCTCCTACGATTTCGCCATCGAAAGGATCTTTCCTAGATTGGCGGTAAATTGTGAGCGAGGCATCACTTGTTCGCAGCCCGTCGCTTTGGCCCGCTCGGCCAGTTCGGTTTGCACATGGGAGAGAAAAGCGATGGCCGGCTTGTGGCTGCCTGCCAGCTTCAATTCTTCGAGCGCCTGGATGGCGCCCGCTCGGGCATTCAGGTCCACGATGAGCAGTGTGACGGCAGGATCCGCTGCCGCTTGCACGAGCGCGGGGCCGGTGCTCACGGTTTTGAGTTGGGCGCCCACCTGCCGGGCGGACTCTTGCATTTTTGCGATGAAAAATAAATCATCGACGAGCGCCACGATTTGTCCCATTGGCCTCCTTGTCGCGCCGTGAAACCCTCTTCACGAACTTGAAAGACTGCTGTATAAGTGTAGCGCAATTCTCACAAGGCGAAGTCTGAGGAGTCTTCCCAGCGACCGGAAATTCCGCCATGTGTGCGATCGCCCTTTTCGGATGTTAAGCTATTTACCCGCGGACCGCGATGCCCACGGTGAAGCACAAAGTTGGGAAACTCATACTCGATGAACTGAGGAACGAACCGAACTCTCATAATAAGGCTCTAAATGAAAAAACTCATGGAAACTTGGATGACCATACACCCCGAAGACGAACGTTTAGCACTTGCCGGACCGCGGGAAGTTACTTTTTATACGCGGCCCAATTGCCATTTGTGCGGCGAAGCCAAGGAAGCCATCACGCCGCTGCTGCAGGAATTCAAGTTGCAGCTAGTCGAAATTAATATTGATGAGGATCCGGTGCTGGTGGAACGTCACGGCTATGACGTTCCGGTGATTTTTCTCGGCTCACGAAAGATTGCCAAGCACCGCGTGGACCTCAAACAGTTTCGGCGTCAGCTCGAGGCCCTTTAACTATAGGAATTTTTCATCAGGACCTTCGATGGGCGGCAGGGAAAAGTCGATGGCTAGCGATGGCCTGGTACAGGAACCTTCGCGCCCACGCTATCGTCAGGCACCGCTCCGGTGCGTCCTTTTACGCGGTCGTAGACGCTGATTTGGCTGGTCGAACCCAACGCGTCATTGTAGTAGGTGGGAACACCAATTACGGTGCGCAGCTCTTCATTGAATCTGCGCAAATTGGATAGCTGCAATGCCAGAGCGGGGAATTTTCGTCCGTCGTCGGTCAGTAAAAATTTCTGATAGCCGGCATCCCAAAGCCGCGTGAACTTGCCGCCAAAAATGATCGATGGCGGTATCGTCATCTGGTAGGTGTCCTCGGGTGTGCGGCGAAATTCCGCCCCGCAACCATGCTTTTCCACCCGAGCCACGCCGCGCGTGCTCCCCACGGCAAAACCTGCCGCGGGCAAGGCGACCTCCACGGTCTTCGCGTCAAATTTCTCACCGATATTCCACATAACTAGAAGAGTAGGGAAGGGCGGGGTCCCTGTAAAGCCTAAAGAATCGTTGCGGCGCCGGAGAGCATCCAATTTGCTATTTAGGCCAAGGCGTTTTTGTTACACTGCTGGACAGGCCTCGCTTCAAAGCGTGTCAATATAATGGCTTCAAATCGCCCAATTATGACGGACTCGCCGGCAATCGGCGCGACTTCGGCGTCGCGATTAGGGTTGTCTTCGCTCGAGCGCGTGGGCCACACACCGTTGATTCGCCTGGAGTCTGTCGGCCGCGAGTTTCCTGGAGTTAAGTTCTATGCCAAGGCGGAATGGCAGAATCCCGGTGGCTCGGTAAAAGACCGTCCTGCCCTTAATATGATTCTGGAAGGTGAGCGCTCTGGCGCACTGTACCCCGGCAAAATAATTCTAGACTCGACGAGCGGCAACACCGGAATCGCTTATGGAATGATTGGCGCAGCCAAGGGATATAAGGTCAAGCTATGCCTACCTGCCAGCGCCTCGGAAGAGCGTAAGCGCATTCTCCGGGCCTATGGAGTCGAGCTTGTAATCACGCCGGGTGATGAAGGATCCGACGGGGCTATACGGTGCGTTCGCCAGATTTTTGCAGCCGAGCCGGAAAAATATTTTTATCCCGACCAGTACAGCAACCCCGCGAACTGGCGCGCCCACTATCAGACCACGGCGCCGGAAATTTGGGAGCAAACCCGTGGAAGTATCACGCATTTTGTCGCCGGCTTAGGAACAAGCGGCACGTTTGTGGGGGTTACCCGCCGCCTGAAAGAACTTAATTCCGCGATTCGCTGCGTCAGCTTGCAGCCAGACTCCGTGTTTCATGGCCTGGAAGGCTGGAAACATATGGCCACCTCGATTCGCCCGGGAATTTATGACGAGAAGCTTGCCGACGAAAATTTTTCCGTCGGTACCGAGGAATCCTATCGCTTGGTGAAACGGCTTGCCCGGGAAGAAGGTTTGCTGGTCAGCCCCAGCGCCAGTGCGGCATTGGCTGGGTGCTTTCGCGTAGCTGCACAGCTTCCGGCAAATGCGCAGGCCGTTATCGTGACAATTTTCGCCGATTCCGGCGAAAAATATTTAAGCGAGCGATTCTGGGAAGAACTCTAAGCTCATAAGAGATTGATTTGCACGATATCATCACCACGCGGATTTACCTGACGCCCGCGATAGCGTCGCAGATTCGAGCGCATGGAACCGAAACGTATCCGCACGAATGCTGCGGCGCGCTGCTCGGGCGCGAACTTGCGGCGCACCGCGAAGTCGTCGCTCTGTTTCCGCTAATCAACCGGCGGGATGATTCGCCGCGCAATCGTTTCTCGGTAACCTCCGATGACGTGCGCGCCGCCGAAAAAGCCGCCCAGGACGCCGGTTGCGACGTAATTGGCTGGTATCATTCGCATCCTGACCATCCGGCACGGCCAAGCGAATTCGATCGCGAGCACGCGTGGCCGTGGTACAGCTACATTATCGTCAGCGTGGCCGAGCGTATGCCGAAAGCGATGAATTCCTGGCGGCTCGCCGATGACCGGACACATTTCACCGCCGAAGAAATAGAAGTCAAGCTTCAGGCTTCGGCGTGAGACCATGTATCCTCCGGAAGCGCAGTGCAAGCTGGAAGCACAATGCAGGGAGAGACTCGAATGTCAGTGAAAGTAATGATCCCCACCCCTCTGCGGCCTTACGCCGATAAGCGCGAGAGCGTGCAGTTTGAAGCCAAAACCGTTGCAGAAGCACTCGAGCGGCTCACGAAAGAATATGGCGAGCTGCGCAAGCATCTCTACACCGACGATGGGAAACTCCGCAGCTTCGTGAATGTTTACGTGAATGACGAAGATATTCGCTATCTCGCGAAAGAAAATACGCCGACAAAAGATGGCGATACGATTAGCATCGTTCCATCTATCGCCGGTGGCGTCGCGCTGACGCCCGATGGGCTGGTCTAACCGAATCTTCCTAAAAGCATCAAAATGAAGTAACGAGGAATTACGATGGCTACAAGGATTCATCCGATTACAGAAGCCTCCAACGAAACAAAGCTCTCGAACGAAGAGATCCTGCGGTATAGCCGCCACCTGATCATGCCGGAGGTCGGCATGGAGGGGCAGCTCAAACTCAAACGAGCGAAGGTTCTGCTCATCGGTACCGGTGGGCTCGGCGCTCCCCTGGGACTTTATCTGGCCGCCGCGGGGGTTGGGCGGCTGGGTCTCGTGGATTTCGATGTTGTCGATTACACGAATCTTCAGCGCCAGGTAACTTTCGGCACGAGCGACGTAGGCCGTCCCAAGATTGAAGCCGCCAAAGAGCGCCTTGCCAATCTGAATCCCGCGATCCGCATTGACGCGCACGAGACGCGCCTGACGAGCGAGAACGCGCTCGAACTTTTCCGCGATTACGACATCGTGGTCGATGGCACAGACAATTTCCCGACGCGCTACCTGGTCAACGACGCTTGCGTCCTGCTCGGCAAGCCCAACGTTTATGGCTCGATTTTTCGCTTCGAAGGCCAAGCAACGGTGTTTGGTTATAAGGACGGTCCGTGTTACCGGTGCCTGTATCCCGAGCCTCCCCCTCCTGGTCTTGTGCCCTCGTGTGCTGAGGGCGGCGTGCTGGGCGTTTTGCCCGGCATCGTTGGTTCGATTCAGGCAATGGAAACGATCAAGCTCATCCTGGAGCGAGGCGATGCGCTGGTGGGCCGCTTGCTCTTATTCGACGCACTGGCGATGAAGTTTCGCCAGCTCAAGCTGCGGCGCAATCCGGCGTGCCCTCTTTGCGGCGACCATCGCACGATCACCAAATTGATCGACTATAACGAATTCTGCGGCATCCGTGGGGAAGAAGCTCCGGGGCCAACGGCACAAGTGCCCGAGCTTACTCCGCGCGAGGTGAAGAGCCGGCTTGACCGCAAGGACGATCTTTTTGTTCTCGATGTTCGCGAGCCGCACGAATATCAGATCTGCAATCTGCACGGCCATTTGATACCGCTCGGAGAGCTTCCGCGCCGCGTGCATGAGCTCGACAGTTCCCGCGAGATGGTGGTGCATTGCCGCAGCGGCAAACGGTCGGCCGAAGCTGTCGAGTTTCTGCAAAAGGCCGGCTTTCGAAAGATTTGGAATTTAAAGGGCGGTATTCTCGCCTGGTCGGACGAAGTAGATCCTTCCCTTCCGAAATACTAAAAATTGTTGGCCACGGAGAAAGCATGCCTGCCACTAAAATTAAGGTAAATAGCAACGGACCGCTGCTCGTTGAAGGTGACGTCGAAATTGTCGACCCCACCGGGAAAGCCTTCAGCCTGCCGGGCAGGACTGTGATCGCCTTGTGCCGCTGCGGCCAGTCCGCAGCCAAGCCTCTCTGCGATGGCTCTCACAAGGCCGCAGGCTTCAACCACCAGGTTGTTGCGTGCGAATTTCCGCCGCCGAAGCCAAAACCTAATCCTGCTTAGCGACGTTAGCCCTCTTTCTCCACATTGAGCCAATGGCAATTCGCCCTCAAGTTTCGGGCGGTCCTGTCTCACGTGCTAAAGACCAGCATGTCTCAGCACCAGTTCCGTCGTCTCAATCTGTGACAGCTCCTGGTTCGTCCCGAAGCAGCCTCCGTAGGCAACAAAGCATGTTTCCAGGCCTCAGCCCTAAACCGCTCATTTAAAATAGGTTAGAATAAGTGATTTCAGTCCCAGGATGGCCCTCGCCTTGCACCTTCCTGTTACCGTAGGGTTTCGTAGGCATTTGGGGGTTTGTTGTGGGTGCTCTTAGGAACATTGCACGGTTTCCACGTCGCCAGCCGCGGCTCTTTAACCTAGTCGCGGCCGTGGCAGGCGGTGCTCTGATCCTGGGGACGCTCGCTTGGTCCAAGTCGTGGCACTTCTCCGCGCAGCCGTTGCTGTATCTCTACCTCGAAATCGCAGGCAGTCTCATCAGTTTTTCTTACGCAGCCAATAGTCTGGTGCGTTTTCGCAGTACGCATGACCGCATGTCTTTGATGCTGGGCTTCGGCTTCATTGTGTCCGGCACCATTGAGTCGCTGGCTTGCTTCCGCGTTTACAGTTTGCTGGGACACACCCCGGCAGCCTTTTTCCACATCCCCACGGGATGGATGGTGGGCCGGACCCTCCTCGGGGTTCTGCTGATTACAGCGGTGCTGGTCGAACGCCACATTCCCAATGCGCGCGAACCTGGCCGCGAAATCTTCGCAGCTTTGGCCCTGGTTGCCGGAGCAGCTTATTTGACGAGTGCAGCGTTTCTGGCAGCCCCGGCCGCTCCCGCGATTCATCCGGGATCGCTGATTGCGCGCCCCTGGGATCTTTTCCCCGCTGCTATTTTTGCGATTGCGGCGCTGTTGTTCTGGAGGCGTCTGCGGATTACCGTGTCCGGGCTCGATTACGTGTTTTTCTGGGCTTCGATTCTGAATGCCGGCTGCCATCTGGCGGCAAGCTTCTCCGGACATCTGCTGGACGCGCCGTTCACGCTTGCGAGTGTTTTAAAGGTAGGAAGCTATGCCCTCATGTTTGGTGGAGCGCTGATCGACAACGCGCGATTGTTCGATGAAGTGCGGCGCTTAGCCGTCAGCGATTCCCTCACCGGACTGGCCAACTATCGGCGGCTGCTGGCGGTGCTCGAAAGTGAGATCGATCGCTCGCATCGCACCGGGCGCCCCTTTGTAGTGATGCTCTTTGACATGGACGGGCTAAAGCTGATTAACGATCGCTTTGGACACCTGGTCGGAAGCCGCGCGCTGGTGCGGTTTGGCCACGTGCTGCGGCAACACTGCCGTGCGATGGATACAGCCGCTCGTTATGGCGGTGACGAATTTGCGCTCATTCTGCCCGAGGCTGGACCGGAAATCGCCGGGCGCATTGTGCGCCGAATCTGCGAGCGTCTGGCGGCTGATGGGGAATTGCCAGTGCTTTCCGTTAGTGCCGGTGCCGCTGTTTATCCAAAGGACGGGGATAACGCTGAGAAGCTTTTGGGGGCAGCCGACAGATCCTTATATCGCATGAAAAGTCGCGGGAACGGGATCGGCGATTTCCGCCGCATCGCCGCCTGTCTGTAATCCTCTGAGGTGTGCTGTGCGCAAGATTTCTGCCGGAGAACGAATCGACAAACGGGTCCCGATGGAAGTGGCGGTGATGATTTCGGGCAATGAGCGCACACCTGGCGTCGAGAATACTTTCACGGAAAACGTCAGCTCGCGTGGTGCTCGCGTCTTAAGTATCCGCCGCTGGGAGCAGAACGATCGCCTCACTGTCGCGTCCCCAGTGGGCAATTTTTCTTCGATTGCGCGGGTCGCGTATTGCCAGCCGGTGCGCGGGCGAGGGTATGCGATTGGCCTCGAGTTTCTCGACCCAAACGGGCAATGGGTGGTTCAAGCTTCAAGCGGTTTTTCGACGACGAGGAATGAGCCGGTAGCCAGCCGTCCAGCATCGGCGATAAAGAAATTATTGCGCAAGGGATTTCAGAGGCCCTGAGCTGCCTGCCAAACTTTAAATTCCGCGAAAAAATTAGCGCTTTGAGAAGCTGCCGATCACTCGCCCGTACACCTTGAGGGTTTGTTCTACCATTCGCTTCGCGGAGAAACTCTCTTCGACGCGCTTGCGCGCGGCTTGCCCTAATCTCACCGAAAAGGCGCGGTCCTCCAGAAGGCGGGTTACGGCCGCGGCAATCTCCTGGACATCGGGTCCTGATACGAGCAACCCCGAAGTTTCGTGCTCAACAATCTCTGGAAGCGCGCCTTTTGCAAAAACCACCGCAGGCAATTCGTAGCTCATCGCGGCAAGAAGGGAATTGTTAAACGCCTCAAATAGCGAGGGAAGTAAAAACAGATCGAGCGCAGCGTAGACGCTTTCGACGTCCTCGACGAATCCCGCAAAAATAACCGAGTCTTCCACATGCAACTCACCGGCTATCTTCTCCAGGCGGCTGCGGCAAGGTCCGTCGCCGGCGAGAAGAAGGCGGCATTTCGGGAACCCGATTCGCAGTTTGGCGAGAGCGCGGATCAACCACTCCTGTCCTTTGTCGGGCAGCAGAGCTCCGACGCATCCCAGGAGTTGCGTAGATGGATCGATATTCCAGCGCCCCCGTGCAAGCGCGATGGTTTCGGGCGATGGCTCCGGTGGTATTTCAACGCCTTCATAAACAATCTCAACGCGCTCACGCGGAATTCCGGCTGCATACACTTGTTGGGCGACCCATTGCGAATTCGCGACGATGCGGCTCGCGGCGCGATAGCGTCGCAAAGAAAAAGGATTCGTCTGCAAGGGGTAACCGACACGTCGTGAAATCACCAGAGGAACGGCATGATGAACTCGCGCAAGCCAAGCCGCTGTGAGGCTGTGTGCTTCATTCACATGGAGGATGTCAAATCGCTTGCTGCGCGACAGGCTGCGCAGAAGGAACGCCATTCTTGCCCGCTCAACACCATGCGCCACTGTATGCACCGGAATGCCAAGGGCAGCGGCGCGCCGGGCTAATTCGGAATTCTCCAACGCGACGAGCTCGGCGTTATGCCCGCGCTCCCGTAGACCCCGCAAGGTATGCAATGCCTGATTCTGCCCGCCGCGCCATTCGCTTTCCAGGTCAGCGAAGAGGCAATTCATTTTGTTGCGCCACGCGACTCACCATGAATTTTCCCGCCACCAAGAAGCACCCCGAGTTTCTTGTATTTCAAATAGACCGAGTGGGCCGCCATCCGCGCGATTAACCATCCACGACGTCCATCCAGAAAGCCGCGCTGTAGCAAAAAGGTCTGCAGCCAACTCCATGCGGGCGCCAGCCACATTCCAGGCCGCCACACGCGTTTGCCTTTCTCATGAAGCTCTGTGGCGGCCAGCGTCGTGTAATAATTTACGTTGGCGATATGATCCGCGAAACTGCTGACCGGATAATGGTACAGCTCGCCTTCCAGACGGCCGGGCACGCCATTAAATCGCAGCGCTTCGTGTACTTTGCCTTGGAAACGCGCGGCATCTCGCTGGTATAAACGCTTCTTGCGATCCGGATACCACCCCGAATGCCTGACCCACGCGCCGAGATACCAGGTGAGCCGGTTCATTTCGTAAACCCCATGCAGCGGCTGGCCCGATTTCCATTTTCTTATGGAATCGCGAAGTCTTTCGCTTAATTCTTCGTCGGCGTCAAGCGCAAGAATCCAATCGTATGCAGCCTGGGCGGCTGCGAAATTCCGCTGGTCGGCGTAGTCGGTCCAGTCACGCGTAATAATCTTTGCATCGTGCTGCCGGGCGATCTCGCAGGTTTTGTCGTTGCTGCCGGAGTCTACGATGAGGATTTCGTCGGCGACATCCGCAAGCGAAGCGAGAACCCGCGGGAGGTTGCGCTGCTCATTGAACGTGATCAAGCATGCGGAGAGGCGATTCATGCGTAAGCGCGCGGGCTAGTATGTCATAACCGGCTGAAGCTGAGGCGAGGTGGTTGTGTGGAATAGCGACGCAAATTCGGTGAATTTTCCAGAAGAAATGAGCTAATTCGGTTCCACGGTCACGCGCAAGATACTGGTGCCGATGCGAAATTCCGCATTGTTTAGAAGTTCAGCGGCGCGCACGCGCTCTTCCTCAAAGTAGGTGCCGTTAGTGGAGTCAAGATCGCGCAAACGCACGATTCTGCCCTTCACCTCAATCGCGCAATGCCATCGCGAAACCTCCGGATCCTTAAGGTCCATATCAGCATCGCTCCGGCCAATCACAACCCGCGGCTTTTCCAGCCTATGTACGGTGCCCTTGGACGGACCGGCGATCACGGTAACAATTACGTTGGCTCCTTCCGGGAGCGAAAGCCCTGGATAACTTTGGGGCGACGGCTGCTGGCTGGTACCGGCACCCTCCACACGCGCAAAGGATGGCAGCGGAGAAATCACCATGGTGCTATCCACCTTGGCTGTAACCTCGACCACGGACGCTTCACCGCATTTGGAGCAGCGAAATTGCACGCGTGAATTGCCCGCGACTTGCGCGTCGTTCAGCACATGTTGCGTTCCGCAGTTGGTGCAGGATGCTTGCATGCTCCTTAAAACTTAACATGGAAGCATTGTAGCCGGAGCAACGGCCTCCACGCCGGTTTCGTAAGGATATACCCCTGCTGAAAAGAGGTGTGGAGACGCGATCCGTACCCTCGGGATTCTATGGTACGATGACGAGTTTTAAGAACCCTCAGGAGCGAATTTGTGGCGCAGCACATTTCCCGCAAAGAACTGAAGCATGACAGGATTCGCGAATCCTTCGAGCATGGCGCAGAAGCGGTAATCACCCACCAGAGATTCACGGCGATTGTCTTACTGGCTCTGGCGGTGGTGGGGGCCGCTGTACTGGGAGGGCGCTATTACAACGAGCGCCAAACGTCTCAGGCTTCGGTCGCGCTCGATGGCGCAATGAAGGTGTATTCGGCTCGGATCCGCACCGCGAACGAGCCTGCGGAAAGCAGCGAAGTCACTTACGTGGATGAAAAGAACAAGTATGAAGATGCCGCTAAGAAATTCAGCGATACAGCCGGTCAATATCCGCGAACCAACCCCGGACGCCTGGCACGCTACTATGCCGGGCTGAGCCTGGTACATCTGGGACGTGACAAGCAAGCCTTGGACGCTCTTCAGAAGGTGGAGGGTGGCAGCGATAAGGAGCTGGCCGGGCTAGCGCGATTCCAAATAGCGCAGATTTACGAGAAAATGGGCAGAATGGACGAAGCTGTAAAAATATATCGTCAAATGGCGGACAAGGACGCTGCGTTTGTCCCCAAGCCTCTGGTGCTGTTATATCTCGCCAACGATTTGAGCCGAACCAACCCGCAAGAAGCGGCCAAGGTTTATAATCAGATCAAGAAAGATTATCCCGATTCGCCGGTCGCGGAAGAAGCCGACCACGGCCTCGAGGCCATCGGGCCGAAATCCTGACAAGGTTCTTTAACGTAACGGAACCATCGCCCACTCGAAGCAAAAGGATCGCGCGGCAATGTCACTGGCATCCTACGCGATGGACGCAGGCCGTTCGCTGGGCCGCCGTTTTCCGCAACCCCCGCACGCCTATCGCACCGAATACGCTCGTGACCGCGACCGCGTCATCCACTCGCGAGCTTTCCGCCGCCTGGAAGCGAAGACCCAAGTCTTTACCACTCGGTTTTCCGATCACTTTCGCAACCGCTTGACGCACACGCTGGAAGTCTCTCAAATTGCGCGAACCGTTGCCGGCGCTCTCGATTTGAATACTGAGCTTGTGGAAGCGCTCGCTCTCGTGCATGACATCGGGCATCCACCTTTCGGCCATGCCGGCGAGCGAAAGCTGGACGAGTTGTTGCGAGAGCACGGCGGCGGATTCAATCACAATTTGCATGCGTTGCGCATCGTCGAGCAATTCGAGCAGCGCTACCTCGATTTTCCCGGACTGAATCTCACATTCGAGGTGCGCGAGGGAATCGTAAAACATTCGCGCGATTATTCTGCTGCGGACTTCCCGCAACTTGCCGAGTATCACCTCGATCAGCGGCCGCCGCTGGAAGCGCAGTTACTCGATTGGGTGGATGAGATCGCTTATAACGCAGCGGACCTGGACGATGGTTTCGAGGCCCGCTTGCTCGATTTGGATTCGCTTCTCGATGAAGTCGAGGTCTTTCGCGAGCCGTTTAGGGAAATTGCCGCAACTCATCCCAATGGACGCGCCAAACTAAAATTCAATGAAGCGCTCAAGCGTCTCTTGGATACCCTGGCCACCGATTTAATGGAACATACCCGGCAAAGCATTGCATCCTCCGGCGTGCGCACCGTCGAAGATGTTCGCCAAGCCCCCCGTCGCCTGGCGGGATTCAGCCCGCACGTGAAGCAGCAGAACGGGGTATTGAAACGATTTCTTCATACGAACCTCTATAACAATCCCCATATCGTGGAAGACCGCGACCGCTCCGTGCAAGCGCTCGAAGAGCTCTTCCGCTATTATCTCGATCATCCGAAAGCGATGCCGCTATTTTATTTTGAGCAGACGCAGAACCAACTACGGCACATCGTGGTGTGTGACTACATCGCTGGCATGACCGACCACTTCCTATTGCGGCAGCATCGCGAACTGCTCGGCGGCGCGGGTCATCTCGCCGATAATTTCCTGACCTCCACTTAATCCCGCTCGATATCGGTGCCTTTCTGAGCCGCCCGTCCCACTGCCAGCAAACAATAAAAATCGCATCAGTACCTCATTCGCGGCAAGCCGGCCAGGGAATTCAGGTCCCTTCCTTGACACCGCACGGCAGGGCCGTATAATGGCCAAGCGGGAAGAAAATCCGCGCAAAGCCCATGTTTATTGACATCAAAGAGCTGGCAGTTCGAAAAATACGCATCCGCAAGAGCTATGCTCCCGGTAGCGTCGATTACCATACCTCGGACTTTAAGCAAGCGGAGCCACTCGAGGTACGGGCGACGGCCGAGTTGGTCGAAGGACAGATCCGCGTCGTTGGCTCCCTGCAAACCAAGATTGAGCTGGTATGCGCGCGATGCCTGGAACCGGTTCAGGAAGATGTCAGCCGCGATTTTGACCTCTTTTACCGCCCTGCGAGCGCTATTGCGAAGGAAGACGAATTCCGGCTCAAGGATGATGATACCGACATCGCCTTCTTCGAGGGTGAGGGACTCTTCCTGGCCGATGTGCTCGCCGAGCAGGTGCATCTCGCCATCCCAATGAAAGTGATCTGCCGTAGCGATTGCCGTGGCTTGTGCCCGCACTGCGGTGCAAACCTCAATAATGAAGAGTGTCGCTGTGAAACCCACTCGGCAGACCCGCGCATGGCCCCATTAGCGCGTATCAAGCAGGACTGGTTCAAAAAACAATAGGTTTTCGACGCAAAAGCCCATACAATGCCTCCGGTCGAATTGGGGTTAGTCCCCACCGGGACAGGGAACGAGGAGTGTTCTTATGCCGAATCCAAAGCGGCGTCATTCGAAGGCCCGCAAAAATAAGCGGCGAGCGCACGACCATTTGACCGCACCGTCATTCGCCGAGTGCCCCAATTGCCATGAAATGAAGCAGCCCCACCAGGCTTGCCCACATTGCGGACACTATAAGGGGCGGGAAGTGATCGAAACCTCGGCATAGTTAGCTGAGATTCGCAGCGCTTCCGCGTCCTCACCACCCGGAGTCTAGATGATAACCATCGCCATGGACGCTATGGGGGGAGACCATGCGCCCCGCCCTGAGGTGGAAGGTGCAGTCCTCGCGGCCAGAGAGTTTGGCGTGCGCATCCTGCTCACTGGCCAACCGGGGCCAATCCGGCACGAACTGGCGAAATATTCGCATCGCGGACTCTCCATTGAGGTCATTCCCGCAAACGAAGTCATCACCATGGACGATGCCCCCATGCAAGCGTTTCGCCGAAAAAAAGATAGCTCCGTGCATGTGGCCATGAAACTGGTTCGCACCGGCCAAGCCGATGGATTCATGAGCGCGGGCAATACCGGCGCGGTGATGGCCGTGGCGCGGTTCGGCTTGGGTACGCTCGGTGCCGTCGATCGTGTGGCGCTGGCGGCTCCGTTCCCCAATGCCAAGGGCGGCGTTTCCGTGATGCTCGACGTTGGCGCAAACGTTGACTCCAAGCCCGAGCATCTGGAGCAATTCGCGGTGATGGGCGAAATCTATTATCGCGCAACGTTCGGGACCCGCCGCCCGCGTGTCGCTCTGCTTTCCATTGGCGAAGAGGAATTGAAGGGCAATGAGCTCACGCGCGAGGTTTACAATCGCCTCAAGCATCGGCCGATGAATTTTGTGGGCAACGTCGAAGGCCGCGATATTTTTTCCGGCAATTTCGATGTGATCGTTTGCGATGGATTTGTCGGAAACATCGCCTTGAAAATTTGCGAGGGATTGGCGCTGCACATTTTTGCGTTGCTCAAGAAATCTCTCAACAGCTCCCTTTCCGCGCAGTTCGGCGCGCTATTTTCGCGCAGTGCTTTCAAGGGGCTGAAGAAACGCATCGATTATTCCGAGTACGGAGGTGCTCCACTGCTGGGCGTGCGCGGAATCTGCGTGATCGGGCATGGGCGCTCCAATGCCAACGCCATTAAGAATGCCGTGCGCGTCGCTGCGGCGCTGGCGCGCGCGAAGATGAACGAAAAAATCGAAGAGGAGCTGGCCGCCGAGGCCCCAGTTAGCGTGAGTGCGCGATAATCTCGCAGTTGCGAAAGCTAAAAAAAGCGGCAGTAATATTCATCGGTTTCGGTAACCGGCGCACAGGCAAAGATAGGTCAAAGATATGGGAAAACTAGCATTTCTCTTCCCCGGTCAAGCCTCGCAATATCCGGGCATGGGCAGGCAATTAGCGGCGAATTTTCCCGCGGCGAAAAAATTGTTTGCCGAGGCGGACGCAGCATTGGGCTTTTCCATTTCGCAGCTCTGCTTCTCGGGCACCGAGGAAGAGTTGAAGCAGACGGCCAACACGCAGCCCGCCATGCTGGCCGTTTCCGTGGCTGCCTTCCGCATCCTCGAGGAAAAAGGTATCGCTCCGCAATATGTGGCCGGGCACAGCCTCGGGGAATATTCGGCGCTCGTCGCAGCCGGCGCTCTCGAGTTCACCGACGCCATGAAGCTGGTTCGCCAGCGCGGCGCCTATATGCAAGAAGCTGTGCCGTCCGGCGCCGGTGCGATGGCCGCCATTATGGGACTTTCCCCCGCGCAAGTAAGCGACATCTGCAAAAAGGCCTCGGATGGCGAGATTGTCTCGCCTGCAAATTTGAATTCGCCCGATCAGACAGTAATTTCCGGTCAGGCCACGGCGGTAAAGCGGGCCGTCGAGTTAGCCTCGGCAAGCGGAGCAAAACGCGCTGTAATGTTGCCTGTATCCGCCCCCTTCCATTGCGCGCTGATGATGCCCGCACAGACGCGTCTCGAAGCCGACTTGCGCAAGGCCAAATTTTCGACCCTGCGATTTCCGCTGGTTACCAACGCCGACGCCGATACGATTACCGAAGGCGAAGAAGCGCGGCGAGCATTGGTCCGGCAGGTTACGCTGCCAGTGCGCTGGGAAGAATCCATGCGCCTGTTGATGGAAGAGGGCGTGACCACGTTTCTCGAGGTTGGTCCGGGCCGCGTCTTGAGTGGTTTGCTGCGGCAAATTGAGCGCTCGGTACACTGCTTTAACGTGGAAGATGACAAAAGCCTTGATAGCACCCTTGAAAAATTGGCGCACGTGCAGGCCGAATCCGCTGAGGCGTAAACCGTCCAAGGCGCGCAAAGTGATGTGGTCATCTCGAGATTTGGCGATCGGCCCAAAAGCGAATCCATGTTCAGTTTGAAGGATCGAGTAGCGCTGGTGACCGGGGCTTCGCAGGGCATCGGCCGGGCCACCGCGTTGGCCCTGGCGCGGGCCGGCGCGAAAGTAATTGGCGCCGCGCGCAATGCCGAAAAACTCTCCGCGGTAATCAGTGAGATTACTTCTGCCGGCGGCGAAGCGCTGGCCATGCCCATGGACGTCTCCGACGCCGCGCACATCAAGTCCGGATTTAAACAAGTAGTCGAGCGCTTTGGCCGCCTCGATATTCTGGTGAACAACGCCGCGATCACTCGCGATGGTCTCGCCGTACGTATGAAAGCCGAAGATTGGGAGACGGTCCTACGCACGAATTTGACGGGAGCGTATATTTGCGTACAGCAAGCGCTCGCAGTGATGATGCGGCAGCGCTCCGGGCGAATTATTAACGTTGCCTCGGTGGTGGCGCAAATGGGTAATGCCGGCCAGGCCAACTACGTTACCGCCAAAGCCGGCTTAATCGGCCTGACCAAAGCCATTGCCGTCGAAGTGGCGTCGCGAAATATCACCGTGAACGCGGTGGCCCCGGGATTTATTGCCACACCGATGACGGATCCTTTGCCCGATAAGCTGAAAGAAGATTTGCGTTCGCGCATTCCCCTTGGGCGTTTGGGCGCGGATACCGATGTAGCCGCTGCAATTGTTTTTCTGGCCAGCGATGAAGCGGGATATATCACTGGCCACGTTCTCGATGTCAATGGCGGCATCTATATGGCCTAAGTTTCTGGGTCGGCGTACTTGCGTCCGCCAAGTTGACCTTCATTGACGCACTGACTAGAATGGGCAGGTTGACTTTAGCCTTTTAAGCGTGCTGACAGATGCGGGCTGCTGGAAGATCGATCGACATTGTGACGGCGACAACGTTGGGAAAGTTCATAGCGGAGGATGACGAATGGCAAGCACCGAAGAACGCGTCAAGCAGATTATCGTGGAGCAGCTCGGAGTGGATGAAGGCGAAGTAACCCCCACCGCTTCGTTCGTGGATGACCTGGGAGCCGATTCGCTCGACACAGTCGAGCTGGTCATGGCGTTTGAAGAGGCTTTCGGGATCGAGATTCCTGACGAAGACGCCGAGAAAATTACCACGGTCAAGGACGCCATCGAGTACATCGAAAAGCACGCCCAGGGGAAGAAATAATCTGCCGTCCGCCTAATCCGTAACAGGAGAATCGCAACATTGAGTCGCCGCGTAGTCGTAACGGGCGTCGGGCTGGTCTGCGCGCTGGGTATTGGCACCGAAGAGGTGTGGAGCAACCTGGTAGCCGGAAAAAGCGGCGTCGCCCGCATCACTCTTTTTGATCCCACCGGCTTCGATTGCCAAATTGCCGGCGAAGTGCGCGGCTTCGATCCCTACAAGTGGGTCGAGAAAAAAGAACTGAAGAAAATGGGCCGCTTCATTCAGTTGGCCCTCGCGGCCGCGGACTTCGCGGTACAGATGTCCGGCTGGAAGCCCTCTCAAGAAGAAGGGGACACCACGGGGGTTTACGTCTCGTCCGGCATCGGTGGATTCGACATCATCGAGCGCGAGCACGGGAAGCTCCTCCACGGCGGACCCGGAAAAATCTCCCCGTTTTTCATTCCTTCGGCAATTGTCAATTTGGCCTCGGGGCATATTTCCATTCGGTACGGCGCGCGCGGTCCAAACTCGGCCACAGCAACCGCATGCTCCGCGTCGGCCCATGCCATCGGGGATTCCTTTAAAATCATCGAGCGCGATGCCGCGGACGTGATGATTTGCGGCGGCACGGAGGCCACCATTACGCCGATGGGCATTGGCGGATTTGCTGCTATGAAAGCGCTCTCCACGCGTAATGACGATCCCGGCAAAGCCAGCCGCCCCTTCGATGCTGGCCGCGATGGGTTTGTCGTCGGCGAAGGAGCGGGAATTTTGATTTTGGAGTCGCTCGAGCACGCCCAGAAGCGCGATGCAAAAATCCTCGCCGAAATCGTCGGATACGGAATGTCCGGCGACGCTTATCATATCACCCAGCCCGCCGAAAATGGTGACGGCGCCTATCGCGTTATGAAAGCGACTTTGCGTGACGCTAAGCTCGATACCAGCGTGGTCAGCTATGTGAATGCCCACGGCACTTCCACGCCGATTGGCGACGCGATTGAAACGGTCGCGCTCAAGCGTTTGTTCGGCGATCGCGCTAAAAGCGTCCCCATCAGCTCCACGAAATCGATGACCGGGCATCTGCTTGGCGGCGCCGGCGGCCTCGAGGCGGGAGTCAGCGTCCTGGCTCTGCSCGACCAAATTCTGCCGCCGACGATCAACCAGGAACAGCCCGACCCGGCTTGCGATCTCGATTACGTGCCCAATGTGGCGCGCAAAGCAAAAGTGGAATACGCTCTTTCAAATTCTTTTGGATTTGGCGGCACTAACGCCGCGCTATTATTCAAGCGCTGGGACGAGCGTTAGAACTTCCGCAGTATTTCCGCCACTGGGAAGAAACGAGCTAACCCTTGAAGATTATTGTCTGCGTAAAACAGGTTCCGGCGAAAGACGCGCCGCTGCACATTGCCGGAGATTGGATACGCGAGTCTGACATTGGCTTTGAGATGAACGAGCCGGATAGCTTCGCGCTCGAAGAGGCCCTGCGGTTGAAAGAAAAGCACGGCGGGGAAGTCGTCGCCATTTCCATGGGGCCCGATCGCGTCAAGCAAACCATCAAAGAAGCTCTGGCCAAGGGTGCGGATCGCGGCATCCACGTAGCCGACGACAAATTCTATGCTCTTGATCCGCTGGGCAGCGCGCGCTCGCTGGCCGCGGCTATCGACAAAGAAAAATCGGATCTGATTCTTACCGGATTGCAAAGCGACGACCATGGCTTCGGACAGACTGGCGTGCTGCTTGCTGCTCTGCTCAATCGTCCGCACGCCACGCTGATCATGCAGATCGATGTTCAAGATCCGAAGATGAAGCTCAAGCGCGAGCTCGAAGCCGGCTGGTTCCAATGGATCGAGTGCCCGCTCCCGGCAGTGCTTTCGATTCAATCGGGAATCAATAAAGTTCGCTACGCTACTTTGAAGGGCATCATGGCGGCTAAGAAGAAAGAAATCGCCACTGTCGCGCGCGAGTCGCTTGGTGCTTCCAGCCAGGCAACGCAGCGTGTAGAACGCATTTACGTTCCGCAAAAAACCAAGAAAACTGAATTTCTCACCGGAACGCCCAAAGAATCTGCCGCCAAGCTTGTCGAAAAGCTCAGGTTCGAAGCGCGGGTGCTCTAAAGTGAAAATTCTGGTAATTACCGAACAGCGCCAGGGAAAATGGAATAACACCAGCTTTGAAACGCTCGCTGCCGCGCAGCAAATCGCCGCGGAAACGAAAGGCAGCTTGAGCGGCGTGGTGATTGGCAAAGGCGTCGCCGCGCTTGCCGATGAGCTCGCCGCGAAAAAGTTGGACGAAGTGCTCCTGGTCGAACACGATCTGCTCGAATCCTACACGCCGGATGGATTTACGGTTGCCCTCGGCCAGGTAATTTCATCGGCTAAGCCTGATCTTGTGCTGCTGCCGCACACCTACCAAGTTCGCGATTTCGCGCCAAAGCTAGCCGCTTCCCTCGATAAAGGGATGATCGGGGATTGCATTGGGTATCGCAGCGAGAATGGCAAGCTGGTTTTTGTGCGTCAAATGTTTCAGGGAAAAACCGTCGCAGACGTGACTTTTCAGGGTGGCTCCCCCTGGTTCGCATCGTTTCAAGCCGGCGCCTTTCGCGCCGATCTGGTCGCGCCGCACGCTTCCGGCAAAGGTCCGGTAAACAAAGTCTCGGTGAATCTGGAAGCCGCGCAGATTCGCACCAAGCCCATGGAGCTGTTCCGCGAAGCCAAGCAAGCCGTCGACCTCACGCAGGCTCCGATTATTGTCGCCATTGGCCGCGGCATCAAAGCGCCCGAAAATATTCCTCAAGCGGAAAAACTTGCCAAGGCCATCGGCGGTGAGCTCGCTGCGTCGCGCCCCATCTGCGACGAAGGCTGGCTGCCCATGGAGCGCCAGATCGGCAGCTCCGGCCAAACGGTTGCCCCGAAGCTTTATCTCGCTCTCGGCATCAGCGGCGCCATCCAGCATGTCGTGGGAATGAAAGGCTCGCGTACCATCGTCGCCATCAACAAAGATCAAAACGCCCCTATCTTCGAGGTCGCCGATTATGGCATCGTCGGCGACATCTTTGAAATCATGCCCGCCCTAACCGAAGCCCTCGAAAAAGCGTAATACCACTTAACTCCTCGACATTCCGCAAGGTGTCATTCCGAGCGAAGCGAGGAATCTGCTTTTACCAAACAAATTGATGCACACCAATTCGGCGTATACTTTGTAACGCCTGCCTGCCCGTGAACTAGAAGACTAAGTTAGCGCGGAGGATTTTATGAAATTTCGGACCATTCTTAGTTCGATAGCGGTCGCAGCGCTATTCCTTGCCTCGCCGGCTACTGCAAAACAAGAAGAAAAGAAAGGAGCGCCTGCAAAAGCAACGGCACCGCCTGCTTATGATTTCCGCGCGCTGATCCAGAGGCTCTATGACGCCTGGTCGGACCTCGATCCGGCTAAGGCCGCTCCGTTCTACGCGAAGGAGGCAGACCACGTCTTTTTCGATATCGCCCCACTCAAATATACCGGCTGGGCACAGTACGCCGAAGGGGTGCCGAAGGCCTTTGCTGCCTACGCCTCGGGAAAGTTTGTGCTCGGCAAGGATCTGCGCGTGCATCGAGATGGCAACCTTACCTGGGCTACAGCTACTTGGCGTGGGGAATTATTGAAGAAAGACGGCACCAAGGAAAACGCGGAAGGGCGCTACACAGTTGTGTTGGAAAAGCGCGGAGATGACTGGCTCATCGTGCACGAGCACATGTCGGTGCCGGCACCGCCTCCGCCAACTTCGAAGTAAGTCGCGACCCCCGCAGACGAGTCCAAAATCGGGTCGAGCCGTATCGGCGCTCCGCGATTTGCGTGCCGGCTTCGCCTGATAAAACTGCTGATCGGACATTCTGCTAGAATGTTCCCGTGTCGGCCCAACGCGAACAACTGGAAGCGGACGTATTGATTGTCGGGGCTGGACCTGCCGGCCTCGCCTGCGCATTGCATCTCGCCAACCTCATCAAGAAACACAACGAATCAGGCGCCAAACCGGAGCTTTCCACGGAAAATATTTACGTGCTCGAGAAGGGCCGCGAGATCGGCGCGCATCAACTTTCCGGCGCGATCATGAATCCTAAAGCTCTTTCCGAGCTTGTGCCCGATTTTGAAAAATCCGCCCCGCTCGATACTCCCGTAACCGATGACGCTGCATTTGTCTTTACACAGAATTCCGCTTTTCGTTTCCCGATCACACCGCCTCCGTTTAAGAATCACGGCAATTACGTTGTCTCGCTCAGCAAGATCGTGAAGTGGCTCGGAGGGCTGGTCGAAAGAACCGGAGTAAATCTTTTCACGCAATTTGGCGGGGCGCAGCTTATATACGAACGCGACGGCATCGCCGGCGTCATCACCGAAGACAAAGGCGTAGACAAAAACGGAAAACCTAAAGACAACTACACGCCGGGCTATGAGCTGCGCGCCAAAGTCACCGTGCTAGCGGAAGGCCCGCGCGGCTCGCTCACCAAAGATTTGGTCATCAAGAAAAAGCTCGACAACATTAATCCGCAAACCTACGGCATCGGCCTCAAGGAATTGTGGGATGTGCAACCCGATCGCATTAAGCCGGGATTTGTCGCGCACACCCTCGGCTGGCCTGTCGATAGCAGTATGTATGGCGGCGGATGGATTTATGGATTGAAGGACAACCGCGTTTCCATCGGCCTGGTAATCGGCCTGGAGTATCACGATCCGCTATTTGATCCGCATGAGGCTTTCCAGAAATATAAAACACATCCCTTTCTCAAGCGCATCCTCGAAGGTGGAAAGCTCGTGCGGTATGGCGCAAAAGCCATTCCGTACGGCGGCTGGTACGGCATGCCCCGCACCTATGTCGATGGCGGCTTGATCATTGGCGATTCCGCTGCTTTCCTTGATGGACAGAAATTGAAGGGCATTCACATGGCCATGAAAAGCGGGATGCTCGCCGCGGAAACAATCTTCGAAGCTCTGCTTGCGGGGGATACATCGGCCAAAACGCTTGCGGCATTTCCTGAAAAAGTGGAAAAAAGCTGGATCAAGAAAGAGTTGTGGGCGGTGCGCAACTTCCATCAATCGTTCCAACACGGTTTAGCGGGAGGATTGTTTCATGCCGGCATGCAATTCGTTACCGGTGGACGCGGCCTGGTTGATCCCATGCGGATCCGTCCGGGACACGAGGCCTATCACAAATTACATGGTCAGAACATTGCCCGCGAGCGCTTCAAAGGCGATGGCCAACTGACGTTTGACCGGCTGACCGACGTTTATCATTCTGGAACGCGTCACGAAGAAGATCAACCGTGCCACTTGGTCGTACGCGATACGAATATCTGCGTCACTCGATGCGTTACCGAGTACGGCAATCCGTGCCAGTATTTTTGTCCCGCGGCAGTTTACGAAATGGCCCACGAAAAAGGCGCGCTGCGTTTGAAGATTAACGCTTCCAATTGCGTTCACTGCAAAACCTGCGATATCGCCGATCCTTACCAGATTATCGATTGGGTAGTGCCGGAGGGCGGCGGCGGCCCGAATTACGAGGGCATGTAAGCGTTCCGCATTTCAGTTTTATTGTTCCTACTTCCTGATTAAGCGGTGGAAGAAATTCCGGACTTTCGCCATTACTGTGGGCCTCGCGCTGCCGTCCGCAGCGCCTGTGCTTTGCGGGCCGCTAGGATGGCTTTCTAGTTGGCTCTCTGCACTTTCTGATTTTGCGGTGTTGTTTTGAGCTGGCAAGATCTTATTTTGCGGCGCTAAAGTTCTGTTTTGCGCCGATTGCGTGGACGCCGGGGGCAACGCGGCCGCGGCAGGCGCGGACTCAACATGTCCCCGAAAAACAATCGTCGGCCGCAGGCGCACCGTACGAACTAATAAAATCGTGGCTGGGCTCGGATCAGGCGGGAGCATGGGTGCGCTGGCATCAAATGTCAACGGTGGCATCAACACTTTATATATGGGTTGCTCGATCGCCGGCGGGCCACCGCGCTTACCGCTATCGTTTCCTTCGAAAATTTTTCCCGCGCTATTTCCGCTTTCCGCCTTGAACTCGTCTTTTCTTTTCTCGGGCGCGTACACGGCCTGTGGCGCCGGCGGATTGGGATGGACTTCCGGCGCCGGCGGATTAGGGCGAAACTCCGTAGCCGGAGCCAGCGCGCTTAATCCCGTCGACCGGGTGGGTAGCGGCAAACTATTTTTGGCGACGGCAATTTCGCAGCCGCATGCCGCGGTGGAACCCAGCGTCGCGTCCAATTGACCGCCGTTCAAATTAATTTCTCCGCCTTGCGGCACGAGGAAGGTTTGTCCGGTCAATTGCTGTTCGAGCCGCGCCGCCCCGCTGGTGGCATGCACGCACATCGTTCCATTGATTTCCAGGCCGATGGTCGCGTCTCGCGGAGCGCCGCCGATATCCACCAGGCTGGCCTGCACCAGCGGAGTAAATACCGTTAACTTGGGATTTCCGGTAAGTCGCGCGTGGACCAGCCCGTAATCAAGCGCGATCGTGAGCATTCCGCCCGCCTTCAGCAAAGAGAAATGCGCTGGTCCGCAAATTCCAATTACTCCTCCCTCGACGAGATCGAGGCGCGCCGGACCGGACTTGACCGTTACTTCGCTGCCGTTGGAAAGAACCGTGCGGCTGCGTCCATTCGCGATATCGATGCTGACAGGGCCTTTCACGGCGATGTCCGCGCCTTCGATTGCGCCGACGGAATCCGCGGGAGGTTGATCGGAACGCAGAACCGTTGCAAGGAGCAGACTCGTGGCCAAAAGCGCGGCGCTAATTTTGCCCGTTGCGCAGGCAAGTTTGTGCCGGCGGTCTTGTGCGGACAATTGCGGAATGGATTTTAGCGTCATACACACATTGGGAGATGCGATGCGGCCGCGCAGCTCTTCACCTATACTATACGCCGATGAACGCGATGCGGGAATCGGTGACGACCGAGAACCAGCAGAAGCCTGGCGTGCATTTCGATACGCGATTGCCAAAGCTTTCGCGCTGGCGTCGTTTGCAGATCCCCGTGATTGCCGCAGCAGTTTTCTGCGTCGTGCGAGTTTTGGGACCCACTCTGCGTTATGAAGTTCTCGGCTGGGACGCCGTTGAGCGTGTTTACGCAACCGGAAAGAGATGTGTCTGGTCGTTCTGGCATCGCGCGATTTTTGGAGTGCTGTGGTGGGGAAGAAATCGCGGCGTGGTGGTAATGAACAGTACAAACTTCGATGGGCAGTGGACGCGCAAAGTGATCGAGTGGCTCGGTTATGGAACGGCGCAAGGAAGCTCGACGCGCGGCGGATTGCGGGGGCTCGCGGTAATGGCGCAGCGGCTCGCCGAAGGGCGCGACGTGGCGTTCACGATTGACGGGCCGCGCGGCCCGCGCTTCGTCGCCAAACCTGGTCCGGTGATGCTGGCGCGGCGAACCGGATGTCCCATACTTGTATTTCATGTGGGCCTCCAGAAAGCACACACCTTTCCAAAGACCTGGGACCTGTTTCAGCTTCCGCATCCTTTCACGCCTGCGATGATGCTGTTCGCTCCGCCGATCTACGTTCCTGCCGATGCAGGCCGCGAAATGATGGCGCAAAAGCATGACGAGATGCAGAGAGAACTCGAGCGCGTGCAATCCATCGCGGAAGCTTGGTTTGGGATGAGCGAAGAAGAGCGCGCGCGACATCGCGCGACGTTGGGCACTTGAAGAGAGAAAAAATATCCGGGCGTGAAAGCGCTAGCGATTCCCGGTGCGCTCGCCCAGCGTGACTGGGACGTCCATCTTTTTCCCGCCGCGATAAATCGTTATAGCCACGGAATCGCCTGGGCGTTTGCGATTCAGCACGCGGTTCATATCCAGCTCGCTCGCCATCTTTTGTCCGTCAATGGCGACGATAACGTCCCCACCGACCAGGAGCTTTTGCATTCCGGCAAGAGCCACACGGTCACCTCCGCGGAGCCCGGCACGATCGGCAGGGCCGCCTCGCGGCGCCCGCTCGATCAGCAAACCCTCTTGAACGGGCAAATCCAGAGCCTGCGCGAGCCAATCGGCCACCGGCAGGGTCTGCACTCCGAGAAATGCGCGGTGCACGCGGCCCTCGGTAATCAAGTCATGGGCGATCAGCTTGGCAGTGTTGATTGGAATCGCGAAGCCAATGCCAGCCGTTGTGCCGCTGGGAGTATAGATTGCGCTGTTGACGCCGATCACTTCGCCGTGCGAATTAATCAGCGGCCCTCCGGAATTACCGCGATTGATGGCCGCATCGGTTTGGATGGCTTCGTCAATAAAAGTGGTTTCGCTGGTTTGCACGGTGCGCCCCAGGGCGCTGACGACGCCGGTGGTCAGAGTGCTTTGAAAGCGAAACGGATTGCCGATCGCCAGCACGCGCTGGCCTACTTGCAACGCCGACGAATCGCCGAGCGGAAGAGCCACGAGCGTGCGGCCCTTGGGATCAATTTTCAGCAACGCAATATCGTTGCGTTGATCGGCACCTACGAATTTTGCCGGAAACCGCGATTGATCGCCCAGAACAACCTCAATTGTTTCGGCCTGCTGCACGACGTGAAAGTTGGTGAGGATGTATCCGCGCGGATCAATCACGAAGCCCGACCCAGCGCCCTCGACGGGCACCGGATCCATGAAGAAATCGTACTCGACGGCACGCGTGGCGATGTTAGCGACGGCGGGCGAAGCCTGGCGATAGACGCGGACGTTATTCTGTTCTTCGTCCGTGAGACCGCCGGGGATGCGGGCGGTGGTTCCACCAGTCCCCACACTTTTGGTGTCGGCGGGTAGCGCGGCCACAGTAACGGGCTGGCGCTCTCCCCATCGGGAACCGGCCCAGTAGGCAAGGAGAGTGGCCAGCATCACGAGCAGGAGGATTCTGGCGGGGCGTCCACTATTTCGCGCTTGGATCATGTTGTTCCTCAGTGTGCTTCAAAAGTTCGAGCTGCTTCCATCGGTCGAAGAGTTTCCGCACTTGCTGCCGCGTTTCTTCCAGCGTTCCCGAGTTATCAATTTCGTCGGTGGCCAAGCGGCGTTTTTCTTGATCGGGCAATTGCGCGGCAATTCGCTTCCGCGCATCACGCTCGGACATGCCGCGCGCTTGCAAGCGCGCAAGTTGTTGGGCTTCGCCGCACCAAACGACCGCGACGCGATCCAACTGGTGATGAATGCCGGCCTCGATGAGCAGCGCGGCTTCCAGCACCGCGATGCTGTGCGGATGGCTTCGCTCCCATTCCGCGAGTTGCCGGTTGTGCGCTTCGATCACGCGGGGATGAACCATTTGATTCAGCCGCGCAAGCTTGGCTCCGTCGGCAAAAACAATGGCCGCAAGATTGGCGCGATTCACGCGGCCATCCGGGTCGCAGATGCTGGGGCCAAATTCTTTCAGGACTTCATCATACGCCGGATTGCCCGGCTGGATTAAATCATGCGCGAGGGCGTCGGCGTCGAGTACGAGACAGCCGCATCCGCGCAGTATCCGCGCAACGGTGCTTTTTCCGCAGCCGATGCCTCCGGTTACTCCGACGCGCAGCATCAGCTCCGCGCAGTCGCCGGGATAGCGCCCGCCGGCAATGCATTCCGGCCGCGACGCATGGCTGCCGCCTTTACCGTGTTGCTCATCAGCATGGCGATGGTGAGCGGGCCCACTCCACCGGGAACCGGCGTGTACGCTCCGGCGATGTTGACTACATCGGGATGAACGTCGCCGACGAGGATCGAGCCTTTCTCGCGAAACTTTGCCAGGCGCTCCGGAAAATTCGCGAGGATGCGCTCGGCCTGCGCTCGATCGGTGACGACGATCTGACCGACGTCAATCACGGTGGCGCCCGGTTGAATATAGTCGGGCGTAATCAATGCGGCGCGGCCAAGCGCGGCGACGACGATGTCCGCGCGACGAACAACGGCCGGCAGGTCGCGCGTCTTCGAGTGGCATACGGTTACGGTGGCGTTGGCGTGCAGCAGCAGCAGCGCCATGGGCTTGCCGACGATGTCGCTGCGTCCGAGGACAACCGCGTTGGCGCCATCGAGGGCAATTCCGCCGCGGCGCAGAATCTCCATCACTCCGGCGGGCGTGCAGGCCACGAGATTCGGCCGGCCAGCGACCAGCCTGCCGACATTGAAGGGATGGAAGCCATCCACATCTTTCGCGGGATCGACGGCGTCCAGAATTTTCTTAGCGTCTACTTGCGGCGGAAGCGGCATCTGGACGAGGATGCCATCGACATCGTCGCGGCGATTGAGCTCGGCGACGACGGCCAGCAATTCGGAAGTGGTGATGGAGGCAGAGGGCGTGAGCAGGAAACTGGCGAGGCCCAGCTTGCCGCACGCGGCAATTTTGCTATTGACGTAAAGTTTCGACGCGGGATTATCGCCGACCAGGACCGCGGCTAAGCCGGGCCGGATGCCGAGAGCCGAGAGGCTGGCGATTTCGGAGGACAGCTCGCCGAAAATCTGGTCGCGAATCAGGTTGCCGTTGAGGATGCGCGCGGTCACTTGAAACCTCTTGCGCCGATGGTTCCAGCGGGGCAGCAGTTGCTAACACGAATTGAGTTCCGAGAGAGCATCTTATCACACGGCCCCTTGGGCTACGGAAACGAGCACCGCTCGTTATCAGTCGGATCTTCCTTCCACACCCAGAGATGTTTTCCCCATTAAC